>ENA-OPXI01000366-OPXI01000366.1-human-gut-metagenome-genome-assembly--contig:-NODE-366-length-33001-cov-3.913738_pt1 | contig 33001 bp, 29 predicted proteins | sample MGYA00241520_ERZ502032 | MGnify/ENA primary metagenome ERZ502032 (study PRJEB25962, sample SAMEA2042106) | human gut metagenome | biome: human gut; feature: human-associated habitat; material: faeces...
AAAAAAGCGCGAGACGGGATTCGAACCCGCGGCCCCCACCTTGGCAAGGTGGTGCTCCACCCCTGAGCCACTCGCGCATAATTAATATACTGAAAATATTCAGTTAAATCGGGGTGACAGGATTCGAACCTGCGACCTCCTGGTCCCAAACCAGGCGCTCTAGCCAAGCTGAGCCACACCCCGTTGTTTATCTGTTTGTCATCTCCGTGACGACAAAAGTTATTATATTACAAGGTTTTCAAAAAGTCAACATGTTTTTTGAATTTTTTTAAAGAAATTTTTATTTTTCTTTTTCTTGTAAAAGACACGCATTTTTGCCCTTTTTTCAGCAGAAATACGTGCCACCTACTCTAATCCAGATAATGAATCGTAAACTCCGTATTCCCGTCCCGATCCATCTCCATAATAATATAACTGCCTTTTCTGCCTTCCTGCCGTGGAAATGCCAGACTGCCCGGATTCAGCACTGTAATATCACCAAACTTTTTCAGATACGGTCTGTGTGTATGACCAAACATCACGATATCTGCATTTCTCGATCTTCCCTCATCCAGGATCCGCTCTACACCAAGAGACACCGAATACTGGTGTCCATGTGCCATAAATGCTTTTTTCTTGCCAAAATAAATCTCCATCTCCCGGAGATTGCGTGAGAAGAAATCATTATTCCCAGCCAGTATATACGCCGGACATCCGCAGAATGCCTCAATATAGTCTTCTCCGCCCTCTGTATCCCCGAGATGCACCAGATAATCAATCTTTCCAGCTTCCATGATTGCCCGGTCAAATGCAGTATGTCTTCCATGTGTATCACTAATAATCAATACTCTCATAACTTTTTCTCCATGATCTGTCTCATCATCCGAAGCGCTTCTCCTCTGTGGCTGAGTTCATTCTTCTTTTCCGGTGCAAGCTCTGCCGAGGTACAACCATATTCCGGCAGGAAAAAGATCGGATCGTAGCCAAATCCATTTGCTCCGGCGATTTCGTAACCAATACATCCTTCCATCGTTCCACGGACAACCTCTTTGTCCCCGTTCGGGAATACTGCCGCCACCGCACAGACAAACCTTGCTGTACGCTGCTTGTCCGGTACGCCCTTCATTCTTGAAAGCAGGAGGCTGTTCTTGATATCATACGAAGTATTGGTTCCTGCATAGCGCGCAGAATAGATTCCCGGTTCTTTATTCAGATAATCGATTTCCAGTCCGGAATCATCTGCCAGCACAATCGCATCCATCGCCCTCACTTCCGGCAGCTCTGCGATCGCTGAGGCTTTGATCATCGCATTTTCCTCAAAGGACTTTCCATCCTCTACGATATCAATGTCAACCCCGGCTTCCTTCATAGAAAGGATCTCCATCCCCAGATCCCGCAAGATCTGGCGGATCTCTGTCATTTTATTCTTATTACCCGTTGCAAAAATAATTTTCATCTGTAAATTCTTCTTTCTCTTACTGTTTTGGTTCTTTTGGGCGTTTCGGTGGCTTCGGACCTAAGAACTGATAAAAATAGGTCTTCAGCATACCATTATATATCTTCCGGTTCTTATCTGCTTTTCTTCCGAAATAACGTTCTGCATCCTCGTAACTGGTGATCATATATGCAGACCAGCTATCCAGCTTTTTAAAACTCTCACCAAATTCTCTGTATAACTGCGGCAGATCCTTTTTATCCTCCAGTCGCTCGCCATACGGCGGATTTGTAATGATAAAGCCATACTTCTTCGGGTGGCTTAAATCCTTTACCGCTCTTTCCTGAAAATGGATCAGATGGTCAACGCCTGCATCTTTGGCATTCTGTCTTGCTGCTTTTACTGCCTCCGGATTCAGGTCATATCCCTGAATATCAACCTGTACCTTCCGGTCGATCACATCATTTGCCTCATCCATTGCATCATACCATGCCTTTTTCGGAATCAGGTTCACCCATTCTTCTGCTGTAAAGGAACGGTTCATCCCCGGTGCAATATTAGCTGCCATCAAAGCCGCTTCGATTGGAAATGTTCCACTTCCGCAGAAAGGGTCTACCAGGATCCGGTCCTTGTGCCACGGTGTCAGCATGATCAGTGCGGATGCCAGTGTCTCTGTGATCGGTGCCTTTACGGTCATCTGACGATAACCTCTCTTATGTAAAGATACGCCGGAGGTATCTATCCCGATCGTCACGATATCTTTCATCAGAAATACACGGATCGGGTAAGCCGGTCCATCCTCCTGGAACCATTCTATCCCGTAGATCCGTCTCAGCCTTTCTACCATGGCTTTTTTCATGATCGACTGAATATCTGACGGGCTGAACAGCTTACTCTTTACAGATGCAGCCTTCGTCACCCAGAACTTTCCGTTCTTCGGAATATAATTCTCCCACGGAAGTACTCTTGTTTTCTCAAATAATTCATCAAATGTCTCTGCTTTAAACGAACCAACCTTAAGAAGGATTCTTTCTGCTGTCCGAAGGAACACGTTCGCATCGCAAATCGCCTGTGCATCTCCCCAGAAGCATACTCTTCCGTCTTCTACTGTTGATATCTCATATCCTAAATCCAGCACTTCCCGCTTCAGAACAGCTTCCATTCCGAAATGGCAGGGTGCTATCAGCTCCATCTTTTCCATTCTTTTTCCTTTCTCTACTCTGCAATCTGTTATAAACTATATTACGTTTTTCGGTTGCCTTTTGTCAAGTAGTGCGCTTGTACCACAATTTTTTTTAGGAACCAGATTGCTACACCAAAAACAGAAAAGCAGCGGAATCCAAACCGCTGCTTTTCCATTCTTAACTGCTTTGCACTTTTTAATACTTATCACTTTCGTTATGGCAGGACTTTGAGCTGTCATATGCATTACGGTCTGATTCATATGCATTCTTTGCATTCCGGTTAGTCGTATTTTTACCGGATGCATTTTTATTGCCTGAATTTTTATTTGACTGATTCTTGCCGGAAGCATTTTCAGCATACGCATTCTTATTGGATCCATATGAATTTTTGTTTGTACTGTTTTCTGAAGCATTATAATTTTTTGCCATTGATAATTCCTCCTGACATTTTTTTGTACAAACATAGTATCTATTCTTTTCGTATTTTTATACATTTTTATTTTTATCTTGATTTTTAAATCGGTTTATATTATACTTTGTCGTGTAGAGATTTATTTTCTACAACCCCTTATTAATTATTTATACTCCCCTCAAACGCTCGATAGCTCCCCTATCGAGCGTTTAACGTTATATAACAGGCAGATCCTTTTTAAGTACTTGAACCTGCCATATAGAACATATAATCAAAAAGCCGGAGACATAAGCTTCTTTTCATTGCAGAAGAATCTTATACATCCGGCTTTTTTAATTACCATCGCCTTCTCAGCATTCTGACCAGCAGTATGATCACCAGAAGAGGAATCAGTACCGGTGCAATCAGGCTTACAATCCCACTTATCACCGCAAAGATCACAACGATCACAGCCACAACCACAAGAATCAGCAGAAGTCTCTTCCACCAGCTGTCTAGGCTCCACACATGGATATTGCTGCTTTCTTCTGTGCTGCTGTCGCCTCTGTAGGTCCTTCCATCCGAATCATAGATCACATCTTCTACACTTTCTTCTCTCTGCGCATCCACGATCGTCTTCGCAAGAATCCACGGATCTCCAAGTTCCGCCAGTACCTCACTCTCCGTTCTTCCTTTTCGGATCTCATCATCAATATACTGGCCGTAGTAGTTCAGATTCTCCTGCAGCACCTGTGGTGTCACACCGGAAGAAAGTTCAATTCTCAGTTTTTCAAGGAACTCTGCTTTCGTCATCTTTCTTTCTCCTCTATTCTCATTATTTCATTGTTTATAATTATATTCTGATGATACCAGGGTCAAAAGGTCAGAAATCCAATGCAAGCTTGCTTGCAAGAGGATTTTTGACCCCAACATCATTCTGATACAAAAATGTGCTTTGGTCCATTCCCGCGCCTGTGATCATTACCCGCAACATCTTCCCTGTATCACAGTGCACATCCCGCCGGAGGCTTTCTATATCCGGAAATAAATTTCCGGATATAGAAAAGAACCTCAGACTTAGAGTAGCATAATTTCTGCTTCTTTCCAAGTCTAAGGTCCTTAAATTTCTATAAGAATTTTATATGTATTTTCTAAACTTCAAATAAAAGATCTCCGTAAGAAGGCATTGGCCATACTTCTTTATCCACGATCATTTCCAGTTCATCTACCGGTGTACGGAGTCCTTCCATAGCCGGAACTACGCTGAAGTGATAGAATTCAGACTGTACTTTTCCTTCTTCTTTTCCTGCTGCTTCTTCTGTGACTGCTTCCAGTTTCTTAAGGGCAGCCTTTGTTTCTGTCAGAAGTCCTGAGATGTCAGCAAGCATTTCAGCCTGTACAGATGCATCTGCTCCGGCTTCTTTTACTGCAAGAACCGTATCTGCAAGCTCTTTTGTATATTTTACAACTGCAGGAATGATCTGTTTTGCAGCAATATCGATCATGGCCTTTGCTTCGATATTGATTGCCTTTGCATAGTTCTCGTATTTGATCTCTGCACGGGATTCCAGTTCTGCCTTGGTAAATACACTAAATTTTCCGAACAGTTCTACCGCTTTGTCAGTTGTCAGTGCCGGGATTGCTTCTACCATGGACTTGATATTCGGAAGTCCTCTCTTTTCTGCTTCAGCTACCCATTCGTCAGAATATCCGTTGCCGTTGAAGATAATTCTCTGATGATCTGTCAGATATTCTTTGATCAGGCTGTGTACAGCTGTATCAAAATCATCTGCTTTTTCCAGGACATCGCATGCCTCTGCAAATGCCTCTGCTACGATTGTATTCAGTACTACGTTTGGTCCTGCAATGGAATCGCGGGAACCTACCATACGGAATTCAAATTTATTTCCGGTAAATGCAAATGGTGAAGTTCGGTTTCTGTCGGTTGCATCCTTTGTAAGATCCGGAAGGGTTGTTACACCTGTTTGCAGCTTTCCACCATTCAGGCTGTGTGTTGCCTCACCTGTACTGAGAAGCTGTTCTACAACGTCCTGAAGCTGTTCTCCAAGGAAGATAGAGATGATTGCCGGCGGTGCTTCGTTTGCTCCAAGTCTGTGGTCATTTCCCGGATCGGCAGCCGATTCACGAAGCAGATCTGCGTGTACATCAACTGCTTTCAGGATACATGCCAGTACCAGAAGGAACTGTACATTTTCATGAGGTGTCTTTCCCGGATCCAGCATATTGATTCCGTCATCTGTTGTGATAGACCAGTTGTTATGCTTACCAGATCCGTTGACTCCTGCAAACGGTTTCTCGTGAAGCAGACATTTCAGTCCATGCTCGCATGCCACCTTTTTCAGTGTCTTCATGATGATCTGGTTGTGATCCACTGCAATATTGGCCTCTGCATAGATCGGTGCAAGTTCGTGCTGTGCAGGTGCCACTTCGTTGTGCTGTGTCTTCGCTGCAACGCCGAGTTTCCATAATTCTTCGTTGACATCTTTCATATAGGAAGCAACCCTCTGACGGATCGTTCCAAAGTAATGATCGTCAAGCTCCTGTCCTTTCGGCGGCATTGCTCCGAAAAGTGTACGTCCTGTGTAAATAAGGTCTTTTCTCTGTAAGAATTTCTTTGCATCAACAAGGAAGTATTCCTGCTCCGGTCCTACAGAAGGTGTTACTTTCTTTGATGTTGTATTTCCGAACAGACGAAGCAGTCTGATGGATTCTTTGTTGATTGCTTCCATAGATCTGAGAAGCGGTGTTTTTTCATCCAGTGCCTCACCTGTGTAAGAGCAGAATGCTGTCGGGATGCAAAGGATCGCTCCGGCTGCATCTTTTCTTACAAATGCCGGTGATGTACAATCCCATGCTGTATATCCTCTTGCTTCAAATGTAGCACGAAGTCCGCCTGACGGGAAAGAAGAAGCATCCGGCTCCCCTTTGATCAGTTCTTTTCCGGAAAAGCTCATCAGAACCTTTCCGCTTGGAAGCGGAGCTGAAATGAAGGAATCATGCTTTTCAGCAGTAACTCCTGTCAGTGGCTGGAACCAGTGTGTATAATGGGTTGCACCTTTTTCGATTGCCCATTCTTTCATCTCATGTGCAATTACATCTGCTGTCTCAAGATCCAGCTCTTTTCCTTCTTCAATTGTCTGTTTTAATTTTTTGTATACTTTTTTCGGAAGTCTCTCCTGCATTACTGCATCGTTAAAAACATCTTCGCCAAAAATTTCTGCCACGCTTAACCATCCACTACTCATAATTACCTTCCTTTCTCTAACGCAAAAAAACGAGGAAGCTCCACTTTGTGGAACTTCCTCGTTCATTGTGATCTCTGTTATTTAAGATATATTTACGATACTCTTTTTTCTTTCAAATTTCAAGACCAATTTTTTAATTTGTGTATATTTTCACAAAACTTCATAAGTTTTCAACTTCTTTTTCAACACTTATACCAGTCACTTCTTAGACCTCGAACAGCAGATCTCCGTAAGAAGGCATCGGCCACATATTCTTGTTGACGATCATTTCCAGTTCATCCACTGGTTTTCTTAAAGCTTCCATTGCCGGTACAACTTTCTGCATGAAGAAGAATGCCTGTTCTTTTCCTTCTGTCTCCGGTACTTCTGCCACAACAGTTTCCAGTGCTCTGAGTGCTTCTTTTGTGTCTTTCAAAAGATCAGCCGACTGTATAAGAAGCTCTTCCTGTACACCTGTATATGCTGCAGCGCTTGCCTGTTTTACCTGGTTGATCGAATTAGCCAGCGAAGTTACATATTGGATCACAGCCGGGATAATATGCTTGCTTGCGATATCGATCATGGAACGTGCTTCAATGTTGATTGCCTTTGAGTATGCCTCATATTTGATCTCTGCACGGGATTCCAGTTCTGCACGGCTGAATACATCGAATTTTTCAAACATTTCAACCGCATTGTCATATGTCAGACATTCAATAGACTCTACCATGGTCTTAATATTCGGAAGTCCTCTTCTTTCGGCTTCCTTCACCCACTCATCAGAATATCCGTTGCCATTGAATACAATTCTCTGATGTTTGGATGCATATTCCTTGATCAGATCATGGACTGCAAGATCAAAATCTTCTGCTTTTTCGAGTACATCGCAAGCATCAGAGAAGGACTCAGCCACGATTGTATTTAATACTACGTTCGGTGCTGCCACCGAGTCTCTGGATCCTACCATACGGAACTCAAATTTATTTCCTGTAAATGCGAATGGTGAAGTACGGTTTCTGTCAGTTGCATCCTTTGCAAAATCCGGGAGCGTACTTACACCGGTATGTAATTTGCCACCTTTTAAGCTGTGTGCAGCTTCTCCGGTATCAATAAGCTGTGCAAGCACGTCTTCAAGCTGTTCTCCGAGGTATGCGGAAATAATTGCCGGCGGTGCTTCATTTGCTCCAAGTCTGTGATCGTTTCCTACGTCAGAAGCAGATTCACGGAGCAGGTCTGCATGCAGGTCTACTGCACGGAGAATACAGGTCAGAACCAGAAGGAACTGAATATTATCATGAGGTGTCTTTCCCGGATCCAGAATGTTGATCCCATCATCTGTAACCAGTGACCAGTTATTATGCTTTCCGGAACCATTTACACCTTCAAACGGCTTTTCGTGTAACAGGCATTGAAGATTATGGCGATATGCCACTTTCTTCAGCGTCTCCATGATCAGCTGATTATGGTCAACTGCTACGTTGCACTGTGCATAGATCGGCGCAAGCTCATGCTGTCCAGGTGCCACTTCGTTGTGCTGTGTCTTTGCAGCTACACCCATCTTCCAGAGTTCTTCATTGACATCAGTCATAAATGCTGCAATTCTCTCACGGATCGCACCAAAATAATGGTCATCCAGTTCCTGTCCCTTCGGAGGATTTGCTCCGAATAATGTACGTCCTGTAAATACAAGATCCTTTCTCTTAAGATATTTTTCTCTGTCTACCAGGAAATATTCCTGCTCAACTCCAACAGATGGTGTAACCTTTTGGGACGTTGTGTTTCCAAAAAGACGCAGAAGACGGATGGATTGTTTGTTGATTGCTTCCATAGAGCGAAGAAGAGGTGTCTTCTGATCCAGTGCTTCTCCGGTATAGGAACAAAATGCCGTCGGTATATATAAAATCGATCTTTTCCCATCCGGACTCTTTTTAACAAATGCAGGCGATGTACAATCCCACGCTGTATAACCTCTTGCTTCAAATGTAGAACGCAGTCCTCCTGACGGGAAGGAAGATGCATCCGGTTCTCCTTTGATCAGCTCTTTTCCCGAAAACTCCATCAGGATCTTTCCATCTGACTTCGGTGCTGAAATAAACGAATCATGCTTTTCAGCTGTTGCTCCTGTAAGAGGCTGGAACCAGTGCGAATAGTGAGTGGCACCCTTTTCAATCGCCCACTCTTTCATCTCATGTGCAATAACGTCTGCTGTTGCAGCCTGAAGCTCTTTACCTTCTTCAATCGTCTTTTTCAGCTCTTTGTAAGTCTTCTTCGGAAGTCTTTCCTGCATAACAGCATCATTGAAGACGTTTTCTCCAAATATTTCTGCTACACTAATCCATTCGCTCATCCCATGTACCTCTCTTTTCTACTACTCATTTTCTACTACTTATACAAAACGGTCGTTTTTTGATTCAAATAAAGGAGTCTTGCACTTACGCAAAACTCCTTTTATACCGTTTTCTTCGGACGCCTTGTCCATGATATTATCAAAAATCAGACTATTCAGCTTTTCCGTCAGAACCGAACAGAATCATTTTCTCTTTTACTTTTTCAACGATTGCATCTGCACCCGGTTTCAGAAGTTTACGTGGATCGTATCCTTTTCCTTCAAGATCCTTTCCTGCTTCAATGTATTTGCGGGTAGCTTCTGCGAATACCAGCTGACATTCTGTATTAACATTGATCTTAGAAACTCCAAGGTCAATTGCTCTCTTAATCATATCATCCGGAATTCCTGTACCTCCGTGAAGTACGAGCGGAAGTTCTCCTGTGAGCTCCTGAACTGCTGCAAGAGTCTCAAAGCTGAGTCCTTTCCAGTTTGCCGGATATTTTCCATGAATGTTACCGATACCTGCTGCAAGGAAATCAACGCCAAGGTCTGCAATCATCTTACATTCCTTAGGATCTGCGCATTCGCCCATTCCTACAACACCGTCTTCTTCTCCACCGATAGAACCAACTTCTGCTTCGATAGAAAGTCCTTTTCCATGGCAAAGTTTAACAAGTTCTGTAGTCTTCTCAATGTTTTCTTCGATCGGATAATGCGATCCGTCAAACATAACTGATGAGAATCCTGCATCTATACATTTCAGGCAGCCTTCATAGCTACCATGATCAAGATGAAGTGCAACCGGAACCGAAATGTCCATTTCTTTGATCATTCCATTTACCATTCCTACAACTGTTCTGTATCCAGCCATGTACTTTCCTGCGCCTTCAGACACACCAAGAATAACCGGTGATCTTAATTCCTCAGCTGCAGTCAGAACTGCTTTGGTCCATTCAAGATCGTTGATATTAAACTGTCCTACTGCATAATGACCTGCTTTTGCTTTTTTTAACATCTCTGTTGCTGAAACTAACATTTTGTATTCCTCCACTTCTCTGTTAAAGGCTTTTATAGGCTGACCCCCAGGGGAATCGAACCCCTGATTCGACCGTGAGAGGGTCGCGTCTTGACCGCTTGACCAGGGGGCCAGATGTATGTTCATTAGCTGTCTGGCTAACTCACTTGCTTAGTATAACGTACTTCTTTTCATTTGACAAGACCTTTTTTTATTTTTTTACTGTTCCTCTTCCGGAACTACGATTTTAAGCGCCTGTTTCGCGTTCTTGATGCAGACACTATCGTGTTCCCCACCGAACTCTCCATCCAGCGTCCATGGGATCTCTTCCACTGATTCAAAATGGATCTCACCTGTCTTAAATGAATAAATGTGCTTCGTATTGATCTGGCTGCTCAGAAGCGCCCCAATGATCTCCTGAAGCGCGAGCGGGTTCTTCGGTGTCCGGATCAGGGTAACCTCAAATTCTCCGTCATCAAAAACCACATTCTTCCCGATCATATTACGGAAACCGCCAACAGATCTGGAATTCGTCACCATACCATAAATAAATTCGTCCTCAATCGTTTCTCCGTCATGTGTCACTTTTAATTTATATGACGGGATATCAAAAATTCTGGTTGCTCCTTCCAGCACATATGCCAGATGTCCCAGAACATTCTTCATTTCCTGCTTTGTCTCATAAGATACATCCGTGAAGAGTCCGAATGCTGCAATGTACACGAACACATCTCCGTTAAACCGTCCGATATCACAGGGAAATTCTTTTCCCCCTGCAGCTGTACTTGCCGCCTGGAGAAGATTCTTCGGGATATGGAGACTGCTCGCAAAGTCGTTGGTCGTTCCTGTCGGGATGTAACCGACCGGAATCTTTTTTTCTCTCTTCATCATTCCGGTTACGACCTCATCAAGTGTTCCGTCACCACCACTGCAGATCACACGGTCATACTCCTCTGTAAATGTCTTTACTTTATAATAAGCGTCTTTATATTTCTGCGTCGGATATACAACCACTTCATATCCTGCTTTTACAATAATGTCAATAATATCAGAAAGCTTCGGTTTTAAAAGTCCCTTTCCTGCATTCGGATTATAAATAAACAATGCTTTTTTCATACGTCCGTCCTCCTGTTATCTATTCTTTTCTCTATAAGGGCTGTCCCCACAGCTCCTTACGGATACATGCATTATAGCATAAAGAGCCTGCTTTCGGCAGACTCTTCAAAGTTTTATGCAATTATCTGTTCTTAACGTTCACAAGAAACCTTTCGATACCAGCTGCTGCTTCCTTTTCATCTGTTCCGTTCGCAACAACGGTGATTTCCTCTCCCGGCATCAGTGTCAGACTCATCATCCCCATAATGCTCTTTGCATTGACTTGCTTCTGGTCAACTTCGATATATACCGAACTTGAATACTGACTAGCTTCCTGAACAAGAAGTGCAATCGGTCTGGCGTCTAATCCCTCGGACAATTGAATCTTAACAGGTTTTTTGATCATAATGTTCCTCCTTGCTTAGCCCTTATCTCTTCCGCCATTTCACTTAACTTGCGCAATCTGTGGTTCACTCCGGACTTGCCTACCGGATTTTGCAGAAGTGCGCCTAACTCTTTTAAAGATGCCTCCGGATATGTAAGTCTTGTAAGGGCCATGTCCTTCAATCCTTCCGGCAGCTTATCGAGTCCTTTTGTTTCCTCAATATACCTTATATCGTCGATCTGCTTTACAGCAGCGGAAACCGTTTTATTGATATTCGCAGTCTCGCAGTTCACTTTTCGATTCACCGTATTTCTCATATCTTTCAATATACGGATATTCTCCAACTCCATCAGTGACTGATGTGCCTCCATCACATTCAGCACATCCACGATCTGAGCTCCTTCTTTCAGATAAACCACAAATGATTTCTTCCTTGATACAATCTTTGCGTCCAGAGCAAAACATCTCATTATCTTCTGAATCTGCTGCGCTTTTCCCATCGACGCACAGACAATTTCAAAATGATAGGACTTCTCCGGGTCGCTCATGGATCCCGATGCAAGAAAAACGCCACGCAGGAAAGACCGCTTACAGCAAGTCTCCTGAATCACGACATTCTTTACTACAGAAAGCTCTTCTTCCAAGTCTCCATAAGGATTGAGCAGTTTTGCCGCCTGAAGCACCCTGATAGCATCTTCGTGTTTTTTTACAACTATATAATAGTAGCTGCTGCCTTTTTCCCGGTTCACCCGAATAGCGATATCAACCACTATATTAAACGTTCTTCTCAATAAAGTAAAGCTTTTTCTTGCAACTGCCAGATTTTCCGTATGAATCTTAAGTGCTGCATGACCTCTGCTGTCGATCATGACAGCCCCACACATACTGATGATCGCTGCAAGTTCTGCAATCTGGCAATGTCTTGCAGGACTTAGCTGACGCGATATTTCTTCTTTAATATTTCCAGAAAAAGACATACTATCACCTATTTTGCTTTCGTAATTGCATCTTTCTCGATATCACGATGCTCTTTTCTTACACCGTACTCTTTCTCTGCCACAGACAGCCGTTCATACAACTCATTGGCAAGTGTCACGGAGCGGTGTTTTCCGCCGGTACATCCGATTGCGATCACAAGCTGGTTCTTTCCTTCTGCAACATAGTTCGGAATCAGGAACTCAACCATGTCGACCAGCTTCTTCAGGAATTCTTTTGAAATATCGTTATTCATCACGTAATCCCTGACCGGCTTGTCATTGCCACTCTGCGGGCGAAGTTCATCAATATAATACGGATTCGGAAGGAATCTGACATCAAATACCAGGTCTGCATCACTCGGAATTCCATATTTAAATCCGAAAGATAACACAGTAATGTACAGATTCTTGTATTCTTTATTCTCGGCAAAAATACGGTTCAGTTCACTGCGCAGCTCCCTGGTCAGCATCCGGCTTGTATCCAGGATATAATCTGCCCTTTCTTTTAAAAAGGCAATTTTCTTACGTTCTTTGGCAATCCCGTTCTCAATTCTGCCGCCCTTTGAGAGTGGGTGGTTCCTTCTTGTCTCTTTATATCTTTTCACCAGTGTATCATCATTCGATTCAAGGAAAAGAATCTCCAGTGGTATCTTGGTTTTTTCAAGTTCGTCCAGAACCTGATCCAGTGCACGCAGATTCTGTCCACTGCGAATATCAAGTCCCAGAGCGATTTTCGTGATCTCACCATTTGGAACGATCAAAAGTTCTGTCAGTTTTGTCATTAAAGGAATCGGCATATTATCCACACAGAAATATCCCATGTCTTCCATCATTTTCAAAGTTGTACTTTTCCCTGCTCCGGACATTCCCGTTACAATTACGAATCTCATCCCTAAAATTCTCCTATTTGTTTCACTTCCGGTTCCATCGTAACACCGGTATCTTCTTTCACTTTCGCTGTTACCTGCCGGATCAGCTCCATCACATCAGCCGCCGTCGCATTTCCTTTATTGATCACAAATCCACTGTGCTTTTCAGAAACCTGTGCTCCACCTACTGTAAATCCTTTCAGACCACTGTCCTGGATCAGTTTTCCTGCAAAATATCCTTCCGGACGCTTAAAGGTGCTGCCTGCACTCGGATACTCCAGCGGCTGCTTCGATACCCGCTTCTGACGGAAGTCATCCATCTGCGCTTTTATTTCTTCTTTTTTGCCTTCTGTAAGCGAAATCACGGCACCCAAAACGATATATCTTTTCTCCGGGATAATGCTTGTACGGTATCCGAGTCCCAGTTTTTCTGCCGGAAGCTCCATGATCTCGCCCTCTTCTGTCATAACCCTGACACTCGTCAGTACATCCTTCATCTCTCCGCCATACGCGCCGGCGTTCATCACAACCGCTCCGCCAAGCGTTCCCGGAATACCTGCTGCGAACTCAAATCCGGTCAGTGCTGCATCAAGTGCTGCATTTGCAATCTGCGCAAGCGAACATCCTGCCTGCGCCGTGATCTGATTTCCTTCTACCTGAAATGTTCCCATACTCTTATAAAGCTGGATAATCGCTCCTCTGAAGCCTTTGTCTCCAACCAGAAGGTTGCTTCCATTTCCTACTATATATATAGGTATCGAAAATTTCCGGCACACCCGAATTGTCTCTGCCAGTTCCTTTTCATTCGATGGCATGATAAAATAATCTGCCGGACCACCGATCCGGAAGGTTGTATGCTTCTTCATCGGTTCATCCTTCTGTATTTTGGCTGCATCGACCACATTATACAAACATGTCTCAAAATTCTGTTCCATTCTCTTCTCCTAGTATCTATAAATATTCTATGCCATTCTTCTCTTTTTATTTAACAGGAAATTGCCATTGGACCTCCCGCCAAATAGAAGTTACTACGTGCCAAAGCACGTTTTAATATCATCCTCATATGACGTAAGTGTCAAAAATAAATTTTGGCACTTACATCATATGATACACCAAAAAATATGCAAGTTCAACGCGCTCTTGCAAAATTAAGTGAAATGCGATATAGTAAGGCATAACATAGAAATTTTATCAATATTTTCAAAAAGGAGTGATTTTTAACTGTGGACTCGAGTGTCTCGCAAATACTTATTTTGCTAGTCCTGCTGCTCTTATCCGGCATATTTTCGTCAGCCGAGACAGCACTTACAACCTACAACAAAATACGGATGCGTGCCCTTGCAGACGAGGGTAACAAGCGTGCCAGCACCGTACTTGCCGTAACTGAGAATTCAGGTAAAATGCTTAGCGCGATCCTCATCGGCAACAACATTGTTAATACTGCGGTAGCTTCCCTTGCCACCACAATCGCATACCGCCTTGGTGGAACCGCCGTCGCGATCGCAAGTGGGCTTATGACGCTTCTCATCATCCTTTTCGGAGAGATTACTCCAAAGACGATGGCAACCATTCATGCTGAGAAGATGTCTCTTTTCTACGCACCGGTTATCAATATTTTCATGAAGATCATGACTCCGTTTATCTTCATTGTAAACGGTCTCTCCACCGGTCTTCTGATGCTTCTTCGCATTGATCCGAATGCCAAAGACAATACCATGACCGAAGCTGAACTCCGAAGTGTGGTAAATGTCAGCCATCAGGACGGCGTGATCGAATCAGATGAAAAAGAGATGATCTACAATGTGTTTGATCTCGGTGATGCCATTGCCAAAGACGTCATGGTTCCCCGTGTCAACGTAACTTTTGCTGATATTGACAGCAGTTACGACGAACTGATCGACCTGTTCCGGGAAGACAAATTCACCCGTCTTCCGGTTTACCAGGAGACAAAAGATAATGTTGTCGGAACGATCAATATGAAAGATCTTCTTCTTTATGACAGTAAGAAAAGTGAGTTCCAGATTAAAGACATTCTCCGTGAAGCCTACTTCACTTATGAATACAAGAGCATTTCCGAGCTTCTTGTTGAAATGCGCCAGGCCTCTTTCAATATCGCAATTGTCCTGGATGAATACGGTGAAACATCCGGTCTGATCACCCTGGAAGATATCCTTGAAGAGATTGTTGGCGAAATCCACGATGAATATGATGAGAATGAAGAAGAAAATATCAAAGCGGTAGGCAAACACGAATATATTATTGAAGGTTCTACCAATCTTGACGATCTCAATGATTCCCTGGATCTGAATCTGGAATCGGAAGATTATGATTCTCTCGGAGGCTTTATCATCGAAAAGCTGGATCGTCTTCCAAAAGCCGGTGACTCTGTTTCCACCGAAGACGGAATCCGTATGGTCGTAGAAAAGCTCGATAAAAACCGGATTGAGACAGTTCATCTGTATCTTCCGGAGAATTACCGCGAACATACGTCTGACTCGTTGGAAACTGACGACTAAGCAGACCTCCCGGGAAGAAATCCTGACAGATTTTTTCTTTATATTTTGCAGGATATACAATAATTTCAGGGCAGCCCAAAGTGGACTGCCTTTTTCTTTTTCGGATTTCGTTATTTTTTAAACAATTTTTTTAAGAAATATTGGTTTTTTATTGATTTTATTGCGTAATTATGTATAATTATGGTAAATGGGTGAAGGATTTTACTTCATCAGATGATAAAATCTGCGCTCACAGCTTTTATCATTTAACCATTTAACTAGAATTAGGAGAAAGAGGTTAATTGCAATGGCAGAAATCAATTTAAGCAAGTATGGTATTACTGGAACAACAGAAATCGTGCACAACCCTTCTTACGAATTACTGTTTGAAGAAGAAACAAAAGCAGGTCTTGAGGGATTTGAAAAAGGTCAGGTCAGCGAACTCGGTGCTGTGAACGTAATGACAGGTGTATACACCGGACGTTCCCCTAAAGACAAATTCATCGTAGTTGATGAAAACTCTAAAGACACTGTATGGTGGACTTCAGACGAATATAAGAATGACAACCATCCGGCTTCACAGGAAGCATGGGAAGCTGTAAAGGAGATCGCCAAGAAAGAACTTTCTAACAAGAAACTTTATGTTGTAGATGCATTCTGCGGCGCTAACAAAGATACACGTATGGCAATCCGTTTCATCGTTGAGGTTGCTTGGCAGGCACACTTTGTTACAAACATGTTCATCCAGCCTACAGAAGAAGAATTAAAAGACTTTGAACCAGATTTCGTTGTTTACAACGCTTCTAAAGCAAAAGTTGAAAACTACAAAGAGCTCGGACTTAACTCTGAGACAGCTGTTATGTTCAACATCACAAGCCGTGAGCAGGTTATCGTAAACACATGGTACGGCGGAGAGATGAAAAAAGGTATGTTCTCTATGATGAACTACTACCTGCCGCTGAAAGGTATCGCTTCTATGCACTGTTCTGCAAACACAGACATGAACGGAGAGAACACAGCACTCTTCTTCGGACTTTCAGGAACAGGTAAGACAACACTCTCTACAGATCCGAAACGTCTTCTGATCGGTGATGACGAGCACGGATGGGATGACAACGGAGTATTCAACTTTGAAGGCGGATGCTACGCAAAAGTTATCAACCTTGACAAAGAATCTGAGCCGGACATCTACAATGCAATCAGACGTGACGCTCTTCTTGAGAACGTAACTCTGGATGCAGAAGGAAAGATCGACTTTAATGACAAGAGTGTTACAGAAAATACTCGTGTATCTTACCCGATCAACCACATCGAGAACATCGTACGTCCGGTTTCTTCTGCACCGGCAGCTAAGAATGTAATCTTCCTGTCTGCAGATGCATTCGGAGTACTTCCTCCGGTATCTGTTCTGACACCAGAGCAGGCTGAATACTACTTCCTGTCTGGATTCACAGCAAAACTTGCTGGTACAGAACGTGGAATCACAGAGCCTACACCAACATTCTCAGCTTGCTTCGGACAGGCATTCTTAGAGCTGCATCCTACAAAATATGCAGAAGAACTTGTTAAGAAAATGGAAGCAAACGGAGCAAAAGCATACCTGGTGAACACAGGATGGAACGGAACAGGAAAACGTATCTCTATCAAAGATACTCGCGGTATCATCGATGCAATCTTAAACGGAGACATCGTAAATGCACCTACTAAGAAGATCCCATTCTTCAACTTCGAAGTACCAACAGAGCTTCCAGGTGTAGATACAAACATTCTTGACCCACGTGACACTTATGCAGATGCTGCTGAGTGGGAGACAAAAGCAAAAGATCTTGCACAGAGATTTGTTAAGAACTTTGCTAAATACGAAGGAAATGAAGCTGGAAAAGCTTTAGTTTCTGCTGGTCCGGAAGTTTAATTTCTAATTTTCATAAAATCAGAGCCAAAGTAAACGCAATGATTGCGTGAGCTTTGGCTCTTTTTATTTTACTCAACACTTCGTCTATATCATGTTGTATTTGTCTTATTTTTCTTTCTTAGAAAGTTAATTCTTATACATTGTGTCCAAAAACCATTTAACTTTCTTTTAAATCTGATGTCGTCTCCCGGAGCAGGGAAGACCACCACTCTGACTAAAACAATAGCTGCTATGAAACATGATTTTCGCATCGGAGTCATGGAAGCTGATATTGACAGCGCTGTAGATGCAGATACGATCAGCGAAACCGGAGCCAAAGTCATTCAGCTGCACACAGGGGGAATGTGTCATCTGGATGCTGATATGACAAGGCAAGGACTTTTGGAGTTGGATACCAGTGATGTAGATCTTGCCATTTTGGAAAATGTGGGCAACCTGGTCTGTCCTGCAGAATTTGACACAGGCGCTGTGAAAAATGCCATGATCTTAAGTGTTCCGGAAGGAGACGATAAACCACTGAAATATCCACTGATGTTTCAGGTATGCCAGTGCCTTCTAATCAACAAGATTGATGTTCTTCCTTATTTTGACTTTGATCTGGAAGAATGTAAAAAGCGGGTACTGAAGCTGGGACAGATGATCACTGACCGTGTCGGTGTGAAAGTCACAGTGGAGGATCCCGAGTATTGGGGACTCGCGGAAGTTCTGACTGATGAAATGGCAGAGGTCTGTCTTTCCATGAAGGTCAGAAAACCAATGACACTGGAACAGATTGCCCGAAAATCCGGCAAAGATCCAGAACGTGTGCAAAAGTTGCTGGATGAAATGTCCGTGATCGGCATGATCGAATATAACTGGGAGAACGCCGACCATCATAAGCAGTATGTCCTGCCGATGTTTGTTCCCGGCTGCGCAGAATTTATGATGATGAATGACAAGCAGGTGGAAGAACACCCGATTCTGGCAGATTTCTTTGAAAATATGTCCAGACTGCCTCTGGAAAAGGTCACACCAATGGTACTGCCGGGAGGCTCCGGAATCGGAATGCATGTCATTCCTGTAGAAAAGGCAATTCCTGCAAAGCAGGAATCCGCAAGTGTGGAGCATATCTCCCACTGGCTGAAAAAATATCAGGACAAATATGCAGTCGGCGCCTGTTCCTGCCGCCGTCAGCAACGCGTGCGCGGCGAAGGCTGCGGCGAAATCGAAGGAGATCTGTGCATCGGTGTCGGTGATATGGCAGATTATCTGGTAGAAACAGGAAAAGGCCATTACATCACACAGGAGGAAGTTCTGGAAATTCTGGAGCGCGCCGAGAGAAACGGATTTGTACATCAAATCACCAATATTGACGGGAAGATAAGATCTTCGCCATCTGCAACTGTGCACCTGGTGTCTGCAATGCACTGCGTACATCTCCTTGTAAGACTGCCTGTCCTGCTCATCTTCCCGTACAGGGCTATATTAAGATGGCGGCTGAGGGACGCTATCTTGACGCATTAAAACTGATCAAGACCGAAAACCCGTTCCCTGCAGTCTGCGGTGCAATCTGTAACCGCCGCTGTGAGGATGCATGTACCCGAGCGACCATTGATCAGGCTGTTGCTATTGATGAGATCAAGCGGTTTATCGCAGAACAGGAGTTAAAGGAAAATACCCGCTTTGTTCCGCTTTGCGAGAATCATGAAGGAAAACAATTCACTCAGAAAATTGCCGTGATCGATGCCGGTCCTGCCGGAATGTCCGCCGCCTACTATCTGCGTACAAAAGGATACCCGGTTACGATTTTTGAAAAAGAATCCCGTGCAGGTGGTATGCTGATGAATGGAATCCCATCCTTCCGTCTGGAAAAATCAGTAATTGAAGCAGAAATTGACATTTTAAAACAAATGGGAATTGAATTCCGTTACAACGTGGAAATCGGCAAAGATATCACGATCCCTGAACTCCGTGCACAGGGATATCAGGCGTTTTATATTGCGATCGGTGCACAGGGCGGACGAAAAACCGGAATCCCGGGGGAAGATGCGAAAGGCGTGACAACCGGTGTGGAATTTTTACGCAGTGTAAACCTGAATGAAGATTCTGTTCATCTGAATGGCCGTACTGTGGTGATCGGCGGCGGAAACGTTGCCATCGACGTTGCAAGGACCGCGCTTCGTACCGGAAGTGAGCTTGTCTCCATGTACTGTCTGGAATCCGAGGCAGAAATGCCGGCAGCCCGTGATGAAGTAGAAGAGGCAAAAGAAGAAGATATCCAGATTCAGTGCGGATGGGGACCAAAAGAAATCCTCACTGAAAACGGAGCTGTAACAGGTATCGTGTTGAAAAAATGTATCTCTGTATTTGATGAAAATCACAGATTTGCTCCGGTCTATGATGAGAATGACTGTATCACCGTGGAATGTGAACACGTACTGCTCTCCATCGGTCAGACGATCCTCTGGGGCGATCTGCTCAAAGACACAAAAGTGGAACTTCGTCCAAACCAGACCGCACAGGCAGATCCTGTGACCTACCAGACTGCAGAACCTGATATTTTTGTCGGCGGTGATGTCTTTACCGGGCCGAAATTCGCCATTGATGCGATTGCTGCCGGAAAACAGGGCTGCGTATCTATCCACCGCTTTGTACATAAAGGCCACTCGCCGACACTTGGCCGTGATCTCCGTCAGTTTGTCGAGCTTGATAAAAGCAACCTTGACATCGAAGAATTTGACACGGCCAAAAGACAGATACCGGGTAAAAAATCCGGAATCACAAAAGAAACCTTCCGCGATCTGCGTTCTTCTCTCACAGAAGAACAAGTCAAGATCGAAGCTGGCCGCTGTCTCGGATGCGGAGCTTCTGTCGTGGATGAAAATAAATGCATCGGCTGCGGACTCTGTACCACAAAATGCGAGTTTGATGCCATCCATTTAAGCCGGGATCTTCCTGAGGCAAGCCGGATGCGTACTGCAGAAGACAAGCTAAAGGGAATCCTTCCTTATGCAGCCAAACGTGCCATTAAGATCAAACTGAAAAAGAAATCATAAAGGAACACATTATGCATGAGTTGGGAATTATTGTTCACATTACAAAAACGCTTCAAAATGTTGCAAAGGAAAACAATTTAAGCGAAATCGGCTCTGTCACTCTGGAAATCGGGGAAGTGAGCACAATCGTCCCTGATTACCTGACAGACTGCTGGAAATACTACCGCAAAAAATTTCCGCTGATCGAACATTCAGAACTGAAAATTGAGATACTTCCTGCCACTACCTACTGTGAGGACTGCCGCCAGACGTATCCTACAGTGGAATTCGGCAGACAGTGCCCATATTGTAAAAGCCCGAACACGTATCTCGTATGCGGAGATGAATGTAATATCAAGGAAATCGAAGCACAATAAAAGGAATGAAAAGAGGAAAAAAATATGTTATTTCACGTTTATGGGGAAAATGCCTTGCCGCAGTGGATCGCCATGCTTGGCGTACTCGCTGCACTGATTCTGTTAAATGAAGTTGCCAGATGAACCAAAGCTGGCGGTATTTTCATGTTTTTTGTCATCCCGGCTATTTTGACTGTTTATTTTATTGCAATTGCCGTTGGGGCAAAAACAGGAGCTTCCTGGGCACTCAATAACCAGACATATCTATATATGAACGGCTGGTTCCATTACGCCAAACTCTATGCCGCACTGGCCGGATGTATCGGATTTATGATGATCAAATACGAATGGGGAATCGGAAAAGCTCACTGGTTCAAAGCGTATCCGTTTGCAATCGTTGCCATCAATATTCTGATCGCCGTTGCAAGTGATTTTGAATCTGCCATCAACGGATGGTATTCCTGGTGGCTGTCCTCTGAAGATGTATGGCTGTACGGAGGATGGCACAACGTATTTAACGGAATTGCCGGAATCATCAATATTTTGTGTATGACCGGATGGTGGGCTGTCTACACATCCAAAGACAAAAAAGACATGATCTGGCCGGATATGATCTGGGTTTACATCCTGGTCTATGATGTATGGAATTTCGCCTATACCTACAACTGTCTGCCGACACATTCCTGGTTCTGCGGCGTTGCACTTCTGCTTGCACCGACAATCGCAGCACTGCTCTGGAACAAAGGCGGCTGGATCATGAACCGTGCCAACACGCTTTGTATCTGGTGTATGTTCGCGCAGGTATTCCCTCTGTTCCAGGAGACATTCTCTGACGGAAAACAGGTATTCCCATGGGCAACCATTCCAAAACTGTATGCTGACGGTACTTTAAACGGAATCACTGCCGGCGGAAGCACAAATGCAGATCCGACCATGATGACGATTGTCAGTCTCCTTGCACTGATCGTAAATATTGTAGCATTTATTTACATTATAAGAACTGCAAGAAAGAAGAAAAAGAATCCTTACAAAGAAGAAATCTTTACAGATTTCAAATACTACAAGGATGCAGCTGCAAGAGCTGAGATTAAATAAGAAACAAGGTCGCCCCGCAAAAGCTCTCTTCCACTTTTGCGGGGCGAATTTTATCTGCTTTTTTCCAGTTCCTTTTGAATTTTTTCTACCATTTCCCGATACACATCTTCCGCTCTTAATTCTGCATATACGTCCTCTGTCTCCAACAGCCACAGAAGATTTTCCAGTAGATATCCCCGTTTCGGTGAAGTACTTTCATTCCATTCCAGTTTGTCAAAGTAAATTGGAGTCTCTGTCTTTCTTCCTTGTACAATATTCAGATACCCCATAATCAGATGCTTCAGTTCTGAAAGTGCCTGGTCTTTTTTCCCCTGCTTCACCAGAATTCCAAGTTTCATCTGGGATACCATAACATTGACTCCTCCGAGACGGCTTTCTTCAAATAAGGTCTCCAGCTCCTGTGCGGCATCCAGAAATCGAAACGCCTTTTCATACTCACTTTCTTCTCCGGCAATTTTCGCCAGACTGACCAGAGACAAACCTGCATTGCGGATTTCTTCATACAAACAACGCTGTGTCAGTTTTTCTGATCCTTCCAGTTTTCCCATCTGATACAGGATACTGGACTTCATGCTTCTTGCATCAAAATCCGGCTGCGGCAGTTTTTCTACGGCTTCCAGCCCTTTTTCATATTCCTCATTCATACAGTATAAGCCAGATAAAACATACCATGCCGTCTCGGAAATCTCCGCATTTTCGCTGGCTGTGCTCTCTTCAAACAACGTAATGCTTCGTTCCATCTGCTGCTTCAAAATTTCTTCCTGCAAGCTTGCACCTGCATACTGCATATAAGTCGAAGCTACCCGAAATTTCAGAAATAAGTCTGTCGGAAATTCTTTCAGAAGCTCTTCACAGTACTGCTGTCCTTCTTCCCAGTTTCTTGTCGAAAACAGTGTATCCGCTTTCTCCATCCGCTTCATACATTCTTCTTCCGTCATCTGCTCCTGAAAGTCCAGCAGAACATCCACACTCACGCCCAAAAGCCTTGCCAGTGGGTTTAGGATTGTAATATCCGGATATGTCGTATCCGTCTCCCACTTGGACACTGCTGCCGCTGAAATATTGAGTGCTGCTGCCACCTGTTCCTGCGTCAGTCCTTTTTGCTTTCTAAGATCTTGAATTCGTTTTCCAATTTTCAATTCCATCCATCTGCACCTCTCTTTTCTCTGATCTTTTGCTGCTTTTATTGTATCAAAGAAAAGAAAACTCTCCAATGGATGGAGAGTTAACTTTTGCTGTCAGTTTTTTAACTGTTTATCCTGTTTTTATAAGAATGGTTTCAATTCTTTCATCAGCTGTTCGTCCATATGGAGCAGCTTCTTTGCAAGCGAACGGCTCTCAGAAGACGCCTCTTCATACTCATTGAGAAATTTTCCGATGGACTGGATTCCCATATTACAGCCATCCATCAGAAGCTTCGCAATCTGAGAGCTGTCATCGTGGAGCATCAGCTTCACATCCGTTGTAATCCTGGAAAATGCAGCTGCGGCAGGATGAGGATCCTTTTCTTGTTCTCCATGTTTTTCCAGCAGTCTGCTGATATCTTCCTCCAGTGCTTTATGTTTCTTGTCGTATTCATCCAGCAGCTGATGAAGCTTTTCATCCTTCACAAAATCCCGCACCTGATTCAGGCTGTTGATCGCCATCTTGCAGCCACTGCTGCATTCTTTTAAAAGCTTTCCTGTCTGTTCTTCCATATCATTTCCCCACTTTCCATTACAAATCATGTCTTGTTTATTCTGTCCGAAAGTGCAGATTCTATCCCTTTATCTTACAACAGCACGTCTGATTTTCGGCCCTATAATGCAGGCAATTGCAATTTTTACCAGATCTCCCGGAATATACGGAAATACTCCGACACCAAGTCCTGCCACAAATCCGATATTCAACTGCATAGAAAGCCAGATTGTACCGAAAAGATAACATACGATCGTTCCAAGTACCATTCCAAGAACGGCAAATGACAGTTTTCCTTTAAAATGCTCCACAAAAAATCCGGCGATCACTGTCAAAAACACAAATCCGACCAGATATCCGCCCGTAGGCCCTGCCACTTTTGCCGGACCGCCGCTGAAACCGGAAAATACCGGAAGTCCGACCAGACCGATCAAGAGGTATACGATATAACTGATGGTGCTGAATTTTGTTCCCAGTACAAAAACCGAGAAATACAACACCAGGTTTGTAAATGAGATCGGCACCGGACTGAACGGTAGAGGAATACTTAACGGCCCCAGAATGCAGGTCAGCGCTGTCATCAATGCGATCAGTGTCATTTGTTTCGTTGTGAGAAATTTTGCTTTTGTCTCCATGTGTTTTGTTCTCCTTCTTTACACTCTTGTTCCAGTATACGAAAGAGATGTTCCATTGTCAACCTTTCATCGTTGTAAGTTAACATTTGTTCTGGTTATTTACTCTTGCAACTGTATATGCTAGAATGAATATCCTTACTATGATCTTGGGGAGAACCGATATGAATATAAAACAAATTGATTTTCTGCGTATTTTTAAAATTGCTGCAGCCGCGTCCATCGGATGTCTTCTTGCAGTACTATTCCAACTGCAGACACCAACTTCTGCCGGTATTATTGCCATCTTAAGCCTGCAGAATACAAGAAGGGAAACCTTTTCTCTTGTCGCCAGACGTATTTTTTCTTTCTTTCCGTCCATGACTGTGGCTATAGTGGTATTTTATCTGATGGGATACCAGATTCCATCCATTTTTGTCTATCTGATTTTGTTTGCCGGTATCTGTGAATTATTTTCTCTGCAAAATACACTGGTTTCCAACACCGTTTTGGTACTGCACCTGTATGCTGCCCAGTCCGTGCATCCCGCACTCCTGGTCAACGAACTGCTTTTGCTTCTGACCGGAACTTCCTGTGGGATTCTGATGAATCTCTACATGCCCGGAAATTCAGCAAAAATCCGACGGGCACAATCCGAGCTGGAACAGATATTCCGGAATACATTCCACCGGATCGCCCGTGATATTGTGATGGACAAACAACTTGCCTGCACCTTTTTTGATCTGTCCGATCTGGATTTGATTTTAAAGAAACTGGAAAAAGAGGCGCACGAAAATCAGGGAAATACATTACTGTCAGATGAACAGTATTTTGTGAAATATGTAGAAATGCGAAAAAACCAGAAGCTGGTAGTTGAAAAACTCTGTCAGAATATCCGACTTTTACATGATGTTCCGATTCAGGCGCATGCCATCTCTCATTTTATCGAAGATGTCAGTATAAAATTTCATGAATCCAATAATACACAGGAACTGATGCAGAAACTGACCGAAATGCAGACTTCCATGCAAAAAGAACCGCTTCCAGTGACAAGAACCGAGTTTGAAAACCGTGCAGTTCTCTATCGAATTCTCTACGATCTGGAAGAACTGATCACCATTAAAAAGCGATTCATCGAGACTTTAACTCCTGATGAGATCAAACGATTCTGGAATACCAGTCAAAACTGTTGTCAATAGTAGCAGTTTTGACTGCACCCATCTGGGAACAATTCCTGTTTCATACGATCCCGGAATTCTCTTTTCGTTTCCGCTGTTTCCAAAATCATAAGCGCTTTTTTCAACCGGATGATATCCTGCTGCATGAATTCTGTATAATTTCCTCTGCCCACAATCTTCAAATATGTAATTCCCGCTTTTTGTAGGTCGTACAGCGCACACAATCCACATCCACCTGCTCCTGTACGATAGTTTTCCACATCCAAATCCTCGTTTTCCACTTCATCTGCTTTTTGATTTGACAGTTCCAGAACGCCCTTACACTTTTTGTTCAACTTCCCCACGCGATATGGAACCCGACAGAGATGCCCCAGTTCATCACAGTGCAGCGAATTGCAGAATCCTCCACTGAAATGGCACAGTTCATTTAGGACAAACGCCTCGTACTCGATATTCTTTTTTAGATTGGAAATACAGGATTTCATATCTTCTACTGTATTTTTGCGGTGAAAGATCACCCTGCAGATTTCCATTTCTTCCAGAAAATCTGCCATCTGGCTGTTGATCTCTCCAAATTCTCCGCTCAAATGGATCCGACAGGGGATCTTCTGACTGCGGATATACAAAAGCAGCGCCGGATCTGCCACAATGATCGTATCAAATCCTGCCTGATGGCATTGTCCAATGATCTCCCCCACAACAGGATACTGCTCGGGTGTATAAGATAATGAGTTGAACGTGATGGCTACCGGCACCTGATAGTATTTCCTCATATTTCCAAGAATCTTCAACTCTTCATAAGAACCGATCTGCACATTATAAGCGCGCACTTCTCGTCTGTTTAATGGATTTAGCACTCCATATTTTTCTGCCCACGCAAATGGAACATACCCGCAGAAACATTCATCTGCCCCTGCCTCCACATACATTGGATAATCATCCACACTTCCAAGCCCTGCTGTAATCTTCATCTTCACGCCTCACTTCTCACAATAGGTTTACCACAATCCGGTCAATGCCTTGTCTGACAGATTGATTCAGATACTCCATCTCTTCCAGACTCGTTCTGTCATATCCAAACAGTGTGTTATACTTTCCAAACATCTCCAGATGCCTGGGATATAAAAATACCAATCCCCTGCAGTATCCGGGGCACTGTTCTACAGATTTCTGTCTGCCACGGTCTCCACATGCGCACTTCGCATACAGTGTACAAAACTGTGCTGTATTGGTCTGAAAAAACGGCAGATGCAGGCTATGTTTTCCTTTTGGAATCACGATTTCATGTCCGCAGGCTTCCAGTTCATACCGCTCAATCTGGTTCTCTTTTAAATATTGCTGATAAAATTCACTGTTTAAATTGGTCTCCTGAAAGCAATTTGTTTCCTCTTTCAGATAACGGGACCGATTGTCCTTTTTGTACCGGTTCAAAAGAATACCCAGATTCAGTTTCACACAGTTTTGCGTTTCCTGTTTCCATTTACGGATCAGATGTGCGGTGCCCCAGTCATTTACTGCAATCTCATTCGGCATATATTCTTTTCTCTGTTCCAGAAATTTCAGCAATTCTCTGATTGAATCTATCTGACTCTCTTTGATCCACGAAAATGTCAGTGTCACTGAAATTCCTTCAATTTTTGCCTTTTCCAACATGGCATGTAATATGTCATTCTCCGGAAATAAATGAGGACAAAACGTATTGCCTATATAAACACGTTCCACCGGTTTCTTCGCAATCGGATGTTCCTGCAAGCCCCATTTTTTCCAGTATTTTTCTGCAAATGTTTCCATCGGTTCCCTTAGCCACGCTTCATATAACTGCGGAGTATCCAACTCCAGAGCCAGCTCTACATTTTCACACAGCTTCTGCCCTTTTGCTTTCTCTGCTGCCTCCTGAAACCACTCCTCTTTCTGCTCTTCCAGAGATTCTGCATAGTCTTCATCCAGATGAACAGGGTAATCCGTGTATGCTGCCGCGACTTCCCCGTCTTCCCCTGTCATTTTCAAAGAAATATACTTCCAATAATCAGCAAGTAATTGACGCACATATTTTTGATAGTCTTTGTCTTCTGTCAATACCGTATATTCTGTAAAAAATCGGCTCTCCTCCATTTTTTTCATCCGGTCTGCAGGAATCAGAAGCTTCTTATAGCACCCTCCATTTTGCGAAAAAAACTGCAGCCAGATTTCATGGATTTTCTCAGCCTGATTTGCCATCCGAAATACAAATCCGTTTTCTCCCAGCTGTGTGATGCGCACTTCCTGTCCATCGACAATTCCTGATAACAGACCATAGGGAATCATGGAAACTGCATTTTTAATCTGCATTCTGTGTCCTCCCAAACCTTATTCTTAGTATAATGTTACTTTAGCCGATTCCACTTCTATTTTCAATCATTTTGTACAGTTTTCTCATCTGAAATAGCCTTTTTCTGCCTGTCAGCAGACTACAATTTTACATTGACTTTATTCCGGCAACAGGACTTACAATCAACATAAGATAAAGAGTTCCTGGCTATACTATGGAACATAATGTTTCAAAGAAAGGATATGATTTTATGGACAGAAAAATAAGAATCGCACAATACGGATGCGGAAAAATGAGTCACTATCTGATGCGATATGTTTTAGAAAAAGGCGGAGAACTGGTGGCTGCCTTTGACATGAATCCTGCAATGATCGGTACGGATATCGGCACTCATCTTGGAATGGAAAAACTTGGCATAACGATCAGCGATGCTAAAGATGCTTCTGAAATTTTAAGCAAAGAAAAACCAGATGTATGCATTATCGCAACCCGCTCCACTATGGCCGAATTAAAAGAAGCATTTTCTGTATGTGCACAAAACGGAATCAACGCGATTTCTACCTGCGAAGAGGCACTCTATCCGTGGAACTCTTCAAAAGAAATTACAGAAGAACTGGATGCACTTGCCAAAGCCAACAACTGTACATTGTGCGGAAGCGGATACCCGGATATGTACTGGGGTTCTCTGATCACAACTCTGGCAGGATCTATGCATCGCATTACAAAAATCTGCGGAAGCAGCAGCTATAATGTGGAAGACTATGGAATTGCTCTTGCAGAGGGCCATGGCGCCGGATTAAATATCGAAGATTTCGAACGCCAGATCGGAGCATATAATAATCTGGATTATCACCAGACCTTGCAGGCAATTGATGAGGGCATCGTCGTTCCATCTTATATGTGGAATCAGAACGGATGGCTCTGCAGCCAGCTCGGTCTTCACATTACTTCACAGACACAAAAATGTGTACCGATCACGCACGACGGAGATTTGTACTCCAGTACGCTGAATATGACGGTAAAAGCAGGGGATGCTACCGGAATGTCCGCCATCGTTACAACAGAAACAGAAGAAGGAATCACACTGGAAACACAATGTCTCGGTTATGTCTATGGTCCTGAGGATTTTGATAAAAATGAATGGAGCTTCCACGGTGAACCGGATACAACGGTGATCGTAAATCGCCCGGCAACAGTGGAATTAACCTGCGCCACACTGGTCAACCGCATTCCAATGTTGATCGATGCTCCTGCCGGATATATTACAACGGAAAAAATGCCGGTCAACCACTATCTCACAAAATCCATGCATGAATATGTAACCGGAAAATAATTTTATGTGCTTGCACAGCCCGCTTTTTCACGAAATCCGGGCTGTGCAAGCACAAGATCCAGAAACGCTTTCATCTGTGGTGTCATCCATTTGTTCTTGTGATACAAAAGCTGATGGTACATCTTCACTCCCGGCAAATCCGTCCGTATCTCGAAAAGGACACCTTTTTCTATTTCTTCTTTCACAGTAAATTCCGGCAAAAATGATATCCCCATCCCCCGCTTTAGCAGATTGATAATCGTTTCTGTATTGCCGATCTCCAAAACCGGTACAATCTCAATCTCTTTTTCTGCCAGCATCTGCTCCAGTTCATATCGATAGGCGGCTCCTGTTTCCGTGAGAAGAAATGCCGCTTTTGCAAGATGCTGTATCAGATGAATATTACTTTTTTGTGCAAATACCCTGTCTGATGTCACAAAAATCGTATCTTCTACTCTTTCTGCCGCACACATCCACTGTGAACTGTAAATTTTCTTATCCAGCGTGAAGATCAGATCAATCTCATCACTTTTCGCCAGATCCATCAAATTTTCTGTAGCTCCGGACTTAATGATCACTTCAACTTCCGGATACAGTCTGTGATATTGAAGCAAAAGTTCCGGAAGCAGTGCCGTACAGGTAGATTCCACGCCGCCGATCTTCAATGTTCCTCTTGTCGTATGCTCTTCCCCGGCAAATGTCAATGCTTCATTTGTCACCCGCATGATCTCACTTGCATAGCCAATAAACTCCTGCCCTTTTTCCGTCAGATATACACGCTTTCCAATCCGCTCAAACAGCTGTGTTCCCAGCTCTTTTTCCAACTGCTGTATCTGAATGGTCACTGCGGACTGGGAGTACCCCAGCTGCTCTGCTGCTTTGGAAAAATTCTGGGTGCCTGCCACTTTTAGAAACGTCAAAATATTTCTGATTTCCATCCGTCTCTCCTCATTAACATTTTTAATATATTATATGAAATCTATGAATTTTACATATATGTAAATTTAGTGTAGACTATCAAACGAAATGAGTCAAGTAATTAAGAAAAAGAGGAATACCTTTATGATCGGAACCGAATATATTTTAAACAGTACCCAGTTGGAAGAGGCCATCAAATCATTTGTGCATGATTTTTGTGCAGAAAAACACGAGATCCACGATCAGCCTGTTGTTGTTGAAGCAAAGGAACATCAGGAGGACAAAATCAAACAGATCAAAATCCCGGAAAAAGGACGCCCGGTAAACGAAGTTGTCTCTGAAATGATGAACGAAGTGTACCGCTACCGCGGAGATGCCAACCATCCAAGGTTCTTCGGATTCGTACCGGGACCAGCCTCTTCCATCTCCTGGCTTGGGGATATTATGACTTCTGCCTATAATATCCATGCAGGCGGCAGCAAACTGGCCCCGATGGTCAACTGTATCGAGCAGGAAGTGCTCCACTGGCTCTGCGAACAGGTTGGCTTTACAGAAAACCCTGGAGGTGTCTTTGTCAGCGGTGGCTCCATGGCAAATATCACCGCACTGACCGCTGCTCGCGACCACAAACTAACAGATGAGACGATGCACCTCGGAGTTGCCTATCTCTCTGATCAGACACACAGCTCTGTTGCAAAAGGATTGCGAATCATCGGAATCCCAGACAGCCGAATCCGAAAGATTCCGACAAACAGCGATTTCCAGATGAGGACAGAAGAACTGGAGGCACAGATTCAGACGGATATAGAAAATGGCCTGATCCCATTTGTTGTCATCGGAACTGCCGGAACAACAAATACCGGAAGCATCGATCCACTGGAAGAGATTGCCGCAATCTGTTCGAACTACAAATTATGGTTCCATATCGATGGCGCCTACGGCGCTTCGATCCTTTTAAGTCCGAAGTACCGCCATCTGTTAAAAGGAACCGCGCTTGCTGACAGTATCAGTTGGGATGCACATAAATGGCTGTTCCAGACTTACGGCTGTGCGATGGTACTTGTCAAAGACATCCGCCATCTATTCCACAGCTTCCATGTAAATCCGGAATATTTAAAGGATATTGAAAGCGATGCAACTCACATCAATACATGGGATATCGGAATGGAACTGACACGCCCTGCCCGTGGCTTAAAATTGTGGCTCACACTGCAGGTGCTCGGAACAGATCTAATTGGAAGTGCGATCGAACATGGTTTTGACCTCGCTGTCTGGGCAGAAGAGGCACTAAGAGATCTTGACCACTGGGAAATCGTGTCCAAAGCGCAGCTTGCGATGGTCAATTTCCGCTATACCTCCGAAGATCTGACTGAGGAAGAGACCGATCTTCTCAATGAAAGAGTTTCTGAGAAAATTCTTGCAAGTGGTTATGCCGCTATTTTTACAACCGTCTTAAACGGCAAAAAAGTACTGCGGATCTGCGCACTGCATCCAGAGACAACAAGAGATGATATGCGCACGACCATCCATATGCTTGACACCTTTGCAAGAGAGATACACTCTTCCATAAAAAAAGAACGACTGCCAGAAAAATAAACTCATAATAAAAACCTGCCGCAGGATAAGCTTTCACGTCTCTCTCTTTAGAGAATTTCCATGAAAACTTGTCCTGCGGCAGGTTTTATCCTTTATTGATCTTGTGTTTTGTGCTCTATTCTTATTGAAAAACTTTTGGAAGACATTCTGTATCCATCTTTCTACAACAGATACTCATAGATTGCCTTTGCTACTCCATCCTCATCATTGCTTGTTGTGACTGTCTTCGCAATTTGCTTAAGTTCCTCCTTCGCATTTCCCATCGCTACCGGAAAACCGACCCTCTCCAACATTGAGAAATCATTTGCATTGTCACCGATCGCCATCACCTCTAAAAGTGATATGCCCAATGAATCGCAAAGAGTTTCCAGCGCCTTCCCCTTATTTGCCTCTGCCTGCGTGATTTCAATGTATCCACTTGTCGAAACAGCCATCTCCAATGTCACAAATCGTTCCAGCATTTCCCGCAGCACCAGAAGTTTTTTCTCATCTTTGGAAAACACCTGGATCTTTTCTACCGGTTTCTCATTTTCCCGCACCCACTCATACAGATCTTTCTGTACCCTATGCGCTTTAAAATCTCTGTGATATGCTACATAGCGGTATGCTGCCTGCAGGAAAGAATTATCATAGCACTTCCCTTCCTGGTGGATCGCAATTCCAATTTCTTCCTCCTGACACTTTTTCAAGATCGCACAGGCGGTCTGATTTGGGATCAGCCTGCGGTAAAGAATCCTCTGCTCCTTAAAATCATATGCTTTTGCCCCGTTGGAAGTGATGAAATACTCCACACCATCCATCCGACGAATCTTTGCAGGAAGTCCTTCCAGGCATCTGCCAGTAACAGGAACAACCAGGATTCCTTTCTGAATCGCAAGTTCCAGGGCCAGCTTCGTCTGCTCTGTCATCTGATGTCTGCTGTTTACGACAGTTTCATCCATATCTACTGCCAATAATTTGATTTCCATATCCATACCCGCTTTCTTCTTTTAATTTTCTATTTCCTTTTTCTTCCAAAACGGAAGCAAACCTAACAATGCTCCACCTGCCGCCGGCAACATCCAGCCAAGATGCAGTTCATAAAGCGGAAGCTTTTTCGCCCATTCCGTCAGCATCCCCAGCTCAATTCCCACACCTTCCATCGCATTGATAAATGCAATACCAAATGCAACAGCCATACTAAAAATATAGACCATCTTTCTTCTCCCTATCCATTTGTGTCCAAAGGATAGAACGATCAACACAATCAGTACCGGGTAGATCATCATCAGCACCGGCTGAGAAATGGTAATCATGTAAGACAGCCCTACATTGCTGACTGCAAAACTGAACAGACAGACAATTGCCGTGATTCTTCGATACGAGAGCTGCGGAATCAACTCGTGAAAATAATTGGCAAAAGATGTCGTAAGCCCGATTGCCGTCGTCATACATGCCAAAAATACTGACATTCCAAGTACAATCCCACCTGCCGGACCAATCAGATCACTTGCCACTGCATGAAGAAGTGCTCCACCATTTGCAAAAACAGTCTGCGTCGTTGCACCGATGTATGCCAGCATATAGTAAATCCCACTTAAGATCAATACCGCACCCATTCCTGCAAAAATCGTATATTTTACAAT
>ENA-OPXI01000395-OPXI01000395.1-human-gut-metagenome-genome-assembly--contig:-NODE-395-length-31371-cov-2.942809_pt1 | contig 31371 bp, 24 predicted proteins | sample MGYA00241520_ERZ502032 | MGnify/ENA primary metagenome ERZ502032 (study PRJEB25962, sample SAMEA2042106) | human gut metagenome | biome: human gut; feature: human-associated habitat; material: faeces...
AGCCTTGACCTTGCGCTGCTTCTCGCAGTATTCCGATGCGGCCACCTCAACAACATCCTTGCTGTCCTTCTTGTAATCACAATGCGAACTGATGGCATCGAGGTAAGAGAGAGCCTCCTCTTGCGGAGTTCTCAGGCTCATTGCGTATTTGATTTTGCTTACTATCTCAGACATTTACTGTACCTCGCTTTCAAAATCGCACTTCTCAAGAAGGTCTTTCGGTATTTTCTTTACCTCGATGTTATCGGGCAAGATCATATCCGATTGAATCTTCGTGCCGTAAATCAGGAGCGACTGACCTTCGGCAAGCCGAGCAGACAGGGATTTTATATATCCTGCGTTTACAAACTCCGTGGTGATGTGAATAAACCGTTTCTCCGAAGAATGACCGTGGAAGACATCCTGCGGCTTGTAACGGAATCCCTCAATCTTACAGATAGCCTCACAGAGCATCTCGAAAGTGTATGAGGGATTGATCTGATAAATCGGCAGCTTATCATTCTTAATAAGCAGGCTTGGAGCCAATTCGTAGAAGTGGTATCCGCCGCCGCCTTCCCAATGATAATCCTTGGATATTCCGGTTTTATCTCCATTTATGACATTATCCATGCGAACCTTACACAATGTATAGGCATGGTCTCCAAGTTCGACTCCCACCCATTTTCTTCCCATTTTGTGAGCGGTGGCAATAGTAGAGCCGCTGCCCAAGAAGGAATCCAAAACCCAGTCTCCCTTATTTGAGAAATAACGAATAATCATTTCAATCAAGGCTTCTGGTTTTTTCCCACTTCGGAACTCCACGCCACCTTCGTGTCTACAGTTTCCGAAATTCCCTGCGAGATCGTAGAAGCCTCCTATCGGCTTTTTACGCTGTACAGTTTCACTTTCAAGCTGATCTACAGGGACACCCTGATAATACTTTCCTTTCGTAGCTCCGGCGCGTTTAGGCCCGGTGAAATAGCGGTAATCATATCGGTCATCACCAATGCCATATACCTTGTATAAAACTCCGTATCCATCAGTTTCATATCGGCCAGTTAGATAGTCTCTGAAGAATCGTCCAGATGAATTGCCATCCAATATTGTGCCTGTAGCCCATATTTCTTTAAGACCGTACTCATCACCGATGTCTTTTTTTACAATCTTGTACTCATTGTTTTCAAAAACAACAACACGTTTGCCGCCAAGTTCTATTTCTTTGCCCTCGCCTGTTTCTTGAACTTCATATATGAATTTTTCATATCCTACATCATCATGGTCAAAATTTGGCGTCGCACCATAATTTCTTCTGTATACCAATACCTGCTCAATTTCCTTATGAAAATCCATATCGGATTTCAGAGTTTTATCTGGGTATCTTACCCTTACATATAGTGTGGTCAAGTAATTTGATCTTCCGAAAATTTCGTCAAGAAGAACCTTAACATAGTGACTTTCAGAATCGTCGATATGACAACACAAAAAGCCATCATCACTCAGTAATTCTCGGAGCAGAATTAGCCGTTGTTTCATAAGTGACAGCCAAATACTATGTTCCAAATTGTCATCGTAATATTCAAAAGCACTACCAGTGTTATAGGGCGGATCAATATAGATGCATTTGATACGTCCGGCAAAATCCTGTTGCAAAGCCTGTAAAGCGATTAAGTTATCACCATGAATAAGCATATTTTCGCTGGTTGGATCACCATACGACTTATCTACATCCTCCACCAGGATTCTTGGTTCAACGACCTTATCATCGTATTTTCCTACCCAGGTCAATTCCAGTTTTCCTGTCTTTTGCATAATAATCTCTCCTAAAACTTCAGAACGATGTTAACCAACAGAATCGGGTTAATATCAAACTGTTTTTCAAATTCTGCGATTTCCCGTTCACCCTCGGTTTTGAAGCCGGTTCCTCTCTCGTGAAAGGATTCCTGCAGCTTTTCAAGTGCCTTGGATTTCTCGGTTATCTTTTTCCGTATGTCTATCTTCTCATAGAAGTTGTCCGAGGCTCGTTCCTGCTCCTTCAGCACCTCAATCTCGGCATTCATGTCCTGGTATGTCGCTATCAGTTGTTCCATCTGGATGCGCTCCCAGTTCTCGATCTTTCTGCGGTTATAAGCCTTGATCGATTCCGACTGTTCCTGATAGCGTTTCACCATCTCCGTGGTCAGATTGTCGTAAACACGCTGGTAGAGCTGCATCTCGGATTCTGTCGGCGTGAAATAACGCACATCCATATCATCGATCTGTTCAAGTTCGGGAACGAGGTCTGCCTCATCAAAATCTATATAGGCTCCTTTTTCATCACATAGCAACAGAACCGGGAAGAGAAGTTTCGAATCACAGAAAGCTCCTATGAATAGAATCCCGTGCGATCCGAGGACTTTTTCGCCCCAATTATCAACCTTCCAGTAGTGAAGACCGCCGTCTACTTCCGGCTCATCGAATGCGCTCCAATATTCCACATCATGCAGATATCTTGCGATGTCGGACTTCGTGGTATCGAGTGCCTGTTCCTTAGCACCGCTGCTTTCGGTAAGCAGAAGGGAGCGAAGTTCTCTTGCTTTCTTATCTCGCTTTGCGTTCAGCTTGCGATCCAATTTATCAAATGCCTTTTTGAATTCCGCAGTGGTATCGCAAGTCTGATAAATCTGCAACACCATCTTTTCAAAACTGGTGCCGGATTCCAACGCTCCAAGAGCAATATCCGATGCACCAAAGACACCCTCGAACAGTTCAAATTTCTTCGAAAGGATATCGTAAACGCGCTGGTCTGCGGCGTTCTGCGTATTCAACAGATTGATCGCCACAACATCATGATCCTGTCCGTAACGGTGGCAACGACCGATGCGCTGCTCGATTTTCATCGGATTCCACGGCAGGTCATAGTTGATGACCGTGTTGCAGAACTGCAGGTTCAAACCTTCGGAACCGGCATCCGTGCAGATCAGTATTTTTGCGTTATGGCGGAAGTAATCCACGATGGCGTGCTTGTATTCTACACTGCGTCCGTAGTTTGCCTTGCCGAAGTTTTTAACCTGCCATGCCTTGTATATTTCCTTCGTCATGGTGTCGTCAAAGTCACCGTTGAAGAGAAGGATATCCTCATCTTCAAATCCCGTTTTGCGAAGCTCTGCGGCTATGTATTTCTGGGTACGCTTTGACTCCGTGAAGATTACGACCTTCTGAGGGATTTCTTGTTCAAACTGATAATCGAAAGCAATCTGTATGGCCGTCTTTAGCGCATTGACCTTTGCGTTTGTCTTGATGCGCTTTGCCACATCGATTATGATATTCACCTCATCGAGTTCAGCTTGGATGAACTGTTTCTGAACGATAGTGTCTTCGTCCTCGGTTTCCTCAAAGCCGGATTCATCTATTTCATCCTCTACATAGCTCCAGAAAAGGTCAAAGCCTTCCTGCGCATTGGCAGACTTGCTGCCTTCGTATAGCTTTTCGAGTCTGTTCTTCAGAATTTCAAAGGTTTCTATCAATGCGAAACTTGAAGAAGCAAGCAGCTTTCTGATAACAAGGATTATCAGCCCTCTGTTTGAAGTCGGGATGGAATACAGCAGCTCACGTTTCAAAAAGTCGTTTACACGCTGATATAATTCAATCTCATCCTGCGACAGGGTAAAATCCACTGTCTTGCAGGTTCTCTTTTTGAAATTCATATATTTTGCCACGTCTTTGCGGAGCGTTCGATATAGGACTGGCGAAAGCTCACGCTTTAGGTCAGAGTAATCCTCCCCTTCGATATAACGCTTATTAAAGACCTTCTCACTTCCAAAAATCCGCTCATCGATAAAGGAAACCAGTCCATGTAGGTCTGTCAACGAATTCTGAAGAGGCGTAGCAGTCAACAAAATTTTCGGTATGCCCTTTGACATTTCATACAGATTTTTAGCACGCTTTGTTCCGTGAAATACATTTCTGAGGTTGTGGGCCTCATCAATAATGATGAAATCCCACTTGACCTCCGGAAATCGTTTCATTAACTTCGATGAATAGTCATAGGAAGTAATCACTATACTGACAGACTGATTATCTGTAAGCCTTTTGCACCAGCCTGAACTTTCTTTTTCTACCGTTAGTCTGTCTAGGATCACTGATTGCAAGCCAAATTTATCATCAAGTTCCAGTTCCCACTGTTTTCTCAAAGATGCAGGAAGCGCAATCAATACACGTTTTGCCCCAGACTCAAGTACATATTTCAGCACAAGTCCGGCTTCAATGGTTTTTCCAAGACCGACCTCATCAGCCAATATGATACCGCCTGTTTTCAATGCTTGGATAGCAGCACAAAACGCATTAATCTGATGCGGATTCAGTTCTATATTGGCATCTAAAAGGAAGTGAAACGGAGAAGCCTCAAGTTCCAACTTCTTATATCTGCTGAATTGTTCAAGCAGTAGGTTACCTTCCATCTGAATCTCCTTTGTATAACTGTTCAAAAATACCCATAGCAATTCCTTTTGCCATCATCGGTGGGACAGCATTGCCTATCTGTACGAACTGCGATGACCTCGATCCCTCAAAGAAATAGCTGTCAGGGAACGACTGTATTCTTGCTGCTTCACGAACAGTAATAGAACGATTCTGTTCTATGTCTGGATGAATGAAGTAGTGTCCGTCCTTTGAAAGGTGCGCTAAAATAGTATGACAACACGCTTCATCCCCTTCGACAACTTTAAATCTATCAGTGAATGAATGTCTGTTTTTGTGCGTTTTCAATTCATCTGGAAGATCGTTATAATTTAAGCGCTTATGACCGTCATTCCAAAGCTCAACTGCTCGCCTATAAATCTTGATATCCCGATCTATATTCGGTCGGCAAATGTGATGAGTCAGCACGTCATCTTTTGTTCGTATTCTCGACTCTGTGATATAACTGCTAGCTTTTGATTCTGCGTATTCATTTGCACTTTCGCCAGGATGCAGCTTGGGAAGATCAGTAAAAAGATCATTCACAATGGCATCCGTTTTAATTTCAAGAAATTCAGGATATTTCAGCCCGCTTTTCTTTAGCCAACCTACTATAATCATCCGACGTCTATTTTGAAGAACTCCAAATTTGTATGCGTTTTGCTCACGGCATTCAATTTCATATCCAACTCGTTTGAGATATTTTTGAATATTTTTCCAGATTGCCCCGCCATTAGCCGATTCGATTCCCGTAACATTCTCAAATACGAACATACGGGGCTGATAGCGTTTTAAGAAACGAGCATACAGTTTATACAAATAGTTACGCGGGTCTTCCTCCATTGGCACTTCCATACGACTACTTTGCGCTCTACCGACAAGCGAATAAGCTTGGCAGGGAGGGCCTCCTACAATAACATCAATTTTAGTAATACCTCGTATTTTCATAATCCCATCAATGGTTTTGAAAATCGAAGGGAGTGTCTCATCCGACATTGTCTCATTTATGACGGTTTTTGTTATTGAAGCAGGAATTTGTTTCATAAAATCGTCACGAGAAATTTTCCCGGATACATAGTTTTTATATAAGCTAAGATTGTTTGTGCCTTTCAAATAGTAATAAGCACTTCTTGTTTCAAGAGTTTTAGCTGCAAATCTATTCATTTCAACATGGGCTACAGGTTTGAATCCAGCCTGAAGAAACCCTTCCGAGAGTCCACCAGCCCCTGCAAAAAGATCAATAAAATTGTAGCTATATTGTGTATCTATATTTGGCATATAGTTTCCTCGTCATTCGTCATTTTAAGATGGAAGGTACTGTTTATTCCCCGCTTGTTAAGTCTGGTATTTCTGGCTGTGACTCTAGGGCGAACTCCGCAATGTTGACAACATCACTCTTCTTCGCCTCTTTCCGTTTCACATATTTTCCGCTTTTGACTCTTGCGTCAGCAGGCTTTTGGGCATCATCAGGTATCCCCCATGTCCGTCCAATCGTAATAATGCCAGGAATCCTATTTTGTTTACACAACACCTGAATCCGCCGTTCAGAAATTCCCCAGCGCACTGCAGTTTCCTTAATTGAAAGATACTTCATAACTCGCCTCCTGCCCCGTAAATGGCTACAACATTACAACGTTTATTATATTCGAAATAGCGCATAAAATCAAGTTATGCAGTGGCATACAACCGCCTGAAAACAATCTTCCGCAAGCAGGGCATTCCTGTCCAGGAATGCTCGTTTTCGAGATTTCCGCCTCCGCGCAAACCTCTTCAAACGGCTTGTTGGGGCATATCCCCAATCCCCTTGAGATCATCACCACAGGTGATGGCTGCGCGTCCTATTGGACGCTTTACGGCATAGACGTCAAAGCCAAATCTATCACATAACAAGAGTCGCAAAACAGCAAAAATCCCCGGCACAGCAGTCCACCATTCTGCGATCCACTGCACCGGGGAATCTTCTATACACTACCGTTCCTGACTCTGCGCCTGTCCCTGCTCCTGTTCCTTCTGAAGCATTTCCTTCTCGGCCTCTTCACCTACACACGCCTCAGCCACTTTCAGTGCAATCTGATAATCCTGCATTTCAGCCCGTACCTTCCTGTACTCTGCATAGGTTTTCTTCTTGCTTTCCAGAACTTTCGCATACTCCGCATTCAATTCTTTCACTTTCGGAATCTTTTTGATTCCCAGCTGATCAAAAGCTTCCTTTGCCGCCTTGTGAAGCGTCAGTGCCTCTCGATGCGCCTCATAGAATTTCCGGCTGTAACCTGCCTTGCGGTATGCGATATAAGTCTCTCTGGTCTTTGCATAATTGACGATATGCTTCCGCAGGATCGCTATCTCCGTCAGTCTTTTCTCAGACTGTTTCACAGAATCCAAGAGTTCGTGGCTATGATGAGTGATATCCTCCGTTGTTTTCCGGAGCTGCTCCATAGTGTGGATATCCTTTTCCTGCAGAAACAGGATCGCTTTTGCCGCCGCTTTCAGATTATACACCTTCGCCCACCGCTCATATCCTGCGCCTTTTCCGGCGGCCAGTTTCTCCTGAATGTTAATGGGAAGATCCAGCGTGCGCCTGTGATTCTGCGGTTTACCGCTTTTAACCGGATGTCTTCCTTTGCCAGCCAATGCTGCTTTCAGTTCTTCAACGGTATAGCCTTCTCCGAGAGAGCGGAAGCGCAGAAAACGCCCGCTGTCCTTACCACGGAGCGATGGCTGTTTCCCGTCTTTATATTCGAATCCTGCCTCCACAAGAAGTCGAATCAGTTCTTCAAAGTCCTTCGGTTTTTTCAGAAGTGCCCGGTCGATTGCCAGCCGGATATCATCACGATGGCAGGGGCGTCTGGGATAACCTGTCCTCTTTGTTCGCTCCTTGTATGGCCTCGGCTTGATCACGGATTTCCCATGCTCCAGACAGATCATATCGCTGAGCCGCTGCACCGCCAGACCGGAACGCCGGAAATCCCGGAATTTGTGCAGGCAGTCCAGGGTCGTGGAATTATATATGATGTGATTATGGATATGGGCCTTATCTATGTGAGTCGCCACCAGAAATGCGTGCTTCCCCTTGGTAAAACGCATGGCCAGCTCGTAGCCGATTTCATTGGCTTCCTCCGGCGTAATTTCCCCCGGTTTGAAGGACTGGCGGATCTGGTAGGCAATCACATCATGCTCCTGCGTTCGTCCGGTCATCTGCAGATACTGGCGTTTGGAGAGAAGGAATTCCTGATCGGCAGTCTCAGGGTCACACTCGTAGGAGCTGATATATTCGCCACCGTTGGTTTTCTCTGCATTCTGTGAATAGTCCGTTCTATCTGCCAGACACTGAGCGATAGTTTTTCCCTTATTGATATGGAGCGCAATCAGTCTGCATGCCGCCATTCCTTCGCCTCCTTCCCATCAGAAAAGGAGCCGCCCTTAAGACAGCCCCTTTGACTTTTACCGCAGCATCTTTTCGCGATCTTCGGCTCCGAGAAGATATACGCTCACGGCCATTTCATGTTCCATATCCATATAGTCAGCCAGCAGTTCTTCATACATCATAAACAGCTTCCGGTCACCAATGGCTTTTTCAAATTCGTCCTCATGTTTCTTAAAGATTTCCTTCAGATGCTGATATTTTTCGTTGCACTTTACAGCTGTCACTTCCAATTCCGGATAAACGCTTTCGCAGTATTTCCGAATAAATTCTTTGTCCATCACAGCTCCTTTCAGGAATGAAGAAACCGTACCAGTGCGCCGTTGATGGAGCCGGAGATATCTACAATCATCATGGCCCCATACTGCAGAACCAGGCAGGCCACTTCCACGCCGATGAGAAACGCCACGTTGCCCCACTGGCCCTGAAAAGCACAGAAGATACCTACCAGAAAAATGAACAGCATGAAGATTCCGACCACAAAGGCGGACAGGTTTGTCATGATCTTGCCCAGCACCCAGAAAACGCCCAACAGAAGAATGACGGGAAGCGCAAGTATCTTAAAGGGAAGTTTTAAAAGCCACATATTCAACGTCCTTTCTTTCGTGAAATCATTTCGTACCCTCATTATACAGGAGTGCTTCCCGCCTGCCAAGTTTACAAAAGAGGTTATCGGATCGATGCGAGACGGGAAAGCAGTTCCCTGGCGCACTGCCAGATTTCATCCAGCCGCGCCTGCAGATCCCGGATGTCTTCCTGATAAATGCTTCCTGTCTCATTCGCCCGCTTCGCATATTGGTTCAGGTTGTTGCTGCAGCGGCGCAGGAGAGAAACCAGTTCCTTCACATCCTGCAGATCCAGCTTCACGCAGTAACCGTCCAGTGCCATTTTTCGGAGATACGCGCTTTTACTGTGTATCCCCATCTCAGCCATTTTCTGATGGATTCGTTCCTGATCGCTTTTCGTCACAAAGAAATGCAGCTCCTGATCCTTTTTTTCCATTACAGCACAGCCTCCTCCCTTTCTGTTTCTCGCTTCGGTATCGGAGAATATCCCGCCCTAGACTTTAAATCTGCAAGCACAGATGGCCGTCTCACTAGCTCCTGCTCATCTGAAATGTGTTCGGCTTCTGGATGGGAATCATCCATATTCAGCGCCGCGTCCAGCTCCGCCAGTCTGGCTGATTTCTCCGCAAGCTCCCGTTCCTGTGGAAAGGGCTTCTGCAGTTCTTCCCTAGCGGCATTCTGCTGGTTTTCCAGATTCATCAGCTCATTTTGCACCCGTTCCAGTCTGCCCGAAAGCCCGGACAAAGCATTGTCCATCCGGATGAGATTGCCCCTCGCGTCTTCTCCAAGAGTTACTTTGTGGCTTAAGGTTCCCTTCAGGATCACTTCAAATTCCTTAGAAAAGGCATTAAAACAAAGCTCCATGGAAAATCCTCGATACTCCCCCAGAGGAACCGGCCCGTCACCTTTCAGGTTCCGGCACGCCTCAATGATTGTTTTCCCGGCATCGGTTTTTTCCGTAAAGACTGCATTGCCGATTTTCACACCCGCAAAGCCGTCTGCCGGATGGGGATGAGACGCGGCAGTCTGGATATCCGCAATCAGTCCCCGGATTATTTCCTGGCTCTTTTCAATCTCCGCCGGAAAGTATTTCAGCAGACGGTCTTCCAGCCGGAAATGCTGGCTCATGTGGTCTGCTTTCAGCACCTTCAGCCGGGCCACTTCAATATCCAGATCCATTTTTTCTTTAATCTGCGGATCTCCGGCGCATAAGGCTTTTATCTCGGCATAGGAGAGTGCCTGCTCATCCACGTCGTCGCAGGAACGGGCCGGAGATTTGGACGTCATGATTTGGCTGATAAATTTCTGCTTATTTTCAAGAGTCTGAAAGAGATAAGCGTCAAAAGTTTTCTCCGTCACATACTGATAGATCTGCACTTCTTTATTCTGGTTTCCCTGCCGGATGATACGGCCATTACGTTGGGTCATATCGGAAGGCCGCCAGCCCACATCCAGATGATGGACGGCGATCAGCCTGTCCTGCACATTGGTTCCGGCCCCCATTTTCTGTGTGCTGCCCATGAGAATTCGGACCTGGCCGCTTCGCGCTTTGGCGAATAATTCTTTCTTTTTCGCTTCGGTATCTGCCGTATGGATAAAGGCCACTTCCTGCTCCGGCACACCCGCCGCAATCAGTTTGGAGCGGATATCGTCATAGACATTGAAGGTGCCGTCATTCTTCGGCGTGGAGAGATCACAGAAGAGAAGCTGTGTCAGCCGTTCCTCTGTTCCCTCCTCCCAGATCCGCAGTACATTGGAAACACAGGCGTTGACTTTACTTCCGGGATCATCCGGAAGCAGCGGATTCATCAGCCGCTGATCCAGTCCCAGCTTCCTGCCGTCAGAGGGGATTTTAAGCATATTGTCCACGGTAGAATCCACCATACCGCTGTGGACTGCCACAGCCCGTTCCGACAGTTCCGCCACCATGGCCTGCTGGTGCTCCGAAGGCTGAACCACCACAGTCTCAAATTTTGCCTCCGGTACTGGCAGGTTCAGTTGGTCGCTGGTTTTAATATCTGCCACTTCCTTAAACATGGCCATCAGTTCCGGGAGATTAAAAAACTTCGCAAACCTCGTCCTCGCCCGGTATCCGGTTCCCTCCGGGGCCAGCTCGATAGCCGTAGTCGTCTCTCCAAAGGTGGAGGCCCAGCAGTCAAAATGAGTCAGACCTTTCTGTTGAAGAGTTCCGTATTGAAGATAGCGCATGACCGTATAAAGCTCCGTCATGGAGTTGCTGACAGGCGTTCCTGTGGCAAATACCACGCCGCGCCCTCCGGTCAGTTCGTCCATATAGCGGCATTTCAGGAACATATCCTGTGATTTCTGCGCCTCGGAGGTCGAAAGCCCCGCTACATTACGCATTTTTGTAAAAAGGAAAAGGTTCTTAAACGCATGACTCTCATCCACAAACAGCCTGTCCACACCTAGCTGCTCGAAGGTAATCACATCGTCCTTTCTGTCGGCACCCAATAATTTATCCAGCCTCGTCTGCAGGGATTTTCTGGTCTTTTCCATCTGCTTAATGGTAAAGCTGTCGCCTCTCTGGAATTTTAACTCGCTCAACGCATTGGTAATCTCGTCAATCTGCTCCCGGAGAAGCCGTTCCTGGCGTTCTGCGCTGATGGGAATTTTCTCAAACTGGGAATGGCCTATAATCACCGCGTCATAGTCCCCAGTAGCAATCCGGGCGCAGAATTTCTTCCGGTTCGCTGTCTCAAAATCCTTTTTGGACGCTACCAGCAGTTTCGCGCTGGGATATAGCCGGAGGAATTCATTGGCCCACTGGAGCGTCAGATGGTTTGGCACCACAAAGAGAGACTTCTGGCAAAGCCCCAGCCGTTTGGATTCCATGGCGGACGCAGCCATTTCAAAGGTCTTTCCTGCGCCGACCTCATGGGCCAGCAGAACATTTCCCCCGTAAAGCACATGAGCGATGGCATTGCGCTGGTGAGGCCGGAGTTTAATATCGGGATTCATGCCGACGAAATGGATATGGCTGCCGTCATATTCCCGCGGCCTTGTGGAATTGAACAGTTCGTTATAACGGTTACACAGCCGCTCCCGACGCTCCGGCTCCCGCCAGATCCAATCCTGAAACGCATCCTTGATAGCCTGCTGTTTCTGCTGGGCCAGTGTTGTCTCTTTCTTATTCAGGACACGCTTTTGTTTACCGTCCAGATCTTCTACTGTGTCATAAATCCGGATATCCTTCAGGTTCAGCGTTTCCTCCAGAATCCGGTAGGCATTGGCCCGTTCTGTGCCATAAGTGGTATAGGCCGCCACATTGTTCCGGCTGACCGCGCTTTTCCCGCTTATCTGCCACTCTGCGGTGATAGGAGAGTAACGCACCTCGATGGAACGGAGCAGATAGAAGGGCGTCTCAAAGGTTTCCTGCATAAATTGCTGGATATCGTCCGGTTCAATCCAGGTAGCGCCCAGACGAACGTCAATCTCAGAAGCGTCCAGATCCTTTGGCTGCGCCTTCGTCAGCGCCTCTACATTGACTGCAAAGGCGCTGTCACTTTTGGCAACTGTCTGAGCAATCCGCAGTTTCTCACGGACATTCCCGGAAAGATACTCATCTGCAGTCTGCCAGCCCGCTTCCGGCTGTTCAGAAGACAACGGATCTTTGAAGATGACTCCCTTTAGTTCTTCCGTGATAGCCTCATACTCGCCGGGTGTACCAAGAAGCTCTGCCATAAACGGCAGATCCACCTTGCCCCGTTCTCCGATGGAGACAGCCAGGGCTTCGCTGGGCGTGTCCACACGGGTGACATGGTGCTCCGGGCGGATGGTGCGTTTCGTAAACATATCCGCCTTGCTTTCCAGCTCGCCGTTCTCATTGATATTCTCCAGAGAACAGAGCAGATAATAGGAAGAATCGTCTGCAAATGCCTGAGCGTTGCTGCGGGAATTGATCAGGCCGTACTCCGCAGTAAACTTATCATAAAGCGCATCCAGTTCCTGCTGTTTTGCGCGGATATCTTCCTCCGGATAGTCCTCCATCTGGTAATCAATCAGCTCATTTACCGTCTGGCGAAGCTCCACCAGTCCCCGTATCCGTCCTTTGGCCGTTTCGTTTAATTCCACCGGGCGCATGACGGAATTTTCCCGGAAATACACCTCGCCGTCCACAACGGTATAAGAGTAGTTCTTCACATTGGGATCGGCCGGGATAACCTGCTGAGTGTCTTCCCCTTCCGCAAGCACCGTCTCGACGGCCTGATACTGCCCGTGAATCCGGGATACCGCCTGATGCAGCTGCTCCGCCAGGTCTGCGCCGGGAATCGGCTCAACGGTACATTCTTCCCGGCCGTACTGCGTATTTTCCACTGACAGCTTTCCCAGGATCATTTCCGGATGCTCCGCAAAATAGCTGTTCAGCTGGAATCCTTCCGGCGAAAATCCCAGATGCACCCACTCCGGTTCCATATCAATGGGATGTTCCCGCTTCTGCAGAAAAATAATGTCAGAGACTACCTCTGTCCCTGCGTTGGCTTTAAAGGCACTATTGGGAAGTCGGATCGCTCCCAGCAGTTCCGCCCGCTGTGCCAGATAACGCCTTGCGTCCGGATTTTTGGAATCCATCGTGTAGCGGCTGGTCACAAAAGCCACGATACCGCCAGGACGGACCTGATCCAGCGCTTTGGCAAAGAAATAGTTGTGGATGGAAAATCCCAGCTTGTCATAAGGCTTATCTGATACCCGGTAATTCCCAAAAGGGACATTTCCGACAGCCAGATCATAGAAGTCCCTGCGGTCCGTAGTCTCAAATCCGGCTACGGTAATTTCCGCATTGGGATAGAGCTTCTGCGCGATCCGCCCGCTGATGGAATCCAGCTCCACACCGTACAGACGGCTGCCGCTCATTTCATCCGGAAGGAGGCCGAAGAAATTTCCTACACCCATAGATGGCTCCAGGATATTTCCGGAGGTGAAGCCCATGCCGCCAACCGCCTCATAAATCGCTTTGATCACAGTCGGGCTGGTGTAGTGAGCATTCAATGTGCTGGCCCTTGCCATCTCATATTCCTGATCAGACAGAAGATCTTTCAGTTCTTGATATTCCCGCACCCAGCCTGCTTTCTCCGGTTCAAAGGCATCCGGCAGACCGCCCCAGCCCACATACTGAGCAAGAACAGACTGTTCTTCGGGCGTGGCGTTCCGATTTTCCTGTTCCAATGTGAAAAGGGTACGGATAGCCGCCACATTGTGCTCATACTTTGCCTTCGGCCCTCCTTCCCCCAGATGCTCGTTTGTGATCCGGTAGTTCTGGGCAGGAATCTCTGTCACAGGTGCAAGAGGAATTTCATCTTCGGACATTGGCGGCACAGCACTGCCTTCAAGCGATTCTTCCGGAAGTTTCCTGGACACTTGCACTGGCTCTGTACCGGAAACGGGCTGTAAAGATTCCTGTTCCTCAGCAGTGAGATACCGGTTCTCTCGTATCATTCTGCCAAGGCGCTGTTCTACCTCTGTCCAACGAAACAGCCTTTCACTGTCATACTCATAATTCCTGAGCCGGATTCCTTTTCCATCTGCGTCCACAAAGCCTCTCGTTCCGTCAAGAAAATGATAACTGTGACCGCTTATGCCATATTTTGCTTTAATCAGGTTCACCCGTTCCTTCGGTTCCGTTTCTCTGGCATAAATCGCACTGATCCGCAGCTTCCCGCCTTTTAACATGGTTCCCTGTGACAGCATCCTCTCAATTTCTTCTTCAGGCACAGAAAAAGCGGAGGGCTTCATGCTCTCCGCTGGTTCTAAGTGGTCTATGGCCTCTATCTGATCCGCTTCCGAAGGAAACAGACTTAATTGTTGATAAGTTCCGCCAGTATTATCTCTTCCGCTTGTGCTTTCAGACTGTTTAGGTGGCGTACCCAACCCATCTGGTTCAACTTTTTGTCCGGCGCTGGATTCTTCTCCAGAAGTTCCTTCATCAGCTGATCCAGCCTCCGGTGCGCTGTCTCGTCTATCTCCTGAAGATGGGGAAATAACTTCTCCGCCAGTACCAGATCGCTGTAAAGTATCGGATTGTTCTCCTTCAGATATGCCCTGCGCATTCTCCCGTATTTGCCCAGAGGTTTCTCTGTGGTCACGCTCAACTCGATCTCCGGCAGAAGATAATCCCCTTCCTGCCTGTATGTTATTTCTTTCTGCATAATTCTGGCTCCTTTCCTGGGCTTTTGTCCGTTCATAATCCCGGATGGCCCTCTCTATTTCACGGAACACTTCTCTGGAAATACTGCTGACGGCAGTTCCCAGCGCGGCGGCAGTCTGACGGGTGTTGAAATCAGAAACATCCCTGAAATCCTCCGGCTCAAACAGGTTTTCCCCTTCCTCTGTGCATCTGACAGAGAGGGTATAGGCAATGCTGGCCTGCGCCGCCTTCCGAAATACAGTTCCTATGTTAAATTCATCATACTCTTCCAGAAAGCTGTCCGCAACGATACCGCGAATCTGCCTGCCGTAATCCAGCCAGTAATCGGCGGCCAGACGGCCAGCCACTTGTTCCAGCTGTGCTTCCAGGGACTGATTTTCTCCGCTGATGCCATAGGCGCGTTCCAGGGCAGCCATAACCGGATTCCGGTATTCTTCTTTCATTTGCCAGAGCCAGACCGGGCGGGAATTCCTTCTTGCTCCGGTATCTGCCACATCAAAAACATACCGCAGTCTCGGTGAATCCCCTTCATTGTCCACCAGAGCAATTCCCTTTGCGCCCCGTTTCACATACCTGTGCATAGTATCAAACCAGAAATCATATTCTGCACAGGCAGTCGCTTCCGGGCGCTGCAGGTAAATCATCAGCTGGTCATAATAGGGATATTTATAGTTTCTGGAAGCGGTAGTCAGAAAAGCTTTCCACTCATCCTGCCGCCCTGTCACATATTCCGGTGCGCCTGCCAGAATGTCTGCATAGCGCCGCGCCTTGATTCCCATTCTCATTCTCCTCCCTGTCTCAGATATCCGAATAAAGATCCAGCTGGTCAAAAGCCTCGTCCGTCATCTGTTCCAGCTTTTCCATTACCCGATCCGTCAAAGCCCTCAGTTCCTTTTCATCATGCTCAAGCTGTCCACGCATCTCCCCAAGGGCCTGATACAGCCCCGGACGGTCTCCGGGGCTGTAAAGCATCATCAGTATTTTTTCTTCGCCAGTAAAATCCACATTCTCACTCCCTGCTTCGTTCTGTTGGCTGGTGTGGAGCCATAGTTCTCCCGGACTGCTGCAGACCTTTCAGCTGTTCCAATACAGAAGGTTTTTCCTCCGGGCTGCTGCGGCCTGCCCGCTCGTCAGGCAGATTGTTTATCACTCCGTCCAGATTGTTGTCATTCTGCTCCAGACTGTCCTCGGCAGACCGCAGATGATTTTTCCCGGAAAAGAAACCCGGAAGCTCCACGAACCCGACCGAATCTACATAATGACAGGATACCTCTCCGCCAGTGTTGAGCGCTACGATATCGCTGACAGAAAGGCTGTGCCCTCTGAAATCTGCCGGATGATTAAAATTGAATCTCACAAACAACTGCTCAAGCATCCTGTCTCTGTCCTGAAAAGGCGGAAGCGGAGCCAGATAAACCACATCATAATGGTCAATCTCCGGTTCCTTTCCCTGCTTCTTCAATGCGCTGTAAGACGCAAATCTTTCGTACCTGGTATCTTCGCTGTCTCTCAGCTGCAAAATCACATAGGTGTCCGTACTACTCTCAAGGAAGGCTTCAAGATTTCTTTCTGGAGCAGTAATCCCGTTCACCTCATCCCATTTCTCGATTTTATCCCTCGACATCGTTCTCCTCCCGCAACGGCTTCATAAAAGGAAGCCCGTTTTTCCTCGCATTTTCAATGTCACGCTGGCGGCGGCTTTCCCCATAAGGAGGCCGTATCCCGATACTCCTTTTCGGAACGGTATAGGTCACAGCCCGCTGCGGCCCGCGCCGTTCCAGTCTGTACTGATCAGGATATTTATCGGAGAGGGCTTTCAGCTTGTTGATCAGACGCTGGTCATGGGTGTAAACGCTGGCGGTATCCAGCTCATTATCCCACAGGATCACCGTTTCCTGCTCCGCCAGTGTCAGATGACAGCGGCGGCTCATCGTGATTCCTCCCGGAACTTTATACCGGAAGAATGGTACTCTGCTCCGGTTCTCTTCATGCCGTTGAGTTTTTCCACCGCCGATTCTCTTTTCCCTGCACTATTTCTTTCCCTGATTTCTGCAGCTCTGTCCAGAATCACGTCATACACGGCCCGGTAACGTGTCTTATCAGCCAAGCCGACGCTGTCCAGAACTTTCTCACGCGCTTCAATAAGAGAGGATTCCGGCTTCTCCAGCTTGCCTTTTTCCATTTCACAATACTGACCATTCAACAGGAGATAAGCCCAGCCGTCATCGCAATATTGAACGGCAAGATAACGGTCATTTCCTATTTTCCAGCAGCCTTTGTCTGCGTCCAGCTCTGCCTCCGGCCTGCAGCTTCCACCTGACAGCTTGAGTTTTTCTGCATATTCACAGATATGATAGACGGAGCCGGATACTGTGAGGTGATATTCATCAAGGAACCGACACCTGGCAGTGAAAGCCCTGTCCGGATACACTACTTCAATCGTGCCGCCGTCCGGAATACGGAACTTCTCTTTATAATCCGGAGTAATGAACCGAATATCCCGTTTCGGCAGTGTTTCCGGTTCCCAGAGGCTTCGCCTGCGAATTCCCGATTCCACGCAGGGTTCCAGCATACGGAGAGACACTCTTTCTGCCCTCAGCCCGTCAAATCCTGCGACCTCCACTGCCAGGATTCTGGCCGCAGCCATAGGATTTTTAACGGGACAGCAATGCAGGTCTTCTCTGGAAATATCTCCATCGTACTGTTTCTCATAACTGGCTTTATCATAAAATGCAAAATAATAGCCTTCCTCAATTTCCTGCAAGTGCAGAAAAGACTTATCATCAATCAGGAAAGCTGCTTCCGTTTTCCTCTTTTCTTCACTCATTTCTGTCCCCCGTTTTCAAATTCCATTTTAAAGTGCGGTCTGCCGTCATTTTCTGTTTCCAGAAATACCGAGGCGTTATAGGTCTTTCCCGTCTTCTGGCTCATGCAGTCCTTTAACTTGTCTCGTACCAGCTTTTCTGCGGTCTGTTTCGTCATCCGCTTGCCTATTTTGTTGAAATAGGCGTTATCCGCCCAAAGGACAAAACGGCACTCACGGTTGGAGCAGAACCAGCCCTTACTGCGGCCGACAACTTCCGCCCCACAGTGAGGGCAGGTTCCAATCACTTCGTTTTTCTGCATCAGTACATCGGCTCCTTTCACAACCTCATAAGTGTCTACCAGTTCCCGTATCATTTCACAGATTTCCTTCATAAAATCTTCCGCCTGGTAATCGCCGCGTTCAACCAGAAGAAGTTTTTCTTCCCAATTTGCCGTCATCGCAGGAGACCGAATCTGCTCCGGCAGAATTTTTACGAGAGAGATGCCCTTTTGCGTGGGGATCAGATACCTGGTCTTCTTATCCCCTTGCCGCTCCAGAAACCCCTTCTGTATCAGCTTTTCAATAATTCCAGCGCGGGTAGCCGGAGTTCCCAGCCCTTTACGCTCTGCCTCATCCGGCATTTCATTCGCGCCAGCCGTCTCCATGCTCTGCAGAAGCGTATCTTCTGTAAAATGCTTTGGCGGAACGGTCTTCCCTTCCTTTATCTCTACGGAAAGCAGCGGAAGAGTAGAGTTATCCTTCATGGATGGCAGCACGTTCTCTTTCTCTTTTTTCTTTTTAGGACTGCATTTCTCTTCAATTCCCTTCCATCCGGCAGAAAGAACCGTTTTCCCCTTTGCTTTGAAAACCGCATTGCCGCAAAGGATTTCAGCTGTAGTTTCCGCTGTTTTGCATGGCTCACTTACAGCTGTCAGAAGGCGATGGACAATCAGCCTTAAAACTTCCGCTTCCCCTTTCGGAAGCTCTGATAAAGTACCTTTCTGCAATTCTTTCGTAGGGATGATAGCGTGATGATCGGTTACTTTCCTGTTATTGACGACCTGTCCGGCATTCACCGATACAGCGCCAACATCCGGGAAACAAGCGGCTGCCGCTGCAACCACAAGCTCCGGCAGCATTCCCGCCATATCTTCCGTCAGATACCTGCTGTCCGTTCTGGGATAAGTGACCAGTTTTTTCTCGTAAAGGGCCTGTGTGTAGTCCAGCGTCTGCTGTGCCGTGTAGCCAAGTATCCGGTTGGCCTCTCGCTGGAGACTGGTCAAATCATAAAGTGCAGGAGGCCTTTCGCTTTTCTCTGCCTGCGTAATCTTTGCGACTTTGGCTGAACCTTCTTTCCGGCAGGTTTCAGCAAGGTTATCTGCCGCCTCGCGATTTCCCATGCGCTCGCCGGATACGGTAAAACCATCGAAGTGAAGCTGTACCTGATGGAAAGTTTCCGGCTGGAATGCCGCAATCACGGCTTCCCTCTCAACGGCCATAGCAAGAGTAGGGGACATAACCCGCCCGGTATTCAGCGTTGTTCCATACAGGCACGAAAAAAGCCGGGTAGCGTTGATTCCGACAATCCAGTCGGCTCGCTCCCGGCACAGGGCCGCTTCATACAAAGCATCATATTCTTTTGATGGTCGAAGGCTCTTAAATCCTTCCCGGATGGCGCTGTCCTCCATGGACGAAATCCAAAGCCGCTCAAACGGCTTCCGGCACCTGCACTGATGATAGACCAGTCTGAAAATCAGCTCCCCTTCACGCCCTGCATCCGTCGCGCAGACCAGGCTCTCCACATCTTCACGGGACATCAGCTTTTTCAGGATTTCAAACTGCTTTTTCGTTGCCGCTGAAACCCGATATTGAAACGGCTCCGGGAAAATCGGCAGGTCCTCTTTACGCCATTTCTTATACTGATCATCGTATGCCTCCGGCGGAGCCAACTCCACCAGATGGCCGACACACCAACTCACCACATAGCCGTTTCCTTCCAGATAGCTGTCCCCGCGCCTGGTTGCTCCAAGAACCTTTGACAGTGCCTGTGCGACCGAGGGCTTCTCGGCCAGAACCAATTTGCTCAATTTGCATCCGCTCCTTTCCTGAACGTGAAGGCAACCCCGGAGGTAGCCGGGGCTGCTATGTAAATTATTCTTTTAGAAATATAATATATTCACAATATAGCCTATTCTTGTCTTTTCTAGGCTTCCAACTTTCTTCTTGAGGTACCTCTCTAAATATACAATCCTCAAAAGGAATATGCCAGCTATTGGCGTCCTCACTATCATCCTCAGAAAAATTAATACCGAAAAGACACTCCGAATTTTCATCGTATATTTTATAATCGCAATATTTTAAGCCAGTTAGATCAATATCACCTTCTTCTTGAAACATTGTAACAATATCTGTAGCATCATTAACAACTGTATCATAAGAAATATTTTTATCATAAAGAAGATATAAAGCATATATTTGAACCACAACTTCATTTTCTCTAAGTATAAAGAAGGTGTCGTTAAATACGATAGATATTTGATAACATTTTTCTATGAAATCTTTATGAATCGTTACTTGTAATTGATATCCAATTTGTTCGCTTTCTTTATCGAAATACATACCCTTTGCAACATTTCGTGTTTTCGAATAAAATGCTAAATTTGAGATTCTATTATCATTATGCTTATTATTTATATGATCTATAACGAAACCATTCTGATAAAATTTATCAACGACATCTTTGCCATACCATTTTCCCATAATGTATTTGTGGAGGGAACCAACTTTGCTATTCTTTACATAACCTTTTCTATCCAAATACCATACTAAACTATTTAATTCATCATGATAATCTTCTCTGTCTGTGGTAAAACCAATTCTTTTTTTTGTGCTATTAAAAATGTCTATAATATTTTCCCCGCCTCGAATTTTTATAATTATCTTCCCCATATTTAAGTCCCCTGCCAACCATAGTGAAAATCTATAGTTTAACTTTTCTGTTTATTACTTCCTATTCAGTATATCATACACTTCCTTTTTTAAACACCCTCAGCCCATCCAAAACCTCATTCACTAAACCTTCACTAAACATTTATGTTCAAGCAGTTTTACCATATAAACACATATAAGAGTCATACATCTCAAATTGTTACCAAATAGAAATGTAGTCTTTTAGAGTCTCTATGTAGGGCAGCCCAAAGCCGCCCTCAAACTTCATCACATCAGCTCATCGTCCTCCGAACATTCTACATCCTCCGGTTCATCCTCCTCATAGTTTTCCCCTTCGTCATCCTCCGGGAAGTCATACTCGTCCAAATCCTCTTCATAATCCGCATCCGGATCCGGCTTCGCCTGTTCCTTTTTCTTTCCCTTCAGCTTCATCCAGCCATATGCCGCGCCGCCACCGATCAGTGCCAGTGACAGCAAAACCACAGGCAGGAGATTTACAGATTTTTTCGTTTCCGTTTCCATTTCCACGTCACCCGTTTCTGTGCTTTCTTCCTCTGTTTCAACTGTTTCAGGAGCCGGAGTCTCCTCAGGTTCTTCCGTTGTCTGATACTGTGCCGCTTCCTCTTCGTCCATCAACGACAGCAAATCCGCCTCGTCCACCTGGTTCAGAAAGTGTACCGTCTCATTTCCCTCATCGTCCCGGTCAATAATCAGATAAAAGTAGTTTCCATTTTTGGTGACCAGCGTAATGAACTGTTTTCCCGTTTTCGTGATGCCGCCCAGGTCATCTACCAGCGTCAGGTTTCCGTCCGGCGTAAAAGCATTTCCGTCCGTCTGATTCAGATTGAACGCGCCGCTCATAAACAGTTCCATCAACCGGGATAACTCTTCCTCGCTGAAAGACAGAGTAAAATCACTGTCGGTTTCTCCACCTGCCTGGATTGTCAGGTAACTGCCATACACATAGCCGACCCGCTCCGGCAGAAGAATCTCTGCCCAGTCACCATCTCTGCCGATCACCTCCACCTCGGTGCCGTTCGGCAGCTGGACGAAGGCAGTGTTCTCTATTCCCGCGCCAGTGCGGACGTTCAGATCTCCGCCATTAGTTGTGACAATCCCCATCTGGGAGCTTTCCGTTTCTTCCCCGGCAGAATCATCCGGGCTTTCCTCAGCCGATTCTCCACCACCGACCACAATGCCGTCTTCTGTCATCGTGATTTCCAAAGAACCTCTCAAAAGTTCCTTCAGAGCTTCTTCATCAATGTCCCCTTCTGTGGGAACAGCTTCATCTCCCTCAATGGCTCCTTCGGTTTCCGGCGCTTCTGCGCCTTCCGTTTCCACAGCCTCTTCTGTCTCTGTTCCGGCAGCAAGAGCTGTAACCGGAAATGCGATCATGCACAAAGCCGCCGCCAAAAATACCGCTGACATCTGCCTTTTACTCATCATACTGTCCGTCCTCCTTCACTTCCGCAGCCATTACCTGCGGCATGAATGCCGCAGACTTCCGGATCAGCTCTGCCAGCTGTTCCGGCGTCAAGTTGGCCGCATGAACCATTTCATGGATCTCGGTATTTTCCTCTTCCCGATACCGTCGCTCCAGGTCTTTGACCTTCGCATCCCATTCCGTCCGTTTCTTCCGGGCTTTTTCCAGATCAGCACCGATCTTTTCAAGTTTTACCCCCATTATTTCTCCTTTCCCGGCAGAATCGCCTAATAATCGGATCATCTCGCCAATCATGCGGAATTGCACGAACCTACTTTTTATCGTAAACCATACGGCGCATCCCAATAACATGATAATAAGGATGTATGACCATAATATATCGTTGACTCCGTTGATCCAATTATTCAATAGCTCCATGATTTATAATCTGTTGTTTGGTTACAAAGATACGTATCTACGAAGCAAATTCATCGAAATATTATTTTTTTATCATTTTCTTGTAACGTTTTCCAAACGGCTGTCGTCTTATAGTTAGAAACAAATGATAAGCGGGAAAGGCCACCCTGCTATATTCGGAAAAAATACGATAAAAATGAAACGGATGATGATTTGGATCATACTGCTAGGCGGTATGGTACAGGGAGCTTTTGCTCAGAACTTGGAGATAAAGGGAATGGTGCGGGACGCTCGCAACAAAGAAATCTTGGAATTTGCGAATGTGGTATTGCAAACAATGGACTCTTCTTTTGTGGCGGGTACGACTACGGATATGAAGGGGCATTTTTTATTAAATAAGATTAAAAAAGGGAGTTATATTCTATCTGTCTCTAGTCTAGGCTTTAAGACGGAGTATATTTCCTTGGAAGGCTTGTCCAAGAATATTTCTTTGGGAGAAATATCCTTACATGATGATGCGGTATCCTTAGACGGGGTGACGGTTAGCGCCTCTGCCCAGACGAGCCATGCCGATAAAAAAGTGGTCTTCCCATCGGATCGCCAGATGAAGGCTTCGGGAAACGGCATGGATTTGTTGCAGCAGATGATGCTACCGAGAGTGCAGGTAGATTTGTTGAACAACGAGATCAAGGCCACGGGAAATGGGGTAGTCCAAGTGCGTATCAATGGCGTGAAGGTGGAACAGGATGAGATCAAGGCCTTGAATCCCTCGGACATCATTCGTATAGAATATCATGATAACCCGGGCTTACGTTATGGTAATGCCGATATCGTGCTGGATTATATCGTTCGCCGGCCGGATACGGGAGGTAGTTTCGGTCTGGACATGGCACAAGGTATCAATTCCATGTGGGGTGAACATAATGCTTGGGGAAAGATCAATCATAAGAACTCGGAATGGGGCGCTTCTTATCGGATCGGTCCTCGTGATTTCTATGGAATGAAACGGAATAACGAGGAAGAGTTCCATTTAGCGAATGGAACGACCTTGAACCGTGTGGAAATAGGCGAACCTTCGCGCGCTCGTTTGTGCATGCATAACCTGAATGTGAACTATAGCTATCAAAAGCCGGATAAGTATATGTTTAACGCCACGTTCCGCTACCGGAATAATCATCAACCGCATTGGGATTATCAAGGAGTCTTGATGAATAAGGCGAATCTGGAGGATAAAGTGGATATGATCGATCTATCGGGATCAGCCTATCAAGCTCCTGCGCTGGATTTGTATTACCAACGGGATTTGAAGCATAACCAGACCTTGGTGTTTAACGTGGTAGGGACTTATAACCAAACGAAATCGACCCGTATCTATCAAGAGAGTAAACATGAACAATTGTTGACTGATGTGAATAATGTGGTGGATGGTGATAAATACTCGATTATCGGCGAGGCTATCTATGAGAAGAAATTAACGAATGGTAATCGGTTGAGCGGCGGTTTACGCCATAACCAATCTTTCTCGGATAACAGTTATATCAATGGGCATAACTATAAGACGCATATGGAACAGATGGAGAGTTCCGTATATGCGGAATTCAAGGGAAAGGTGAAAAAACTGGATTACTCATTGGGTGTGACCGTGAATCGATCGTCTTATAGCCAACGGGGTGAGGATGCGGATTATGAACGTTATACGGTGAGTCCCCGGTTGACCTTGTTTTATGCTTTGCCCGGGGAATCTTCCATCCGTTTGAAATCAACGATGGGAAATGTGACTCCTTCTTTGGGTGAGCTGAGCGCTATCGACCAAGTGATCGATTCCTTGCAAATACAGCGGGGTAATCCTAACTTGAAGTCTTATATGAGTTATTATACGGAATTGAATTACGAGTTTCGCAAAGGTCTGTTTTACGTGAATGCCTTGGGCGCTTATGAGTATCAGCCGGACGCTATCATGGACGAGAAATATCTGGAAGGGAATAAGATCATCCAGACTTGGGATAATCAGAAAAACTGGCAACGGGTTGTCGCTTCCGTCAACTTGCGGGTCGGTCCGATCAAGGACATCTTGCAATTTTCTGTCAATGGTGGTATGAACCATTATATGAGTAACGGTAATACCTACACGCATCGATATACGAACTGGTGGTGCGACGCGAATGTTTCCGTTACTTGGAAGAATTGGTCACTCATGTATATGTTGATGACGAATTGGAACTGGTTTAAGGGCGAGACGATGAGTGGGGGTGAGAATATCCAAGGAATCCAGCTCGGTTATAGGCATAAAGACTTGATGGTTGGCTTGCGTGTTTTTAATCCGTTTACGGATAACTATAAGCAGGAGACCGAGAACTGGAACCAATACGCCTCTTTCCACCGTTCGAATTACATCAAGGAAAGTTCCCGTTTGTTTGTCGCGACGATTTCCTATAACTTCTCTTTCGGCCGTAAATTTAGCGCCGGTCAGAAGAAAGTGAATAATGCCGATAATGACTCGGGGGTAATGAGTACCGGTAAATAAGGGAATATTTTATATCTTTGAGGGAAAATAAAATGAGATATGAAAGCGATTAATCCGAATGAGATCAAAGACAACTTTATCGAGTTGATTGGTAAGGAGTGGATGCTGGTAAGCGCCGGTGATAAGGAGAAGTTTAATATGATGACTGCCAGTTGGGGCGGCGTGGGAGTGTTATGGAACCGTCCGGTGGTGTTTGCTTTTATTCGTCCGGAGCGTTATACCCGTGAGTTTATCGACGCTAAAAATGAGTTCACGATTACTTTCCTAGGACCGGAGCACCGGAAAGCCCATAGCATTTGTGGCTCTAAATCCGGCCGGGAGATTGATAAAGTGGCCGCTACGGGGTTGACACCGTTCTTTACGGAGGCTGGTAATCCTGTATTCGAGGAAGCTCGCCTTACGTTGGAATGTAAAGTGGTCTATAAGTCCGAGATCGAGGAGGCTAAGTTTTTAGATCCTAGTGTTTTCCCTCGTTGGTATGATGAGAAGAACGGCAATGCGCATATCGTTTACATTGCCGAGATCGTAAATGCTTGGGAGAAGTAATCTCACCCAAGCAGTTCTTTCATCATTTGCTCCGTGTGCGTGAGGAAATATTTGGTGAGCTGGTAATGCTCTGTTTCCTCATACGGGGTGATGTGCGCTCCGGTATCATCGATGGCATAAATGTCCGCGTTCGGATAAGCCATCAAGATCGGGGAGTGCGTGGAGATAATCAGTTGGCAACCGTTATTCACCAGTTCATGGATACGCACCAAAAGGGCCAGCTGCCGTTGTGGGGAGAGTGCGGCTTCCGGCTCGTCTAATATAAATAATGTATTGCGGCTGGCATAATTCAGGAAAGCGCTGAGAAAGCTCTCGCCGTGCGATTGCTCCAATAAACTCCTGCCACCGTAAGCTTTATAGGCGTAGATCTTGCTGTACTTACGTAATTCCAGTTGGGCTTGCCTATCCAATTCGGCCGCATGGTTAAAAAAGGATTCTGCCCGGAAGAAGAAATGCTTTTCCGGTTTTCGGGTCTCGATCAACTTAATATGCTCGGGTAAGACATTGGCGTAAATCTTGTAGGCCTCGGTTCCGTCATAGAGCATACCCGGTTCTTCCTCATCCCTTTCCTCATATTTACTCATCATCGCTTCCAGCAGGGTAGATTTTCCCGCCCCGTTTTCCCCGACAAGGAAAGTAACCGGCTTGCGGAAAATGAATGATTCCGTGAAACGTACCGCCGGAGCCTTATACGGGTATTTTAGTTCTTCGGGATTGCCGGCTACCAAGTCCGGGTCCAGTAATTTGACTTGCTTCAGATAGATCATACAGAATATGTTTTGTTACAAACATAGTGAAAATATCAATGGAATGAAAGATAATATCGTAATCGTTGTTGTTCATGCTCCGGAAACTCTTCCAATAGGGATAAATCCTCCCAACCTTGTAATTTCCCTTTTTTCCGGATCATTTTCTCAATGATCCTAGCTTGTTTATAACTGACATATGGGTGACTGGCCAGTTCTTTAGCTGACAGTTGGTTGACAAATAGATGACTTATAACTGACGGGTCCACGGAAAACCACGATTTCATCGCTTCATAGCGTTCCTCGTCAATACCATATACTTCTCCTAGCTGTTCCACGGAATAAAATCCTCCTAGTAAGTCCCTGTATTTAATGATCCGCTTGGCAAAAACGCTACCAATTCCCGGAACCATTTTAAGGGCGGTGGTATCAGCCGAGTTTAATTCGACAACCGTTCCTTGCGGCCATTTTTCTGCTTGGGGATAAGAGGGGAAATGGGGCTTTGATTCCCTTCGGATGCGTTTGGATTTCCATTCGGAAGGGATTTTAGTTTCGTTCGAATGGGATTCTTTTTCTTTCCGAATGAAATTTGAAGGTGTTTTATTCGAATAGATCCGTGAGGAATCTTGTTTGATTCCGGTGTTTGCCAATGGGACTGTTTGAAATTGGGAACGGTAGAAATCCGTCCCGATAATTGCGATCCATGCCATCGCTATTAAGGAAAGGAGTAGGGTAAGAGCCTGCCTTTCCCCCTTGGAGAAATAAAGTAAATCACGCCATTTCATAGTCTTATGTTTTGATTTGTGGAACTTCCACCGACAAAGGTAGAAGTTCCGTTTCTATTGACAAGGAATTCTCGGTATTATTTACCGGTAATCCATTTCAAGATCCCTAATTCGTTCAAGAATACGATACCGATGGCGATTGGGGCCACGTATTTCATAAAGAATACGTAAGCGCCGAAAAGACGGAACTTAAGAGTCCCCTCATTGGTCAACTCGGCTTTCAATACTTTTTTATCGACACGTGTACCTACGAAAATACAAGTGAGCATACCTCCCAGCGGTAGCATGATCTTGGCGGTCAAGTAATCTAGCGCGTCGAAAAAGGCCAAGCCTCCGATCGTGAACCCTTTCATCACCCCGAATGAGAGAGAACTGAAAATACCTAAGAAGAATACCCCTAAGGAAACGATCAAAGCCGCTTTCTTGCGTGTCATGTGGAACTCCTCAAGAACGTAGGCCGTAGCTACCTCATGTAAAGAGATCGTGGAAGTCAGTGCCGCCATCGCTAGCAAGATATAAAAAATACAGGACCACAAGCCACTCAGCGGTAATTGCCCAAATACGTTCGGTAACGTGATAAACACGAGTTCCGCACCAGCGGAAGGGGTGATGCCGAAACTGAATACCGCCGGGAATATCATGATACCGGCCAATACGGCGACAAGCGTATTAATGATTGTCACCTGCCAAGCGGTGGCCTGCATATTCGTATCTTTCCCGAAGTAAGAGGAGTAAGTGATCAGGCAGCCCATACCCAAACTCAAAGAGAAGAAAGCCTGTCCTAGTGCGCTCAAGACCACTGAGGAAGTCAATTTGCTAAAGTCTGGCTTGAAAAGGAAAAACAATCCGGCCTCAGCGTTCGGTAAGGTCACGGAACGTACGCACATGATCAGCAAGATCAAGAATAAAAGCGGCATCATGATCTTAGAGGCCCGCTCGATGCCTTTCTCTACGCCCGAGACAATCACGAAGTGAGTCAACCCGATAAAAGCGCCCATCCAAAAGATCGGACGGAAGACATTGGAAGCGAAATCCTGAAAATCGGCCGTATAGTCTATATCCGGCTGTCCATACAAACGGCCACTTAGCGTTTGCCAAACATATTCAAGCGTCCAACCGGAGACGACCGAGTAATAACTTAAGATCAAAAACGCGGCCAAGATACCGTTGTACCCAATCCAGCACCATTTTGTACCGGGAGCCATTTTCTTGAAAGAACCCACCGTATTGCTGCGGGAATGCCGGCCGATGAAAAACTCGGTTATCATTACCGGAATGCCCAAGAATATCATGAAAAGTATGTAGACCAGTAGGAATGCCGCACCTCCATTCGCTCCTAGCATATAAGGAAAGCGCCATACGCTTCCCAATCCGACGGCGCATCCTACGGTAGCTAGTACTACGCCCAATTTACTACCGAATGTGACTCGATTGTTTGCCATATTATTTATTGTTGCTTTTATGCTTTTAATTGTTACCTATTTTCTTATTTTCGGGAGCAAAAGTAATAATTTGAATTAATTTGTTCGTGTAAAGTATAAATAATTTAGTGAAAGGAGTATGAAACGAGGACGTAAGAAAAAGTTAGCAATCTCATTGATGGATTATATGGGAAAACGAAGAGACATGAAACGGCAGTTAAAGAAAGAAGGGACAGCTGAGTTGTATGAGGTGGCCGTAAGGCATTTTTTAAGATTCGTGAAGAACCCGGGGTTCTGTTTGGCCGATTTGAATCGTGCGTTGGTGATAGATTTCATCACGTATCTTCAGGGAAAAGGATTAGCTACTAATACGGTAAATACGTATATCAGTAGTTTGCGGGCGCTTTATAATACGGCTTGCCAAGAGTCGTTGATTCCTGCGTCGTATTATCCGTTTGAGAATTTGAAACTCCGGCGTGCGATGACGGCGAGGCGTGCGATTCCTGCGTCTTTGTTTCAGCAAATTGCTCAGATCAAGGTGGCGGATGACCCGCAAGTGGAATTATCGATAGATCTTTCCCTATTCAGTTTTATGGCTTGCGGGATGCCTTTTGTGGATATAGCGTACTTGACGAGGCAGAATATCCGGGGAAATGAGTTGGTATATCACCGTCATAAGACAGGACGTATGATCCGGTTGGAGATAACCAGTAGTATGTTGCAATTGATCCGGAAATACGCGGATCGGCAGCGAGCGAGCGGATCACCGTATTTGTTCCCGATTCTTCCGCCCGGGAATCCGGACCATTTGAGGTATAAGCGTAGCTTGGCTCGGCATAATGCCCGGCTGAAACGGATTGGGCAAACTTTACGGTTACCGAATCCGTTTACGTCGTATGTTGTTCGCCATAGCTGGGCATCAGAAGCTTTACGTTGCGATATGCCGATGGCCTTGATCAGCCAGGCGTTGGGGCACTCGTCGGAGAAAACGACTCGTTTTTATCTGGAAGAATTGGATATATCACGTTTGGCTCATGCGAACATGAAGGTGATAGGCTCTGTAAATCGGATTCTTGAGAAAAGGATGGATGGTTTGTGAGCTTATTTATGGAATAAGGAGTTTTAGCGTTAAAATAGTAACTTCCTCCCTATTAGTTCACAAAAATACATAATAAATATTTTATTATCACAACTTTTCTGCATTAAAATTGTCAAGTTCTTTTCACCAAATAAGGAATTTAGGGGAAGCTATGTCTTTAAAATGAACCATATTCACCTTTATTGATTCACTCTCTCAACTAAAGAGGAATTTCTATACTCTACAAATTCCTCCTGAATATCAAAAACAAATAATACAATAAGCTCGTTTGGATAGGCCTATATGTAAGCCATTGATTGATAGCTGTATAGAAACACCATAATATTTATTGGATTTCATGTACGTGTTTTCCAAAAAACATGTACGTCTTTTCAGGAAAACATGTACATGTTTTTCTGAAACGTTCCGTGTGGTCTATTGATATACTATATAAACGACAATAAAATGTTGTTTAACGTTTATTCTCCGCTGACGTTTTTGAAACGCTAAACCTTATTCCATAAATAAGTCCACGGGCCATTCTTGCCGTTAGTTGATTTTAGGAAGTTGGGTCTTGAGGGGCAGAAGGGTGAAAAGATATAAGATTAACAACCATAATGAATAAGAAAGAATGAAGAAGACGATTTTCATGCTATTCTTGTTGGCAGTCCCGTTTCTTTCGAGAGCGCAGGGGGTGCCGGTCGAAGGGAAAGGCTCCATGATTGGGATCAAGAGTAATATTCCTTATTGGGCTACTGCCACGTTTAATTTGGGGGCTGAAGTTTATCTCGCCCGTCATTGGACACTTGAGTTGGAGGCAGGCTTGAATCCGTTCAGCGGCAAGAACGATGATGGGAGTTATGGCCGCTCACTGAAGCATTTGCGTCTGCACCCGGAGTTGAGGTATTGGTTTTGCGAGACGTTTAACGGCCATTTCCTCGGTGTGCATACTTCGTACCTATTATATAATGTAGCCGATATCAAATGGCTGGGTACAGAGGGCGAGCGTCACCAGGGATGGGGCGCGGGAGCCGGTATCAGTTATGGATACTCGTGGCTGCTGTCTCGCCATTGGAACTTGGAGGCCACGGGGGGCGGGGGCTATCTGTACTTGAAGGCGGACAAGTATCCCTGCGCGAATTGCGGCCGCAAGCAAGAAGGGATCAAGAAGCATTACTTCGGGCCTACGCAGGCGGCGATCAATCTCATTTACCAATTTTAAATCGATGGAGGACTGAAAAATGAAGAATCTACAAGGATGGATGATACTTGGGATCGCCTGTTTGGCCAGTTGTGTGGGTACTACGATTCCCGTACAGGCGCAGCAGACGGCTACCGCCATCGTCGTGAAGGAGCGGTTGGTGGAGCATGTGGGCGATCGCTTGATAATTGATATGAAACTAGCGTTGGACGAGTTGTCGCTATCGGCCAACCGGAGTTTGGTCTGTACGCCGCTGATCGAGCGGGGCGATAGCGTAAGGGCTTTGCCTCCCGTGATCGTGAACGGGCGTAGCCGCCAGATCCAGTACGACCGGTCCGGGCGCGACGCGGCGGCGAACGGGGAGTTTGTCTTACGCCGTTACAATGGGAAGGAGCAGACGTTCGATTACCATGCCTCCATTCCTTTCGCCAAGTGGATGGAGCGTTCGGAGGTGTCGCTGGTAGTCGATTTTTGCGGTTGCGGCTGGGAGGCGTTGAGTAATGACAAGTCGCCGCTTTTCCCGATCCGGATCGCGGAGCCTGTGGTATTGCGGCCGCTTTTGGCCTACGTCACGCCGGAGGCGGAGCGTGTGAAAGAGCGTGTGAAGGAAGGAAGCGCCTTCCTCGACTTCCCGGTGAACCGCACGGAGATATATCCCGAGTATCGCGATAATCCCTCGGAGCTGCGCAAGATCCTTGAGACCGTGTCGTCGGTGAAGGAGGATCCTTACGCTACCATCACGGAGGTATATATCAAGGGTTTCGCATCGCCGGAAGGTACCTATAAGCATAACACTTATTTGGCCGAGCATCGCGCCAAGGCGTTGATCGAATACGTGAAAGGCCTTTACCACTTCGAGCAGGCCCGTTTCACGGTGGATTTCGAGCCGGAGGACTGGGCCGGATTGGAGGA
>ENA-OPXI01000431-OPXI01000431.1-human-gut-metagenome-genome-assembly--contig:-NODE-431-length-30327-cov-9.554440_pt1 | contig 30327 bp, 44 predicted proteins | sample MGYA00241520_ERZ502032 | MGnify/ENA primary metagenome ERZ502032 (study PRJEB25962, sample SAMEA2042106) | human gut metagenome | biome: human gut; feature: human-associated habitat; material: faeces...
CATGGCTTCTTTTTACAATATAAGCATATCAAAAAAAGCAGAAGATATCTAATCCTTTTAGGAATAAATATCTTCTGCTTTTAAGTTAATGACATTGTGTAAATAGGGCATTTTAGAAGCCAAATGTGGATTTTAAGAAGCTCATTTTCCACATTTTTATCATGCTGCTTCACTCATTGTCTTGCATTCATTAATCCATATTTTTAATAATTCTCTCATTCTTTCACTGGGAATATAAAGATCTATTGATTTACCATCTCTTATTTGACTTCTCCAAATCCATTGTAATAAAGCGGATAAAGAAAATAAATTATCATCAAATTCAATATGGTAATGCTCTACGAATTGTTTTATATCAGGTGACATAAAAAAGTTTATTAGATACGCTAAAGACTTTTTATTTTTAAACTCATTGGTTCCCCTTGCATTACAAGAAACAAATCCTTTTGTATATCCTTCACCTTTCACATATTTACAGTAAGGTTTAAAAACTGTATACATATTATCTATGGATTTTGTTTTAGTAACCGTTCTAAAATAATTCTCTGTATTGTTCTTCAACTGTGAAAATATGGATCTGTTCTTTTTTCTCTTATCTTCATACCATGATTTTGATAATGGATTTGATTTTCCTATTTTCATCCCAATTTTGTTAAATTTGCCATCGTATATATTAATTAAATCAACAATATTTTTTCTCTTCTCATATTCAATTTCTTTACAATGCGGAATCAATTGTCTATCATAATCCAACATATATTTTTCGTACTTAATTCCATGAATATCAAAATAAGATTTCTGAATACTTCCTTCCCACAAGTATGTAAAAATATAACTTTCATCAAAACATTTGAAAAAGTCAACAGGAAAATTCCACATAATAATCCTTGCCAATTCATCACTGTTCTCTTTTTTAAATCCCATTAACGATTTAAAACTGCAAAGTCGTTTAATGTCACCATAAACACCTTTATATGGTTTTCTTTCTTCATTCCAAACTAAAAATCCATCTTCATCCAGTGATACAAGTTTTTCATTGAATATAATTTTTAAGTCATCCTTGCTGATTTTATATGTATCCAGAACATCTAGGCATTCATCAATCATCAGTACATAGTTCTTGCTTTTTAATAATTCCAACATATCCAGATCCATCATTTTTATTAGAGAATGAGTTGTTACAATATTTTTATCATTCTCAACTAACCATCTGAAATTCTTCCACTTACTTCCCCATTTTTCTGGATCAATAATATCAATATCTGTTTTCTCTTTAAATCTCTCACATTCTGATAAAAGCGGTACTATACATAAAAACTTTTTGTCAGGATTCTGATTGATGTGATTAATTGCCCATGTACTTTTCCCACTTCCCATAATGTCATCTACAATTTTAATTACTGATTCTTCAATCATAATGCATTCCTCCTTATGCCAAAACTTTATTTGTCTGTTATTTATTCTCTTCTTATCGTTCTTCTGGTAAGAAAATTGTTGTTTGTGGATCTTCATTTAAGTCCGTTTGAATCCAAACTTCTTTACTATCAAGTCTGTATATTCCTATAACATCACCATGTCCAGATCTTATGGCTGCTTCATTTATTTTTGCATCTTCCCATCCCTCACCCCAATCACATGACTCATATGTTTTAAGCAAAGACTGAATCTCTATGGAATCCAGATTATATCCCATTGCCATTACTCCGTTAGAAATATTCAATTCTCCAAGATAAAATCTCTTTCCTGTATTTGCTACTCTTTTGAGATTTGCTGCTCCTACTTTTCTGGATTCTTTTCTCATATAATCTAAAAATTCTTTACTGGCTAAAAATTCCTCATTCATTCGATTATCCTTTCCCATTTTTATTGGTAGAACTAAGGAAATACCTTGCAATATTCTTTACCAGTTCACAAACTGACCTTTTTATTTATAGTTCTCTGTTATTTAGTTATGTTTCTTAAAGAACAGCATATCAATCTCCATGAACGGCTGATTATATGGCTTAACAATGATTGATCTGGATTCTGCATTATCCTTAACATAAATTTCATTGATAGAATCATCAGTTACAGGCACTTCAAATGATGTAAAATCATCACTAATATGTAACTTCCAATCACTATCATCCAGTGTATTAACATAAGTACGGATACAGTTACGCATTTTCAAATCAAATCCAAAGACATCTGTGATTCTGGTGAACACACAGTAATACTCATTTTTCTCATGCAGCACATCCTCTAAGAAGTCATTCAGTTCATATACGTCCATCTCATCATATTCATCTGTACGATTTTCGCTTCCAGATACATTAATAATCATGAAATATACTGTTAAACTGTTTTTTAACTTGCAAGTAATATACAGCATGTCTACATCTGCATTGTATTCACCTTCGGCACTGATGATATCGTTCTTTTTCAGATGATATGACACATCATCAAAGCCAATACATGACAGTGAAAATTCATATTCATTCTCGTATTCTTCGCATTTATTTACCTGCATAGATACAATACTGTCACCATCAGATGTCTTAACTCTAAGTCTTGTAAGGCAAAAATCATTCACCACACTGAATAAAACCTTTGTCTCAATTTCCATTCCTTCTTTTACTGCTTCTACAATTCTGTTCATAGTTTTATGATCTCCTTTTTCTTATCTGTTCTATATCGTTCTCTGTTGCTTAGTTCCTATGAAACTAACTCAGCATACTTAGCAAGTTCGTTAAAATACATTCCCTGTTCCGGGGACTGAATCACATTATTCTCATCTACCACATGATAGACCTCAACACCGTAAGCATTTTGAAATGTCTTTACATACAGTCCTTCTTTTTTCAAAGCTTTTCGGATCATACCTAATGTGAGTACAGGTGTTACATTTGTTGCAAGTAATCCTTTGTCATTCTTTCCTGGTTCAAACTCAACTGTATCATTCTTATCAAGATACTTCTTTCTGTCTGGCATATTAATACTGGAATAATGCATAAAATAATCTGTATCATCCACTGTAATAAATCCGTAACCTTTTTCTCCATCAAACCATTTAACTGTTCCTGTTAACACTTTCTTCTCTTCTGACATTTTCAAGTTTTCCTTTCTCTCCATATATATAATCAGTACGGGAATCGAACCCGTGTTACCTATTAGTTCTCTATTTCATTTAGTAATCTGTATACAGCAGCATATCTTTAATCTCTTGTGGTGTGACACCATCCGCAACATCAAGTTGCATTAATGCATAGATATCCTTTGCACACATCCGTCCAATGTCTAACAATACATGTCCCACCGCAACCTCATATTTAATATCAATCATCTCTGCAAAGCATCCTGATTCACAAAGGAACTCTAATTCTTCTACAAATTGATCTGGTGGGTAGTTTCTTACCATATCAACTGAATAAATCTTGCCACCGATAACGGATAACTTCTTATTATTAATAGCATCCAATAATTTCTCAGGTGTTGTATTTCTCTTCATGTTTTTTTGCTCCTATATTTTGAGTGGTACATTGCACCAGATAATACCGATGCAATGTACTGTATATTAGTTAATTCTCTGTTACATGATCAAATAAGGCTATTACATAACTTTTATTTCGTACTCCACCTAATTCTTCCGCAAGAATTGATTTTTCACTCTTAGTGAGATCCGTCCACTTGTTAGCAATAATCTCAATTGCAGCCTCATATGTGGTATCTTTCAAACTGTCTCCGAAAATATTTGCCACATATGTATTCGGATTTTCACCTTTGCTTAAAGCATCCAAATTCTCTGCTACAGCATTTACTACATGTTTAGATATATCTTGACTTGCACGTGTTTCTTCGGAAATGATTTCTATTGTCTTTTCTTTGGTTAAATCTCTTGCATTGTTTCCTGTACCAATGCCAAGATTAAAATATTCCGAAGCAATTCTATGTAAATATTCATAGCATGCTTCAATAATTCTAGCTCTATGCTCTGGTTCAATAAGGTCTAAGCCTTTTGGATTGATACATATAAACATATTTTCATTGTCAAATCTGACACTTACATGATTTATCACTTCGATAAAATCTTTCTCAGAAATCATATTCTGAATCTTTTTATGATTTCTGTAATATGTATCAGATGAAGCTTTAAATTTCTCAGTAATACATTTTTCGATTTCCTGATTATCAATGATTAGTCCAATACCTGCTACGATTTTTTCTGACATAATTTCTAATCTCCTTTTTACTCAATATATCTTTATGCTACTTATTTCTCTGTCACAATTTCTGATTAGTTCTCTGCAAAATATTCAGATACCGCCTGTTCAAAAAATTTATTGCATAAGTCATCAAATTTCTTCTTATCGTCACCAGAAACAGCATCTTCATCTTTTGGATTTACTGATACGTTCAGATTCCCATTTCTAAAACTCACATTGACATTTTTAATAACATTGGCAAAATCTTCTTTGGAAATCATGCTCTGAAGCTTTTTATTACCGTTATAGTATTTACCACATGAGCCACTAAGCTTCTTAGCAATATCTTTCTCAAGTTTTTTACCTGTTTCTTTCATAATTCCACTCATAATACTTTTTGACATAATTTTAGTTCTCCTTTTCTTATTCTCTTACAATTTCAAATCCTGCATATTCTGCGACTTCGGTGACACTTAACATCCACATGGATATTTCATGCTATCATCTAATAATTCCTGACAATCATTTATATAATCCCAGACTTCTTCAAGTGACATACCTTTATCAGATGTTTGAATAGCATTGTTATCATCCAGCACAAGCCAACGTCTATTGCCGTATTCATCTTTCATTGATTTCAGATGAAGATGCTCTTTACCTAATGCCTTGCACACCATGTTTAATGTGAGAATTGGCTTTATATTATACGCACATACTGATCCTTTATCATTTGGCTCACTGACCTTAAATTCTACGTTGTCATCAGCATTTGGTTTACCGCTGTAGTTCTTATTCAGACCGCTGATATGAAAGAAATACTCCTTCCCATCACTTGTACCAATGAATCCGTAGCATTTTTGCTGATTGTAATATTTAACAGTTCCGTACATTTGTTAGTTCTCCTCTTTTCTTATAAATCAGACTTCTCCATTTTTAAATGCTTCAAGACTTCTATCTGCATCATCAATGATTTTCTGGAATTTTGCCTTTTCTGCATCAATTAATTTCTTCTGCCGATCAGTAACTTTGATTATGATTTTATTTCTATTGCAACGCATTTTAATTGGCATTGAACATCCATCCAATTCTTCTTTTGTATGATGTCCGTTGATAATAGTCACCATATCTCTATCAATAGCAATAACTGTTACTTCTCGTGGAATACCACCTTCACCCTTGAATAATTTGTAATAATGACCGTATACTCTTAATTCTTCCATAACTTTCATCCTTTCTCTCAGTGGACAGGTGCAATCCCATCCACTGATATATATTTCTCTGTGTGTCTTAAAGTTCCACTACATATTTACGTGATGGAATCTCAATCTCTTTATCCAGTTTGATTGACTGATTCACAATCATTCTGAGGACTTTGCAAACATACTCTTCGTCACCTCTGATTTCAGAAGGCTTTATCAGTATCAGATATGGATCAAGTTCATTGGCATGTTTTACAAGAAAATCCGCATACATATCATCAATCTGTTCTGCCTTTGGTAATGTCTGAAATTCAAGCCCTGTGTTAATTATGGAAGGAAGTTCAACCTCTCTTCTATTTGCCTTACGAGAATCGTCAATATAATCCTGTAATGATTTATTGAGACCATCGGCACACGCACCCATGAAGAAATTACAAGTACTTGCCATATGGTACACTGTATCTCTGACGTAGACTCTATCTTCCATCGGAATCAGGTCAAATTTCAATGATGTCAAAGTGTCCAGATACTCCATTCCCAGTGTAATAAGCACTTTGGAATATAGATTCTTGACCAATGTACTTCCCATCCATTTGGTATAAACTTCGTTGAATAATTCCATAACTTCTGGATCTGCGTTAGGATCTTTCAGATTCTCATCCTGTTTTAATTCATTGATTGGGATATCCCACTTTCCCATATCAACAAAATTGTGCTTGCTGTTGGTGTTTCTTCCTATATTATTGTTTCTCTGCTCTTTCGCTGCTTTTCTTCTCTCTGCTCTGTTCATGTTCTAAATCCTCCCTGTATTAACGTCTGATTACGATAAAATTGATATTGTATACGTCCATGCGAATGGAATAACAGGTATCTCTCTCGCTGAGTTTATCAATGCGTTCAATGCTGTCCGTTTTGAGCGTGAGTGATGCCTTGTCCCTAGATGCGAAAGTAATCTCTTTCTTGTTTTCGTCATAGTGAACTTCTGCAAAAGGAATATCTATTCCCATTATTTTTTCACATACTTCATATGAATTGATAGCAATCATTACTTTTGCATCTCCAACCCACTCCATAAACTGTTCTACTGTTGCTGAATCTTTTGTCATCATGTTCTGAATCCTCCGTATAAATTATTTAATTTCTGGTGTCATAGTTACCATAAACATCAATGCATCTTCGTGTAATGAAATGAGATAACATTTTTCAACATGATTCGCATCATCTACATTATTCGCAAATACGATATGTTCAATATTGTCCGTTTTAAGAGTAAGAGAAGCATTGCATCCATAATAAAATGTCAGTTCCTCTTCTTCATCATTATAAGAAACACTTGCATTACTTATCTGCATTGCAGCACCACCGTATATATTCGGCTCCACATCTACGTGTGAACTGCCAATCTGTTTCATAAATTCCTCGACTGTGATATAAAGATTTCCCATTACTATATCCTCCTGTGTTCTTACTTGTTGTTTTGTTATAGGTTACTTGTATATTCCCTATCTGTTACTTGTTCATAGTTGTTCGTAACTTCTCAATCTAACCCTTCCAATAATTCCAGACTTGTACGTTTACGCTTGCTTACTGACTTATTATCTGGAACAACTGGACTTTTAATCTCTTCTAAATCATCAAGTAGAGTTAAAGATTGTCTACGATTGAGCCTAGCACGTTGTTCATCCGAAGCATCTTTACCAAGTTTTTTAATATATTCAACTGGAAAAGATAATCCTGATGCACAGGCTATATTGACCGCTCCATTAGATCCTGTAAAAATGTTCTCTGGAACACCAATAGCTTTTTCAATTTCATGTTCGTCAATCTTATTTTTGCCTTGATTGATGATTCCAAGGTTTCCAACAATACCATCTGCATTGATAGGAAGAAAAATATTTTTAACAAGCATATATTGAAGAAACTTAAAGAAATAGAGAAAAAAATCAATATTGTGATTGCTTCTGGAGGCGGTTCATCAGGATCAGGATGTATTACATTTGTAAGTGAAATTCTGGTACAAAATCCAGATAAGATTGTTGTTCCAGTAATTCTTATGCCAAGACAAGATGAGTCAATCCAGAAAAGACTGAATGCGTATAACGTTGCAAAAGAACTTATGCAGATTGAAGAACTGGGTGCCATCATCTTTGTAAATAACGAATCTTATTCAGATTTGAAAAAGATTAATACGATTCTGGTAAATATGTTGGATGCATTTTTAAGTGATACTTCCTATTCCAGTGGATCAAACTTTGATGATTCTGAAAAGATGAAGATGCTGAAAGATAACGGTGCATTTGTGATTGCTATGTTATCTGATAAAAATTCAGAGAATAATAAAGTAACTACTTCTGACATGGTAAAAGCATTAACAGTTACGTTTTAACGCTTCATAGGCAAGCTCTCTATTTCCTGCAAGACCGTCATATCCTTCAAGCCTCATACTATTTTTAGCATTAGGAATACTTTTAATATCTTGTTCTGATCCGTTTACCGAATATGTAAGATAATTTCTCTCCTGGAACTCATAAGTTACAGTCATACCGCCTAAACCTAAACCAATAACTGCCGTTGAATCTTTAAGCATGTTCGTTCTCCTCTTCATTCTTTATTAATTTCAAGCCTTTTTCTGTGATGTAGTATGTGTATGCTTGCCAATCTCCACATCCACGCTCTACATATCCTTGCTCTCGTAATTTTTTTATTTTTCGAGAAGTTGTTGTTCTGCATGATTTTGACATTTCCATGATTTCCTGTAATGTCATGCTGTGAAAATGACTGGTACAGTTTTTCTTTTTCAAAATCTTTAGAATCACATAACCCAATCTGTTCATTTGATAAATCACCTCCCGTATTTATCACTTTCCTGTTTATTAGCTAGTCCATAGTGTGCTATAGGATAGTAATACAATTTCAATAGTGTTGTATAACTGACCACTGAAAGGTAAAAATTTTTGATTCCATCCATATAATCAAGATGAAATCATTGTTTCAAATTATCACTTCTTTTTGTTCTTTTTTGCAGATTTCTTGCGTTTTCTCTCAAAACTCTCCCATGCTCTACGGCTTGTATTTGCATCTTTAGCAGTATTGAACATATACTGTATAGAACGTACAAATATAGATTCACCTGCTTTTACGCGTACTTTCCCCTTGGGTAATACTTCAAGAATCTTTACCGTAGTCACACCACTCCATGAAGGAGTATAGTAGTTCTGCTTCTCGAAAACGATTTTCTCAGCGTTAATCATAATGTGATCCTCCTGTTATTCAGTTTTCATAGTACATTTGGGTGCAGGAAATAAACCGATCTGCAAATGCACAAAAGTACATAGCTTACCTGTCATATCTCGCTGCTCTTAAATTTTTATGGGAAATAAATTGTGCAGACTTGCACAAAAATGAAATTTATGATACACTTATTCTTGTTCAAGGAAAAGTATAGACTTCATTCGTGATGCCTGTACAATACATACTGGATTGAGTTTAGAACTCATCCTATAAGATAGAGATGATGGTATCGCCAAATACCGTTGTCTCTTTCTTTTTATCCGTAACATCATTATACACCCAAACATTTGTTTGTGTCAACCTATAATGTTACGATTTGATTAAGTTCCGTTTACCTGTTCCAATGTGTCTGTTATCCCATCAACAGAGCAGTTATGTTACTCTGTACTGCTCTGTATCTTGTTTACAGTTTGAATTATAGCACTGTATCTTTTATTGGTCAAGTACTTATTTAGTATTTTTTTTACTTATTTGACTTTTTTAAGTAAATCTTGTACAATTAGTACATATCTATATATGAGGTGATATTTAATGGCAATTGATAAAATTGAAATTACTGATAGATTACGAAATCATATTATTGAAATCCGCAAAGAACGTGGTTTATCATCATACAAGCTATCAGAAGAAAGCGGTCATTCAAAATTCTGGTTACAAAATATTGAAAGTGGAAAAACAAAAAAAATAAACAAAACTGATTTAATTTCTATTTATAAAGTTTTATATGAAACAGATGATGACAGTGAAGCATCTTATTATATTGAGCAGATTCTCAATCAGCAAGTAGGCTCTCATGATAAAAATTGGTATGAACTAATTAATATCTCTGATGACTTCTCAGAAGAATATGACAAAATGGAATTAATCAGGAAATTACGTTCATTTATAAGCAAAGATATTTGTGATACATTAATACAGACTGTATATAATATGTCTGTTAATCAGGCTCAAGCCGCATTATCAGCAGTTCAAAATTTATCATACTCCATATATAAAAACCCTGAATTAGCCTTAGCTCTTATTAATATTCCTGTTTATGGAGTAAGCATGTCAAATCGAAAGGAATATCAAACTGCCTTAAATGATCTTTTGGCTATAAATGCTAAATACAACGACCTTGTAATAAAACACCATAGTTTAGATATTATTCGTGAATGGAAAGAACGAGATAAACAACTTGTAATAGAGAATAAACGTATTATTAGATCTGCATTAGATAATTATAAAAGTATGTTGAATTTAATTTCTAGTTTAAAAAATATACAAAATCCACCAATATTTGACATCTTAAATCAGTTTAATACTTCTGTATCATTTATGATTGAACGTGCTTGTCCAGGAACACTTGAAAATTTTTTAGACTTTCGCCCTTATACAGGAAAAGAGTTTGTAACTCTTATTGATGAATGTTTTGAGTGGTTTTATGATAATGAAAATACTTATGATTTACCTCGAATGAATAAGTATATCCCATCTACTCTATATAATGAAGCCTGTGATTTTTTAAATACTATTGGTGAAATTAAACCATTATTGCAATGACACAACAAAAGCCTCCCAGATTAACTTCCTGAGAGGCTTTCATACTACCTATAAAATTATTTAACAGTTACAATATTTTTGCTTACATCATTTTCAATTCTGGATTATTATAATCCTCATATACGAAATCTGCATTCATTTCAATATCATCATGTATGGTTTCATCTACATAATACAACAATGAGTCATACAAAAAAGATGATTTTACAGCCTTGTATGCTTCAATTTCAGTCATATTATATTTTGTCTGTAATGTTTCAATTACTGCATTCATATATTCTTTTGCACGTTTTGTCAAATTATCACTTATAATTCCATACTTCCGAAATCAATCACAAGATCATCATAAATTCCTGCTTTAATAGAAGCCTGTAATGTATACTGTTCTGTTTCGCCCTGTTCAAAATTGTACACTATAACCAGATTCTTAGATGGATCAACAATCCAGTATTCACGAATACCTGCTGTTCTATACTTGAATAGCTTTGTATAATAATCCATCTGTTTACTTGCAGGTGACACAATCTCAATAATCCAGTCTGGCGCACCCTTGCATCCTCTATCATCAAGCTTATCTGGATCACAAATTACAGAAATATCCGGTTCTACATAGGTATTACTTCTTTCATCAAGATATACGGCGAATGGTGCTGCATATACTTTACATCGTCCACCATGAGAACGAATATACTCTTTAATATCTGCATACAATTCCCCTGATATCTCCTGATGTTTTCTACTAGGTGGAGCCATATAGTAAATATGACCATCAATCAGTTCTGCTCTTTCTCCCTCTGGTAATGCATATATATCATCTATAGTATAAGTTTCTTCTTTAAGTAATGGCATATTATCACCTCCCAGTGTTTTGCTATAAACATATTATAATATAGATGATACCTATTCAGCAACTTATTTTTCTGCTTCTGACAGAACAGATATAAATATTGGTATGGCAGCAGCCATCTTATACTCATTTCTTCACAATATATTGAAGAAATAACCATCAAATTTCAACGCAAATGCTTTAAAGGTAAAGTTGTTAGGGTAAATGGTTTTCGTCCAGAATTTAAGGTTATATATAAGGAATTTCAGCATAGAATTGATTTTATTCATCTTGCATTAATCTATTATAAGATTTAAAATCATCAATACTTCTTTCTCTATTTTTTCCTAACTCTCTATTTAGTTCCTCATTGGATACATCTAATGTTTCAAGTGCAATATCAAATATATCACAAGCTGTTTTCCCTAATTTTTCTGCTTGTTCTTTTCCATATTGAATATTTATTTCAGGATATCTTCCTGCTATGTATGCTTTTGATAAATCATCTAAATCTTCATCACTTACATTTATTGAAATGTCGCAAGTTCTTTTCAATTTTTTTATATTATGACCATATTTCCCTTTTTGCAGAGTATTACTTAATCTTCCTTCTTTTTTGCAAATTGCTTTAAGAGATTTCTCTGCAATTTGCTCCGCATCAGATGCTGCCTTATTGTAATCTTTATTTTTCATTTCTGATCTATAAGCTCTGGCATCCGGATATATATATTGCAAATATTTTTTTGCATCTTCTAAATTCTTTTCAGCTCTATTATTTTCAAATTCTCGTTGTTGATAATAATTGTACATCCTTATCCTCCTTTGAAAAGATTTATAATAAATTACACTCTTTTTTGTATAATGTCAATATACTTTTTCTATAGTAAAGTAAAGTTGTAAAGAAAAACCCGTTTGGGTACATAACATATGTACCTAAAAGTATAAATTTCCTTCATTTGGGTACATATATATAGTCAGTTTGTGCAGTCAATATCCATATAGACTCATATATAACAAGAGAAGAATATTTACACTTCGTGTATTTTACTTGGATCTATGCTATCTTATTTTCTTTCAGATATTGATGTATTCTTTCATCATAACGAAATACAAATACTGATCTCATATGCGTTGTATCATTATAATCTGGTTTGATATCAATAATCTGGAATCCTGCTCTTAGTAAATGTCTTGCTTTTGTAGCGGAAAATATTACGATTGAATCTTTCATAGAATCTCTCATAGTTATGTTTCCTTTCCTTATTATATTATAATGTAGTGCATGGCTCTTCCTTAATGATTAACGGTACATATATGTCTTTCTTCATCAGGACGAATACTATCATAGTTTTCGTTGTGAATGACGATAACCTGTTATAGTATTCTCCATTAGGGCGAATACAGATATAGTTTTTACCATCTAGTGTGAATACTATTTGAGTACTTGACAAAATGTCACATACTGAAATCCAGTACTGGACAAATTGTCCAATTGTTCTTGATTTAAGGAGTCCGAAACTTTCGGAGTCCTATCTGAAAGAAGTTTATAATTTTGAAGGGTATCAACAGAAATCCCCATTTGAGTGGCAAGATCTGATTGTGATTTAACTACCGAATAATTCGGTAGTTTTTCTGGTCTACCCTCTTTTATCCCATAAATCCTTTCCAACTCCTTGATTCGCTTTCCAACTTTTCCTTAATCACATATCAGAAGAAGCATCCTTTTGTATTATTCCTATATTCTCCAAAAATTGATTATATCTATGACAAATTTCTGGTGATAAGATTCCTGCATATTGATGAATAAGCCTTTCTCTGTCAGATACATAATATCCACCTGCTCCAATAAGGACAATAAAGTATCTGAGTAACGGAATGCATTCTTTTACTTTCTCATTTGAATACATAAAGATATTAATAGATGATATCGGAATATCAATATATGATTTTGCATATAATTCTTTTTCGTATAAATAATAATTTTCTAACCTAGGAAATAGTTTCTCTTTGTAATGATGTCTTAACCTTTTTTTATTTTTAGGTTCGTCAACTGTAATAATGTTGTTTTCTTGTAGATTTTTCAATCCTCTACTGATTCTATGCAATGCATACCACTTAATTTTTTTGAATCCTAAATAATGTGCTATATCCTCTATGGAAATACACAAGCAATATTGTTTATCAAGTTGTGACCTTGCTATACATAAACCTGTATACGCCAATATAGCATCATGTGACAGGAATGTACTGGTAATAACTTTTTTATTTAATTTTACAGTTCCGTCAATCAATTTCATATTTTGTATTCTCCTGTTCTGTTGGATAGTTAATAGTTTCCTATATAGATTCTTCTCTTTTGGTGATGCTATGGTTACCTCTCATCAAAATATATCGTCAACTAACGCATTGATGTCAACGCCACCTTCTGATGTGTCAGTATCCGGCTTTTCATTGTGCTGTCTGGCAGATATAATCTCATTAATAATGTGATCGTCTTTCATCTTTGCTTTCTCAGACTCTTTCTCATTTGCTAAAATTTTTTGTCGTTCTTTCCATTTCAGATAACTGCCGTATTTGTTTATGAGAACCTTTAAATCATATCTGATAAGTGATTCTGTCGATATATGATTGTTGTTTTTGGTAATCAACTTTTGATTTAACTTGTACAAATCTTCCTTGCGTCTTTTCCACATGTATAGTAAATCAGACAGTGGGATACCAGAATCTTTGATCTTGTTCCATGCAAACTGATCTATGCCAGAAATACTATACATATCTTTTAAAAATGCAGTTAGTTCTGTCCCATCAAACCAGTTCATGATATAAGTATTTGCATCTTCAATGAACTTTTTCACACTGGCTGCGTCCTGCTTCTTATTGATAAAGGTTTCTTGTACACAGTCAGATGCGTTCTTTCGGTAAATATCAATGTTATCCAATGCAATCATACGCATTTTGTTTTTTCGTACAGTGCTGTGACACCATTTGATAAAACATTTTGTATGATAGAAATGATTGTTGTAGAATACGCTATCAGGCTGTGTAAGTGTTGCTGTAATAGGTGGAAATGAGATGTTCCTCTTGCATTCATAGCATTTTTTTGTGATGGTCTTTGTCTTGAAGTAGCAATCCTTATGATAGAGTTTGCCGTCAAACAAAATATAGTTATTGTGATAATCAGATTTAGTGATGGTCATAATGTCACCACATCCACTGCATTTTCGTTTTAGTGGTTGGATTTGTATTTGTCGCATATTATTGATTCCTTTCTTTTGGGGTATAGGGTTGTTTTTTGTTCATAGAATGACTACTATAGTATTTCTGTGAACTGTATGAGCGTTTCCTTTTTGGGAATCGGTTGCAGAATAGAATATTATTTCCATTATGTAGCGTTCCCAGATTTGGGAACGGTTATATATACTGATTCTCTTTCTTTCCAGTCAATTCCTTATATCCTGCATTAATGCTCTTTTCGCCTGAAAGAACTTCTTGTTTTAGTTTCTCGTTATCTGAGTTGAGAATCTTTGCACCCATACGGTAAGTCTTCTCTGATACATTGGCAATGGATGCTAGTTTTTCAGATGTTGTAGGATTGATTTGCTTATCAAGGTCTGGTAATTTTACCATACCTTGATTTTCTCTTTTATATTCCTCCGATTTACGATCCCCACCACTAGCAAGTCTTTGATTCTCTTTTGCTTGCTTCTCATAGATAGGTCTATACTTTTCAGTAATTGCAATTTTCTGAATGAATATATAAGGGTAGGTTCATATGAACCTTACCTACTTAGGGTAGGGTCTGCTAGAACCTCACCCAGTATGGAATGATCCGTTTAACATTGTAGCAAAATTGCCGTAAAGTTGTTGTCTGGTGACAATTATTTAGACTGTTCTCCATTTGGAGAAGACTCTAATTTTCTGAGCGTCCCCAAAACGGGGAATGGTATATTTATTGATGTTGCAGCAGGGATGATGTTGGTGTTTTATATGCGTATATATTGTGCGTTGTTTGTATTCTATATACTATATATTGTATATTATTCATGTTATATATACTATATATCGTGTATTAATTATGTTCTATATACTATATATTGTGTAGTCTCACTCTCTCATAACTCAAAAATATTTTAATCACGAACTATAATCCTTGATATTTGCTTTGATTATCAAACTATTTCTTATAAACTGAAAAATCCCAGATAGCCTTATAAATCAAGGCTTTTCAGCACTTTTCTCATTTTCCTGCAATACACAAATACTACGCAAAATAGTTCGTGTTTAATTTCGTTTTTTGTTCTATTTTAAACGAAGTCAGTTTTTTCGCCTTATTAATTCCTGCTAATTTACTATGAAATATCCTGTAATCCCTTGCTATTACTGACTATTCTCGAAGTTTACATAATATCCCATATCTATATACCATATGTAGTAAAACTATTCCTTGCAATACTGTCAGATATCACAAAGAATAGTTTAATTCCTACTGCTATACTATGAATTAATCAGTCCTATGCTCCACTGTATAACTCTGTCATTTGCTTATCCAGATACTTTTTTATAAATCTCCACATGAACTTGTTTCCAATCTTGTCATTCATCTGGTGCATGTATATGTTGCTTATCTTATTCTCAAAATCACCTGAGTAGCTATCTGCTTTCCATTGATTACATTTTGCGCAACAGCATCGCAGATTCTCTATACCGTCTTTTCCACCCTTTGCAAGTGGAATTACATGATCTAATGTCATTTCTGAATACAGAAGTTCTTTTCCGCAGAGATAGCATCTACCATTATCTTTCTTGTAAATGATTGAACGCTCTTTCGGTGTATATGTTCTTCTTGATTGTTTCTTTTGCTGTTTCTTTTGCTGTTTCTGTCGATTTATTTCATCAAAATCAGCAGATGCAAGATCCGTTACGTCATATATCCGATAACTTTTACATTTCCCTTTATGCTTAGATATAGTTCCCACTGCATCATCATAATTCTGAAACACTGTTGCTTTTGCTACATCTAAAACTTTTTTAATAGATTTTCCTTGAACGAAAATATAATAAATTCCATTTGTCATTATGTAAGACACAATTGCTACACCTCCATCTTTATTTAAGAATGAATTGTTTCAACGAATCATATGCATAAATCTTGCAGGATTTATATAATAATCCAGAGCCTTTTACATTGTGAATTTCCATTGTATTTTTCAGATTACAAGTTTCACCATTCATTTTCTTAACAGTGACGCACAGAATATAATAGATTTCCGTTTTAGGTTTACGCTTGCTATTACGATCAAATACCTTCTGCAACTCTACATTAATGGTTACATCTGCATATGATGTCTGTTCTGCATCTACATACTTCTTTAACAGTGTCAAGATAGCTTTCTTCATATCATTTGAGATGCTTACTTTTCTGTTCTGAGTGAACATATCAAATCTGATAATTGCTTTATTTTTTGTAAAGCTTTCGCCCTCTGATTTTACTAACCAGTCAAATGCTGATTCCTTTTTTAATTCATTAAATTCTGGATATTTTACTGCCATTTCTTAATCCTCCTGTTTATGTACAGGGAGAACACAGTCAAGTATTCTCCCATATGTATGTGTTTCTCTGTTTCCTATCTTATTTACTGAGACAATCTGCTTCTGATTGCATCAACAATAATTTCCTTTAATGCAACATCATCAGCAATGTTAACTTTGAAATATACTGTTCCAAACATGTAATCCTTTTCCTTATCTTCATAGTAAACTTCCAAGCGTATAGATACTTTCCAATCAGGATTAATTGTTACATGTAAACGTGTTAATGTATTTACTCCTGCATCACACCAATCAGTACCATATCTGTTGGCTTCTTTGTTATTAAATTTGTCAATATAAACAGCCCTCTGGATAACTTCTATCCATGCATCAGATACTTCTGAAACATTAATATAAAATTCCATTCCACTTGATTTATCTATTTCCGCTGATGTTACATTCATATATCCTAATGTTGTGGTTATAGGTTTAGGTTTTGCCTGTTCCATTTCCGCTAATGCATTCTTTACTGCTTTGTTTGTGATTTCTTCAATGATTCTCTGATCTTCTGATCTCATGATAATTTTCCTCTCTGTATGGTATTGTACAGGGAGAATACCACCAATTATTCTCCCATATGTTCTCTGCTGCTATATTGCAATAATCTTTATGTATCAGTCACAGTGATGATTTCACTCATTTGACTGTACCCAGTTTGTATAGTGTGCGTTTCTCTCCAAGCGTGATTGATACAGCATGGATAGAATATACTGTGATTTCTTCTTGATACGCTCTTTCTGCTGTTTAAACTGCATCAGGACATATTCCACATCAGCATATTCCAACTTGACAATCTGACTTTGTATCAGTTCCCTTGACTTTACTTCCCCGTTTATTCGGATCACACCACCCTCAGACAGAAGTACATCAAGCATTACACTCACAAACTCATCAATCAATCCTATATCACCTGGATATGTCTGTTTAAACTGTTCATAGCCAATATTCTCATGAATTGCATCAAGCGTTTTATTCAACTGGCTTGTCCCATCATTTATAGACAGACTGGTATTATGATTATTAGTAATATTATTAGTATAATAATTATTATTACGTTCCCGATTTTCTTGATATAGATTTCCTTTATCTTGATTCTCTACTTCTTGAAAATCGGTAAGTAGAGAAATCGGCACCTCATACACTGTACTTTCCCATCTGATGATACGGGTTCCTTGCTCATTTCTAACAGGTACTTTCTCGTAATATCCGCATTCCTTTAACTCTTTAAGTCCTGCATATACAGATGCTTTTCCGTCCTTAGAACTGTTTACAAGGTTCCCAACTATCACCTTCCAGTCATCAGGTTTACTGAGCAGATATGCCAATAATCCCTTTGCCTTATAAGACAATCTATCATCTTCCAGAAATGTCTTATCCATCATTACAAAGTTACTTGGACGTTTCTTCACTCTGATGACCTCATTCAGTTTCTTATCTTCGCTCATGTTATTCTCTTATCAGATTCCTTTACATATTTCTGTTTCCTTGAGCCAACGCTTAAAGTCAAAACTTTCCACGCTCTCATCTATCTCCGCATAATTTCCGTCATTGAAGTGAAAGAAACTATTCAGATTTCTTTTATCCTTGTCCCATTTTCCTGCATATTTAGGTGACTGCTTCATTTTCCATCACTCTTTCCGCTTACTGGAATAATTTGGCTCTGATGGTATCAGCAATTATTGTCTTTAATGTATATTCTCTTACAATGTTGACAAAAGATAATTTTCCAGATATATCTTTCTGTTCTTTATCCTGATAGCAGACCTCAAGCTTTGATGATGATACATTCCAGTTAGAGTCAATAATCACATGCAAGCGCATTGATAACTCTATCTTTGCATTGTTCCAAGTCCATCCTATGCGTTTAGCTTTATCCTGTGATTCTATACAGTTTCCAATGGTATATCTGCACTCAGGATCTATAACTGAACTATCCAGATTAATATAGAACTGGATTGAACTGTCCTCATTTATTTCCACTGATGTGATAGGAAAGAAACCTAATGATGTAATTAACTTCTTTGGCATTGTTGCCTTAGTTTCCGCTCTTGTTACCTTACATCTCTTATAATCAGACATTTCCATTTCTGCTGTAGTAATTACACCTGCATATTCTGACTGTTTCGTTTCCATTGTAGTAACCATGTTACTTTCCTTCTGCTTTGTTTCCACTGATGCCATAGCCTTATAATCTCCTGTGTTCACGCTCTTATTTTTCCCATCTTTTATGTTGTGTTGTTTGAACGAATAACGGTCAAAAATGACCGCTTTCCGTTTTATTTCTTCTTTAACAGTTTAGTGTCATCAAACCATTTCATAGGTTTTCCGCTGAATTTAACATTCGGCTGCATGATGGCACTATATGCAATATTAGTCACAATGCCATGATCTGTTTCCACTACAAATGTCCCAGTGACTTTTGTATTTTCCAGTTCCTTATTGTCTTTCTTGCTCATTCTGCTCACGCTTCCTTTCTGATTTATTTCCATTGCTGTCTAATAGGCTCTGAATTTTCCATTGATGAACATTTCCATGATTTCATCAAATGACATAGGATCAAAATATCCTTCTCTCTTATCAAGTAATATCCCCTGAATCAGATTGAATCCCTCAATGCGAATACGTTCATATGTAAAATAACCTGTTGGTGTTATCTGAATTTTGTCTTTCAACCATGCACGATACATAGCATGATGTATTGTTCTGACTTCCTCCTGCGTTCCAACATAAACAATATTTCCGTTTTTACATGTAAGTTTTCTCATGTCTGTTTCCTTTCCAATGTTCCAGAAGGAATATATTTCAATACCCTCTCAAAATGTAATCTATAAACATCCAGATAGGCATTGTGATCAGGAAGAACATAACCAGATACATAAATGCTCTATTTAATTTCCTCTTGACATATCTTTTTACTTGTCTCTTAAATCTACGCTCCCACTGGTCATAGGTCATCACTGTTTCTGTTCTTCTCATGGTTTCCGTCCTCCCTGTTACTTATCTGTTAATGTTTGGTTGAATCATCCTTTCTCTGATAGCTAATAAGTGATATAACGTCACATACAAGCTTTACAATCAGAAGTATTAATGTGATTCTTCTAAGTTTCTTCTTGTCTTTCACTTCTGTATGTCCTCCTTGCCCGTCATGCCGATAGCACAGCCATATGATTAGATGTTCAGAAGCATTTTGCCAAGTGCATCCCAGATAAGTTTCTTCACTGTACGTGTTCCCTCTTCGCCTAAGTAAAGCGGAATATCATCGTAATCTTCTACTACATCCTCGTTTGATTCCTGCCAGAGATAAATGTCAAGAATAAAATCTGAATTAATCCCTGTAATCCATCCACCGAAAGTGTACTGTACATTCACATCAACACAGATTTCTTCTTCGTCAACGTCTGGATGCTTCTCAAGAAAGTCTTTGTACAACTTATTCACAAGATCTTCTAAACCTTCATTTGCATGTGAAATTGGAATATGTACCAGAAGATTCCCATTGACTGCTTCAATGTTATTCAGATTAATGGCTCCGATCTCTTTTACTTCTACTGTCTTGATTGATTTTGCTTTCATGTTTCGTCCTCTTTCTCCCCGTTATGCCGTTAGGACAGCGAATATAATTAATGTATCCAGACTCCCTTATATGGGGAGTTTCGTCTTAATTCTCAAAGACTCATCAGTGGATTATGATCTTGTATAATACTTCTGTACATTGATTGTGTCTTCTAAGTCACACATCTTACAGCCCTTGACTGTTTCGAGTTCTGCGTCAATGTCTACTGGAAAAGCAAGACTTTTGAAAGTCTCTTTGCACTCCTGAAGAATTTTGTTTTGAATTGTTTCGGGCAACTCACATACATATGTATGGGCTGTAATCTTTGTTGTTGTCATTGTCTGTTGTCCTCCTTATGTTTTGACTACCTCCCACCCTGTAAGAGTGGGAACGCTCATAGCTTAAAGCCCTGTTTATAGTGGCTATGACCACTTATGATACAAAAGTTACATTTGTGAATTTACCCTTGTCCATTAATGGGTAAATGTCTTTCATTGCTCTGGTAATTCCTTTTGAATCTTCTATATCTTCATAGAAGTAACAAACTTCATTGCCAGATTTTGTTATAACCTTTACACCTACGCTTCTACCTTTATGTGCTTCTATCTTTGCTAACATCTGAACCTCTGTCATGTTCTCACCTTTCTGCGGTTGACCTCCACCGCAAGGATAAGGAATTTATTTAACGTATAATCTTCTGTACTGGCTGATTCTCTGATACTCTGCAAGACTTCCTAAATCTGCTTCGAGACGTTTGCTGTCAAGAGTTCTTCTTTCACAGGTGGAAAGCTTTATTGTGAAGTCGTTACCAGTTTCAGAAATCTTTTCATTTGTATCCATGTAGCCGATGATCTCACGTTCTACTGCTTTCAGTTCTTCATCTAACTGCTCTTTCATTGCTTTAAGACTTCTGTAATCTGCTACTGCATTTTCTAATTCTTTCATTGTTCTACACATATTCTTTATCCTCCTGAGATTTGATTTTCTTTTTTATAGGAGCATCAGCCTTGGCAGGTCTTAAACCAATCTCGATAACTTTATGTATCTTTGCTTACCCTTATCCAATGTTATGTGAGTGTCTCTGGTGTGCTTTCGCTACTTCATTTTCACTCTTCGCTGTTGCTCTTGTGTGTTGCTGTGTTTCATTTGATGAGTTTATTATAGGTCATCTTGTACAAGATGTAAAGACGTAATCTTGTACAAGAATATATTCAGTTTTTTATGAATCTTGTACAAGATGCATAAAGACAAAAAAAGAACAGGCTTAACGCCTGCTCATATACAATAGGTTATTATTTTTTATTTTTTCATTTTTTCATTAATAGCATCAACAACAAAAGAATTTAAGCTATTATAACTATGTTCTTTAGCATAAGAAGTAATAACTTCTTTCTGCCCTTTGGGAACATTTACAATGATCCTATCATATTTTTCTTTCTGGAATTGATTTTTATATTGTGTTGCATCAAATGATTTTTCGGATTCTTTCATAATATAGTGCGCCACCTCCCAATTTATTATGGATATTTTATCATAGTATTTAAAAATATGCAACAATCGTAAAACTTGTACAAGATGTATAAATATATCGCAAAAATCTTGTACAAGAATAACCATTTACATCTTGTACAAGATATATTATAATAACCTTATCAAAAAGAACAGAACCAAACAAAAGATGCACAAAAGATGGAGGTTATTAGTTATGACAACAAAAGCAAATGTATATGAAATGGTAACAGATAGAATTATTGCAGAACTGGAAAAAGGAATCGTGCCCTGGAAACGCCCTTGGACGGGAGTCAGAACAAAGGCATACAACAGAATTACAAAGAAACCTTACAGCATCATTAATCAGATTCTTCTGAAATATTCTGGTGAATATGCAACATTTAAACAGTGGTCAGAGTTAGGTGGTCATATTAAAAAAGGTGAGAAGTCAGAAATTGTTGTATTCTGGAAGATATACCAGAAAGAAGAAACAAACGAAGAGACAGGAGAAAAGGAAGTTAGAAAGATACCTGTACTAAAATATTATAACGTCTTTCATATCTCACAGGTTGAAGGTGTAGAACCTTTGGAAGTACCATTTAAAGAGGTTGAGCCAATAGAAGAAGCAGACAAGATCATCACAATGTATGTGAATCGTGAACATCTTGACTTCAAGGAACTGCCAAGCAATAAAGCCTTTTATAGCCCATCCTGTGACAGAGTAGTTGTACCAATGAAAGAACAGTATGAAAATATCAATGAGTATTACAGCACAACATTTCATGAACTGACACACAGCACAGGACATAAAAGTAGACTTGACAGATTGGAAACAGGAGCCATTGCAAGTTTTGGAAGCGAAACCTATAGCAAAGAAGAATTAGTTGCAGAGATTGGAAGTGCTTCACTCATGAATATGTTAGGAATTGAAACACCTCAGACCTTTAAGAACTCAACAGCATATATACAGAACTGGTTACAGGTTTTGAAGAATGATAACAAGTTTATCGTATCTGCAAGCAGTAAGGCAGAGAAAGCAGTCAATTATATCCTTGGTGAATGATACAGAGGCGGTTGAAATATACCGCTTCTTTTTTATGTCCTTCTGCCGTATGTCTGTCTGTTGTCTATCCTGATTCTGAATCAGATTATATATGTATGATAGATTATAATATAGGGCATGGCAGAAGGTGATGTATATACAGGTATGATGTGTATGTTTTGATGGAGTAATAACAGATCATGTGATGGTGTTGTCGTAGCATCAGAGTATATGAGCGTATGAGTATATATGCACTGTACTGTATCATATATAACAGTGTGTGCAGGTATGGTATATATAGTGTGTATTGCATGGCACAGTATAGTATATGTATTATATGTAATAGTGTATATCAGTATGTCAGATTATGTGATGATGTATGACTGAATGAAGCAAGGCATATTTGACACATTGACAGGGTAACAGAGCAATGACAGAACCTTGAGCAAGTGTCTATATGATTCTCTGCCAGTGTGCCAGATCATAAAGCAACTTGCTATCTGCTGTTGTCTGTTGCTATCTCTTGCTATCCTGTATCTGTGCGCTTTTTCTGTGTCTGCTGTCTGTTATCTGGGGCGTAGCTTTCTATTGTGTTGCTGTGAATGTTCTGTGCTGTCTCTGTGAGGATTTTTGTTTTCTGGTGCTGTTATGTTTGGTGTTGTGTCTGGTGATTCTGTTATATTAATCCGATTGTATTATTATATTTCTTACTGTCTGATATTTGTTGTATATTATTTTCTGTAATACTATCCAGTACAGAAAAAATAAGGCTAAGAGAATTGTGTGTGGTTCTCCTAGCCTTTTTATATTAAGTGTGTTGTGTGTTGTCGTGTCCATCTCTGGACGGTTATACTTTTGTATCTTCTCCTGTGATCCGCTGTTGTTTCTGTCTGGTGTTCTCTGTCCATCTCCACAAGCTATATGGGGCTTTGCTATTTCTCCATGCTGTCTGGTGGGATGGTCAGAAGCTTATAGGCTTTTTGTGTTCTGGCGGTTACAGGATGGAATACTGTTTATTGTGTTGTGTGTTCTCCTGCTGTGTTGTGCTGTTCTCTGGTGCTGTGTTGTGATGTCTCTGCTGTCTGCTCTGGAAGTGTGTGAAGTACCAGGACATAGGGGAGACATACCCCCGGGTGGTTTACATTTCTGTAGAAGGGGCGTGTGGCGTGTAGGGCGTGATGTGTTCAATTGTCATGATACGGGTAAAATTTGAATGTTCCGAACGTCTGCTGCTATACTACTCAATCATAATAATTTCTATTTGGGAAATTCCCACTACCATATCCAAGATTTAACACTTGTACAACTCCTGTTTTAGTATTCTTAAAATAAGCATATAAACCTGTTCCTGTCCCTTTAATGGATAAAGTTACTTTTGAATTATTTTTTACTCTTTTTGTACCATCATACATATTCTGTACTTCTATCTTGGTTAATTTCCATCCTTTTTTCGGTACTATCTTTATAGTTGCTGTAATATCTTTCTTTCGATTATTATGATTGAAGTGTCTGGATTTTTTAAAATATTTAGTATAATTCGTACTTCCTATTTTAAATGATTTACAAGGATCTTCATATTTCACTACTGTAATCTTCTGTGTAAAAGTTTTTCTCGCATATCGGAAAGAAACTTTTGAAGTCCCTTCCTTTAAAACATTCACTCTTATAGCTCCAAACTGTTCATCTAATTCAACTTTAACAACATTTGGATTGGAATTTTTAATGTTAGATATCTTGCCATTTGGAAGAGGATCATAAACAATGATAAAACCACCAGACGGTCTTTGATTTTCATATAAATAATAACTAACATTTTTCTGTATAAAAGGATTTGCTGCCTGTACATCAACGCAAGTTCCAATTTGCGGAATCGTTATTGTACTTGCAAGTCCAAACGTCAGAACAAATAATAAAATGCCTATAAACTTTTTCATTCTCTTCATAGTGATTACCCCTTTTATTGTAAAATTTGTAGTTTAATGTATTCTTCCTGAATGCCTGCCGCAATCATCAATCATATGGGATTTCAAAATTCTTCTCGTATAAATATTTCCACATATTTACTGCCGCTTTATTGTTCACCCATACTCCATTCATGCCTGGATTATGAGAAAATGCTGATGTTGTATAGTAATATCCATTATATTCAAATGCATTAGAATAATGTGTATTTGTTTTAGAACGAATTACTACTGAATAAATATCTCCATAACCACCAAATGAATTTTTAGCATAAGCATGGACAACTAATCTACTGATATTATCACCGTATCCATTTCTAAAACTTTCCTCATATGCAATATTTCTTATATGTAAAGAAGATGGAAACTTAGCCGAGTTATATGCTTTTTGAATACCCATAGCAGCCATTACTAATTGAGTATTATCTTCTTCTACAACAACTGTAATGTTTTTGTAAACATTAGGATAGTCTGTACCATATAAATGAATTGTCGCAGTTCCTGTTCCTATTGCGTGAATTTTCAACAAATAATCGCTGTCTGTTGCATCCTTAAAATAGGAATCAGTTATATTTGAATTATTATCAGAGCATGATAATTTATCCAAATCACTGTCTATTTTTAATTCATAATATTCGCCTTTTTTCATCTCAATTTGCGTGGTCTCTGGATTTATGATATCAAAAACCGAATAATCTACGTTAGGATTTCCATATTCATCATATTGAAATACTGTTCCTTTTTTATCATATCCACTGCGATATACCTTTCCAGAGTACTTAACACACGCACGTACCGCATATAAATTTTCTCCCATGGTAGATGGGACTTGCTTGGCATTTAATCCATTGCTTTTTTCAACCATCTTCCACTTGCTATTTGGGGTTTTGAATAAAATTTCATAATATTGAGCACCATTGCTTTTACTCCAAGATATATCTACGGTTCCTGTTCGATGACCATAATCAATATCATTAATTTGTGGCATTTCCATCTTAGTTACTGCAAAAAGCTCCTTACCCGCTTTACTCCAAACATTTGAATTTGATACTTTCTTGTATGCTTTCACAGTATAAAAATATTGTTTTCCAGGATTTAAACCATTATCCGTATAAGCCGTTACATTTTCACCTTTAACTGTTTTTATTGCTTTCCAACCACTATTATCATTTTTTCTATAGATTCTATAACCAGAAACACCATTTACTTTTTTCCATTTAATTCGGATTTCAGAAGTTCCTGTAGCTTTTACTAATACTACTTTAGGGGGTGAGATTTTTGATGAAGTTGAAGCCTGTATATTGCTTACATTTATCATACATCCAACCATGATTACACAAATCAAAACGTATAATACTTTTCTTACTTTTCTCATGTAATTAGTTCTCCTTTTATTTTCAAATAAAAATTTTTAGAATATTAAAATCCTGGGAATTTCTCAAATGTTCCAAAAGATGTATCTATTCTTTCACAAGTAATAGTTGGCAGTGTAATTTTCTCACCTGAAATTGCTATATAATCTTCTGTTCCCATTGCAATTCCATACACCGTAACTTGATCTCCTTCCATCAAATTGCCGCTCATATCTAGTCTTGAATAAGAACACCAAATTGTTTGACTAGAATCCGAATTAATTGCCAATCTAATATTGTTTCCCCCTCCTTCATTAATTACTTGGACAACAGAGCCAGAAAATTTTACTGGTGTATTTATATAATCAACCGGATTTCTCATAAGCATTTCGTAACTGATATCTGTACGATATTTCGATAATTCTTTTGCAGTTTTAATCTTATCATTTATGTTTAGCATTCCAACTAATTCTTCTGTAATCTCACCATTAGAAGATTTTCCATTGCTTTCCATATAGTTCTTTACAGCATTCCTTGTTCCATCACCCAATATACCATCTGGTGTACCACAATTATATCCTGCATCATTTAATGCTTGTTGAACAACTTTTATTATTTCTGCATCACTAATTACAGCCGTACTTGGATTAGTACTAGCATATTCTAGTTTGCTTGTATATAAAAGCTCTCCTTCATAATAATATGTTTCTTCTACTTTTATATTATTTTCATATTTCCACTCAGTTCCTGTACCGTTGCTTCTCATCTGCGATATAAGGTTTCCATTTGTATCGTATGTATAATCTTCATATCTTTCATTATTTCTTTCAGTATATATAATATTATTCTTATCATCATAGAAATAATTTGTGGTGGCTTTGTTATCATACTCTATGTTATCCATATTTTCTTGAATAATACGATTTTGATCATCATATGAATATGAAAATGTATATTTAATACTATTATCTGTAGGCTTATATGTGGTTGATTTTATCAAATTTCCATCTTCATATTCATATTCTGTATAATACGAATAACTCGAATCCTTGTTGTCTTCATGATCTTCTCTTATTTTATTTCCATTTTTATCATATGCGTATTTTTCATCGTTAGTAACACTACCATCCGGATATACACATTTTTTCTCAATCAATTGATATTTATCATTATACTCATATTGATATGTAAAAGATAATTTACCATCATCCCCATATACATCTTCTTTTTCAATATATTGGTCTGGAATTGAAGCTTTCTGTATATTTTCACTTGATGTATCTTCAGCTTCTGTAGTTTTTGCTTCTGTCTCTTCCGTTTCAGCAGCAGATGTGGTTTCTTCCTGTACTGTCTCTTTATCAGATTCGTTCTGAGATGCTTGTTTTTCTTCAAGAGCAGAAAGTCTTTCTTCTATACCATCAGAACTGTCTTTGTTAGAATCACTTTTTGCATCAGACTCTTCTTCTGTTGCTTCTGATGTAGCATTATTTGAATCTGTACTTTCAGAGTCAGATGTTTCTTCATCATCTTCATCCATAACAGATTTGAAAGCTTCTCTCGCTATGGTAATTTCTTTTTTTAATAATTCAGTACCATCATTCAACGTCCCTACCATAGTAAATGACAATTGTTTAAAGTCCGTATTATTTACTTCTTGTAAAGTTTCAAGCATAATATACCAAGCAGAAGAAAAAGATGTTCCTGCCTTATAGTCGTTAGAATCCCATTGAAATGCAACAGTTGTATCATCAACTTTAGCATCTTGTACTTTCAGCGTCAAAATATTAGGATACGAATTTTTTATAGACATATTTAATATGATATCAGAAGCATCTAAAGTATATTCTGCCGAATCCATTTTAATTGTTACTTTTTTATCTTCATATATTGATGTCTCTGCACCTTTTTCAGATATACTTATTGAATCTGATTCACCACTTTTCTGCTCAGTTGTTTCAGTATCACTCGCCCATGTTATCACTGGCGTCCCTACTGATAATGAAGCTACCATACACATTGCTAATAATTTTGTTTTCTTCTTCATGTTCATATCCCCTTGATCTTTTTGTATATAAAAAAGACATTGCCCCAAACATACTTGAAGCAATGCCTTAATTATCATAGTTACAACTGGCTGTCATACATTCGCTTAGACCCTGTAGTTTTGTGTCACCAGATTTCTCTGGCTATGCCGTATTTGATTGTATAAACATTTCACATAAAATTCACAATTTGATTATACTACTGCTATATGTAAGATGCAATTCTTTTTGTCAAATTTGTTCGACATTTCGTATTTACTATCACATTTCTGTAATACTTATATTATATTCGTTATTGCGAAGATATTCAAGTATAAGAATCTATTTTATGGTAATAATATCAAATATCTTTGAAGGAACAGCCATGATAGATTACAGCCCATTCTGGGAAACATTAAAGAAAACAAATGAAAACTGGTATACTTTGACAAGCAAGCATCATATGTCTCATAGCACTTTGCATCGTCTTAAACATAACCAAGACATTTCTATGAAGACAGTCAATGACTTATGCCGTATTCTGCACTGTCAAATACAGGATATTTGTGTCTATGTTCCTTCTGATGAAGATCAACCTTTATGATAATATATCATGTTCTCAGAATGCTTCTCAAAGCTTGTATTTCGCTTTATAATGAATTTTTATATAGCGTATGAAGATTTTCTCATGTGTGCATCATTCGTTCTTAAAATTTAATATACGTGTTTATAGGGGCGGTAGTTTTACATTAAAGAGTACCGCTCGGCAGCAGCCATATAAAACGTAAAAAAATAGGCATACCAAGGATTGTATTCCCTGATATGCCTATAATTATCTTAATCTGTAATTTCAATCTTCCAATTCATCAATGCATCATATAGTTTATGTGGAATTTCTTCTTTATACTGTTCCGCTAAGTCTTGAATAAAATCTTCTTTGTACTTTTTATATCTGGCAAATGCTTCTTCTGGAGTATCATAATATCCTAATTTAATCTGTTCTCCACTAACTGCCAGACTTGCACGAAATTTATTCTTTTCATTGTCAAAATAAACTCCTAGTGGATAATTGCCTCTTGCTCTTGTACCGTTAATAATTAGCGTATTAATTATATGTGGTGCAAGGCAACATGTTTCTGGACTATACATAGTATTACCTTTTATCAGAATATCTTTATCCAAATCTTGTGACTCTTCTCCATAATCATGTGTTTCATACCATATTTTAAAGTTTTGGAAATTCAACCATTCTTCACATACATAGCAATTCATATACTGAGGATTTCTTGCATGGAATTTAGCATTATAGCATCTTTGCAGCATATCGCACCATCGTTTATAAACACGAGAAGTAACATCAACACCTACTCCACCATGATAACCCTTTCCTGCTATTGTAGGTTTCATAGATGCTTTACTCCAATAATCAGGCTTAAATTTACGATCATTCATTGCTTTAACAATAAACTCTTCTGAATCGTCACCTGTTTCCATATAATGAGCCTTTACAATACGATACTGTTCTTTGTTCAGAGGATACAGATGTTTATAATAATTGTCATCTTTATTCATTCCCTTATGCCAGATAAACACATTGCTCCGCATATCTGCATTAACCACAAATTCTTGAACAACCATCTTAGCAATATAGATTGTGCTTTTCTTATATACCCATTTTCCATCTACATATGTATCCTTATAAGCGACACAACGGGCTGCACCATTGCTGTCATATCCAAGTTTTACTAATACATATGTATCATCTTTTTTCTTTATCACTCTTCCATAATTGGAAAGCCATATATCTCTATAATCTATTAGCTTTATAAAAATTTCATCATATTCGATAAATTCTATATCTGTTAATGACAGATCAAGGATTCTCTCTGGTCTGATTTCCTTATATTTTCTTTTTATCAGAATATCTATATTGTCACTCAAAGCATTTTTCTTTGCTTTTCTGATCTCATATCTGCACTTTTTACAAGTATGGATATGATATTGCTTACCATTGTACTTTAATATATCAAATTCATCTATTGATTTTTCTTTATGACATTTATCACATACTTGATATTCTCCTGTTCCCATTACTTCTCTAATCCTTTCTCATTCATAATATTTTCATCAATTGTCCTGTCAGCCATTGGACACCACTCAGGAATTGTCTCAGGTAAAACATCCTCGCCCAGTTTACCCATCAAATTTACTCTATTTCTATTGCCACAATAATACATTTTCTTATTGACAGCATAGCATTTTACATATTCACAATCTTT
>ENA-OPXI01000459-OPXI01000459.1-human-gut-metagenome-genome-assembly--contig:-NODE-459-length-29256-cov-5.352282_pt1 | contig 29256 bp, 27 predicted proteins | sample MGYA00241520_ERZ502032 | MGnify/ENA primary metagenome ERZ502032 (study PRJEB25962, sample SAMEA2042106) | human gut metagenome | biome: human gut; feature: human-associated habitat; material: faeces...
AAGCCTCAGCAGCAGTATTCACAAAATGGTGCCTGTTCGATTGGTAAACATCATCTACCGCACCGCAATCCGAAGTAACAAAGCCGTTGAATCCCCATTCTGTACGTAAAATATCGATAAGCAATTCATGATTAGCACCACAAGGAATACCGTTTAGTGCATTATACGCACTCATGACAGAGCGTACATTGCCCTCCTTAACGGCCATCTCAAAAGCAGGCAGATAATATTCACGTAAGTTACGCGCATCCATATCCGACGATGTACTATGGCGTCCTTTCTCATAATTATTTGCAGCAAAATGCTTGGCTGTCGCTATTGTCTTATAATATTTCGGATCGTCTCCCTGCATACCTTTTATATATTCCACCGCTATTTTTCCCGTCAGGAACGGATCTTCACCATAGTTCTCTTCATCACGTCCCCAACGCGGGTCACGAGCCATATTGACAGTCGGTGACCAGAATGTTAATAAGTCACTGAACTGGTCTTTTTGTTTCTTTCCCCGTTCCAGTTCATTCCAGCGGCTATGCAGCAGGCGGGTAAAAAGACGGTGTCTCAGCGTATTTCCCAGCTCAATCTGCATACGTATGCCCACCCAACTGTCAACAATATTACAAAGCAACTGCAATATAAGCAAAGCGACCAGCAACAGAGCCGCCCCCGGCAAACTACCCGTAACCGTCTCCGTAGCAATATCTATCACATATTTAGACACCCCGATAAAGGCCAGGGAAAACAATACGGACAATACTCCCAGCGCACAGCTCACCAAAACCGCCCAACGCTGTCCGGCAGAAACTCTCCACAAATAGCAGATTTTATCTTTCAGATTCTTCCCTGTAAGAGCAGGTATCAAGTCGTCTTTCATCACTCAATATTTATAATCGTCTATACAATGCCAGCAAATACCGGCGACAAGGCGCCAGCCTCACCCAACAATAAGAATACGTGCGCCACAACACACCGTCGGCAGCATACCTCTTGCCTTTCCGTATCACGGCAATCACCTTCCCCGCAACTTGTGCAGGAGTTGTTTCCTCGGTTTGTCGCAGATTGCCGTCGCCTTGCAATATAAGTCTATCATCCCTGCGGGCTATAATACGATGCAACACAAACCGCCCTTCCATGTCCTTTGCCAATACGGCAACTCCGGTTTGCAGCTCCTCAGGAACGAAACCACCCAAAGTAACACGGTCACGACCATCCGCCAAAAAAGGATTCATACTGTTTCCCCGCACAGGAATAGTCACCGAATGCCCTTGCTCAATCAGCCGTGCCACCTCCGGCAATATCACTTCATTATCAAAAACCTTTTTCATCCTCTGTACACATTCAGTTCTAAAAAAAGAGTATCCGTTGAAAAAAGAAGGCCGCCTCATTAAATCCTGAGGCGGCCCGCAAACAAACAAAACAAACAAGAAAGTCTTTTATGACTTTCCGTTCAGGCATTCCCGCTTCGCTAAGCAGGAATGCGAACTCGTCTCACGACGACATAGGACGTTATGTCTATTTATTTGTCAACCACATAGTGTATTTTAACTTTCACACAGCGATTCAATTTTGCATTCAGTCCCTGTGTACTCTTATCATTCACGGTGGCAATAGGATCGGTCAGTGCGTTGAGAGAGAAATTGCTTCCCACCACTTTCTTGAACCGCTCATTTTCCTTCAGCCATTTGATAACCGAATAAGCACGGTTGTGAGCCAATGTCTTATTACGTTCCAAACCTACATTGGCAGCATCCTTACCCGTGTAGTTGTCCTGGCTGGTAGCCAATCCCTCAGCCTGTACGTGCAGTATTCTTCCCTCTTCAAAGATTCTCTTCAGAGCGCTCACGGCTGCGGAGTCGGCAAACTGTCCGGTATAACCTTCGTTACCCTCGATAGCTGCATATATATCGGCAAAGCTGAACAACTCGGCATCAGTATCCGGTTTCATGTTTTCTTTCACCAATCCGAGGCCGGCATGCGCATTCAAGCCATAAGAAGTGCTCTCTTTATAATTATCTCCGCTCATCAGGCTTTGATTCTTGGTAGCATTATCCACACGATAGTACCAAGCCTTGTTCCCGCTGTATACAGGAGCATAGTAATATCCGTTTTTCTCCTTAAAGGCATTCATGCTTTCGGCGTCCATATCCAGTGAAATAGGTGAGGAAGATATTTCATAACCGCGTGAAACACCTGCCATACCGGACGACTCACCGACTTCATCCGTTGCCACATCCGTAGTACGCAATGTCGACAGCGAAGCGCCCGATGCCAGACGTGCAGCTACCGCATCATTGTCCTCGAACTTCTTCTGAGTGAAAATACCCGATGCCAAGTAATCGATGGAATTCACCGCAGCATCAAACACTACCGGAGCATCATCCCGTCCTGAATAATTGTTAGGGAAGAACACATAAAATATCATTGACTTATATTCAGGACAATCGCTGATAATCTGATTGATAACGGGACGGGTAATATACACCGGCTTCGCACAAGGCGCACATCTCTCCCAACCGCGTTTCTTGAAATAATAAGTCATACCAATACGGATACCCGTATTACTGTCGAACCACTTACTACTTTCGGCAACAGCCTTATTGGTCACACCATCAAAATTAGTCTGAAACAAGGTCGTATACAATTTCAGGTCTAAAGACAGATTTTTCTTTTTGGAGAAGAAACGGCTGTATTGCATTTCGAGGTGTCCGCTCCACTCATTACGCTGCTGAGGAATATCTCTGTGATGCAAAGCGCCGATACCCGCAGAAAAGATAAACTGGTTCATCAACTTGTCGGAATCGATACCTTCGTATCCGCAGAAAAGACGGGACAGGTTGAACATAACATTGGCATTCAAATCCCACCATTTGTTCTTCGTCTTCCAATAAGGAACACCGTCACTATTTATTAGAATCTGTCCGTATGTAAAGGGAGTCGGTTCCTTGCTATATCCGCGGGAGTTACCCATACCGAACTGAAGTTTCACACCGATACCAGGAGTGAACCACTTACCCACACCCACATTAAAGTCGGGAGAAAGTTTTCCTGCGAAATCTTCTACCTTGCCATAGTCACCAAAGAAAGCATGATAGCCCACACTTCCCAGTACAAACCAGTTATCCCAGAAACGGTTGGTCACCACACGATACTCATCATCGGTAGGCTGCGGATTTTCAATCATGTCGATGGAATCCTGCTCCACCGTTTGTGCGCCGATACTACCGCTCCAAAGCAGGGAGAAGAGCACCATGCAAAATGCTAATTTTTTCATTTTCTCTTAGTATTGAATATATTAATTATATGTTATTTGTCTTTTCTGTCTAATAAGCGTTTTTTTCACCATGAACAATGTTGGCAACCGTTTTATAAATGATATATACATCCAGACCGAAACTCCAGTGCTCGATGTACCATATATCATTCTTGATGCGGTTTTCCATATCACTCAACTGTTTCGTCTCACCACGAAAACCGGACACCTGGCTCCACCCCGTAATGCCGGGCTTCACAAAATGCCGCACCATGTATTTATTTATCAGTTGCGAATACTCTTCCGTATGCTTCAACATATGAGGGCGGGGCCCCACAATACTCATATCCCCCAACAACACATTGACAAATTGCGGCGTCTCGTCAAGGTTCGTCTTGCGCAGTATGCTTCCCCAACGCGTCACGCGGGCATCCCCTTTGGTGGCCTGCATCCGGTCGGCATCACTGTTCACTTTCATGCTTCTGAACTTATAGCAATAAAACTCCTTGTCATTCAGTCCGTTCCTTTTCTGTTTAAAGAATACGGGCCCCGGCATGGTACACCACGTCACAATGGCCACCACTACATAAATAATAGGAAACAAAGTACATAGGAACACAAGCGAGAACACAATGTCAAACCCTCTTTTAAGCACCTTATTGCCTAATTGGTTCAGCGGTTCCTGCCGCAGGCTCAGATAAGGCACAGTGCCCACCATATTAAGATACATCTGATTCTGCAAATAATTATGCACATCGGGCACACTGTAAAAATGTACCAGATTATTCTCGCAATAATTAATCATCGGCACAATGACATCCTTATGCTCCGAAGACAAGCAGCAGAAAAGACTGCGTATATAAGTACGTTTCTTCAGAAATCCGACGACCTCCTGCGGCTTGCCCAAATATGTACACTCTTCAGGAAAAGCCGGATTGGGCTGATAATCGAAATACCCCACAACTTTATATCCCGACCAAGGCTGTGCCGTCAATTCATAATACAATTGCAGATTATTCTCCGTACTGCCCACCAATACCACCGAATGCAGGTTATTACCTTTCAGACGGGAATTCTTGATGAAAAAACGCAAAAGCAATCTGAAAGACACGATACAGACAAACAGTACGATGATATAGCCCAAAAAGAAATAAGACCACACATCCATGTACCGCCCTATGGCAAGAATCGCCCCGGACAAAACGGCAAAGTAAAACACGTTAAGGAATACAAGCGTTACAATCTGATAGGCATATACCTTTCTTTTATACAGAATAACCGACCTCTTCATGCTGCACAGCACGTAACACAGCAACAAGGTCAGTATAATCTGAGCTTTCGGAGCGCTCAGTATTTTCTCCCAATGCGTACCTGCCAGAAAGAAGCAGAACAATTCAAAGATAACGCCACATAATAAAGTGTCTCCAATAATTACCGTAGCCTTTATCAGTTTACTATATGATTGTATTCTTACCATTCTTCGTTATCTGCTTGTTTCTTTTTATCAAGCTGCAAAAAAAGAGAAAAAACGGGTAAGCAAATAGACATTCAGTCACCAGTGTGTGATAAATTGTCTATAAGGCAGCATTCACAGACTTCACAGAACTGCCTTTCAGCCTTCTCCACACCATATAGAGAGGGAAACAGCAAGCTTCGTCGGGCATCAGGCCAAACAGTAAGGAACAGCGTTTCAACCAAAAGAATCCGTTCCCCATCACCCTGCCGGCAACTGTTCGTTTGTTCTCACTGCACTGCTCTCGCTCCATTTTCAACAGATAGCCGTCTCGCCAGATGATATTTCGCAATAACTGCATATTCCTGTCATGCAAAGGTCGTAGCGGAAACTCCCTGACGCCCTTGATATAGACATCGATAAAGCCGAAAAGCACCCTGCTGAACCTTATCATATTCAGTTCACGCAGTATCCCCACCAGTTTTTTCTTATCGAGCGAGGCATTGCGCAGCATCACCGCCACATCACACACCTGCTTCAACCCAATCCCGTAGGTCAGCACATGGCGGCGTAAATGGAGAATCAGACAGGCAAGATACAGCTCATACCCCTCTTTATCCGCATGCAACAACTGCGTCAGCCTGTTATGCACCACCGGATTATACAGATATTCCCGCTGCCGATGGAATTCAACGAACACTCCCCTGTTCCGGAGCACAACATCTTCGTGCTCCACCCGATAAGGCAATTTCCACTTTTGCAGCACCTCTTCCAACCTCTCCCAGCCCGCATGCACTACAATATCCAAATCGCCATAGCTGCGATACATCGGCCTATTGTACCAATGCGCCACCGACGGCCCCTTAAAGACCTCCGCCTCTATGCCTGCCTCTTCCAGACTTTCCAGCCAGAAAGTTCCCTCATTGGCTATGCGGCTGTTCATCCGTTCCATATATATCAACTGTGCAATCCACTGCCCCCACAACTCTCCGTCCGGACGCACGCCACAATGCGCGATGCCGTCCGTCACAATGCCCGACACAGCCTGCCGATGCCCCATATCGTATATCCGGCACCAATCATCCCGTGTCAGTCCGGTCATGTCATATCCGGGTTCATCCGGCTCCTCTCCCCACAATCCCAGTCTCAGAAAATGGAAGAAGAGTTCCTCATCACGCCCCATATTTTCCATATCCCTGGCATTTACCTTCCCGCACCAATCCGTTTAATCCTTGCTCCGATAAACTGCGGCACTTTCCAGCTCATCTTCATCAGCTTTGCAGGTACTCCCGGAAAACCGTGCGCCCTGTATATGCCCACATCTTCCTTCCACATCTGCTTCCGTCTGGCGCTGTCGGTGGACAAGCCGCCCATACGCATCCTCACGATGTACTTGTTCAAATACTCCACACGCAAATCCGCCTCATACAGATACCTCACCAGCAGGTCCGTATCCGCCGCTATTTTATAGTTCTCGTTATACAATCCCCACCTGCCCATCACCTCGCGCCGGATGTACACCGTAGTATGCAGCGGTAGCCAGCCGCACTTTACTTTCCATTTCCGATAGTTCCCGCTAATCCAGTCGCGCACGGGCCTGTCCGTGTGCTCAAAATCCACGAACAATCCGTTGCCATATACCAGTTCGGCCCCTGTTTCACTGAATTTTCGCACAATATCCGAAATAACATGCCTATCGAACAGAAAATCATCCGAGTGCAACAGCCCTATGATATCTCCGGTTGCGGCCTGCACTCCTTTATTGATGCCTTCGTACATACCTTTATCGGGCTCTGAAATAATTTTGGCAATCCGGTCCTTATATCGGTTTATCACCTGCAAAGAGCCGTCTTTGCTTGCTCCGTCCACAACGATATACTCTATATCCGGATAGTCTTGCGACAACACGCTTTCTATGGCCTGCCCTATTGTCGCCTCTCTGTTAAAGCAGGAAGTTATAATGGATACTTTCATCTGATAATAAAACAACGCGCTCCTTTACACATTATTGAAAAATACTGGTTTATATCTACGCTAATCCCTTTTTTACCTTATAGTAAGTGCGGGTACTCATAGAGGCCATTTTGCATACCTCATTTATAGTCAAAAACTTACCATCCACCATATAGCTATAGCGAAATAGTTCCAAAAGGTCTCCCAATTCCAGGTTAGGCCGAAATCCGCAGCTTGCTTGCTTTTCTTTATTTAGTTTAAATTTATTAAAAATGTTAAATCACGTACGGTTCATGACCGCCATGACGGTCATGAAATTTTGTTGCAACAAAAAAATATTGTGAACTTCGACACTTTTTAGAACCTGCCTCAAAGGATGCAGGCTCTCATTTATCAACGAAATAATTTTATATGAAAGAACTTCAACTCAGCCTTTTCAAAGGCTATCCGGATACCGTACCGGACACCATCACCCTACAAGGTATAATCAATCTGATTCAGAACGACCCGTCCGTACGCGACCATACAGAGAAATACCGTTACTACCATGAGCAAGGAAGCCTGTCTGCAGCTGCCCACGAAAAGTCCTCATGCCCCTGCTTTGCCGTTGCCGTCACTTTTGCGGGCGGCAAGCAGCAAGCCCATATCCAAAGCTGGACTTCTTTGGGCATTGTAGACATAGACAACGTACCCACGGAGAAACTGCCGGAAATAAGAAAACAGATTACCGGCAGTCCTCACACTCTCCTTTGCTATACTACCATAAGCGGCAGGGGCATCCGCATCATTTTCCCGATAGACGGCTTGACCGACGATACCGAACAAAACATAAAACCTTACAAGAAGGCTTTTGAACAAGGGAACCGTTATTATGCCGACCTCACGGGATGTACATGCGACTTGAAATGCAAAAATGCCACCCGCCTGAGCGGACTCGCCCATGATACCGGTGTCTATTTTAATCCCGACGCAACACCGTTCCACATCGCTATCCCTCAAAAACGCACGCCCGGCAATGCAAAACCTGCCAGAAAACGATTATTGAAGAAAGCCCTGACTGTCGCCGGACGTATTCTGAAAAAAGAGGGCATCGCCTACGAAGCCCATCACCGTAACGAGTACATCATGCGAATGGGATATCTGCTCAACACCTACGGCATCCCCCTGCAGGAAACCGAGGAATGGGCCGCCCGGCAGTTTGCCGACTACGACGGCGATGCGGCAGGCATCATCCGCTCATGCTACCGGCACACCGACGAGCACAACACACGCCCGTTGACAGGAAACGGCTCCGCCCCATCCGAAGAAGAGGGATACGCCAATGTAGCAGAAATAGAAAAATTTCTGGCCTCACAGGCCCTTTTCCGGCAGAATATCATCACACGGCAATGCGAAGTGGCCTTCAAAACCCTTGACGACTTTTCCGGCAAGCCTGCATATACCTCGCTCACTGACCGAGACGTCAACACGCTGTGGAGCCGCATGAACAAAGAAATCAGCCGTGTCCGTCTGAACGATATTTATAATGTGCTGCACTCCGAATACGTACTTCAGTTCAATCCGTTCCGGGAATTTCTGTTCAACCTGAAGCCATGGGACGGCATAACCGACTATATTGGAGAACTGGCCGATACCGTCCGTGTCAAAGGAGATCAGCAGCGCTTCAAGCACTATTTTCGGAAATGGTTTGTCAATATTCTCCCGACCTTGTTCGAGGAGCATTCTGTCAATCATGAAATACTGGTGCTCATCGGTCCGCAAGGCAGCTACAAAACCACTTGGTTCAATTATCTGCTGCCGCCCGAACTGCAACGTTATTTCTATACCAAGATGAACAGCGGCCGCATCACCAAAGACGACCAGTTTACACTGACCGAATTCGTGTTAATCTGCCTGGAAGAAATCGACGAGATGCGCCCTGCCGAGCTTAGTCAGCTCAAGGCATTGGTCACCATGAAAGGCATCAATGAACGCGCCGCTTACGGACGCAACAAAGAACACCGCACGCACATCGCCAGTTTTTGCGGTACAGGCAATAACATTCAGTTTCTGAACGACCCCACCGGCAATCGCCGTTGGCTGCCCTTTGAGGTAGAGGAGATTAAAGACCCCAATCTCTATCCCTTCAACTATGAAGGGATATACAGTCAGGCATTCGCCCTTTGGAAAAGCGGCTTCCGGTATTGGTTCAATCGGGAAGAAATAGACGTACTAAATGAGCATAACCGGAATTTTGAAACTCCCAATCTGGAGAAAGAGCTGATATTAACCCATTTCCGCCGGCCGCTGCCCGGGGAAAACGGCATTTTCATCACTATAGCCCATATCCTGAATCGTATCAACGCTCTTATCAAGCATCCGCTCAGCTCCACTAAAATAGGCATCATCATGAAGCAACTGGGTTTTGAGAACATCCGTTGCGGCGGTCAGCGAGGATACAGAGCTGTGGAATACAATGCCGAAGAAATCTATCGCAATCAATGTGCCGCCGCCCGCTACGGCAGCGATTCTTCAACCGTAGCCGAACAACCGTAATAAATGACACCTTGACACCTTTGACACTTACTTTTTAAAGTCGCATGCAGAATTTATTAAATATAAAATCCGTTTTCACCATCATGCATTTATTAACAAACCATTATATCTAAAACTTACATATATAAGTGCCAAAGGTGTCAAGGTGACAAAATCGAGACTACTTTCACTGCCTGTCGAGACTACCCTCGGAGCCCTGTGAGAGTAGTCTCATCCCTTCACGAGACTACTAATGCCGGTCCCCGCTTCAAGGCCTGCCCAAATGTGCAAAAATCAGCTCTACCTGCCATGAAGTAAATACGTGCTGCCGGGAGTAATATCCCGCATTTTGTAAGGCCTCGCTGAGTGCCTTGTTCAGTTTAATCCAGCGTGCCAAGCGGTTCAGCGCCGATGTCGGCGCTATATCAGGAGCATAGGCCTGCGCCAGTTCCTGCTTGGAATAAGGTTTGATTTCCCAACATTTCTCTAAAGCCGTTCTCTCCGTATCCATAGTTATTTTCATATCCATAACTTTTTGATTTTTAGAGTATAAAGTTACAAAAACATTCTTACACAACCATCACTTTCCGTCCTTGTTTTTCATCTTATTTCCTATCCGCTCACGCTCTTTCCGCCACATTCATTTTCGCCCTTACCGCAGGTTGTATCTTTGCTTCGTAACCAATTAATAATTTATTTTATGGCATTAAATTACAGTATTTCCATGCTCTCCAACCCCATGAAACCGGGTGAAGCTAAAAAAGCCTATGCAAAGGCACAAATCAGTCAGGAACTGACGCTGAAAGAGCTGAGCCGCCTCGTGGCCGGTCAAACCACCGTGAGCCGCGCCGATGTATCTGCCGTGCTGATTGCTACCGTGGACAACATGATAGACAGTCTGCGTGCAGGAGAACAGGTGGATTTCGGAGAACTGGGAAAGTTCCGTCTTCAAATCACCAGCCGCGGAGCTGAAACAGCCGAGAAATTCACCGCAGCCAACATCACCGGGGTCAACATTCAGTTTGTGCCCGGTGAAGATTTAAGAAACATCTTTGCAGGTATGGGCTTCACCCCTGTGCCGACACGCGCGGCAGCCCGTGCCGTGCTCAAAGCCCAAAAGGCCGGGGAGACAATGGTAGATATTTCGGGAAAAGACACTTCCGGCGGCGGTTCCACAGGCGGTGGCGGCAATAGCGGTGGCTCCGGTGAAGAGGAAGAAAATCCGTTAGGATAAAACCGTCATACGGGCCTATTTTCTTTTTATCATCACATTTAAAATTTCAAATCAACAATTATCATGAAGAAAGAATCAAAATCCATCTGGGGAGTTATCCTCAAAGTAGTTATCGCCATCAGCACCACGTTGGCAAGTATATTCGGTTTAAGCGCCTGTACCAAATAGACGTATGAAATCAGGCAGTTTCTATCAAAACTATCGGGAGGTTCGCCTCCTGATAGTTCATTGCAGCGCCACACGCTGTAATCGTGACTTTCCGCTCGATGCCTTGCACCGCAGCCATCTGTCACGCGGTTTTGCCAGTATAGGTTATCATTTCTACATTACCCGCGAGGGCAAGGTGCATATCTGTCGCCCCGCACATCAAATCGGAGCACATGTCACCGGCTGGAACGACAAAAGCATCGGCATTTGCTATGAGGGCGGGCTCTCGGAAAAAGGCGTGCCCGCAGATACACGTACGTATGCACAAAAGTGCTCGTTGCTGGACCTGCTACGGCAATTGAAGGCAGATTATCCGCAGGCAAAGATACTGGGGCATTATCAGGTCAGTCCGAATATCAAGAAGGCGTGTCCTTGTTTTGATGCGAAAGAAGAGTATGGCAGCCTTTAGGCTGCCACTACTTTTACAAAAATACAATTTAAACTTACAAAAATCTATCTACCGCCCACTAAAAACATATAGAATCGTGGTAACCATCTTTTCAGTAATACAGCTATCGGTATTGCTATCAAGATGAACAACCAAGGTGATAATAAATATGCAACCGCAAAACCAAAAGAAGAATTTTCCAATATAACCACCAGCAATTTTCTAACAATATTCAGAGTAGGTTCATGGAACAGATAAATGAAAAAAGTAAAACCGCATACTATTTTCAGTAAAGAATGTTCCTTCAACTTGAAATTCACTCCTACCAAACTATCATATAAATTCCATAAGCCTATAACTCCCAACGCCGTAATCGGTATATTCAACCATCGCCAAGCCACACTATCATAACTTAATTCCGCTATAGAAAAACCAAGGAATAAGAATAAGATAATTGTTGATTTATGCTTTTTCAAATCAATAAGAAAAGCATCTCCTGCCATAAACCAAAATGCTGCAAAAGCAGGAACATATTGTCTGATTTCTGTTAAGGTCAGTAAAAATAAGCACCCAACAATCAATCCCTTATGTATATGCTTACGCAGATAATACAAAATAGGAGAAATACAAACCAACAGAATCAAATCCCGCAAAAACCAAAGGTGAAAAGCATAAGGAGAACCGCCGTCTTTTACTTTATAAAAAAGAGAACATAGAATATCTGCTATCGGTTGTTGTAGTTGTTCTGAGAAAGAAGCACTATTGACAAACTGTTTGGTTCCAGGAACAACTTCTAAAAGCAGATAAAATAATGGGAAGAACAAGCATGCTACCACATAAGGAATTAAAAGAGTATGCACCCTTTTTCGCATCTTATGATAAACATCATTGATACTCTCCACATTCAAAAAGAACAAATAACCGGATATCATATAAAACATAGGCACTGCACACCGTCCTATTTCCCCCGATATAATATCTTGCAGCAAGAAATTGAATTGCATTCCTGCTATTTCATGGGGATAATCATGGAAACCGGAATGAATATATAAGACCAAGATTATAGAAAAGAAAGATACTACTTTTATCTTTTCACTGAAATATTGATTCATAAATGGGATATTTAATCTTTGAAATAGTTTTCTTTCAAATATCTTCTCACTTTTTCACTGTCAAAGTCAAACTGTTTTTTGATTTCATAAATCTTAGCATCTACTAGAAAACGATACCAGAAACCTTGCAAAAAATGCCAGATAAAACCTTGCTTGCCATCAAGGAAACCAGCTTTCAGAATGTATCGAATAAAGAAGTTGATAAAAGGACGTAGGAAGAGAGGAGCTTTGATGTATTTCATTTTAAGCCAGCGTTTACGCTGCTCCTCTGTCCCCCAAAATTTAGCTTGCACTTCTTTGCCTTTATCATCCATTCCATACTCCATCATCAGCATATCCACCATTTCACGAGTGGCATATCCGTTATGTTTCTCCGTCCACCAAGTAAGGTCATTCAGATTGGCATCCACTTGGTTGCCTTCTTCTACAGTAATAGTTATTCCATCAAAAATACGAATATGCTCATCCATCCAACGGTTTTCACACTCGCCATGACCTCTACGGAAAACTTTCAAATGATAGGATGGATACCAACCGCCATGAAGCAAGGGCTTTCCCATGAAATCAATGCGTTTACGCACGTATACTCCATTGACTTCACTACTACATTCAGCTAATGTATATTTCATTGCCTGACCTAAATTTCCTTCCAGAAACTCATCGGCATCAATACGCCATATCCATTCGGAAGTTATCGGACAGTTCATCACTCCCCAATTAAATTGAGTTGCATAATTTTTCCAAGGATTTTGATAAACTTTGGCTCCTAACTGCTTTGCAATTTCTAGTGTCCGGTCTTGGCTGAAAGAATCAATAACAAAGATTTCTTCACAAATACCTCTTAAAGAGTTGATGCAACGAGCTATATGCTTTTCTTCATTATAAGTAAGGATAATAGCGGAAATAGTATTATTCATAATATAATTATTAGACCTGATATATCCCTTGTCTATCAAAAGGTTCGTTTCCAAATATCTGTGAAAATAGATGAGAAGCACATTTCAATAAATATGCAGCAATAAATATGATTATGTAAATTATTAAGATATTAAATGGGAATATACCATTAAGTTTATCTGTAAAAACAGCATATTGCACCATATAAATCTCCAATGTCAAAGCTGAAATAAAATAAATAAATTTTCCTCCAACTCTATATTCTAAAATACGATTAACAGCCGGTGTGCCACAAAAACGATACATCCAATAAATAGCAGTCAATAATGGTAAAAGAGACACAACTTGAAATCTGCAAAAATATGGTTCTATCTTATAAATGCCCATAAGTATATAGTACACGATTAAACTTAATACCACATAACTTCCTGCTTTAAAAGCAGATTGTTCTTTATATTTTTTAATAGCAGCCATAGCACCCAACATCATAAAAAGAAAATAATATATTCTCATAAAAGGTACTGCAGCATACATCACGGATTTATTAAAATCCAATAACCAAAAACTACTTGCTATTACAATAAGACAAGCAATCCCAAACACTATATTTAGATATTTAAACAAATAAGTACGTATCAAAAAGAATATCATATAATATATCATGATACATGGTATAAACCAATATTTAGGAGTTGTTATCAAATCTGTGATATTCCATTCCCATCCCAATATAGTAGCAGACAGAAAAGCCCACATAATAATTGTCGGATATATTCGATTAATTCTCCTTTTATACCAATTTATGAATCCATCTTTCCTACCTAAAAACAAAGTAAATCCTGAACAAAAAAAGAAAAGTCCATCTCCTATAGCACCTCCCGTTACCAACCCACCATATTGAGGAAATAATATTCCCATGTGTGAATAAGTAATAAATAAGGCTGCCATAAATTTCAGAACTATTATGGCTTTATTTTTACCCCCCCTATTTTGTCAATATTTATTAATGAAAAGTTTGTCATATCAAATGTTATCAGTTATTTTTCTTGTTTTAATATACATTGCCGGATTGCCACCGACTACCATCCATGGTTCCACATTTTTAAAAACAGCGGCTCTTGCACCGACTACAGCTCCTTCCCCTATGATGATTCCCGGAGCAATAAAGGCTTCCGCCGCTACCCATGCCCTATCTTCTATGATAATAGGTTTTTCTATTTGTTCATGCCGAGGTGAAGATATATTATGTGAAGCTGTACAGAGATAAGCCCTCTGTGACACAGTGGCATTTATACCGATAATAATAGGAACTGCATTATAACAGTCTACTCCCGATGCTATACAAGCATAATCTTTCATTTCCAAATTCCAAGGCATAAAGATTTTTGCAGAAGCATACACATTTGCCGTACTTGCAATTTTCGCCCCAAACATACGAAGTAAAAAACGCTTCCAAGGCATTAGTGTACTTTTTGGAAAAGGACGAGCCAATAGGGTCCAACATACCTCCCATAGCATCCGTTTAATACGATTGGTTGTGGTATATGGAGATACAAAATGCATGTAATCTATATTTTTCTTTTGCATTTTAGTTATATATTGTTTATTACTTTTTTATATAGAGCAACCATGTCTTCCGCCACTTTTTTTGAAGAATACTCACGTTCAACTAACCGACGTCCATTACGTCCCATTTTGTCTAAATCATTGGCGGTCAATTGTAGGAATGCCCTTAATGCATTTACGGTAGGTTCTGTACCAACTTCTATCCACCAACCACAATTTTCTGTTCTTAGTTCATGCCAAGGAGTACCTTTCGTCGTTACAACAGGAGTGCCACATGCCAATGCCTCTACCACCACAATACCAAAATTTTCACTATAAGTGGGAAGTACAAATACGTCCGCATTACAGAATAATTCCCATTTTCTATTGCCGTAGACACCACCTATAAAATGAATATAATCAGCCACCCCAAGCCTATAAGCCATCTGTTTCAATTCATCGATATAACTTTCTTCTCCCTCACCGGCAATATTAATTTTATACCCCTTCAACTCATCTTTCATTACGGCAACAGCTTCAATCAGATGATTTATCCCTTTCTTCACATGTATCCGTGAAAGAAAAAGAATTTGTTTCTTTCTCTCCCATGACGTTTTCATCACAATATTATCAATGTCTATTCCATTTGCTATCACCTCAATCTTTCGATTATATCCCAACTTTACTAGGTTTTCTTTCTCACTTTCAGCAGTAGCATGGAGATAATCTGCTTTTACTACAGCGTTTTTCTGATACAACAAAAGAGCAGGCACTTTTTTAGTCCAATAATGCCGTTTCATAATCCATGGTTCCAGCATCCCATGAGGAGTCAATACAACCTTATACCCTAACTGTTGTGCCCATTTTTGAGCAAAAGCACATTGAGGCATCCAACAACAGTTTACATGAATAACATCCGGTTGAATTTTATTCAACAGCGCCTGCCACTCTTTCTTCATTCCATTTAAGACAGAAGAAGATATGTAATGTATTTGACTATTCTCAATACTTACCGGATTAAAACTTGCATGCGAAACAATATGCAGTGCCACTAACTTACCAAGTTCATTGGCTAATAATTGCATATACGCAGTAGTACCACCCGAAGTGTGGTCTATACTAGGAATATAATGTACAACTTTCATTAGATAATTTCTATTTAAGTTTAAGATTATCTATCACCTACACAAATATTAAAAACCTTGGGTATTATAAGTTAAGAAAAAGACTAATCTGTATCTTATCACTTTCATATCATTTAGCTTTATCTATAACCGGTAAAACTGATTTCCGTGGAAACATATCCAATAATCCACCATTAGTAATATTGATAAGCTCTATCTTGTGCTTTTTACAATAATCTGCCAAACGGTTTAAGTCGTGCAAGTGGCGCGAATGCATCATCAAGTCAATCACAAACTGAGTTGTAGGCTTGTTCTCCAACTCTTTGTCATTACCATAAAAATGACTATCTGCTGTTTTTACCATCTCATGCCCAATACCTGTTGCATCAAAACCTGTGAAATAAATATGAGCAAACTTTTGCTGGATAGCAAATGAAAAGCATGCTCCTGATACACCTAAATTATGAAAAGGTAAACTCCATGTCATCCAAATAATATGTTCTTTATAAGGAATAAACATCTTCATTTGACTCCATGACAAAGGCATTAAAATCTTTGTATGAGGACTTTTTTTCAATATTTCCCCCAACCACGACACCGGCCACACACCATTTATCATTTTAGGATCTACAAAAACATGATAAGCAGGTTGTAATTCTTCATATAAAGGATGCATGAAACCGCGGTTAACGAACATCACACATTCTCCCTTTAACACGCTTAAATCTTGCGTTTTAAGTGAGGGTGCATTCAGAATAATATAAATATCCCTACCCGATCCTACTAAAGGCAATGCATGCATTTGATTTTTCACTCCACTTAATGAAAGATCCATCTTATTCTTTAAACTACGTAACCCTTCTGCGAAGGAGATTATCCAGTCATCCTTCTTAATCATCAAAGACCAAAAATCCATTATCTTATCTTTTTACGCGTCCAGAATTTTCTCCACACATAAGACTCTCCACCTCTTGTATGGAGACTATATTATAGTCTCCTTTAATAGTATGCTTCAAACATGAAGCAGCTACTGCAAAATCAAGTGCTTTTTGTTTATCTTCCTTATAGGTCAACAAACCATAAATCAAAGCTCCCATAAACGAATCTCCACCACCGACTCTGTCCACAATATCTGTGATGTCATAGATTTTAGAATGATAAAACATACCTGAATCACAAAGAATTCCTCTCCAAGTATTATGATTGGCATTGATTGCACCACGAAGTGTCACAGCCATAGTTTTACAACGAGGGAACTTAACCATCATCTGATGACAAACCGATTCAAAAGCAGATTGGCTTATCTCACCTTGCGTCCGATTTACATCAAAATTCTCAGGCTTAATACCAAAAACCTTGTCACAATCTTCTTCATTACCAATGACTATATCACAACCTTTAACCAACTGTGGCATTATTTCGGCAGCACTCTTACCATATCTCCACAAATTAGCACGATAATTAATATCACACGAAACAGTAATATTCATTTCATTAGCTGCCTGTATTGCCTCCAAGCATACTTTTGCCGCATTTTCCGAAAGAGCGGGCGTAATCCCTGTCCAATGAAACCAACAAGCATCTTTAAAAATCTCTTTCCAATCTATAGTAGCCGGCTCAACAGTAGCCAATGATGAATTAGTCCGATCATAAAATATACGTGAAGGGCGGGCATTAGACCCCGTCTCTAAATAAAGAATACCAATACGCTCACCTCCTCTGACAATATGTGCTGTCCCAACACGATGGGCCAGCAATTCCATGATACATTTATCCGCTATAGGATTATTTGGTAAGCGGGTTATATAATCCACTGAAATACCATAATTGGCCAATGAAACCGCAACATTTGCTTCCGCACCGGCAAACGTCATATCCAATTGATTACATTGAGTCAATCTTAGGTAAACAGGCGCACCAAGACGAAGCATTATTTCTCCAAAGGTTACTACTTTTTTCATTTGCACAATTGTTTATACATAGCTTCGGCAATAGTAAAATCATCTTCCCAATCGATATCAAATGAATATATTTTATCCATTACATAAAGTAGAGGCTTCATTCCAATTCTATTTTTTTGTTTGAGATACACTTCACGCTTAGCTAAAAACATTGTATGATTAATTTCATACAATGGAGTAAGGTCCTGTGTTCTAGGCCAAGGTTTATTCGTTGTATTATTAATTAGCTTACCCTCTGCATTGAGTAGAAAATTCTTGAACTCAGCCACACCGACCAACGAATCATAGCCCTCATTCAACTTTGCCAAATACAGTTCAATGCCTTTGTCATACTGTTCAGCATCTGCAAATGGAGTAGTAACATGTCCCCAAAGTATATGCTCTGCATCTGTTATGGTTGGCACATAACAAATTAAATCCTGCAAATTAGTCGAACTCAAACAAAGTTCATCAGGGCGAGGAATAATACGTAAGCGAGTATCCGATTTAAACAGACCAGCTACTTCCATACACATTTCATCATTAGTAGAAAGAATAATCTCATCTACATATTTTGTGTCTAAAAGTTGCTTGATTTTATTTTCAACCAAACCGCCAGCAATATCTGCAAAAGGACGCGTATTTTTATTAACTACCCGCTCACTTCCTTTACGAGTAGGGAGGAAAAATGCTATTTTATCCATAATATTATATCTATAACAGTCACGCCATTATAAGCTTTGATAAATTGATTGTATTTGAAGTTCACTATACAATGTAGGAGTTAAAGAAATAATCCTCTTACTTGTATATTCTGTAAATGTCAGAAAGAGTGTCCTATTCTCTCTTGTCAAATCCATTTCCTTTTCAGAAAGTATCTGTCCTTTATAGCCATCATAACCAATCATACAGATTTCCTTTGCACCAAATTCAATGACAGTTTGTAAAGCAACTGCAGTACATGAGTCTATGTATTCTTTTGAGAACGACAAATGTGACAACTCTTGCGTATATTTTTCGGCAAAAGCTGGAACTTCAGTCCCCATTGTCCGAGGATAAGGAGCTAATATACAAATCCCACTAAACTTTTCTGCACCAACATTGTTCAACAACCGTTTGGCCTCATTTCCAACCAAACAATAATATTTTTTATTACACATATCATTATACAGCGCTGCATGACGAGCTGTAACAAAGAGCAATGGCATTTCAGGATTATTCTGTATATATTCTGTAATAGCCTCTTGATGCTCAACAACGCTATCTCCACCACCAATTACTAAAACTTTATCAGCTTTCTCCAATTGTAACTTAGGATAACGGGCATTGTCTTCTACTTTATTCCTTCTATTATCAAGAGCTCTGACAATACTATTAAAACTATAAGTGCGATTTGTGACCCAGTCCATCACTTCTTTCTGGGGTATGGAATTTGCACCAGAAAGCATGTATGGCAAATTAGTGCCCCACTGATATTTTTCTAATAAAGGATAGAAAGTTGTGATAACATCACCCAAGACGTTAAAATCGAAATCCAACCCTTCCTTATTTAAATATGTCAGTAATAACTCCAAATTTAAGTTACCCGCTCCCCGTCCCATACCAAGAATAGTTGCATCGACATAATCCACACCACACTCTATGGCTGTTAAGGCGTTAACCAATCCTAATTGCAGGTTATTGTGTCCATGAAATCCAATGGGACAATTCGTTTTTTGTTTCACAACTTGGAATATTTCTTTCAAATCAGAAGGAGCCACCCCCCCAAAAGAATCAACCATACAAAACAAATCGGCTACTCCATTAAGTTTATGTAAGTTCTCTAAAAAGCCCTCATATTCATTCCACTTTGACATATACATGGTATTGAATCCGACTTCAAACCCATATTCTTTTATTGCTTTTGCTAAAATTATAGCACGATCGAAATTATCTGGATCAATAGCAATCCTTATCATATCTACTAGCCCCAAAATTGGAGTAAGCAATACGTCTAAATCTTTAGGGCATACACTCTTTTCATTAAGCATCACTGCAATTCTTTTATTACAGTTTTCACGAATATGTTTCAATACTGATACAGGTGAATAGCCAAACTTACCCATATATCCTTGAGAGGGTTTATTTCTATAACCTATTTCCAAATAATCTACTGGCAAAATATTCATAGCCGATATATAGGCATCTACAGTCTTTGAGTCAAAATCCCAATTAGTGTAATAACCACCATCACGGAGAGTACAATCTAAAATTTTCATATTGATTTATATAATTCAAAATATTGTTTTGCAACTATAGGGAGACGATATTTTTCTACATTCTTTAACCCTTTTTTCATGATATCATCAACACAGATTACACCTGTGATAATTTTAATATATGCTTCTCTTATTGATTCTACACTATAAGGATTACAAATAATTGCACCATTACCTGCCACAGTCAACATAGGTTCAATATTAGAAGTAACAACCAATCGACCAAGAGCCTGCCCTTCAATGATAGGCATACCAAAACCTTCATGACAAGAAGGGAAATTGACTATATCAGCATTACAATATTCTGCCCGCAATTCCTCATCGCTCAAATTTACTAATACTTCATATTGAATTCTATTTTGCTCAAGCAATTCTAAATCCCTCTTATCAACCTTGCCAATAATACGTAATCGGCATTCAATATCTATTAAAGCTTTTATTGTTCGTGATAAATTTTTGTGTGGACGAGTTCCAATATGCAAGATTATAGGAGATTGCAAATTAAAAACTTTCTTTGTATACTGAAAGTCATCGCCCACTTCATTAGGAATAACAACTATTTTTTCATTTGAAAAAGGCAACGCTTTTTTTATCTCAGACTTGGAAAATTCAGAAATGCAAGTTACCATAGCTGCATACCTCAACGGTAATACTTGCATTAGCCAATATTTCCATCTATGAAAGCTATGAAGATTAAATAAACGTCCAAGATCATGTACTGTTACAACTACTTTATTCCCATGTAAAAAAGGAATGAGATAATGTTCTGTCCCTGTAATATGTATTATATCATATCGGTTCGTTTTTACAATTTTTCTTACAAATTTCACATTTTCCCAAAGCGCATGTAGTGAATAGTTGGCTATCGGCATAAATACAGAATCAACTTCTGCATATTTTTTCATTTCATATTCTATAGGACGGAACACTTTCTCTATAGAAAATCCTAAATCTGAATGACGATAAATATAGAGTATTTTCATATACGTATAAAAGGCGTTTTCATAAGGAAAAAGAAACCAATCAGATATAAAATTATATTCTGCCAATATCCACGCAAGAGATATGGTAAACTATCACAGCATCCTCCTGCATTTCTAAACATTGCTAAAAATGAAAATATTGTTATCAATCCAAAGACAGAGTAAAAGATTCGATGACCTCGCTTAATAAGAAAAGTATCTAAAAAAAGGAATCTCAAAAAAAACAAAATAAATTCTATAGGGAAATAGAAATAACCAAATGTCACAAGCCCATCTGCCAAATGACTGGTAACTAAATACGATTTAAATATTGTATGACCAGTAGATAATGATTTTAACATATCTCCATGAGAGTATCTTTCATTCTTATTATGGGTTATCTTCAAAAAATTTAAAATCGGAGTTGGTAATAAAACTATTATATCATTCCAAAAATTAGCATACATTTCCAAATTAGCAAAACCTACTTTCTGTGCATGATATAATGTATTATCTGTCACACGCATATTACAGTAACGATTTAAGGCAAAATTATCAACATACTTTTCTGACCATTCTTCCTTATTCTCTCTAATAACCTTAATGCCAATTATCTCTTTCATCTTACGTAAAGTGGCCATCTTATCATCATCAAAATAGGTATCTATTGTTTTACTAAATAATTCGGTCTTGCTCACAGAACCTCGGATATTCCTATTAGCAAGCATAGCCAATGATACATCACTAACAAAAGGTATAACAAAAACAATAGCAAGTAAACCAAAAACTATATATTTTTTGCCTATTTTAGAACGAAGTTCCAATGGATACTGAATATACGATAAAAGAAACAGTAGTGCAAATGTCCCAAATGGTTCAAGGATAGCATATCTACTATTTGTAGCAAATGCTAATAAAATAGTAAAAAGGAAATAAACTCCACCAAGTTTATTAAAAATAATTATCCTACAATTGTTCTGCCGTTTTTGATATAAAGCCGGAAAAAATAACATTAAAGGAGCATACTGAAAAAATGTAAACCCTTGAAGCGTTTTTCCAACTACATCCCCAATCTGTACATGGGCGCTCATAATGTACACTTTGATTATTAACCCAATGAAACCTAATAACCAAACCTGTTTATCTGATATACGATCATAAAATCCACATTTATCAAGAAATGTTTTCAATCCACTTAACGCATTCTTGCAATTTACAGCCCAATAGAACGCTAAAGCAGAAATCAAATAAAGTATTGTTTCACCGATATATGTAGCTATAGGTACAACAAAATTATACCCTATAGAATGGCCTTCCAACATCGTAGCTAAGAGAGGTAGTATACGATAAAGACTCATTGATAAAAACACTAACCAACCAAAGAAATGCTCTCTTATATGAGTTTCGTTTAAGCCTAATCTGCTAAATACGTTCCAACATATCCAAGTCATTCCACAGCCTGTCAAGTTAGCAATTGACGGCCAAATCAACAACTCTATAATAATGGCTGTTAGAATAAGAAAATTACCCCACTTCTTTATTCGTATTATAGCTCTACTTTGTTGCATTACAAATTATATTTATCGCATGTCTAATCATTCCTTCATTGTCATAACCAGATACTAAACAACGTTGTCTACCAGCCGCAGCAATCTGTTTACGCTTATTTTCATGAGCAAGAAAATATTGACATTTCTCTAACAGTTCTTCATTAGAAGAAAAAAAGACAGCTTCCCTATCTTCCTTAAATAAAGCAAGATGTTCATCTGTACGCTCAGCCATCATAAAGCCTCCGCATGCAGGAATCTCCATTGTACGAGTAGTTTGTTTATCAAAATTCATCTTACGAAGAAAACATAAGGAAATACGAAATGCCTGAAGAGATTTACTGTAATCTTCCCCTTTAAGAGAACGTCCTACAATTTCAAGAAATGGACTGTAATTCTTATATTTATTCCACTTTGCATCTCCAAAAACTTTTACTTTAACTCCATGATCAACCAAATAAAGGATACTTTTGCAGCGTTCTTCTTCCCACATCCCTATAAATCCAACGTCACCCCCAAGCTCGCTTCGTTCTTGTTCTGTAAGTTTAAATGGATGATGAAAAGTTTCCTCATAGCTATTATTTACAAAACACACTTTCTTAGCTCCTAAGCGATACATTTCATCAAGTATATAGCTTTTATTTGTAAATATATAATCATAAAATGGAATTGTTTCCAAATATTGTTGTGTTTGATTATGACGTAATGCCATATTATCAGGAGAATAGCTTACAATTACAGTGCTTGGTGATATATTTTTTATAAATTCCAATGTTGATGGCCTAATCGTATGTCCTTTATCTATCCAGATAATATCATAGTGCTTACTTTGTACCATTGTACAAATATCCTTATTTTCACTATTATTTTCCGGTATATATACCGGTAATCCCCAATAGAAAAGATGATAACATATACGCCCCCAAAACGTAGGGGGGGTAATTTGTGTATTTATTTCGTCTACTTTATCTGCTACTTTATGTAATGCCCAATTACGATGCAAACATGTATTGCTAAGCCCAGATAATGAGCCGACAGAAAGTATTCTCATTATTACATTTTTTTTTCTGTTATAATTCTATTTAAAAATGTAGCATAACGTTTACCATACGCTTCCCAAGTAAGTTCCTTAATAGCATTACCTGCATATATTCGCCCTTGTAATTGCTCATAATTCATCATAGCAGTATGAAGTGCAGATACTACAGCATCTGCTGTGTAATTTTCAATAATAGTTATAAATTCAGGTAATTCAACCATCTGTTGCAAATCCTCTGCTCCTGAATCAGAACTTCCAACTAATGGCAAATTACATGCAATTGCTTGAGCCTGCACCATAGCCAAACCTTCCTCACGAGAAGGTAAAAGAAATATTTTCGCTTGATTATAATAATGGACTAATTGTTTCTGATCTACTATTCCAACATGAGTAAAACCTTTTTCTTCTGGAAAAGGTATATCTACCAAACCACCAACATGCAAAAAAGACAAACCTGTTAAACGAATAGCTTCAATAATTAAATCACAGCCTTTTCTATAGCTCCATCCACCAACCATAATAACATCATAGCGCTTTTCCATATCACGAATTGGATAAAAATCTGAAAGGTCTACCCCATATGGATTTACGAAAAGACGTTCTTTAGGATAAGTATGTTCCATAAAACTCTCATATACATGTTTAGAAGGTATTGCAATATAATCAGCAAGTTGATAACTTTTAAGTTCTCTCACAACATTAATATCAGGAACAGGCTTTGATTTTGAGAAATAAGGAATACTTTCAAGAACACGACGTTGCTCCAAAATATGTTTGCTTCCACGCTCATAAATAATTAAAGAACCTTTTTGTTTTGCTTTTTTAGGCGCATAAACAAAATCTCCACTCATAGCTATCATTACATCTGCACGACGCATAATAAAGCCTGTAACATAGTCTTGAACGTTAATTCTTAGCCTCCTAAGTTTAAAACTACGACTAAAAAGCTTACAAATTCCTAAAAAAGGAAACATTAAAAAGAAAATTGATGCAGAACAATGTTTAGGTAATCCAAATTTCATAGCTCTCTTAGTAGGAACAAATGAATAAAACTTCACATCAAATCCATTCTTATCTAATTCTCTAGCCAAATCACAGACATGAAAACGTCCTGGTGATAAAATATTAATTCTAACTTTATTCATTATCTTCTACCTTTTGCTATACCAAAGCCCCAATTTCTATATGTGAACGCATTAAACGTATCATAAATCCGTAAGAAATAATATCTTAAAGATTTCTTTTTAGAATCAGTTGATGAGAAATCCAGTTTACCTGAATTAGGATTAGAACGCCATCCCCCTTGTGCCCTATGAATACAAATAACTCCATCCATAGAGTGATAGCGAGGCGAATCAAAATAATAATAAGGATATACATGGATATCATCTTTTAGAACCTGCTCTGTGTAAGGATTAATATATCCATCTGAATTATATCCAAAATTTTCTCTAAGTATCTGGCAATGAATCTCTGGAAGTATCAACTGACAATCCAATCTTAGATTCCAAGGCAATTCTTCACAATATGAATGAATAAAATGCCGATTCATATAGTAATTCACACATAGTTTCAAAAAAGGATGTCCAGCTTCTGCACCAAACACATGAGAAGTTACACAGCGCTGCTTTGGAATACCGTGAAAATTTGCTTCTGCACCAATGAACATTTTATGATGCAAAAATGGATCAAATGATTTAAAAACCTCTATATCAGTATCCAACCATATACCACCATATTTATATACTACATAATTACGAAGAAAATCAGCTGCAAAAGCCCATTTCTTCACACTTACAGCTTCATTTGCATAAGTACAATTAATTTCAGCTAAAGCTTTTCCATCCCACAATCGTAACTCATAATCAGGAAGCCACTTTTTCCATGTAGTCATAAGTTCTTGAATATGTTTAGGCATCGGATCGGTGCTAAACCATGAATAATGGATAATTTTAGGTATCATAATTTTCTAAATTGTTATATCAGAATTTTACATTTATCAAATAATAAGGATTAAGTGATAACATAATTTCATAATAAAATTTATTAGTAAATATTAATTTGAATAAATGAAACTAACCTTTCCGTCCACTTAAACCAATCAACCATGAAAAGTTTAGTTTAATGAATGGTAAAGATAAATATATCAATAACATAATTATAAGAGACACTAATAGAGAGTAAAAAAGATTCATATCCTCCCACTTTTCTAAAATCCCAAATGCAAGTAATAATCTCCGACTATATTGAATTCCTAAAATGTGTAATCCAACAACAGCAATAGCTCCTTGTGAAAGATTTAAAATCCAATGTGCTTTACTATAATAAAATAAACTCTTAAACAAAAATAAATGAGCCACCACTCCTAACAATGAGATTGGTAACAACAACAATGATTCTGAATAATGCCACCAAGCGGAAATAGCATAATAGTAACTAATGACAGAATAAAGAAATATTAGTATCACTCCTAATAACGCCAACAAACGTCTACATTTTTTAACATTTTTAACATACAAAAAAAAGGGGGGGGGTAGGTCTATAAATCTGATAACGCTGTGTAGTCCATCCTAGTAAATAATAGACATATCCACCTAATAATAAATTCAAGTAATGTGTCTCTAATGAGATTTTCAAAGGAATCAAAACAGCCACAATCAGCATAGAAATAAGTAAAAGAGGATTCCTTTGAAGAAAATTCATAAAACATTTTATCAAGAATAAAACTAAAAGAAACCATGTAGGATAATTCACTGGATTATCACTATAAAATGGAATTATAGATTTAACTTCATTCAAGAAAAATGAACAACCTCCAAACTCTCGATAACGCCATGGAAATTCAATCAAAATATATAGAAAATTTAACGCCAAATATGGAATAAACAATCTGACAAAATATTTCTTCACACTTGACTTTTTATCCAAATATCCTGAAATATAAAAAATAATGGCATATGAAAGCCATAAATCCATAAGCCTAAATTTCCGTTAGGCAAATGCCCTAAGACAACTAAAAACAAGGCATAAACTTTAAGGTAATCAAGCCAATATATGCGCATTAAATTTCCACTCATAATACAACTATTTTCTCCACAATTTTAATAATAATATATCTTTAAATACAACCGGGATTGGCAAACAAAGAAACATATATAGCAATTTATATCTTTTTACTTTAGGTTTATAACCATACTTCATGAACAATTTTCTCATAACAGGAACTTGTTCTTTAAGAAAAAACATACGATTACTTTTAGACACCCTATAATGATATAAAGCATAACAAGCAGCCCGATATGAACCTACACCATATTCTGTAGTGATACGGGAAATATAAGCTTTATCTGTTAAATGAAAATGTGAGAAAAGGTTAGAATATCTTTTTATAAAACCTTCCGCTGCTATAAGCATATTATTATGATGTGGGACTAAATGCGATAAAGAAGTAGACCTTTGCTTAAAAGTCCAATAATAACCTATTTCAGGACATAAATACATAGAGTTACAATGTAATAAATAATCATAGAAAAACAGATGGTCTTCATGATTTTTTATACGCTTATCAAAACGAATATTATTGTCACGTATAATTTGCGTTTTATATAGTTTTGCAAAAGGTGTACCGGCCGATAAAATATCATTATGAATGATTATATCTGCCAAAGTTAAATGTTCAAAAAAACCATTATCCACAAAAGAAGTCATATTGCCTTCTATTTTACTATTATCCAAACAAAAACGAGCAACATTAATAAAACTTATGTCAGCATTCTTTCCCTTATATAATAATTCTAAACTATTTTTAGGCAATATGTCATCAGAATCCATAAATATCAACAAATCTGATTGCACAAGATCTAAACCTCTATTTCTTGCTACACTCACCCCAGCATTAACTTGGCAAATGAATTGAATTCGACTATCAAGAGACATATATTTTTCACAGATGCTTTTGCTCTCATCCGTACTCCCATCATCCACAATAATTAACAGCCAATTAGTAAATGTTTGATTTATGATACTATCTATACAAACTTTTATAGTTAATTCCGCATTATATACAGGCATAACTATCGAGATTTTATGATTCATCTAAATATTTATTAGTGTACAAGCGTCCAATTTTGACGTATCCTCTCCAAGGAACATCGCCTATATGCAGTTTCCTCCTAAATAATTCAAAAAGCGAACTTGTTTTTTAAAGATTGTCAACACTGATTCCAATGGTCATCGGCAACAGATTCTCATAGTCCCTGCGACCTTTGACGATTTCACGGAAAAGTGTCTTTAAGTAGTTTTGTGCTGATGTCCCGTTCATCCGGCAGATGGATATCAATGTATGGCAGGCAGCAGAGACTATCCTATGTTCTGCCGATTTGCGAAGCTTATGTTCTTCTGAAAACCGTTCCTCCAGACTAGAGTATTTCGATCGCATGGAAACCATCTGTTCCTCCTGTTCCTTCATCTTGGTCATAAAATCCTCCAACACAAGTTTCATAGCCTCTCATGACAACCAGAGTTTCCAGTTTTATTCAGCAAGATATTGAATGTATCGTTTTTTTTAATCGGATACCATACCTTTACTATAATTTATAAGGGAACGTGAGTAGGTTTCCCTTATAAACAACTCCCTTTTTGTCTTGATCATATTCCGCAGTTCAATCATACTTAAACCTTTGATTTCTATCATTAAAGGTAGTAAAAACAATCTCAAAACCGCAAACAAACAAGCCTATTAATTATCTAATTTTTAATGATTTGTTAACCAGAGTCTCAAGAATCAGAAGCACATCTTTCCAATCAATCCGATAGGCTGTATCTACTCCATTTCGCTCTACTTTCATGAGCTGATAACCTGCAACAAACTTCTTCTCGCACAGACTGTATGAACAATTATCGAATGGTAAGCACTCAATAGCCAATTTTTTGACTGCTTACCGCTAGAAGTAAGGAAGTAATCTTTTAATACCCTTATAGAAGAATTTCCTTCTATTAAATACGATAGGCGTATATAAAAGCAAAATAACAGTGCTTTTCCCCACAAATGAAATAGATGAACAAAGCTTATATAACAACTGTCTCATTTCATATTTTATGTTTTTATCAATCGAAAAAACATATTTATAGTGGAGTTTATTAAATATCATACTAATCTGATCCTCTCTACAGAAATCATCTATATTATCCAAAAAATCATTCAATATAATCGCCCAAGAGCTATCACTTTTCCCCGTATGCATATTCATAATACTTCCACTACGAATCAGATATCTATATGTATTATATTTACAAATCGCTAGTTTGGACACATACTTAGCTGCATAAAACATCCAATGATCATCTTCATGAATTATTCCTTCTTTAAAAAAAAGATTATTACAAATAATAAAATCTTTCTTGATCAGTTTATTCCAAGCAGTCATAGGAATTTTATGATAAAGCATAGCTTTCTTGATCCATTTCCTATCATCTGAAAAATCTGGTAAACAAGACTGTTCATTTAACTCCAGCCAACCATACCTAACTCTATCAGTTGCAATCGCACCTCCTTGAACAATATCTACCTTTCCATATTTGACTAGCATTGTTTCCATCAATTCCAAACAAGTAGGTATAATAGAATCATCACTATCCAGAAAATAGAGATAATCACCGGTGGCATTTTGTATTCCGGTATTACGAGCAGCCGATAATCCACTATTCTTCTCATGATGTATAAGTTTAAATACTATACTCCCATGACAGGTTGCCATAAATTTCTGAATGACTTCACAACTTCTATCCGGTGTACAGTCATCTACAATAATACATTCTATTTCGCTTGTACACGTCT
>ENA-OPXI01000474-OPXI01000474.1-human-gut-metagenome-genome-assembly--contig:-NODE-474-length-28657-cov-3.449759_pt1 | contig 28657 bp, 19 predicted proteins | sample MGYA00241520_ERZ502032 | MGnify/ENA primary metagenome ERZ502032 (study PRJEB25962, sample SAMEA2042106) | human gut metagenome | biome: human gut; feature: human-associated habitat; material: faeces...
CTCCCTGATTTTCCCTGTGCTCAGATCCGGTCTGGCCGACTTTATAAGGGCAGCGGTTCCAGACACCATGGGCGCGGCCATGGAAGTCCCGCTCATGTAGGCATACTGGCCGCCGGAAATGGTGCTCAAAATATATTTTCCAGGCGCGGCCAGATCCACAGAGCCTCCCCCGTAATTCGAGCTGGGCTCCAGATTTCCGTCCAGACGCATACTGGCCACAGAAATAATATTTTCCAGGTCAAAGGCAGCCGGGTAGACAGGCTTCTCGTCCAGATTGACTCCCTTCCCCTCCTTATCTCCGTTTCCCGCGGCTACCACAAACAGCATCCCGGAATTTTTCATAGTATCGTAAAGCTCCTGGTTAAATTTCCCCGTTCCGAAGCTGAGGTTGCAGACGGACGCGCCCTGGGCCTCCGCATAGCGGATGGCCTTCGCCACGTTTTCCGGCGTTCCCACGCCGTCCTTGGTTCCCAGCACCTTTAACGGCATAATTTTCACATAGGCCGGATCGCAGATACCTGTGATGCCGACGCCGTTTTTCCCTGCCGCGATGGTTCCCGCGGAGTGGGTTCCGTGGTTGTCCTCGCTTCCCTGATAGAGCTCTCCCTTCCCAGAATAGAAATTCCATCCGTGGACATCGTCCACAAAACCGTTTTTATCATTGTCAACGCCGTCCCCGGCTGTCTCTCCCGGGTTGGTCCAGATACTGTTCTTTAAATCTTCGTGATCCGTCTGGACGCCGGTGTCAATCACAGCCACCACCACCTGCCCCTTATTTTCCAGGGCGTCGTAGGCCGTTCTGGCCGGCGTCAGATTGATATCCATGCCCGCCCTGGCAAAGGTAGTGGCCCGCCCCTCTGTCTCAGGCCCATAGTCGGAGCTGTCCTGGCTGTCGGACAGGTGTCCCGGCATGGAGGAATTCATGTTCTGAGTTCCCGTCACCAGGCGGAACTGGCCGTTATTTAGAAAAGCCCACTGATAGCTGTTGTAGGGATCTCCCTGGCCGTAGGCGGGCGTACCAGGCCCTGCGGCAAAGGCTGTGCGAGAGCCGTCAAAGGGATTTTGGCAGACCAGGGATAAGGCGGCGGCTGTCAGAACTGCGGCCGCCGTCTTCTGCAGCTTTTTTGACGGCGTCTTCTCCCCCTCTTTTCCCGCCTTTTTCTCTGTTTTTTTAGGAGACTTTTTCCCGGAACCTTTTTTTCCATTCTTCTCTGTCTCCGGATCCTTCAGGCCGATAAAGACCACAATGGTCCTGGCAGGAACCAGAAACTGCTTCTGCTGTTCCAGACACGGCTCCTTCCCCTCCTCGTAAATGCCGTTTCTGTCCTTATCGTCCGTATTGAAGGCCAGATGCCATTTCATGCCTTTCGGGAGCTTTGGAAGGGCAAATTCATGGGGCTCCCAGTGCATGTTGTAGGCTGTGAAGAAGAAATCGTCGCTGCTTCCGTCCGGCCTCTTCGCATAATCGCCGCAGTACATGATTCCCAGCTGTCTGCGGAAATTCTCAAACTCCGGACACCAGGCCTTGACTCCATGGTAGGAGACGTCCGGGTGGCCGCAGACCAGGTAATCCATGCCCATGGGCTCCTGAGGCATATGGAACACCGGGTGTTTCTTTCTGAATGCAATGACCTGCTTTGTGAACTGGAACAAGTCCCGATTTGTCTCCAGAAGCCGCCAGTCCAGCCAGGAAACGGCGTTATCCTGGCAGTAGGAATTATTATTTCCTCCCTTTGTAGCGCCGAATTCATCTCCCGCCAGAAGGAGAGGCGTGCCCTGGCTTAAAAACAGAATCAGAAGAGCGTTCCGAATCTGCTTCTGCCGCATGCCGACAATCTTCTTTTTGCGGCTTGGTCCTTCCACGCCGCAGTTCCAGGTGTAGTTCCAGGCGCTTCCGTCCTGATTGTTCTCCCCGTTGGCCTCGTTATGCTTCATCTCATAGGAGACGGAATCTGCCAGGGTAAAGCCGTTTGAATGGGCCATGTAGTTGATCACGCCCATATTCCTGGGATTTCTCCTGCTCCTGAAAATCAAGCCGTTCATCTGATCCTCGTCTCCCTTTAAAAGACGCCTCATGTCCACCAGAAAACCGTCGTTGTACTCCGCCAGATGACGGCTCTTCTCCTGTTTTCCCTTCTCAGAGCCACTCTCCTCCCAGAAGGAGGCGAACAGCTTTGTCCTGGAAAGCCAGGGATCGTCTGCCAGAGACGGGCAGGAGGCGATTCCCGTCAGGTGTATGCCGTCCACATGGTATTCCCGCACCCAGAACCGCACTGCCTCGCTGATAAAGGCAGCGCTTTCCTTTCCGGTAAAATACAGTTCAATAATCAGCTCCAGGCCGTTTTTGTGAAGCTCCTTTACAAGAGCCTTGAATTCAGAGGAGGGATTCTTTTTTCCCGGCTTTCCCTCCGAATAGGAGGCCTTGGGGGCAAACAGAAGACTCGGGCCGTAGCCCCAGTAGTTGAGCTTCCCCGTAGGCTCGTCGGGGCCGTAGGGATTGCCGTCCGAGCTGTCCGGCATCATGACCTCCTCAAACTCATTGGGAGGCATCAGCTCCAGGGAGGTGACGCCCAGCTCCCTGAAATACGGGATTTTGTCTCTGATTGCCTGAAAGGTTCCCGGCCGTCCCGCCGTCTTGTCCTTCCGATCCGTTCCCCTCGGCCCCATGGTAAGGCCCCTGGCGTGGATCCTGTATAAAATCATATCCTCATAGGGAATATGAAGAGGCTCGTCGCCCTCCCAGTCAAAATAGGGAAGCTCAAAGGGGGATCTCAGCGGATTTTTCACATGGGACAGCTCTCCCCAGGTCTCCCGGCCCGTAAAAGCGTGTCCAAAGGGATCGGGCTGCTCTGTCCCGTCGCAGATCAGGGAATAGGAAAGCCCTGCAAAATCTCCGCCCAGCAGGCGGATTGTCCGCATATTTCCAAGTCTTGAACCTTCGGGAAAAGGAAAAATCCTCTGTTTTTCCTCCCCTCCCGACGTTTCAAATACAGCCAGGCTTACGTTCTCCCCCTCCGCCATGGTGCAGATGTGGAAGCCGCCTTCTGTCTTGACGGCTCCGGGCGGAAAATATCCCGGCATGCCTTCTGCCGCAGCAAGTTTTTCTATCTTCATGTTGCACTCTCCCATCCCGTCCTAACGGCCGTTCTGCTCCGCTATCCGCTCCGCCAGATCATTCAGATACATCCAGCGCTCCATTTTCTCCTCCAGAAGCGCCTCCGTCTCCTCCTTCTCCTTCATCAGCGCAGCCAGTTTTTCGTAGTCTCTGGCAGCCTTATTGATCTCCGGCCCCAGGGCCTCTGCCTTCTCCTCCAGCGCCGCGATATCGTCCTCAATGGTTTCCCATTCCTTCTGCTCCTTGTAGGTGAATTTCAGCTTTTTCACCTGGCCGTCCTTCCAGCTCTTCCTGGTGTTTTTCTCAGGCCCCCCCTCCATCTCCTTTTCCACGGCTGTTCCTGCAGACGGACTGTTAAGACTCTCTCCGGCAGCCTCTTCCTCCTGCCTTGCGGCCTGATAATCGGTAAAACCGCCCTCATACTGGCGCAGCCTTCCATTACCCTCAAAGGCAAAAATCCGGCGCACCGCCCGGTCCAGAAAATACCGGTCGTGGGATACGGTGATGACAATGCCCTGGAAGCTGTCCAGGTAGTCCTCCAGAATCGTCAGGGTTCTGATGTCCAGATCATTGGTAGGCTCGTCCAGAATCAGCACATTAGGGGCCTCCATCAGAATGCGCAGAAGATAAAGCCGCCGTTTCTCGCCTCCAGACAGCTTTCCGATGACCGTGTACTGCACAGAGGACGGAAACAGGAACCGCTCCAGCATCTGGGAAGCGGAAATGCTTCCCTCCGGCGTCTTCACATACTCCGCCGCTTCCTTAATGTAGTCGATGACGCGCAGCGAATCGTCCATCGCCTCGTTCTCCTGGGAGAAATATCCCAGCTGCACAGTCTGTCCAATCTCAATCTCCCCGGAATCCGGCTGCACCCATCCGGCAATCATCTTCATCAGAGTCGACTTTCCGCTGCCGTTCTGCCCGATAAAGCCCACTCTGTCATTTTTCAGGAAAATATAGCTGAAATCCTGAATCAGAACCTTGTCTCCGTAGGCTTTGCAGATATGCTTCAGCTCAATGGTCGTCCGGCCCAGACGGCTGGAGACAGAGCCCAGCTCCACCTCCCCGTCGTACTCAGGCCCCTTTCTGGCGCTCAGCTCCTCGAACCGCTGGATCCTGCCCTTCTGCTTGGTAGAGCGCGCTCTGGCGCCCCGCTTCATCCACTCCAGCTCCACCCTTAAAATAGACTGGCGTTTCCGCTCTGACGCCTCCTCCATGGCCATCCGCTCCGCCTTCAGCTCCAGAAAGCCCTGATAATTCGTCTGATAGCTGTAGAGCTTTCCCTTGTCAAGCTCCACAATCCTGTTTGTCACGCTGTCCAGGAAATACCGGTCGTGGGTGATCATCACCAGCGCTCCCCTGAATTTCTTCAGGTACTCCTCCAGCCAGTCGGCCATGCCGCTGTCCAGATGGTTGGTCGGCTCGTCTAACACCAGCAGATCCGCGGTGGAGAGAAGGACGCTGGCCAGAGCGGCTCTCTTTCTCTGACCGCCGGACAGCGTCTCTATCTTCTCATTCCAGTCTGGAATCCCCAGCGTCATCAGCATGGTTTTCGCCTGTCCTTCCAGATCCCAGACCTGTTCATGGCCCTGATTTTCCCGGATTACACTCTCTAACACCGTGTATCCAGGCTCAAATACCGGGTTCTGGGGCAGGTAGCGGATGTAGAGATTTCTCCCCTTCACCACGCTTCCCTCATCCGGCTCCTCCAGGCCCGCCAGGATCCGAAGAAGCGTAGACTTTCCAGTTCCGTTAATGCCGATTACCCCGATTTTCTCGCCTTCGTTGACAGAAAAAGCCGTGTCGTCAAACAGCAGCCTCTCTGTATAAGATTTCGTAAGATGTTCAATGGTCAATAAATTCATATCTGTTCTCCTGCTTCCGTTCCAGCCTACTGAATCACCAGTTCAACCGGACAGTGATCGGATCCCATAATCTCCGAGTGGATAGACGCGCTTACCAGCCGGTCCTTCAGGCTTTCTGATACGCAGAAGTAGTCGATTCGCCACCCTGCGTTCTTCTCTCTGGCCTTAAATCGGTAGGACCACCAGGAATATGCCCCTTCTGTGTCCGGGTAAAAATGACGGTAGGTGTCGATAAATCCCGCGTCTAAAAGCTCTGAAAATTTCCCTCTCTCCTCGTCGGTAAAGCCCGCGTTCTTTCTGTTGGTCCTGGGATTTTTCAGGTCAATCTCCCGGTGGGCCACATTCAGGTCTCCGCAGAAAATCACCGGCTTTTTCTCCTCCAGCTTTTTAAGATAAGAGCGGAACGCGTCCTCCCACTCCATCCGGTAGGGCAGGCGGGCCAGCTCGTTCTGGGAATTGGGCGTATAGCAGGTCACCACATAGTAATCTTCGTACTCCGCCGCAATCACCCGTCCCTCGTGGTCGTGGACGTCGATTCCCAGACCATATACCACGCTTAAAGGCTCCTCTTTAGTAAACAGGGCGGTTCCAGAATATCCCTTCTTGTCCGCGTAGCTCCAATACTGATAGTAGCCCGGTATATCAAGGTCAATCTGTCCGGCCTGAAGCTTGCTCTCCTGAATGCAGAAAATGTCGGCGTCAAGCTCTTTAAATACGTCGAGAAATCCTTTTCCCACACAGGCCCGCAGGCCGTTTACATTCCATGAAATCATTTTTTTCATTCTGTTTTGTCTCCTGACTAGCCTCCCGCCCCTTCCCAGGGGCAGGAAAGCGATGATACTGTCAGTATACCATTTTCTTGATTATTTTGGAAGAGAGCAGAGAAAGAGTCACCGGAAAAGCACAGATGATAAGAATTTTTAGTAAAATTTAAGGTTCTTCTCCCCGCAGAAATTTTTCAGATTGTAGAGAATCAGAAATTCATTGATTTCCCGCTGTGATATGTAGTCCTCCAGGCTGCCCCGGTAATACCGGAGGTCAATGAGGTGAATGGATTCGCAGTCTCCAATAAGGAAGGGAACCAGGGCATTTGCAAAGGAATCCTTTACTATCAGCAGACGCCTGCCGTTTTTGTTGGAGGTCTCAATGGTCACCTCCGGGTGGTTTCCATTTAAAAAAATCTGGTACTGATCCTTTTTCTTCAGGTTTTCCGGGGCGTAGACGCTGTCAGAAATCTCCCTGCCAAAATTGTAGGAAACGGTATAGGATGGCTCCTGTTCCCGCGTAAACAGCTCGATGGAATCTCTGCTTCCCTCTGCCTCCAAAACCCTGGAGTCCAGAGAACCCTGAAAGGAGTCTGAGACCTGCACTGGATGGAACTGGCTGGCAGGCAGATACATTCCATTTGCCTCGCACCACTTCAGATACCCCTGAAAGGCTCCCCTGCTGGTCCAGTGGTGATCCGTCTTATAAAAAACGCCGTCCTCCCGGTGGGCAGAAAGCGTCTGGCGCAGGTCAATCAGCGTCCCGGAGGACAGCCCCTTTTCTATCTGGGCCATAGCCTTCTCCTGGCAGAAGGACGGCGCGTGAGGCGGCAGCTTGTCCTTCATGGTTTCCGCCGCTGTCGGCACAATCATAACGAAAGCCTTCTTATCCTGATGTTTCTCCAAAAAGCCGTTCAGCGCTTCTATGTTATTCTGAAGCCGTTCTTCGTCAAAATCCTGTTCCAGCCACTGTTCTATCAGATATCCGTCTTTCCCCAGATACACGCCGTTGATCTCCCGGCTGCCCGCAGCCTTTAAAAGCTCTGTCCTGGCTGTGGTCAGACTGTCGCGAAGCGGGAGCTGATCGCTTACATATTCTTCCATATCCCGCATAAACTCCCCTGTTTTTATACGTTCCAGAGAAATATAGGGCTTCTGGGCCAGATACCTGTTTTCATTTTCTGAAAACTCCCGATCCTTTAATGTAAAAGTAAACGCCGGCGCCGCCCCGATCACAGCCAGAAAACCAGCGATTCCGAGAAAATTTCTCCATTTCTTCCTGTCTCTGTTCTTATGTTCTGTCATAACACTCCCACCACTTCTCCTGTCCGTCATTTCGCCTTAATTCCTCTCTGTCTTCCTGCACTCTAAAACCGAAAATACAAAAACGGGTTGTAGGTTCCTCCTGCCAGAAAACAGATGCTGGCCGCAAAAAGAACGGGCAGAAAGGCCCGCTTCATTTTAAAAATTCCCAGACTGCACAGGGCGCAGACAACAAAGAAAACACCCCAGGTCTCTCCATAGTAAAGGGCCGCTTCCCCTATCCATCCGCCGCTTCCCAGGCCGAACATGGACTTTACATAAGTACATACGTCCGCCATGCTGTCAAAGGCAAAAATCACCCAGCTGACCGCCACGAAAATCAGGCAGTAGGCGTGGGAAACCCACCCTGGAAGCGCTTCCAGACGCCGGAGCAAAAACAGCTTTTCCGCTGTTAAAAACACCCCGAAGTACAGCCCCCAGACAAGAAAGTTCCAGCTGGCTCCATGCCAGAGTCCCGTCAGACACCAGACAATCAGGAGATTACGCAGCTGTCTTTTCATCCCCTTCCGACTGCCTCCCAAAGGAATATAGACGTATTCCCGGAACCAGGTTCCCAGAGAAATATGCCATCTGCGCCAGAACTCCGTCATGCTTTTCGACCGGTAGGGATAATTGAAATTTTCCTGAAAATGAAAGCCGAACAGCTCTCCCAGCCCGATGGCCATATCTGAGTACCCGGAAAAATCGAAATAAATCTGGAATGAAAAGGCGGCCGCGCCGATCCAGGCCTCCGCAGCGGAAAGCCCGGCCAGATTTCCGCCGGAAATCTGTTCCCACACCATACCGATATTGTTGGCCAGGAGAACCTTCTTGGAGAGTCCTGTAATAAAACGGCTGATTCCGTAGGAAAATCTCTCTGCCGTCACGTTTCTGTCCGCCAGCTGGCCGCTGATATCCTTATACTTGACAATCGGCCCTGCCACCAGCTGGGGGAACATGGCCACATAGGCCCCGAACTGAACCAGATTCTTCTGCGCCCTGGCCTGCCCCAGATACACGTCGATGGTGTAGGACATGGTCTGAAAGGTATAGAAGGAAATGCCGATAGGAAGGGACAGTTCCAAAAGAGGAAAATCCGTCCCTCCAGCCGCATTCACCGTCTCAATGAAAAAATTGCTGTATTTAAAAAATCCCAAAATCCCCAGGTTGCCGGCCACTGAAAGAAGCAGCACAGCCCTGGCAGCCCTTTTTCTGCCGGAGGACAGGCATTTCTCAATGGCCAGTCCGTTTCCATAATCAAATATAGTGGAAAACAGCATAATGGAAACGTACACCGGCTCTCCCCAGGAATAGAACGCCAGACTCATTACCAGAAGCACCAGGTTTCTGAGCCGCGAAGGGCCTGCGTAATAGAGCAGAAGCGTCAAAGGGAGAAAGTAAAAGATAAATAAAATGCTGCTGAAAACCATGCCTGCTCCCTCTACTGAAACAGCTCCGCAAGCAGCTCCTCCGCCTTTCTGCCGTCATCGCAGACGCAGACAGCCAGAAAACGGCCGTACTGCTTCACCACCGCGCCGTCCAGACGCTTTACCTCCTTCGGCACATAGGAAGCGAAGGCCTCTTTCTGATCCTCAATCCTCTGCTCTGCCAGGGAAACCGCCTCTTTGCAGTCCTCTTCCGTCTCAAACTCAAACACCGCAATCTCTTCTGCCGTGGCTCCGCTGCTGATGTAGACAGAGGACTGTACCGCCGTATCAATGCCGTACAGCATCCCCGCCATGTCCTCGTCCGCCAAAGTCATCTCGTCCTCAAAGGCCAGAGCTTCTGCCAGCTTCTTTCCAATTTCTCCAGCGTCAGCCTGCTTTCCTGTCTGGCTTTCCGTCTGCTTTCCCGCCCCGGCCTGCCCGTTCTGTCCGCCGCATGCAGACAGAACGGCGCAGAACGCCAGAATCAGCCCTGCCGTGATTCCTTTTTTCTGTAAGCTTTTCATACATGTTTTGTTTTTCATTTCCTTTCTCCCTTCTGTGTGCTGTACCGCGCGGCCGCTGCTCTCTGCTGTCCTGTCAGTACGCAGCAGCTGTGTGGCTTTTTAAATAGTCCAGCCATTTTTTGCAGTAATCCTTTTTCAGGTGAATGCCGTCAAAGGCCGCATCGGCTGGAAGGCTTCCGTCAGAGGCGGCTACCGCAGACGCTGTGTCAATAAAGTACACCTGCTTTTCCTGGGCCATCTGGCGCAGCAGTCTGTTAAATTCCGCAATCTTTCCATTCCTGATATAGCTGTGGGTGGCAGACACCTGATTCGTCACCGGCATAATCTCCTGAACGTAAATAACTGCGTCTGGATTTATCTCCCGGACAGCGTCGATAATTTCCTCATATTTATGAATGAAAACATCATTGTAGGGCCAGCCGTTCTCATTGATCCCAAACATAATGTAAATCTTGGAAAAGGAGGTGGTTTTCAGGGCGTCCATCACAGAGACCCTGTTCTCCCCTCTGCGGATCACCGGCTTGGTGAACACAGTATCTACCACCAGGCCCTTATAGGTGTAGGCAGTCGTATTGGACAGCCCCGTGTTGGTAATCAGGCCCTCTGTCCTGGAATCTCCGATAAACACGGCATCGTCAAAATAGCTGTTATCCACTGGCTCTGAAAGGGGAACAGGGCGGGAAAAATCATAGGCCCCGGCCTCCGCCTCGGCCGTCATCTCTTCCACCGCTATCTCTTCCGCCTTCGTCTCTTCTGTTTCCGTCTCTTCCGCTTCCGTCTCAGGCAGGGATTCCTCCGATTCCTCCAAAGCCGGTTCCGTCTCCGTCTCTCCCCAGATCAGCCCGGCTTCCGCTCCGTTTCTTTCGGAAAAAACGTCTGACAGGCGGCCCGCTTTTCCCTGATTTCCAAATACAGGCAGATAATTCAGGGCTGAAATCAAAATCAGGCACAGAACGATTCCCTCCAGCGAAGACACGATGCTTCGAATCCGGCGGCGGCGTTTTTCCTTCCTCCGCTTTATCCTCTGACGTTCTCTGTAATATTCCCGATCTCTTCTGGTTACATTATCATTATCCCATCGGTCTGCCCGACGCTGTTCCTGATACCTGGCCCGCTGCATCTGTCTCCTCCGTCCTCCGAAGCCTGCCGTTCTCCCGTCCGTTTGCATCTGCTTTCGCCCTGGCAGGTTTTAATCCTTTCTTCTGTTTCTATTATTAGACGGAAAAAAACGCCAAAAAGTTGGCACAGGTGAAATTTTTTTATTGCCTGCCCTGGAATCCCGAAAATGGCTCTGTCTTTCCCATCTCCCGTCTGGAAAAACGCTCGTTTTTGACTGGATTTGACTCTTTGTGAAAATACCACAAATTTATTCTTTATATTTTGTGACTTATTTTGATTGATTATGACTGTTTGTGGTTGTATAATAAGGCTAACAAATACAGCAGGAGGTTTGAAACGTGATTTATACCGTTACTTTTAATCCGTCTCTGGACTACATCGTAACTGTCGACCAGTTTGCATTTGGAAAGACCAACCGCACATCCTCTGAGCAGCTGCTTCCCGGAGGCAAGGGCGTGAACGTGTCTACTGTTCTTCACAGTCTGGGAATCGAAAACACCGCTCTGGGATTTCTGGCCGGATTTACAGGACGTGAGATTGAAGAAAAAATCCGCCGCAGCGGCGTAACCTGTGATTTCATTTTCCTGAAACACGGCTGTTCCCGCATTAATATAAAAATGAAGGATTTTGACGGGACTGAGATCAACGGCGCGGGGCCGGAGATTGACTATGCTTCCCTGGAGCAGCTGATGAGCCGGCTGAACAGTCTGAAAAAGGGCGATACCCTGGTTTTAGCAGGCAGCATACCTGCCTCCATGCCAGAGGACAGTTACAGCCGGATTCTGGAAATGTTAAAAGATCGCGGAGTGCTCTTCGCCGTAGACGCCACAGGCGATCTTCTGATGAACGTCCTCCCCTACCGGCCATTTCTCATTAAGCCTAACAACCACGAGCTGGGAGAGATTTTCGGAGTTGAGCTGAACAGCCGGGAGGAAGTGGTTCCCTACGGGAAAAAGCTGCAGGAAAAGGGGGCCAGAAACGTGCTGATTTCCATGGCCGGACAGGGGGCTGTGCTCTTAGACGAGGAAGGCGGCGTCCACATGCTTCCAGCTCCCAGGGGCACTTTAGTAAACGCCGTAGGCGCAGGCGATTCCATGGTAGCGGGCTTTTTAGCCGGATGGATGGAAAAGCATGATTACTCCCACGCATTCCGTATGGGGGTAGCGGCAGGAAGCGCCAGCGCGTTCTCGGAATTCCTGGCAACAGAGCAGGAAATACGCAGCATTTACAGGACGCTTAACGGCGCGTCTGACTCATAAAATCGCAGAAACAGGATGAAAAGGAGGGAATCTCATGCGGATTACAGATTTGATTGATAAGCGGAGTATCTGTCTTGACGGAACCCCGCACACAAAGGCGGAAGCCCTGGATCAGATGGTGGCCCTGATGACGGCCAGCGGAAAAATCGCAGATGAGGAGGGCTACAGAAAACAGGTTTATCTCAGAGAAGAGGAAAGTACCACAGGCATTGGAGGCGGAATTGCCATTCCCCACGGAAAATGCTCCGCAGTCCGCGAACCTGGGCTGGCCGCTATGGTTGTCAGGGACGGCGTGGAATTTGAATCCCTGGACGGTATGCCGGCTCATCTGATTTTCCTGATCGCCGCGCCGGACACAGAGGACAACATTCATCTGGACGTGCTCAGCAAGCTGTCTGTGCTGCTGATGGACCAGAGCTTTGTGGAGAAGCTTACAAAGGCCGAGACGGCGGAAGAATTTTTAGCTGTCATTGACCAGGCAGATCAGGAAAAACCAGACATTGACAGCCAGCTGGCCGCTCAGAATGGGGAGCAGGAAAACAGCCCTTCTGTTTCTGAAGAGGCAGAAGCTTCCAAAGCCAAAGCCTCCTGCCGCATTCTGGCAGTCACCTCCTGCCCCACCGGCATTGCCCACACCTATATGGCCGCAGAGGGACTGGAAAAGGCCGCCCGGGCCGCCGGATGCTCTCTGAAGGTGGAAACCAGAGGTTCCGGAGGAGCGAAAAACGTCCTCACAGAGCAGGAAATCGCAGAAGCCGGCTGCATTATCGTGGCCGCCGATGCCAAGGTGCCTATGGACCGGTTCCACGGCAAAAAACTCATCGAATGTCCTGTCTCCGATGGAATCAGCAAAGCGGAGCAGCTGATCGAGCGGGCCATGAAGGGAGACGCGCCTGTGTACCAGGCTGGAAAGCCTGAGGCCGCGAAGGAGACAAAAGCCTCCGGAAGCGCAGCCCACAAAATTTACACTCAGCTGATGAATGGCGTTTCCCATATGCTTCCTTTCGTCGTAGGAGGCGGAATTCTCATCGCCCTGGCCTTCCTCATCGACGGCCTGAGCGTGGATATCAATTCCCTGTCAGATGAAGCCAGATCTGCCTTTGGAACCATCACCCCGGCAGCCGCGGCCCTGAAAGGAATCGGCGGAATTGCCTTCGGCTTCATGCTCCCAATCCTGGCCGGATTTATCGCCATGAGCATTGGAGACAGACCGGCCCTGGCCGTAGGATTTGTAGGCGGAATGATCGCCGCCGGCGGAAAGTCCGGATTCCTGGGCGCTCTGCTGGCCGGATTTATCGCAGGATACCTGGTTCTCTTCCTTGGAAAGCTGTTCAGCCGTCTGCCGGAAGCTCTGGAAAAAATCGCTCCAGTGCTCTTATATCCTGTATTTGGAATCCTTCTCATTGGTTTAATTATGACCTTTATCATCGAACCTCCGGTAGGATTTTTAAATACCTCTCTGAACGCTGCCCTCGCAGGCATGAGCGGAACCAGCAAAATTCTCCTGGGAATCGTCGTGGCAGGCATGATGGCCGTCGATATGGGCGGTCCCTTCAATAAGGCAGCCTATGTCTTTGGAACTGCCTCTATCGCAGCCGGAAACTATGATATTATGGCAGCCGTTATGATTGGCGGAATGGTTCCTCCCTGCGCCATCGCCCTGGCTACCCTGCTCTTTAAAAACAAATTCACAAAGGAAGAGCGGAAATCCGGCCCGGTCAACTTTATTATGGGTCTGGCCTTCATCACAGAGGGAGCGATTCCATTTGCGGCCTCTGATCCCCTTCATGTGCTTCCTGCCTGCGTCGTCGGCGCTGGAGTCTCCGGCGCCCTGTCCATGGCCTTCGGATGTACTCTCATGGCTCCCCACGGCGGAATCTTCGTATTCCCGGTTGTAGGAAACGCTATGATGTACCTGGTCGCCCTGGTCATTGGAACCCTGATCGGAGCCTTCCTGTTAGGAGCGCTGAAGAAGAAAACGGCGGAAAAATAAATAGAAAGCACGAGGAAAATTTTCTTATTTCACTTAAAGTTACCGAAAATTTTTCCTCGTGCTTATTTTTTGTTATTTTTTTGGTACTTCCAGGAGTAGCGCCTCCGCCTGTTTTGTTGTAAAATATCAATAATTATTTCATTTGCCAGAGAAAGGAAGGACGAGGAAAATGCTTACGGAAAAGCGGCAGGAAGAGATTTTAAAGCTGTTAAACGCCCAGGGCAGTGTGACGGTGCAGGACTTGAAGGAGCGGTTTGACGCCTCGGAGTCTACCATCCGCCGGGATTTAACGGTTCTTCACAAGAAAGGCGCGCTGATCAAGGTGTTCGGCGGGGCGGTTCAGGCAGATCTGGCTATTGACGCTGCCGACGCCCAGGTATCCCTGCGCCAGAAACAGCACATGGAAGAAAAAATCAGGATTGCCCGGTACGCCGCCTCCTTAATTAAGCCTGACGACTTCGTCTATCTGGACGCCGGAACCACCACGGGGGCCATGATTCCCTTTATCGAGGAGAAGTCTGCCTTCTTTGTGACGAACGCAGTGTCCCACGGACTGCGCCTGGTGGAGCGGGGCTTCCGGGCAGCCGTTCTGGGAGGAGAAATCAAGGCCTCCACAGAGGCTGTGGTGGGAAACGAGGCCTATCTGAGCCTGAAAAAATACCATTTCACAAAAGGATTCTGGGGAACCAACGGGGTCAGCCGCATTTCCGGCTTCACTACCCCGGATCCCAACGAGGCGCTGATCAAGGAATTTGCCATGGAACGGACCAGAGAACCCTATGTGCTCTGCGACTCCAGCAAATTTTTCCAGACCAGCCCCGTCAGCTTCGGCGAATTTTCCTCTGCCACGATTATCACGGATCGCCTTCCCCAGGAAAGCTACCGGGGAGAGGACAATATTGTGATCGCCAAGGAGCCGCCTGCCCTGTAGGTATTCTTACCTATGGGGCGGCGGCTCCTGTCAGATCACCGGGCCTTACTGCTCCTTCTTCTGCCCTGCCATGCGGATGATGTACCTTCCGGCTGATATGAGAAGAGGAAGTGTAAGAAGAATCCAGACTGCTTTCTGATGCAGGACCGCCCACAGCCAGTTACACAGCTCTGTCATTCCATGGGTATTTATCAATCTTTCTAAAATAAAAATTCCAAACTGTATGAGACAAAATAACAGAACTGCAGCCACATACTCTATAGCAGTAAATTTCCTGATTATAAGAAAAATTCCTGTTATAATGACAAACAGATAGCAGGAAGCGATGAACAGATTCCCTAACATACCTGCCTGTCCCATGATCGTCTCCGCTTTCTCCCTCATCTCCCACTTTTCAGGGCTGTTAAGCATATCTCCCCCAGCTAATAAAAGCCCCATCCCATGGCACAGCAGATAAACCGTTATGAAATGAAGCGCCAGGGAGAAAGCCGAAAACAGAACGGCATACCGTATCGCATATTTATTAACCTTCCTTCTTTTCATTTGTACTCCCCTCTATAAAACACAGGCGCAGCCGGATTTTTCCACGCTGCGCCCATAACCTCTTCTGTCTTATTTTATTTTTACAATTCCACTTCCAGCTTCTGTTTCTCTATCTTATGCCTCTCAGCGTATCCAGTCAGCATCAGCGTCAGGGCACCGTCTCCCGTCACGTTGCAGGCAGTTCCGAAGCTGTCCTGCAGAGCGAAAATGGTAAGCATCAGGGCCGTTCCCATCTCGTCGAAGCCCAGCACGCCTGTAATCAGTCCCAGGGACGCCATGACGGTTCCCCCCGGAACGCCGGGCGCGCCTACTGCGAACACTCCCAACAGCACGCAGAACAGGGTCATAGTCGGAAGATCCGGAAGAGTTCCGTACAGAATCTTCGACACTACCATGACGAAAAATACTTCTGTCAGCACAGAGCCGCACAGATGGATATTGGCAAACAGGGGAATTCCAAATTCTACCATATCATCCCTGAGCGTGGGCTCGGACTTTTTCGCACAGTCTAAGGCCACTGCCAGAGTCGCCGCGGAGGACATGGTTCCCACTGCCGTCAGGTAGGCCGGACCGTAGTTTTTAAGCACCTTAAAGGGATTCTTTCCTGAGTACAGCCCCGCCAGGCCGTAGAGCAGAGCCATCCAGATATAATGGCCTGCCATAACGATCAGGATTACCTGGATAAATACAGGAACCTGTTTTGTAATGGAGCCTTCATAAGCCAGGGAACAGAACGTCATGGCAATGTAGACCGGAAGGATAGGAATGATAACCTTCTTTACAATGTCTAACACAATCCGCTGAAATTCATCCAGAATTCCTGTTATCTGCCCCGCCTTCGTCCATGCGGCCGCCAGACCAATGAGAACAGAAAATACAAGGGCGCTCATCACCCCCATAATCGGAGGAATGGACAGCTGAAATACTACCTCGGGAAGCTCTTTCAGTCCCTCCATGCTCGCATTGATCGACAGGGACGGAATGATTCCAAAGCCTGCCGCCATGGAAAACAGCGCCGCGCCCAGAGAGGAGGCGTAGGCGATTCCAAGGGCAATTCCCAGCATCCTGGAGGCGTTCTTTCCCAGCTTCGTGATGGACGGAGCGATAAAACCGATGATAATTAACGGCACGCAGAAATTGATAAACTGTCCCATCACATAATTCAGGGTAACGACTACGTTCATCACCCCTTCTCCCGCGTAAAGGCCGGCTATAATTCCGGCTGCCACTCCAATCAGGAGACGGAATGGAAGACTGCCTGTCAGCTTTTTCATAAACTCTCCTTTCTTTCTCCCGGATTAAGGCTGAATCTAAGCCCCCCTTCAGCCGGCCGGGGAGAAATACAGATTTTCATTTTCTCTTACAGATAAGATATGCTCCCTCTCCCTCTTTTCTGTCTCTTATTTCGCTTCGGATTCTCCGCTCTCTAGTCTTCCCACAGCTTTTTCGGATAATACCCGCTGTCCTTTAGGCCCTGGATGGCATCCATGACCATGGGCTTGTCTTCCTTGTAAGTAACGCCGTACCACTTGTCTGCGCTCTTTAACACAGTCACCTGGGCCTTGTCCTCCTTCAGAAGCTCGTCTACGACAAAAGGCAGGAAGTATTCGCATTTTTCCGGATTGACCGGCAGGTTCTGATCTAAAAATACAGTAAACCGCTTCTCCAGCTCCTCGAGAATGCTGGAGGTAAAGCCCCACATATTCATGGATACCAGGGTATCCTCCGGCAGATACGTCCAGGAAGCGCCGTTGTCCTCTGTGTACTCCGCCTTATCGCCGTGCTTTTCCACTCTGGTGCGCTCGTGAATGTCAGCCAGATAACCGTGTTCGTCCGCCACGCACACGCCCCGGGACACATGGCCGTTCTCCGTCAGGGTATTGTAAAGCTTATAGCCTACCATGGCGTACTGATACCTGTCGTTGTCCTCTGTCTCGCAGAGATGGCGGTACAGCTCCTTAAAGGCCGCCTTTCCGTAGTAATCGTCCGCATTGATCACAGCGAAGGGACCGTCAATCACATCCTTGCAGCAGAGGATAGCATGTCCTGTTCCCCACGGCTTTACCCTGTTTTCCGGAACCTGATAGCCCTCAGGAAGAAGGTCGTTTTCCTGGTACACATACTCTACCTGGATGTGCTTTTCCATCCTGTTTCCGATGTGCTCCCTGAAATCCTTCTCAATGGCCTTCTTAATGATGAAAACCACCTTCTCAAAGCCCGCCTCCTTCGCATCGAAAATGGAGAAGTCAATAATCAGGTCTCCATCGTGATCCACTGGATCAATCTGCTTTAATCCGCCGTAGCGGCTGCCCCTTCCCGCCGCCCTAATTACCAGTACCGGCTTTTTCTCCATGTTCTAATCCCCTTTCCGGCTCAGGCGCCCTGCCGGGCCCGTTCATGCCCGGCCACAGACGCCGCTTCAGCCATTTAGTCCTCGTTCTCCTCAGTCTCTGTCAGAGTAAATACCTGACGCTTTCTGGCCATCTCGTCGCTTGCCAGGTACTCGTCGTAGGTTGTGATCTTATCAATGAGCTTGCCGTTTACAATCTCCATAATACGGTTGGCCGTCGTCTCCACGATCTGATGGTCGCGGGAGGAGAAAATAATCACGCCCGGGAACTTGGTCATACCGTTGTTTAACGCGGTGATGGACTCCATATCCAGGTGGTCTGTCGGCTCGTCGAACATCAGCACATTGGCTCCGGAAATCATCATCTTGGAAAGCATGCAGCGCACCTTCTCGCCTCCGGAGAGCACTCTCACCTTCTTCACGCCGTCCTCGCCTGCAAACAGCATACGGCCCAGGAAGCCGCGGACATAGGTCACATCCTTCACCGGAGAATACTGAGTCAGCCAGTCTACGATAATATCGTCGTTGTCAAACTCTGCGCTGTTGTCCTTGGGGAAATATGCCTGCGTGGTGGTAACGCCCCACTTGTAGCTTCCCTCGTCCGGCTCCATCTCGCCTGCCAGAATCTTGAAGAGAACCGTCTTGGCCTGCTCGTTCGGTCCTACCAGAGCCACCTTGTCCTCACGGTTTAAGATGAAGGAAATATTGTCCAGAACCTTTACTCCGTCAATGGTCTTGGACAGGTTCTCAACAGACAGAACCTCGTTTCCAATCTCTCTCTCCGGGCGGAAATCAATGTACGGATATTTACGGCTGGACGGGCGGATCTCATCCAGCTGAATCTTCTCCAGAGCTTTCTTTCTGGAGGTAGCCTGCTTGGACTTGGAAGCGTTGGCGGAGAATCGCTGAATGAACTCCTGCAGCTCCTTGATCTTCTCCTCTTTCTTCTTATTGGCCTCCTTCATCTGCTTGATCATCAGCTGGCTGGACTCGTACCAGAAGTCGTAGTTTCCGGCGTAAAGCTGAATCTTTCCATAGTCAATGTCCGCAATCTGGGTGCAGACCTTATTTAAGAAGTAACGGTCGTGGGATACCACGATAACTGTGTTCTCGAAGTTGATTAAGAACTCCTCCAGCCATGCGATAGCGTCCAGATCCAGGTGGTTGGTCGGCTCGTCCAGCAGAAGAATGTCAGGATTTCCAAACAGAGCCTGGGCTAACAGCACCTTCACCTTCTGAGCGCCTGTCAGGTCGCCTACCAGCTGATAATGAAGCTCTGTCTCGATTCCCAGACCGTTTAACAGGTTAGCCGCGTCGGACTCTGCCTCCCAGCCGTTCATGGTGGCGAACTCGCCCTCCAGCTCTGCGGCCTTCACGCCGTCCTCCTCAGAGAAATCCTCCTTCATGTAAATGGCTTCCTTCTCCTTCATAATCTGGTACAGACGGGCATTTCCCATAATAACTGTGTCCAGAACCGGATACTGGTCGTACTTAAAGTGATCCTGCTGTAAGAAGGAGAGACGCTGTCCTGGAGTGATAATCACGTCTCCGTTGGTCGGCTCCAGCTGGCCGGAAAGAATCTTTAAGAAAGTAGACTTTCCTGCTCCGTTGGCTCCGATCAGACCGTAGCAGTTGCCTTCCACGAATTTAATATTTACATCCTCAAACAGTGCCTTTTTTCCTACGCGTAATGTTACATTGCTTGCGCTAATCATGGTTGTTTCCTTTCTTTATATACATTATTTATGATTTCAAAGTTTCCTTTTGACAGAGTATCAGCTCCTTGCAGAGAACCGCTTCTGCCCCTGCAGATCTGAACCGGCACGCCGTGCCTCTTCTGAGGAAAAACGCGCCCCTTCATACCAGACTCCGCCTATTTTATTGTACAGGAAAATCCATATTTTGCAAGAGGAACCGAGAAAAAAGCAGGGCAAAATGCAGTTCCTCTGATCTGTTATGCACGAGAAAAAAGAATGTTTTTCACTCAATTTTCTTTGCACGACAGCTCCTCCACCGACAGCCTCAGCACCTGGACCCGCGCCGCTGCCTCCGGCTTAAATTCCCAGTCTTCTCGTCCGTCACTTCCCTGTCTCTTCTTCTCATGTGTTTCACTCCTTAACCCTCAGTCCGGCTGTAAAAAAGCTTTTATTTTAATATTCAGCCCTCTCCAGCTCCAGAAGCGCCTTCTTCGTCTCGATTCCTCCTCCAAATCCGGTCAGACTGCCGTCTGCTCCCACAACCCGGTGGCAGGGAATGATGATTCCAATGGGGTTATGCCCCACTGCGCCGCCGACCGCCTGGGCGGACATATGGGGGCGGCCCTCCTCCTCTGCCAGCTTTTTTGCAATGCTTCCGTAGGTGACGGTCGTTCCGCAGGGAATTCTCAGCAGCTCTTCCCACACCCGGCGGCGGAAAGGGCTTCCCTCCGGTTTAAGAGGGGGCAGAAAATCAGGACTTTTGCCTGAAAAATAGCAGTCCAGCCAGCGCGCGGCCTGAAGCAGCGGGGCAGGAAGCATCTTCCGGCCTTCGCCGCCCTCTCTGTTCCCAGAATAACCAGGCAGAACCGTCAGCTGACAGCGTTCTGGAAGGGAAAACGGATACCGCTTCTGTTCAAACTCCAGGGAAAGAAGGGCTTCGCTGTCGGAAATCAGAGTCAGCGCTCCGATGGGAGAACTGTACTCCATCTGATAAAGCCTTCTTCCGGCTGTTTCTGTTCCAGCCTCCTCCCCGCTTCCCGTACGTCTCTTCTTTTTTGAATTCTTCTCCATTTCCCTTCCTCCTGCCGCCTCTTTGGCCTTTCTGAAGCCTTCTGTCCTCCTCGTCTTATTTTCCAGACGTTTCTCTTCCGTCTGCCTGCTTTAAATGCAATTTTGGGGCGTATTTTCTTTTTATACCCCCCCATGTATATGGCCTTTCTCTCCCGCTTTTCAAGATACATATTTTCATCTGCACGGTGCATCAGCACATGATAGTTCTTTCCATCAACCGGATAAATAGCACAGCCGATGGAAAATTCTACCAATTCCGCCGTTCCGTTATCCATAAATGCTTCGCCTCGTTTCTCTTTCAGCGCGCCGCACATTGCGTCGACACGTTCTCTGGAATCGTATCCGTAGAGGAAAACGATAAATTCGTCGCCTCCCAGACGGGCACATACAGAGCCAGAGCCCGCCGTATCTTTGATAATGGCCCCAATCCGCTTCAGGTATTCGTCTCCTACGGAATGTCCGTACATATCGTTAATCCGCTTCAGACCGTCGGCGTCCATCATAATGATCATTCCCCAGCCCAGATCCTGCGTCCCTTTAAACAGTTCGTCCATCCGGTTGTTAAATCCCCGCCTGTTGTAAAGGCCGGTCAGGTTGTCATGGCTGCTCTGCTCTCTCAGCTCGTTGAGCTCCTTCCACCACTGGGACAGATCAGACACATAGTAGGTTGCGCTCTGCTCATCCGTCTGTTTTTCAATTTTCAGATAAATTTTATCGCCGTCTCTGTCATATTCATAGATCTGCTCGTCCTCGTCCACTGGATGCTCCATGGCCTCTTCCAGCCGTTTTTTCGCCTCAGACACCGCCAGTAAACTGTCCTGTCCGCTTTCCTCTATGCCCAGCATCTCCAGCAGACGGCTGTTGATAAACGATTTTCCAAAAAACTGGTTCTTTTCAAAGATTCCAATAGGAATCCGCCCTTTGTCCACAATCCGCGTCAGCTTGTCCCAGCCCAGGCGGATGCCTTTCAACATCTGATTCATATAAAAAATCAGTTCGTTAAATTCTTCCACATCCGTCTTCACAGAGATATCTCTGAAATCGCCCTGCTCCACCTTTTTCAGCTCGTCCACAATCGCCACCAGGTTTCTGGCCAGCTTTTTGTCCATATACCAGGTAATGCCTCCGATCACTGCCACAGCGGTCAGAACAAGATAAAGAAAAACCATCAGTGTGGACATCACTATGCTGCGAAGGGGGAAATCAGACGGATAGCATCGGAGCAGAGCAAAGTTTCCATACCGCTCTGTATACACGCAGTATTTCTTCCCCTGAAACCGTTCGTGAAAGCCTGTTCTGAGCTCTGTACCCTCTCGTTTCTTCCATCCAGAGCTTATATCCATTCCCACCATAGCGGGATCTGTGGATGCGGCAATTCTCTTCGTATTTAAGTCGACCGCATGAAGATATCCGCGCATATCCAGAGGAATATCAGAAATCACCCGGTCCAGGCTCTTCTCCTCTATGGCCTTCAGAATACGTTCCGGCTCCATTCCAATCTGGATGATCCCGCTTCCATCCTCCTCCCAGACAGCCGCATACTGCATGGGTTTGCCCTCTGCCGTATTATCAGCAATATTCTGGCAGAGCTTCATGGAGGTGTCCTCCAGCATGGGCAGAAAATACCGCATCTGCTCTCCCGAGTCAAACGTATAGCCGTAATACTCCGGGTGGGTTCCCCCATAGATCACACCCTCCGGCGTGAAGCAGTGGATCTCATCCACATTCAGCCTGTCCGCCAGCTCTCTGGCGGCTTCCGGGCTCTCAGTCACTTCCGGCCGGCTCTCAATGCAGTAGGCAGCTATCTCGGCAGATCTAATGCACCGCTCTGCAAACCCTTCCTTATCCTCTTCAAGCTCCCTTTCCTTCGTTTCCAGCAGCTGTCTCAGCTGGCAGAACAGCTCAGAAGAATTTTCCCGCTGGTTCTTATGCTGGGCGTAAAGCTGCGCCCAGAGATTGGCCGGCAGGATCAGCGCAATCAGCAGCAAAATGGTAGTCCTGGCCAGGCGCGGCAGAGCCTTTTTAATACTTCTGGTTTTCATAAGCTTCCCTCCACGCCTCAAATTCTCCCACCGGAATCGGTCTGGAGTATACATATCCCTGAATCAGATCACAGCGCATGGCCTTTAAGACTTCCACCTGCTCCATCTGTTCAATTCCCTCCGCCACTACGCTCATATTCAGGCTGTGAGCCAGCTGGATCAGCTGGGCCACTATTTTCCTGGACTTTGTATTCTCATTGAGGAAGAAGGTGCGGTCTAATTTCAGAGTGTCCACCTCCAGCTCGTTTAACACTCCCAGAGAGGAGTAGGCGAAGCCGAAGTCATCTAACGCCACACGGAAACCGCAGGCGCGGAAGCCGTCCAGAACCGATTTGACGAACAGCAGCTGGCTGTCGTCGATAAATACAGTCTCCGTCAGCTCTATCTCTATCATTCCGTCTGGGATGTTGTACCGCTCCTTGATCTCCTTGTACTCCTTCCAGACACCGGCGCCCTTGCTTCTCAAATGGAAACGGGACAGATTGACCGACAGCAGGGAAATCTCCTGCCCCTCCTCCATCCATCGGGCAATCAGGCGGCAGACTTCCTCGAACATATATAAATCCAGCTGGCAGATATTTCCGTTCATCTCAAACAGCGGAATAAATTCATCCGGATAGATCATCCCCTCCTTCGGATGAATCCAGCGCACAAGGGCCTCCGCCTGACAGGGCTCTCCTGGAACAGGGCTTACCTTGGGCTGCAGATAAATCTTCAGATCTCTGTTTTTCAGGGATTCCTCAAACAGCTCGTTCAGACGCTGCTCCCGATCCTGCTTGGCAGCCACAGCGTTGTCATAGAAGGTGCACACATTTTTCTCCGCCTTCTGCTTGCTGGCAGAAATCGCCCGCGTCATAGCGGAGGAAACAGAGTCTGCGTCCTGCAGCCGGCAGACGCCTATAGTGAAGTCAATGGAGGTGCCGCAGAATTTCTGTCCGATCACCTCGTTCATCTCTTGAATCGCTTCCTCCATGCGGCTGTTCAGACGGTTCCTGTCAGTTTCCCGAAGAAGCAGGAAGAAATGATCCATGCTGCTCCGGCTGACCAGCTCTCCCTTCTGCTTCAAATCCTTCTGAAACTGATGAAAAATAAACTGCAGCGTCCTGTTTCCATCCTCCTCGCCCCAGCTCTCATTAATAATTCTGAAATCGATCACATTTAAGTAAACAATCGCGTATTCTTTGAAATTTCGATTATCTATGACTTCTTCACACTGTTTTAAAAAGCCCTCCCTGTTCCAGCCGCCTGTGAGCGGATCTGTGAGAAACAGCTGTTCCTTTCTCTGATTCTCCTTCAGGAGATGACGGATCAGGAACATAAACAGAATCATAACCGTAAAAGTAAAGACGGAGTAGATATCCATGTACCGTTCAATCTGAGACATCAGAAAATCCGACGGAATAATGGCCGCCTGCTCCCAGTCTGTCCCCTCCACCTTATAGGCGGAAATAAATACCTGGCGTCCCGAGGAAAGCGTCTGCTTATCGATCCCGTAGGGCATATCCCTGTGCTTTAATATCTCCTTAAGCTCCTCCCACTCCTCGTCCGTTATGGCGGACTCGCTTCCTCTTTTCCTTATAATCCGCTCGCCTGTTTTTCCGTCCATGAGAACGCTGATGCCCTGATTCTGGTAGTCGGCCTGGCTCACCAGCCTTTGGATGCCCTGATAGCTCTGCATTCCTATGACAAGAGAAGCCGCCTGCCCCTCCTTCACCACAGGCGCGGTAAAAAGCATCAGCTGATCCTTGATATAGGAAATCTGCGGCTCCTCCCAGGCCTCCGGATGAGCGGAAAGCCACGTCTCCAGCTCCTCGGTCTCTTCCGCCTCGGGGAAAAAACCGTTTTCCCTGGAAACCACACAGATGCCGTCCAGCTCCGTAGCCTCCTCTTTCCTGGACAGCAGATCCTCTGTCATCAGAAACTCCGGCATCCTGCTCAGCGAATCTGCCAGATCCTTGATAAACTCCTGTCCCGTCTTCAGACGGTAGGAAATGTGGGAAGCCAGCTCATAGTTATTGTCTGACACATACCGCTCCACAATCTTTCCCATCATCCGCTCAAAAGCTACCGTATTGCTGAAAAATCCAACCAGCACGGCAAACGCAGCCACTACCGTAATTACAATAAAAATTTTGCCCCTTTTTCTCTCTGTTTTCATCTCTTCCCCCATCCCTGTATTTTTCAGCCGGAAAAGCTTCCGCTGGACGCTTTTTCTGATGTACAGAAAAAAAAACCGCTTTCTCAGTACAGTATACCAAAAAAGCGGTTATAAGTTAAGGGTTTATAGGAATTGGCAGAGATGATATACCCCGAATGCCGCAATCCACGCAATCAGGCACTGTCCGAATACCATGGCCAGCGCCCATTTTCCTCCCAGCTCCCTTCTGACAGAGGCGATCGCCGCCACGCAGGGCGTATACAGAAGGCAGAATATCAAAAGGGCCGCGGCGCCCGGCAGAGTGAGGGCGCTCTGCAAGGCGGCTGTACTTCCGAACAGTACGGTCAGGGAGGAAACCACGCTCTCCTTGGCCATGAATCCGGAAATCAGGGCGGTGACAATCCTCCAGTCTCCAAAGCCTGCCGGAACAAACAGAGGAGCCAGCGCGCCTGCCAGAGCCGCCAGCACGCTGTCCTGTGAATCGGCCACCATGTTGAAGCTCAAATCAAAATTCTGTAAAAACCAGATGGCAATCGTCGCCAGGAAAATGACGGTGAAGGCTCTCTGAAGGAAATCCCTGGCCTTGTCCCACAGAAGATGGCCTACGTTTTTCGCTCCGGGCATTCTGTAGTTAGGAAGCTCCATGACGAACGGAACCGCCTCCCCCTTAAAGGCCGTCTGCTTCATAAGCATAGCCATGATAATTCCCATGATAATTCCGAACAGATACAGGCCAATCATCACCAGAGCGCCGTGATCTGGGAAAAAGGCCGCTGTAAAGAAGGCGTAAATGGGCAGCTTCGCTGTGCAGCTCATAAACGGCGTCAGCAGAATCGTCATTTTTCTGTCTCTCTCCGACGGAAGCGTTCTGCTGGCCATGACGCCCGGCACGGTGCAGCCAAAGCCCACCAGCATAGGCACGATGCTTCTTCCGGACAGTCCCAGCTTTCTGAGAAGCTTATCCATGATAAAGGCCACTCTGGCCATGTATCCGCTGTCCTCTAAGAGGGACAGGAAGAAGAACAGAGTCACGATAATCGGCAGGAAGCTTAACACGCCTCCTACTCCGCCGAAGATACCGTCAATCACCAGGGAATGCACCGCGCCGTTCACATGAGCCGCAGCCATGGCCTGGTCTGCCATCTCTGTAAGAGCGGTAATTCCCGATTCCAAAAGTCCCTGGAAAAAGGCTCCGACGACGTTGAAGGTCAGCCAGAATACCAGGCCCATAATGCCGATAAAGGCCGGAATTCCTGTATATTTTCCTGTGAGGAACCGGTCGATCTCCCGGCTTCTCATTCTCTCCCGGCTCTCGTGGGGCTTGATTACCGCATCGCTGCAGACCTCCTCAATATAGTCGAACCGCATCTGGGCCACAGAGGCCGCCCGGTCCATTCCGGTCTCCTCCTCTGTCTGCCCTGCGATTTCCTCCAGCACCCGCTCCTCGTTCTCCGTCAGCTCCAGCTGCTTTAAGAGCGTCTGATCTCCCTCCATCACCTTGCTGGCCGCAAAGCGCAGCGGAATCTGGGCCTTGGCCGCGTGATCCTCAATCAGGTGCATCACGGCGTGAATCCCTCTGTGAATCCCCTCCTCCCGCCGGCAGAAGTCGATCTCAAGGGGCCGTTCCTGATACTTGGCCACGTGAATCGCATGGCGGATCAGCTCGTCGATTCCCTCTCCCTTGGCGGCGGAAATGGGGATCACAGGAACGCCCAGAGCCTCCTCCATCTCGTTGACCAGGACAGAGCCGCCGTTTTCCCGCAGCTCGTCCATCATGTTTAAGGCCACTACCATGGGCACGCCCAGCTCCAGAAGCTGCATGGTCAGGTAGAGATTTCTCTCAATATTGGTGGCGTCCACGATATTGATGATTCCCTTCGGCTTCTCCCGGATGACGAATTCCCTTGTCACAATCTCCTCGCTGCTGTAGGGAGACATGGAGTAGATGCCCGGCAGATCTGTGATCAGCGTGTTGTCGTATCCCTTAATCACGCCGTCCTTTCTGTCTACTGTGACGCCGGGGAAATTTCCCACGTGCTGCTTCGAGCCGGTCAGCTGGTTGAACAGCGTTGTCTTTCCGCAGTTCTGATTTCCCACCAGTCCAAAGGTGAGGGTCTCTCCCTCAGGCAGGGGATTTTCCTCCTTCCTGTTGTGGAAACGGCCTCCCTCTCCATAGCCTGGATGGTGCTTTTCTGTCCTCTGTGTTCCATGAGCCGCCTGCTTCGTCTCCTTTGGAGGATGGGCTTCGCTGATCTCGATATTTTCTGCGTCTGCCAGCCGGATAGTCAGCTCGTAGCCGTGGATCCGAAGCTCAATGGGATCTCCCATAGGGGCGTATTTTACCACCGTCACCTCGGTTCCCTGAATCAGTCCCATATCCAGGAAATGCTGGCGCAGCGCGCCGCTTCCGCCCACCGCGCAGATGGTGGCTGTATTTCCAATCTGAAGTTCACTCAGTTTCATCTGTATCACCTTTTCTTCCATATCTATCGCTTTTTAAGAGACAGACAGCGTCTGCCGTCTTTCTCTAATGGCTTTTAAATTAAGTTAGTTCTGGCTTACCACACGATATCATAATACAGATTTTTTATTTTTTCAAGCAGAAAATGGATGCGCGGGGGAGATTTTTCCTGTTCCGCTTTCAGCCACTAAAAAATCTCCCCCGCGCATAATCGCTGCTCTCTGTCTTTTTTATTTCCTCCAGAATTGCTCCCGGAAGCTGTTCTGCGGCCGGATCAGCCGCCTTTCCTTCTGCCTCTGCCCAGCGTCCCCTTCGGCAGCCCCTACTCTACCTTCACCATCCTGTAGCCTACGCCCACGTGGGTCTGGATATACTGAGGCGCGTCTTTGGAGCTGTTGATTTTCTTCCGAAGCGTGGCCATAAAGACGCGGAGAGAGGTAATATCGTCGGCGGAATTATTTCCCCAGATGTTCTGCATAATGAACGTATGAGTCAGCACTCTTCCCACATTTCTGGCTAACAGGCACAAAAGCTTGTATTCAATGGGAGTCAGGTGCAGCTCTGCTCCGTCCAGATAGGCGCAGCCTGCCGCATAGTCGATGCGCAGCGCGCCGTTTACAAAGGCGGAATTTTCCGCCACTGTCTGATTCATCAGCACAGGCAGTCTTCTGGTGATGGCTCTCAGGCGGGCCAGAAGCTCGTCCACGGAAAAGGGCTTCGTCAGATAGTCGTCCGCCCCGGCGTCCAGAGCCTCTATTTTGTCCTTGTCCTCTGTCCTGGCGCTGATCACGATAATAGGCATATTGGACCAGGAGCGGATCTTCTTAATCACCTCCACGCCGCTGGTATCAGGCAGTCCCAGATCCAGAAGCACAATCTCCGGATTATGGGAGGACGCCTCAATCACCGCCGCAGCCCCGTTCATAGCCGTTAAGTACCGGTATCCATGTGTTTTTAAAATCGTAGTGATTAAATTGTTGACGGATTTATCATCCTCTACAACTAAAATAAGTGGTTTATTCATGCCACCGCACCTCCTCTGCCGGCAATGTAAATGTAAATACTGCTCCGTGGGGGACGTTGTCCGAGACGGCAATCTCCCCGCCGTGGGCGTTTATAATAGACTGGCATAGGGACAGGCCGATTCCACAGCTGCGCCGGCTGTCCGCCACCTTATTTTCCCCGCTGTAAAACATATCGAAGACCTTTTTCTTCGCCTCGTCAGAAATGCCGTTTCCATCGTCGGCAATGGAAATCACTGCCTGATCCTTCTGCTTTTTCACGCTGATTTGAATATGGGAGCCCTGGGGCGTATATTCCACCGCATTATTGACAAGGTTGATAATCACCTGGACAATCAGTCTGGAATCCATTTTCGCCAGCATGAACTCATCCTCATATTCCACTGTGATCTGGTGCTCTCTGCTCTTTTTGTTCACATGCTGAAGGGCCTCTGTAATCACATCCTCAATCAGATCCTCCGTTATATTCAGGTTCAGCTGCCCGCCCACCAGCCGGGTAATGGAAAGAAGATTTTCCACAATGTTGATCAGCCACATGGAATCCTCATAAATGTCTGTGTACAGCCGCTTTTTCGTCTCCTCGTCCAGATCGCTTCCCATGGACAGCAGGTTTCCGGCATTGCCTGAAATCGAGGTCAGGGGAGTTCTCAGATCGTGGGAAATCGCCCGGAGAAGATTGGCGCGAAGCTGTTCGTTCTGGGCCAGCACCGCCGCCTCCTCCTTCTCCCGTATGTGCTTTTCATTCTCAAGGGCCAGGGCGCACTCTCCCAGCACAGACAGCAGGATACTGTTCTCAAAGGCTTCCAGCGCAGACTCTGCCAGCGCTACTCCCAGCACGCCATAGACATTTTCATTCACCCGGATGGCCAGATACAGGCAATGGGCGTCGGAAAAAGTATTGGTGGTAGCCCCCGCGTGCTTATTATTTTTAAACGTCCACAAAGCCGCCTTCTGTTCCTTTTCAGAAAGGCAGCTTCTGTCCGGGTCTTCCCCGCGCTCTTCTCCTGCGGCGGG
>ENA-OPXI01000498-OPXI01000498.1-human-gut-metagenome-genome-assembly--contig:-NODE-498-length-27844-cov-3.769009_pt1 | contig 27844 bp, 41 predicted proteins | sample MGYA00241520_ERZ502032 | MGnify/ENA primary metagenome ERZ502032 (study PRJEB25962, sample SAMEA2042106) | human gut metagenome | biome: human gut; feature: human-associated habitat; material: faeces...
TTTTGAATCGGGGGGGGGGGGTAATAACGCACTGTGTACTATGTATTCTGCAAGTACGCCCCGGTCTGTGTTGTTGAGCAGATCACTGTAAGCCCAGGACCAGAAATCTACTACCGACAAGCCGGTGTCTTCCCCATGAAAAGTAAATTTGTTATTGGATGTTAATTGCTCCATGCAGGAATCCTCCCTTCGCAGAGAGAGGTTATGCCATGGATGTTGCCGTCAAGAGCGAAAACCAACGCCCGGCGGCAGTCAATGTCTGTCAGAGTGTCAGAATAGGTATGGATCAACGGCAGAAACTCACGAACCGAAAGCGAGAGTTTCTTCCGCAGGTGTGCTATTTTGTTAATTGTTCCGGCAGACAGCGATGCAGGCCCTTCCTCCAGAGAAGAACAGAAGGAAGAGAGATAGAGCAGTAGAGCCGCAGCATCGCAATTCAGTTGTTCTTCGGTCCGGGCCAGGAAAAAGTATTTCTTTGAGTCCATAAGCCCTCCTGTCCGGTATCATCTGAAACGACGATACCAATCTAAACGGATAATCTTTTTTCACCGTCAAGGTATTTCTTGCTTTCCTCAAGAGCTTTGAGGTAGCCCTTCATTTCCCCTTTAAATTCATAACGCTTTTCTGTTGGCAGAGCCTTGTAAATACTCAGCAGCTCTTTTTCATCATCGGTGTAGGTCTCAGCCTGTGCGTCAGTGTAAGCAGATTCTTTTCCGGTCAGAATGTAGTCGGTAGAGACATGCAGAAACCGGGCGATGTCTGCAATGTATTTAGCTGGCGGCAGAGTGTTCCTAGCCTTCCAGGTAGAGTAGGAAGACTGGTTAATGCCAAGAAATTTGCACAGTGCATAAGGCGTTTGCTCCCTCTGTTCGAGAACTGTTTCGATTCTGTCGATTGCTTCCATGTAGCACCTCCGTAAAATAATTCGAGAAATCGAAGAAAAACTCTTTACAAATTCGAGTTTTCGAGCTACAATACAATCACAAGCTACAAATGATTCGCAAATGGGAAGTGCTAAATCGCATAAGTAGTTTGTGATTGCGTATGTAGTGTACGTTTGTACCGTTAAATTGTATCATTTTACTTCGAGAAAGTAAACTACATATGCAAAAATCCATCAGAAAGGAGGAAAAGCATAATGCAGGGCAATATCACTGACTGGGGCAAGGAAGTTAAGAAGGGGCTGATTGAACGTGGCTGGTCTATCAACGATTTGGCTGAGAGAATCGGCAAGTCAAGAACCAGGGTATCCGGAGTTGTGAATGGCCGGATTTACTCGGATTCGATTGCAAGTGCAATCAGTGACCTTCTCAACATCGAAAAGGCATCAGCGTCCATGAAAGAAGCAACCAGAGATTGGTGTATGGATGCAAGAAAAGCCATGATTGACCTGGATATGAACACAGGGGAGCTGGCTGAGAAGACTGGTTACTCCACACAATATCTGAATGCAATTATCTGTGGCAGATGCTATTCGCCACCGGTTCTGAAAGTGATAAGCGGTGCACTCGGAATCCAGGAATATCAAGGGAAACAGGATTCCTCTAAGGACAGTTAAATTGTAACAGGAAAGATGGTGTGAAGAAATGGGAAGAGGCCCTACGAAAAGCAATGAAAATGTATATTTTGTTGCTAGAAAAAAGGCGGCAATGTACAACGAAAGGCTATACTCCAGAGAAGGTGCGGCTGAGCTGCTTGGTATATCTGTTTCGACACTCGCAGACTATGAGCTTGGAAATACGAAGGTAGTTCCGGTAGACAAGGTGGTTCTCATGGCGGACCTCTATAATGCACCGGAGCTGAAAACCGGCTATTGCAAGTATGAATGCCCGATATGCAGCTATCTTCCGGTTGCAACAGAAGCAAAAGGCCTGGAAGGGATAGCTCTTCGGCTGATGAAGAGGCTGGATTGTGATGAGCTGAACCGCATCAAAAAAGAACTTGTAGACATTACGGAAGATGGAATCATCGATGAAACGGAGAAGCCGGAGCTGAAAAAGATCCTGGCTTTTTTAGATGAAGTTGCGGAGTCCATCAGCGAACTGAAAATCGTAGGCGAAAAGTTTTTGAAGAAGGTGTGAGTATGGACGTACAGAAAATGCTTGAAATTCTGAAAAGAGATTACGGAATCGAAAGTAAAGAGGAACTGATAGAAAGATTTGAGTCCAGCAAGGGAATCAACATCGGAATTTTCACTGAACGGAGGCAGACAGCATGAGAAACAGAGTTATGAGACGTAGGATGCACAGGGTTCTGTGGAAGAAGCTGAGTAGAATCTACGCAGTGGATATGGCAGAAGTCCTAGGCTGGATAGAATACATAAGCATCACGGGAATTTTCCAGTGCTTCTGTATTGTGATGGCTTGTGAGCAGAGAGGCAGGGTAGCTTTTGGAGGAGAGTATTTGATTCTTCCGGCGGCGATACTTGCAAGACTGTGGATTCCAGAAATGATACAGAGCGTGAGCAATGTTCTGGAGATGCCGGATGAGGAAGAAGATGATGTGTGAGATATGCGGACAGAATCCTTGCCATCCGAGATGCCCGAATGCTCCGGAACCGAAAGAGGTTCATATCTGTTCGGAATGCCTGGAAGGAATTTATCCGGGCGACAGATTCTATGAGAGCTGCGGAAGTTATGTGTGCGAGGAGTGCCTAAAAGGCATGACGATTGATGAAATATTTGAATTACTGGGCGAGAGCCTGGAAGAAACATAGGAGGTAGGATATGGGACAGATGACCGTAGAACAGTGGTACGGCACCATAAAAACCGGACTGACGAAGAAGCTGACCGAAAACAAAGAAGCGTTACCGGCCGGCTTTAATCAGCAGAGATTCATTCTGAATTGCATTACGGTAATCCAGGATATGATGAAAGATAATAAGAAGAAGGAGCAGTTGGAAAAGATCAACCCAGAAACTATCCCAGTTTGCTTGGCGAAAGCAGCATATCTGGGACTGGATTTTTTTAATGGAGAGTGTTACGCAATCCCGTATGGCGGAAACCTCACTTTCCAAACTGATTACAAAGGCGAGATCAAATTGTGCAAGCGGTACAGTAAAAATAAGATTAAAGACATTTTTGCAAAAGTAGTACGGCAGGGTGATTTCTTCATGGAAGAGGTAGATGGAGGCAAACAGAACGTGCAGTACAGACCGAAGCCGTTTTCCAATGAACAGATGATTGGAGCATTCGCTATTGTGGTTTTTGAAGATGGTTCGATGATGTATGACACGATGAGTTCGGAAGACATCGAAAATGTCAGAAACACATACTCTAAAGCGAAAGACAGCCAGGCATGGAAAAGCAGCACTGGTGAGATGTACAAGAAAACGGTGCTGAGAAGATTGTGCAAGTTGATTGATTTGGACTTTGACAATATAGAGCAGCAGAAAGCTTACGAAGACGGCGGAGACGTGGTATTCAATCAGCAGTCCCTTCCAGGAGCAACAACAGGACAGGCATTGTTGCCGGAGAATGATAAGCCGGTAGACGCATTTGCGGCGATAAAAGCCCAGAAGCAGGCAGAACCGGTTATTGACGGAATGATTTTGGAAGAGGCGTAGGAGGCAGTGGCATATGGTTTTGACGGCAGAGAATTATTATAGCAAAGAAGCGAACAAAGAGTACATGAGCGTGTCCCAGTATAAGGATTTCGCAGGAACATACGGAAAGATGGCGTGTGAATTTTCGGCGGTTGAGAAGCTGGAAGAACGATGGGCGCAGAAAAAGACCACGCCGCTTCTGGTGGGGTCGTATGTGGATTCCTATTTTGAAGGAACGCTCGAAGAGTTCAAGAAAGAGAATCCGGAAATCTTCACTCAGAAAGGCGAGCTGAAAGCAAATTATAAGCAGGCAGAGAGAATCATCGCCAGAATGGAGAGAGACCCGATGTTCATGCAGTATATGAGCGGAGAAAAGCAGGTCATTATGACCGGAGAGCTGTTCGGGGCAGAATGGAAAATCAAAATTGACAGCTTTGTGAGAGGGATTGCGATTACGGACCTTAAGGTTATGGCATCGATCACTAAGCTGGAGTGGGTAAAAGACATCGGCTATTTAGATTTCGTGCGGTACTGGGGGTACGATATCCAGGGTGCGATATACCAGGAAATTGTGTACCAGAATACCGGAGAGAGACCACCATTCTACATTGCAGCAGGGACAAAGGAAGAGGAACCAAACATCGAAGTGATTCATGTAACGCAGAATTATCTCGATGAAGCGAAACACATGGTAGAAATGAATATGCCGAGAATCCTCAGAGTGAAGAATGGAGAGGCCGAACCGGACAGATGCGAGATGTGCGATTGCTGCAGGCATACAAAGGTTTTGAAGAGACCGATTTCAATTACGAACCTGGTAGCCGGAATTTAGGCGGTGAGCAGATGGCAGATAACAAAAAATACTACTACTTGAAATTGAAGGAGGATTTCTTCGATTCTGATGAAATGCTGCTTCTCCAGGGGATGAAAGACGGGTACTTGTACAGTGACATACTGATGAAGATGTACCTGCGGAGCCTGAAAAATGAAGGGCGGTTGATGTACAAGGACTACATCCCGTACAGTCTGGAGATGATCTCAACGATTACGAGGCACCAGGTAGGGACGGTAGAACGTGCGATGAAGATTTTTGAGCAGTTGAAGTTGGTAGAGGTACTGGATAACGGTGCAATCTATATGATGGACATTCAGAATTTCATCGGACAGAGTTCTACAGAGGCGGACCGGCAGAGGAAGTATTATCGCCGCATCCAGGATGAGAAGAAACTGAGCGGCTCCCAGACGCCGGAGGCATTGATTCCAGAGATGCAGGAACCGGAGCAGGAGAAACCGCCAGTAGAAAAACCACCGAAGCCGAAAAAGGCAACCGCAAAGAAGGAAGACACGATGCAGCTCTATGAGCGTCTGGTTCCAGATTATGCACTTGGCGGCGAAATCAGAGAAAAGATGTGTGAATGGTGTACATACAAGATTGAACGCAAGGAAGGTTACAAAGAGCAGGGAATGAAATCCCTTCTCCGGCAGGTAGAAAAGAAAGTAGCAGAATTTGGAGAAGGCCGGGTGTGCGATTTGATTGAGGAGTGTATGTCAAATAACTGGAAAGGCATTATCTGGGATAAAATGACGCAGATTCCGCAGAGACCAGCCGGGGACAGGATTCAGAACAGAGTGAGTGAGGTAGATAACTGGTAATGACAAGAGAGGAGTTCAAAACGCTTGTTAAGGGAATGAAAGCTGTATACGCACAGCCGACATTCATTCCAGACCAGGATGCCTTCAATGTATGGTTTGAGTTGCTGAAAGATATTCCGTATCAGCAGGCTAACGTAGCAATCCAGAAGTATATGCTGACAGAGAAGTTTCCACCAACGATAGCAGACATCAGAGAAAAGGCAACGCAGATTGTTGAGAGCGTGGATAGCAGCATGAGTGAGTTGGAGGCATGGTCTTTGGTAAGAAAGGCGGTCAGAAATTCCGGGTATCATTCAGTGGAAGAATTTGAGAAACTACCGGAGGCTTGCCAGAGAGCCGTAGGAAGTGCGGCAAATCTGAAAGAGTGGGCATTGATGGATTCTGAAAGGGTTGAGACGGTAGAACAGTCTCATTTTATCCGGAATTACAGGACAACGGTGCAGAGAATCAGCGAAGAGAAAAAACTGCCGGAATCAATCCGGTTGCTGATTGCCAGCATGAGAGGCAATGCGCTGGAGTTGAAAAAGAAAGAGCAGCCTGCGCTCGAAGCTAAGAAGCAGGCAGAAGAAAAAACAGAACCGGAACCTGGAATGTCTGAGGAAACGAGGGCGAAGTTCCAACAGGTCATGCGGAACTTACAGGGAAAGATGTGACATGGAGGTGAAGCGACATATGGATATGGCAGAAATTGGAGCAAACATCCGGAGTTGCAGGACAGAAAAGAATATGACGATGGAGGAACTGGGAAAAGCAATCGGCAAGAGCCAGTCGGCGGTAGCGGATTATGAAAAAGGCAGAGTAGACATCCCGGCATCCTCTCTCATCAAGATTGCAGAGGTCCTGGAAGTCCACCCGGCGAAGCTGTTTGGTATGCAGACAGCAGATGAGCAGTTTAAGCCGGACGCCACGCTGAGAATTTTCAGTGCGGAGGACAGACGGATTATCGCAGGAATCCTGGTAATGAACGGTTATACAACCCGACATATCAAGGTTGCGAGAGAAGGAAAGAAGAGTAGCTGGTACTGCATCCAAGCCATGCTTGAAGAAAGCAACCTGGGAAGTCAGTAGGAGGCGGATATGGAAAAAGTAAAGTTTACGGTATACGGGGAACCGAAAGGGAAGGGCAGACCGAGATTCAATACGAAGACCGGTCACGCCATGACCCCGAAAGATACGGTGTCCTATGAAAATCTGGTAAAGCTGGAATGGCAGACAGCCTACGGGACAGAGAGCTTTCCGAAAGAGGCGATGCTGGATATGAGGATTAAGGCGTATTACCGGATTCCTAAGTCGGCATCGAAGAAAAAAAGAGCGGCGATGCTGGCTGGAGAGATACGTCCGACTAAGAAGCCGGATATGGATAACGTAGTAAAGATTATCGCTGACAGCCTCAACAATCTGGCATATTACGATGATACGCAAATTGTTGACTGCCAGTGCCGGAAGTTCTACTCGGAGAATCCGAGAGTAGAAGTGACGATTATAAATTTGTCGAAGGAAGAATAGGAGGAAATTCACAGTGGATGAAAAAATGGAAATAAGACTCGTGAATCCAACGGAAGACGGATTCTTGCAGAAGATTGACTGGAACAAAGCGGAGCTGGAGGCGAATGTCAGAAGTATCGTGGAAGCATACCAGGGCTTGGTGTATACGGAAGATACGGTATCGGATGCGAAGAATGACAGAGCCGCCCTTAGAAAACTGCTCAATGAGATTGAGGACAGAAGAAAGCTCGTCAAGAAAAAGTGCATGGAGCCGTATGAAGTGTTCGAGAGTGACTTGAAGGATGTAACGGCACTCATCAAGGAGCAGATCAGCATCATTGACGGGCAAGTAAAGGAATATGAGAACAGCGTAAAAGAGGAGAAGAAAGCCAGACTACAGGATGTATATACTGAGGCAATCGGAGAGCTGGCAGAGGTTCTTCCTTTTGAGCGAGTGTTCGAGGCACAGTATCTGAACGTGAGCTTCAAGGAAAGCAAGGCGGCAACCGAAATCCAGGAAAAGATTCAGAGAGTAAAGAGCGACCTGGCGGCTATTGATGCACTGGATAGCAAGTACAAACTGAATGCGAAGGATGTATATGTGAGAACACTCGATATGTCCCAGGCTATGGCTGAGAATGCTCGTCTGATTAAGTTTGAAGAGCAGATGGAGGCAGACCGCAAGAGAAAAGCAGAGGAAGAGGAACGCCGGAGAGTCGAAGCAGAAGCCAGGGCCAAAGAAGCAGAGGAGCGCAGACGCCAGGAGGCTGAAAGAATCGCTGCGGAACGTGCGGAGAGAGAAAAAGCACTGGCAGAACAGCAGGCCCAGGAGGAAAGAGCTTCGCAATCTGGCTACAATGCACCTGTTCCGGATAAGACGGCCGATGTGCAGAGTGAGGAACCTGCAGAAAAGCCGGCCGAAAAAGAAGCTCTTCCGGAGGAGAAGAAATACAAGGCAACCTTCTATGCGATTGGTACGCTCCAGCAGTTGAAGGATTTGCAGGAGTACATGAAAGAACATAATATCCAGTTCGGAAAGGCAGGTAAGTAGGATGAGTGATTTTGTGAAGGAATTGAATTTTGATGGCGATACCTTTAATGACATGAAGAGAGATATGAATTTTGTCTTACAGAGACTGCTCGGTAATATGCAGGAAAAGGAGTGCCAGGAAGGAACGCTGACGCTGAAACTGGATGTATCGCTCGTGAGAGAGTATGTGCCGAATTACAATCCAAACATTTCCGGAGAAAGCAGAGAGATTGCGAAGCCGAAGTTCAGCCACAAGGTAACAAGCCAGATGAAGGTTGAAGATATGAAGAAGGGCAATCTGGACACCGAGATGGAGCTGTTCTTGAATGAAGAGACCGGGGAGTACGAGATGAGACCGGTTGCCGACACTACGCAGAGAAGTATTTTTGATGCAGACTACAGAGATGTGACGGAGCCGGGACCGGCAGGAATCGAGCCGGATATTGGTCCGGAATACACCGAACATCCGGAACTTCCGGGAGAGGTAGTAGATGAACATGCCCTTCCTGGCCCGGTGGAAGAATGCGAGGATGCAGACGAGAGCGTATATGACGATTCTACGGGCGATAACCTGGAAGATACACAATTTACTGATGAAACCGATTTAGACGGCGCAGAGGACGGTACAGAGATTACAAGCGGATCTGAGGAAGACGAAACCGACACCGAAGATGATGAGTATGGATATGATGAACCAGAGGAGGAAGAGTAAATGGAGCTGAAAGATTTAGTAGGGAAAATGGCAATCAGAACACAGAAAGCGAGAGGGTTTGCGCCTTGGGAAACGGACCGTGCGATTCGCTTAGATTTTATGGTTCCTGTACCGATTTTTGATGATAGAGAGAGGTATATGGACGAACCGGTAAAAATTGTGGCAGTGGAAGAAAGCCAGGTTGTTATTGAAAGAGATGGCAAGAGAGAGCTGCTGGAAAGAAAGTATGTTGATGAACACTGGACGGATTATGAGAGGCTTCTGCATCCGGAAGAGGAAGAGAAGGAAAAGGCTGAAAAGCTGATGAAGGAGTTCGAGGTAGCGGCGGAACCTATCAAGCGTTTCCTGGCAGAGCATTATGACCCGATGTGTACGGCGGTGATCTCCATGGATAACATCCAGATTTTCAGAGGAGAACTGGGCGAGCCGATTCAGAATATCTGTTGCCGGTGCGGAGCAGAGGTTGAAGAGGAAATGAAGGGATAATAAATGGATAAAAGGCCGAGAAAAGAAGATGGGTCATTGTTCATATCGTGTAAATCATGCGGAGTGCCGCCGGACAGGTGCAAGGGCTTTTGTATTTTCCAGAGAATGACGGCAGAAGCAGAAAAGCAGAAACAGGAGGAAAAGTCGAATGGCAAAATTTAATATCGAAGTAGAACTTGACTGGATGGATGAAGAGGCATATTCCATCGATGATGAGTTGAGAGAACGGATTGTGGAGGGTGTGGAAAACGCCCTTCTGGAAAAGGCAACGAATGAAGCTGTAAAGGCAGTGGATAATAAAATTGCAGAGAAGATTCTGGAGGCGGAAGAAACGATACAGGCAACCGTAGACCAGTTCATTGCGAATGTGTGCGAGGAGAAGATTGGAAAGATTGTTATCCCGGAAAAGAAAAGCACCTGGAGCGATGAAGTAACGTACAAGCCTCTGTCTGAATACGTGGGAGAGAGATTTGAGCTGTTCCTTACGGAAAAGAGATATGACAGGGACGGTCGCATTGCAAGTTATTCCAGTGACAGGAAATTATCCGCCGCCGGTCTGCTCACGAGTCAGTATCTGGAAGAGGAACTTGGAAAGAAGGTTGAAAAGCTGATTGCGAATGCTAAGAGAGAGGTAGAGGAATCTCTGATAAAATCACTGGAACAGAATTTGAAAGAAAACCTTGCGAAAGACACGATTGAAAGAATGAATATCCCGGAAGTGTTGAAGAAATTAAGCAGCATAGGAGCAAAGCAGGTAACCGGAACATCATTGCCGGAGTAAAGGAGGAAGGATATGAGTGATTTTACCATAGGGCATGTTACAGACCCGAAGGAAGGACCGATGGATGGAGTGTACGCTGAGACGAAGGGCACATACACGAAGTTCAAAGGAACCGGAGCATTTCAGAAAGAGAAGAGAATCCTGTATCAGAAAGCAACGGATGTCGGAATCAAGGCCAGTTTGCAGACCGGCATGGTAAGTATCAATGACAGAAACCGGAACCAGGCAATAGCAGTCAGCATTACGGAGATGGTTGCGGTTTTGAATGAGGCTTTAAGATACGGAACGGCAGGCATGGGAAAGAAGGTGCGGCTGTGATCAACAGGGCAAGCGAAGGAACGTGCCGTCAGTGTGGCAGAAGAATCCTGTGGGTGCGGATGAAGTCCGGAAAGAATATGCCGGTAGACATGGCACTGCATAATTACAAGAAGGACAGCACCGGGAAAGAGAAGATCGTCACGCCGGACGGAGAAGTAGTGACAGGAAGAATATTGGTAGGCGAGCGTGGAGATGGAGCAGGATATATTTCACACTTCGCTTCATGCAAGAAGTATCGGAGGTAGAGCATGACGCATGAGTTGAAGACATACCCGAAATACTTCCAGGAGACGATAGAGGGCAATAAACCGTTTGAAATCCGGAAGAATGACAGAAACTTCCAGGTGGGAGATGTACTGATTCTGAAAGAATGGGATAACATCAAATACAGCGGAAGAGAAATCGGAGCGGTAGTAAGATATGTTCTCAGAGACTTTATCGGATTACAGGAAGGTTATGTGGCACTTGGGTTACAGATTTTAAGTTAAAAAGAAAAGCCGCCATATCCCCATGGCAGCTCCTCAAATGTTCGTAGATAGATTCATTATATGGAGCAGAGCAAGAAAAGTCAAGGAGGTATGGCGGTATATGGAAAGGCAGAGTGAGCAGGAACTGTTAGCAATCGTACCTGTGGAAACGGAGAGTCTGGAGGGAAACAGAATCTACCAGGTAACAGGGAGAGAACTGACACAGATAGCGGAAATATCTGCGAGAGAAGCGGTCAAAATGTGCAGAGAAGAGCGAAAAAAGACCGAAAAACGTGAGCAGAGTAACGCTGATAAGGTAAAAAGAACCAAGAAATTGTTATCAGACTACCGTAGACTGAAAAGGGAAATCCCGGAAAAGGAAGAATTTACGGAAGGCGAGAAAGTAGAAAAACGGTGGGCGTTCCTAAGAGATTTGATGGGTTCGGCACATATCAATAGCCAGGAAAGCGTAGTAGAGAAAGAAGAAAAACGCAGGGCGGAGAATATGTATTACATCAACCGGATAGAGCGTGCGATTGAGACGTACCGGGAGGAGTGCGAAACATCGAAAAAGCCAGAAGCTATGCGGTGTTACAGGGAAGTGTACGAATACTACATAGCGGAGGAAGAAAAGACGGTTGCTCAGATTGCGAGTGAGGAATGCGTGAGTGAGAAGACTGTCTATAAGGACATCGGTAACGCCTGCAAAATCATAGCGGTGTACCTGTTGGGTGTGTGAGAAAACTGGGTTCAAAAACAGTAGAAAATATGGAATTGACGAGGGTAAAATACCTGTGGTAACGTAGTAAGTGCCAAAAGCCCATATGTCACACCATAAAAATGGAGCACTGTGAATCGACTTTTCCTTCTCTGATGGCTGAGCGGTCTTCGGACCGCAAAGCCGGAGGAAGGGATTCTTAAAAAACGGTAAACAGCCTGTATTCCCTGTACTTAGGTAGGTAATCTGGTATAATTAAAGTATGGAAAACAACGGTTTTTCAAGGGAAAAGGAGCAGACGGACAATGGGAATTTATACGAGCAGATATAGCAACAAAGAGCTTGCAGATGGCAAATATTACTGTGTAGGAATCAGCATCGGGACGCCGAAATTCAAACTGGCGTACAGACTGGAAAACCAGTGCTACTCACTGGCACCGAAAGGGTATATGCTGAGAATGAACCTGGAAGATTTCAAGAAAGCCTATTACGAGAAGCTGAACGGCATAGGCAAGGACAGAATCATCAACATGGTTATGAAGATGGAACGTGACGCAGCGGCCCAGGGAAAGGATTTGGTCCTCCTGTGCTACGAGGATGTGAGAATCCCGGAAGATTGGTGTCACAGAACTGTTTTTGCTGAGTGGTGGGTGGAGAACACTGGAGAGATTATCGAAGAACTTCCAGACCCGAATCCCCCGAAGGGAAAGAAGGTAGCAACGACAAGTAAGAAGCCCGAAGTGCAGACGAAGCCAGATGATGGCTACCAGCAAATGAGTCTGTTTGGTATGGGCGCTTTAATATAATATCCGGAGCTGGTGTAGGCAGCACACGACTATTCCATAGTTGAGGCCCTGTTCATCGCAGGGCTCCGGTCCAAAAACAACGGCATCGCATCCGAAAGGGTACGGTGCCTTTTTTAATGCAAACGAGAGAAGGGAGAGTTGATAAGCAATGGCATTTTTCAGAGACCCAGGAGAGATGTTTTTGGGGTGCTTGGGTACGGTGGAGCAGAGATACTTGATAAATCTGATAAAGAATGCTGCGAAGAACGGGTATACGAGGTTTGTGGAGCCATGTGCCGGAACATTCGCCATGAGCAACTTGGCAATCCAGAACGGGTATAAGCCGGAGCAGATTGAGACGAGCGATGTGTCTATGATGAGTTCGGTTATGGGGTACGCTGACAACGGCAATAGCCACACAGCAGGAGTATATGCAGACACTGAACGCAGCCTATATGAAGGTTACGTCCGGTGCTTTTTCGTACCAGGAGGCAATCAGACAGGCTATCCGGGATGCGGCAGTCAAAGGAACATCGGTCATGTATGACAGTGGGTATATCTCAAAGCTGGATACGGCAATCAGAACTGCTCTGCTGACCGGAGTAAATCAGACAGCCGGAAAGCTGACAGAGTTGTATGCTTCGGAGCTTGGAGCTGAGTATTACGAGACAACGGCTCATGCAGGAGCCAGACCCTCACACTCAGTCTGGCAGGGCAAGGTGTTCAAGATCGAGGGCACAGCTCCGGGGTATGAGAACTTCTACGAGGCAACCGGATATGGAACAGGAGCCGGTTTGTGCGGTTGGAATTGCAGACATAGCTTCTATCCGTACTGGCCGGGAGTTTCAAAACCGGCATACACGAAAGATGATCTGGAGGATTACAGCAGACCGAAGTATTCGTTTGCAGGGGATTCTGAGCGGAGTGCTTGCAGAAATCAGAGCAAATGCCGCAAACGAGCTGGCGGACGATACGGCCAGATACGAAGAGGAACTGAAAGCACATTACGAAGCTGAGATGAAAGAGAAACAGGAGGCTTTCGAGAAAGAAAAAGAGGATCTGATTACGCTCTTTGAAAATCCGGATCTTCCAGGAACAACGCCAGAGGGGGAATCTAAGCCAGATCTGGGAGGAGAGCCGGAACCGGATCCGGAAGAAAAAACGGTCATTGAGAAAAAGTACATCGGAGGAGAGACTGTAGTTGAGGAGGTGGAGTAAATGGCAGATATTTCCCAGGAAATAGATCAGCTTAGAAATGCGGTCTATGGAGAAGAGGTGCGAGGAGCTTTTATCTCCTGCATGCAGAAGATTCACGAGGAAAATGAAAGCTACAACAGTATCAAAGAGTCAGTCAATCAGTCGGTGGCTACCATGCAGGAGCAGGTAGAATCTATCAACACGAAGTCTGAGGAAGTCAAAGCTGCATTGCAGAATCTGACTACGGCAATCGCCAATGGTAAAAATCAGCAGGATGCAATCGAGAAAGCTACCGCAGCCGGAAAGACACAGCAGACTGCTACAGAAAAGGCTACGTCTGAGAGTAAGACACAGCAGACTGCAATCGAGAAAGCTACAGAGACCAGTAAAACACAGCAGACAGCTTTACAGAATGTCGTTGATTCTGCAAAACAGATTGACTCAGCGATCCGGCAATCTGTAACGGCGGCGAATACAGCAGCCAACAATGCATCGGCAGCTACGAAATCTGCAACAGAAGCAACGTCTTTAGCAAATCAGTCGGCAGAAGCGGCTAAGACTGCGACAACAAATGCAAATGATGCTACAAAGAAAACAAATGCGGCAGTAAAAAATGCATCGGATGCTACAGAACAGGCTGCGCAGGCGACATCAGCAGCAAATGCAGCGACTGAAAATGCAAATCAGGCAACAGTAGCCGCCAAAGCAGCAACGCAGGAAGCACTGACGCAGGCGGAAGAGGCGAAACAGGCGGCGGCATCCGTAAGGGATGATTGCTATCCAATGATGTTCCGTAATTATGATGGAAGAACGTATTCTGTGTTTTTCGAGGATGCAGATGAAACAATGGTCTGCACTGGCACGAAAGAAGACGACAACGCAGATGTCGCAACACCGGTTCCGTCTACAAACGCAGTGAGGAATGAGAACCCCTATGATGAAATTCCACTGTTTAAAGGGAACTTGCGGATCGCCATACAGCAATACGAATGGAAAAGAGCCGTTCAAGTTCCTTGGTATCGAGTTTGCACTTGGACAGTATGTGGTGCGTTCTGACGTGATACTGAACGGTGTTTATGATGCAGAGGCAGACACGTACCAGCAGGAAATTTACACCTGTTACGATTGCAAGTATTTTGCTACCGCAATCAATGAGCATTACAAGAAACTGGGGTATGTGATTCCGGATTCCGGAAATGCATGGAAGTATATCAAAAACCTTGGTTTTGATGTCAACTTCCCACACATTAGGATGGCTTCGGAGTACGGTGGAGACAGTAATAAGCGATTTGGGGATGCGGTACATACAGGAACTCGTGCCAACGGCACAAGGGAGTTCCTGTCGCTCGGCTACCTGTGGAACGGGTCGCCTGCCGGGTTGCGGCTTGCCGTTCTGTACGGTTGGCTCGGTTTCGGCCCTTGGTACTTCTCGGCTCGTCCTTCTCTCACTGGAAGACGAGGATCAGTCGTAGACTGGGCATCGTCTATGGGGGTGAATTTGGCGGCGTAGCCCCAAAGAGGGGATCGCCCCTTATAATTTTTTGTAACTAATAAATGTATGATATAGGGATTTACGGTATCCGGGGAGTTCCTGTCGCTCGGCAACCTGAGGAACAGGTCGAATGCCGGGTTGCGGATTGCCAATCTGAACAATTGGCTCGGTAACGGCAACTGGAACATCTCGGCTCGTCACTCTGAATAATTATTCGAGGTATGCCGTACTTCGCCGGACAGCATCTGAAACTGATCCGGCATGCTGAAAAGCATCCTGCACGTGTGCAAAATTGTCGAACCAGCACCGGGCAACCGGACTTCGTAACACAGTGGGTACGGAGTGGGCTTAGTAGTAAAACCGAAAGGTCTTGAGATTCAGAAGGAGTATTCAGAAATTTACATAGATGAAGACGTATTGTAAGAATGTAGATATCGAAGATATTTCGATGATGGAGCTGGCGATACGGAATTGCTTTAAGGGAAAGTGGAAACGCCGGGATATACGGAATCTGCTTTCCCGACATTGCGAGTATACGCCTGGGAAGATTCTAAAGCTCTTGAAAACTGGAAATAAGCATATGCTTGATGGAGCAGTGCACAATCTGGCACTGGAATTAAATAACAGATTGATGAACAGAGAATTGAGTTTGCCGCCGACTGTATCAAGGACGGTCATTGAAGGAGCAAAACAGAAAGAAAGGAACTTAGAAATAGAATCGTATGAGCACCAGATATTTGACCATCTGGCAGACCTTGGACTGCAGGAATTGTTTGAGAAGAAATTCGGAACATGGCAGTGCGCATCCATCAAAGGCAGAGGTCAGCTCTATACGAAAAAAGGAGTTGAGAAATGGATTCGGACAGATCCGCAGGGAACGAAAGTAGCGATTCAGTGTGATGTCCGGAAATGCTATCAGAATATAGACATTGATGTGCTGATAGCAATGCTAGAAAGGGATATCCATAAGAATAAACCATTGCTGTGGTTGACAAGAAAACTGTTGTTGATAATGAAAGAGAAAGACAAAGGTTTGTTTGTCGGTTCGGTTATCTCGAAAGATTTGGCGAATTACTACATGAGCTATCTGTATCACTATGCAGAAAGTGAATTGACCGTTACCAGAAGGTCAAGGAGAAACGGCCTGATCAAGGTCCGACTGTTGAGCCACCAGGCAATGTACATGGATGATGTATTTCTGAGTGGCTCTAATCGGAAGTATCTTATGATGGCCTTCCGAAAAATACAACAGTGTCCGGAAAGAAAACTGCATCTGGAATTTAAGGAATCATGGAGGTTCTATTATGTCGAGTACGAGGACAAATATGGAGTGAGCCACGGTTGCCCGGCGGATTTGGCAGGATACGTGTACAAGAGAAACTGCACAGTGTTGAGGGATCATATTTTTCTAAAAGGCAGGAGAGCTTTTAAGAAGGTCAAAACTTATTTGATGAAAGGGTATGAAGTAACTCAGAGAATGGCACAGAGAGCAGTATCTTATTACGGTTGGTTTAAGAATAGCAACCTGCATCAGTTCATGGAGAAATATGGAATTGAGGAATTACAGAAATATTGCAAAAGAAGACTGAGTTATCTCAGTAAAAGAAACAGAGCAAAGGAGGCATTGGCATGTTGACAGTAATATGCAGCACAGAACAAATTGAAAGCATGGAATATTACCTGCGAAGCTCCGGCGTGGCAGACGTATTTTTGCGGAAGAACATTCAGAAGCAGGAAACGGAAGATGGCGGAGCCGGTAAAGGGACTCCGTACACAGCAGATGAAGTGTATTTTGCTGTGACCGGAGAGAAAGCTTCAAAGGAATCCATTGCGGAGGACTTCGACTATTGGTACAACAAAGGAGAAGAGATTACACAGGGAGAGTTGGCAGACAAATACAGTCTGGAGGAATTGCGTATGCAGGCCTACAGCAATGCAAGCGAGGCATGTGAGAAGACAATATATGCAGGAATCGATGTAGAAATTTCGACCGGTACAGAGCATTTCAGCTTGACAGAAAAAGATCAGCTGAATCTTTTCGGAAAGAAAATGCAGTTGCTGGCAGGAGAGGAAAAGCTGGAATACCACGAAGACGGTCAGCCTTGTAAGTATTTCACAGCCGCAGATATGCAGAAAATCGTTGACCGGGCAATGTTCTATGTGTCCTACAACACAACCTACTGCAATGCGGTCAATGTCCTGCATGGGTTCTGGGAGAACGAATTTACAAATGGGTGTGCAGTGGTGGATGTGTCGATTGACCTGGAGGCGGTCATGAAGAAACTGGATGAAATCGTTGAGAGCAAGGCACGAGAGTATGTGAAGGTGCAGGAGAATAAAGCCGAGGAAGAACGGGGATTCCGGTGTTTTGAAATATGGGATGAGAACGGGCAGAGTGCTAAATTCTATATCGTAGAGCAGTATCTAGAATTATCACAGAGTATGATGGAGGCGATTGCTGAATCGTTAGCGAAAGGAGCAGGAAAATGAGAAAAGCATATCGGTGTGAGCATACAGTACCGCCGGTTTGGTGGTTTACCTTCGCAGACAGAAATGCGTTGGGAGAGGAAATTATAGTAGAGTTCCGAAAGAACGAAAACACGCATGGAAAGCATTCACTTCCGGCAATGTGGAAGAGAAAGGGATTCATAGATAAAGAACCGGAAACGTGGTGGGGCGTTCAGACCTATGTAACGGACCGGCAGGACAGATGTTCCGGAAAGTACAATCCGACAACCAAGGATGGGAAACTGAATTTTGAGTGGCTGTTGGAGGCGACCGAGGAAAATCAACAGAAGATAATTGATGAGATTTACCGCAGGGCAAATGCTATCTGGTACAGGGAAGATTGGCATCTGGAAGACCTGGAAGAAGCAATTCGAAACGCAGGCCTGGAAGTAACCCAGGAAAGAGTAGACAAGCTGTTGGAAGAGTGTCACCGGATATTTGATGATAAATCCGGAAGAAATGAGATGCTGGCTCAGAAAGCAAGTGAGCTGTTTGAGGAGGAGTAGGAAATGTTTGGAAGACTGATTCTTGATACCTATGTTCAGGACAGATGCCGGGACGTCAGATTTAAGGATGAGCATTTGACCTGGTTTGAGATAAAAAAGAATGATGCGAAGCGGATTGTTAAGAGAATGGGTTGGGAGAGTCTGGCAGATTTTCTGAACAATTACACCTGGGATGATACGGAGATTCTGTACCAGATAGCTGATAGCTGCGGAATGATAGTCGCTGATTGGATTGAAAGAGAGGTAGAGGATGGAAGAAATTAGAGGAACTGACTGCAACGAGCTGATAAAAAAGGTTCTGGAAGTTGAGGAGTTGCGACCAGTGGACCTGGCAAAGAAAATCGGGGTGAGCAGACAGTATGCGAACCAGATTATTTCCAGAAGCAAATGTGGTATTCGCTGTGACACGTTGGAGAAAATCGTAAGTGCGTTGGGATATGAAATCGCCCTGGTAAAAATAATTGAAAAATAGAAGTAAAACACTTGACACGTTCGAGTTATCGAAGTATAATGAAGTTACAAAATAACAAAACAAATACACGATACAAATGGAGGTAGTCAAGATGAACGCATTAGTAATATACAGAAGCCTGTTAAGTGAAAGAGATAAAAATGAATTTGGTTATCCGGAATGGGATGCAGCACAGAAGATGCTGTGGGTGTTCATTGAAAAAGCCCTGGAAGCTGGAGAAGAAGGCATTGCTGATGAAATCGTAGATGAGCTGTATTCTTTGAGCGATTGTGGATGCACGCTGGAAGATGAGGCAGTGAAAGCAGATTTGGAGATGCTTGAAAAGTATGGATTTGGTAGCCGAGCAGACAAAGTAAGAGAGCTTTGTTGGAAGTAGGCTTATTTTTTTACCTGTAAGGTTCGAGAAATCGAAGTAATAATTCAAAGGAGCGAAGAATATGGCAAAGAGATCAAGAGCAAACAGAACTGAAAAGGCTACATACCAGAACATCCGGAATGAGCACAAATACATAGACGTTGTGCAAGAGAAGTATCCTTTACCAGGGTGATGATCTCATTTGACATCGGTGGTACGATGCGTTTGATCATCTGAAGGAGTGTGATCTTGAAAAAGATCTGATGCTTTGTCATGCCAAGTACAAGACCGGCTTCTTTCTGACCTTCCGGAACACCCTGGATTCCACCGCGGTAGATTTCTGAAAAATAACAGGCGTAATTGATGATAAAAGATACGGCTGCTGCAAGGAATCGTCCTGTTTCACCACCACCCCAGATCGGGTTATGTAAGACCAGCCCGGGGAAATAGTAGATGATCAGAAGCTGGATCATCAGCGGGGTGCCACGGATCACCCAGACGATCAGTCTCGCAAGCCAGCTAAGAGGCTTGAAATGAGACATGGAGCCAAAGGCAATGACCAGTCCGAGAGGAAGGGCACCGACCAGCGTCACAATAAATAATTTTAAAGTTTGTAAAAAGCCGACATTCAGTGCGGACACTACGACCGGCATTTGTTTCATAATCAGATTCATAAAAAGTTCCTGCCTTAAATATTATTTCTGCTCAATAATGGCATCCTGAACCCCATAGGTTTCAGCGCATTTCTTCATAGAACCATCATTGTAGCTTGTCTTGAAGAATTCGTTCAGTTTGTCTGCAAGGCCGGAACCTTTGCGGAATCCAACTCCATATTTTTCGGTAGTAAGCTCAACGGTATGAGTCAGATTTTTGTATCCGGTACCTTTTCCGACCATGGCACCGGCCATCAGAAGGTCGATGACTGCTGCATCAGAGGTTCCGGCTGCAACTTCCATCAGGGCATCAGACTGTGAAGAAACCGCAGTGTAGTCATATCCTTCTCCGCTTACAGCTTCTTCTCCGGCACTTCCGGATTCAACTGCAAAAGAAAGATCCTTCAGACTGTCTTTGTCCTGATATTTGTCTGCTTTATCAGAAGGAACAACCACTACCTGCGCATTGTTACAGTAAGCGGAGGTGCATGCCATTGCGCTAGTTACTTCATCAGTAAGTGTCATACCATTCCATACGCAGTCGATGGTTTTTCCATCCAGCTCCATGACTTTATTGTCCCAGTCGATCTCGACAAATTCGGCATCTACGCCAAGGCTTTTTGCAAATGCTTTTGCCATGTCGGCATCAAAACCAATCCATTCATCCTTATCATTTTTGTAATCCATTGGCTCAAAATCGGTGATTCCGACTACAAGAGTTCCTTTATCCTGAACATATTCTATATCACTTTTGGATGAACTTTTTGAGCTGTCGGATTTCTTGGTGTCAGAGGAAGAACCTCCGCATGCTGCAAGGGATAATACCATTGCTGAAGTAAGTGCAAGTGCTGTTATTTTTTTCATAATAATCTCTCCTCATATAATTTCAAAAAATGTCACGTCACTATATTATCAATCTACCATACTAAAGTCAACCAAAACTTGCTATTTACTTTCTTTTTTGATAAAGATACAATAAGAAATACAGAAATTACTGTAGAAAGAGTAAAATAGAGGAATATAAATATATGGAAACAAATGAGATTATTGTTCACCATGCGACGGAGAATAACCTGAAAAATGTATCCATCCGGATACCAAAGCATCAGATCACAGTATTTACCGGAGTATCAGGTTCCGGAAAATCTTCGCTGGTTCTGGATACTCTTGCGGCGCAGTCACGCAGGGAATTAAATGATACTTTCCCGAGTTTTGTGCAGCAATATCTTCCCAAATACGGAAGACCGCATGTAGAACGGATTGAGAATCTACCGGCAGCAATTGTAATCAATCAGAAAAAGCCGTCGCCGAATCAGCGGTCGACGGTTGGAACTTATACGGATACCTATACCCTTCTGAGGCTTTTATTTTCCAGAGTGGGACAGCCTTTTGTCGGTTATTCGGACAGCTTTTCATTCAATCATCCACAGGGATGCTGCCTGCGGTGTAACGGACTTGGAGAAGTGACAGATCTGGATGTGCATAAGCTGGTGGATTTTGATAAATGTCTGAATGATGACGGGGTGATCCATTATGTGGCATTTGAGCCGGGGCAGTGGAGATGGATCCGCTATGCAAACAGTGGATTGTTTGATCTGAATAAGAAGATTAAAGACTATTCCGAAGAAGAATTGGAACTGTTTTTGTATTCACCGCAGATACGTCTTAAGAATCCACCGGAAGGATGGCCGAAAACTGCGAAATACGAAGGTCTTGTGCATCGGATGTACCGCAGTGTCCTAAATTCGGAAGAAGGAAAACTTCACAGGGAGTTATTGGATCCGATCACCAGTCATGGAGTTTGTCCGGAGTGTAATGGGGCAAGATTGAATCAGAAGGTGTTGTCCTGCAAAATTGACGGGAAAAATATTGCTGATGTAATAAAACTTCCATTATCCGAGCTGCGTGCGTGGATTGATCAAATAGAAGATCCGCTTGCAAAAGATATTCAGGATACACTGCATACCAAACTGTCTGCACTTATAGATATCGGACTGGGATATCTGTCTCTGGACAGAGGGTTATCTACTTTATCTGGTGGAGAGATCCAGAGATGCAAGATTGCAAAATGTCTGAATTCCTCGCTTTCTGATTTGTTGTATATTCTGGATGAACCGAGTGCAGGGCTTCATAATCATGATATTGAGCGGATGCGCCGTGCACTGGAAAAATTGAGAGATGGTGGAAATACGGTTGTTCTGGTGGAGCATCACCGGAAAATGATCGAGATGGCCGATCACATTGTGGAAATGGGTCCGGAACCGGGAATGGCCGGTGGAAGAGTTTTATTTGAAGGCAGTTATAAGGAACTTTTAAAGAGTGATACGCCGACCGGAGAAGAGATGCGGCTTACTACTTCTCTAAAAGCAAAGGCAAGGGAAGCAAAAGGAATATGGCGGATGGAGCATATCCATCTTCACAATCTGAAGGACATTACCATCGAATTTCCAATAGGAAATCTGGTTGTGATCGCTGGTGTTGCCGGATCCGGAAAAAGTTCTCTGATGGAAAGCTTTTACCGCAGTATGGGAGAGAATGTGGTGTTTGTAAGCCAGCGCGCTGCAGGTGCAAGTCTCAGATCCACTCCGGCGACCTATCTGGGAGTCGCAGATGAAATCCGGAAAATATTTGCAAAGCGGTGCGGTCAGAAGGCATCTTTGTTTTCTTTTAACGGCGCAGGAAAGTGTCCGGCATGTAAGGGAAAAGGAGTGATCGTATCGGATATGGCATTTATGGATGACATCGAGACGACCTGTGATGTGTGTAAAGGACTTCGGTATTCAAAAGAAGTTCTGCAATACGAAGTAGATGGAAAGAATATTGCGGAAGTGATGGATCTGACTGTTGCACAGGCAGGGGAATTCTTCAGGGGAACAAAGATCAGCGAAGCGCTGGAGCCTCTGGAAAAAGTAGGACTTTCTTATCTGCACCTGAATCAGGCACTTTCTACTTTATCCGGCGGAGAGTTGCAGCGAATGAAGTTTGCTTCTTATCTCGGAAGTAAAGACCGTATTTTCATTCTTGATGAGCCGACAAACGGATTGCATATCAAGAATGTCCGGAGTCTGTTAAAGCTTCTGAACCAGATGGTGGATGAAGGGAATTCCATTTTTGTTATCGAACATAACATAGAATTTATCAAATCCGCTGATTATGTGGTAGAATTAGGACCAGAAGGAGGAGATGCCGGAGGAAGACTGCTGTTTGCCGGTACACCGTCTGAGATGAAAAAGAGTGAGAAATCTGTCACGGCAGAATATTTATGATGATACCAGATTGCTCCATTTCCATTGCTACGCAATCCCCCTATTTATAATTATGAAAGATTTACAGAAACAGAAATATTTACCAAAAAGATAGAAGAAAAGGAGAGGAACGTTATGAAACTAATGATTGCATCAGATATTCACGGATCCGCATATTATTGTCTGGAAATGCTGGATGCGATGAAAAAAGAATGTCCGGACAGACTGTTACTTCTGGGCGACATCCTGTATCATGGACCAAGAAATGATCTTCCGCTGGAATACGAACCCAAAAAGGTAATCAAAATGTTAAATGAAGTCAAAGAGAAATTATTCTGTGTACGCGGAAACTGTGACACAGAGGTAGACCAGATGGTACTGGATTTTCCAATCATGGCAGATTATGCAGTGATCCCGTGCGGCAACAGAATCATTTACGCTACCCACGGACACCATCATAACGTCATGACCCCAATCCCAATGCAGCCAGGCGATATTCTCCTACACGGTCACACCCACGTACCGGCCTGGGAACCATTCGGAAACGAGAACCTCTACTTAAATCCAGGCTCCGTTTCCATCCCAAAAGAAAACAGCGCCCACAGCTACATGATCCTGGAAGACGGTCTCGCCAAATGGAAAAACCTATACGGCGAAGTTTACCACGAACTTATGCTGTAGAAAAATCTACAATATTAAGAAAAAGTAGAACCGAAAAACTATCACAAATGGAAACATACAACACCTGAAAAAGTGAAAAACTTTTATTTTGGCGAAAATATTAAACAAAATAAAACCCCATAAATTGTCGACATTCGCCAATGTACATCCGACAATTTATGTAATAAAATGAAACTAAGAAAAGCAAAGGAGAACCTAACAATATGAGAGCTTACGAAAGATTTTTAAACTACGTTCCGGTATGGACAACCAGTGATGAGACAAGCGATACTGTCCCGTCAGCAGACAGAGAGCTGGTACTGGCAAGAATGCTTGTAGAAGAGATGAAAGGTCTTGAAATCGCAGATGCAAGAGTGGACGACAAGGGATATGTATATGGACACATCCCTGCAACTCCTGGATGCGAAGACAAGCCGTCGCTTGGTCTGGTTGCGCATATGGACACTGTGGCAGATGCATCAGGGGAAAATATAAAGCCACAGATCATTGAGAATTATGACGGGAAGGACGTTGTCCTGAAAGGTTCCGGAGATATTCTGAAAGTAGATGAGTTCCCGTACCTTGCAGAATTAAAGGGCAGAACTCTGATTACAACTGACGGAACCACACTTCTTGGGGCAGATGACAAGGCGGGAATCGCAGAGATTCTTACCGTGGCAGAAGAGATCATCAAAGAAGGACTTCCGCATGGAAAGATCTGCATCGGATTTACACCGGATGAAGAGATTGCAAGAGGAGCAAAGCATTTTGATGTGGAAGGTTTTGGTGCTGACTATGCTTACACTTTGGACGGTGATGAGGAAGGCGAGATTCAGTTCGAGAATTTCAATGCATCGACTGCATTTATCACCATTCACGGTGTCAGCGTACATACGGGATCAGCAAAAGACGTGATGGTTAATTCACAGACCATTGCAACCGAGATCCACCAGATGCTTCCGGTAAATGAAAGACCGGAGACAACCGAAGGATATGAAGGATTCTATCATCTGGTCAGCGTGCAGGGAAATGTGACAACGACTAAGATGAAATACTTTATCCGTGATTTTGATCGCAGATCTTTTGACGCAAGAGCACAGAAACTTCGTGATATCGCAGAAGAGATGAATAAAAAGTACGGCGAAGGAAAAGTGGAAGTTGAGATTGTAGAATCTTATTACAACATGCGCGAAAAGATTGAACCGTGCATGCAGCTGATCGATTACGCAAAAGCAGCGATTGAGCATGCAGGTATTACACCAATCGTGTCACCGGTCCGTGGGGGAACAGACGGTGCAAGACTCAGTTTCAAAGGACTTCCGTGTCCGAATCTTGGAACGGGCGGACATGCATTCCATGGCGTATTTGAGCATATCACGGTAGAAGGAATGGATAAAGCAGTCCTTATTGTAAAAGACATCATTAGACAGTTTGCAGAATAAAGGGGAATTTAGTAGAATTAAAGGAAATGTATTGACCGGATTCCGGCAGAATACCGTTTTGTGAAAAATCAGAAGATCGCATACTTTTTTGGAGGATGGTGTTTTTTGTGACACTGATCTGTTGTATAATGGGAATGTATAACAAAAATCCATTTACCTTTGCAATGAATGTGATCACACCGGTAGTGCTGACTGCACTTGGAATTATCATGCTGAAGCTTGCCGAGTGTGAACGTGCAAAAGAATCTGGAAAATAAAGGGGCTGAAATGCCAGGAGGAACATTATGGAGAACCAGACAATTAAAGAACTCACATCATTTATAAAGAACTCGCCGACTGCTTTTCATGCAGTAAAATCAATCCGGGATATTCTTACAAAAGAAGGATTTCAGGAGCTGAAAGAATCGGAAAAATGGAAAATAGAAAAAGGCGGAAAATATTATGTGACCCGCAACCATTCCAGCATTCTTGCATTTAAAGTCGGAAACCAACTGGATGAGTACAGCTTTCATGTAACTGCGTCCCACAGTGACTCACCGACCTTTAAGATCAAAGAGAATGCAGAGATTGAGGTGAAGAAAAAATACACGGTTCTGAATACAGAAGGTTATGGCGGAATGATCTGCTCTACCTGGTTTGACCGTCCGTTATCGGTAGCAGGGCGCGTAATTGTAAAGACGGACAGTGGAATGGAGACCAGACTGGTCAAGGTAGAAAGAGATCTTCTGATGATTCCAAGTCTTGCAATCCATATGGACCGCGCAGTCAATGAAGGCCGTGCGATCAACAAACAGGTAGACATGCTTCCGGTTTTTGCTGGATCGGCAAAAGAACCGGGTGAGATGAAAAAACTGATCGCAGAAGAGATTGGCGTAGAAGAAGAGAAGATTTATGGTATGGATCTGTTCCTGTATAACCGAATGGAGCCATCTGTATGGGGAAGAGAGAATGAATTCTTATCCTGTCCACAGCTGGATGATCTGCAGTGTGCGTTTGCGTCGCTGAATGGTTTCCTTGCAGGAGAAAATGCAAAGAATATCAATGTTTTTGCCTGCTTTGACAATGAAGAGGTTGGATCAGGAACCAAGCAGGGAGCAGCATCGACACTGTTGTCGGATGTGCTTTGGCGGATCAACAAGGCACTGGGAAAGGATGAGGAAGATTTCTATCGTGCAGTTGCCGGAAGTTTTATGCTGAGCTGTGATAATGCACATGCAGTACACCCGAATTATCAGCAGAAGACAGATGTAAATAACTGTAACTATATGAACGAAGGAATCGTGATCAAATCTCATGCCGGTCAGAAATATACCAGTGATGCAGTAAGTATTGCGATTTTCAAGGCAATCTGTGAAAAGGCAGGTGTACCGGTGCAGTTTTTTGCCAACCGTTCGGATGCGGCAGGTGGAAGTACACTGGGAAATATTGCAATGGCGCAGGTATCCATGAATACCGTGGATATCGGACTTCCGCAGCTCGCAATGCATTCGGCTTATGAGACTTCCGGTGTAAAGGATACCGGTTATCTGATCGAGGCATCCAAAGAATTTTACAGCTGTCATATCAAGGCAGCAGGCGATGGTTTGTTTGAAATTGCATAAAGAAGTATTTGCAGAGAGTTCCGGAAGAACTCTCTGCAAGTTTTTCCGAATCTGGAAGAAGGCGTATTTCGAGGAACGATAGAAAAATAAAATTCAGAGTGCATTCTAATTTTTTTATAGACAGGAAAGAAACTGTCCTGTTATAATAATTATGGTGTCAGATCACCGAAATGGCAGAGAATGAGTAACAAGGTTGGGTAAAAGGAATGGCAGAATTAATATATCGAACACTAAGAGAAAATATTGCAGATATTATCCGGAAGAGGATCATTTACCAGGAGCTGGAGCCGGGACAGAAGATTGTGGAACAGGATCTGGCAAAGGAATTTAAGACAAGCAGGGCTCCGATTCGTGAGGCACTTAGACAGCTGGAAAATGAAGGACTTATAGAATATGTAAGAAATGCAGGATGCTCTGTAAAAGAAATTACACTGGAAGAATCATTTGAAATTTACCTTATGCGGGCGAATTACGAAACCATGGCAGTGAAGCTGATGGGAGGAAACGTTCCAGAGGATACCATTTGCCGGATGGAAGAAGTGCTGGAAAAAATGAAAAAACTGGATGAAGAGCAGTTTGACCAGGTTTTTGTCTATGATAACCAGATGCATGGACTGCTTGTAGAGATGACTGGTATGACAAGGCTCTATAAAGCATGGAAAGAGCTGAATTATGGAAATATTGTTACGGGCTTCAGCCTGAGCACGGATAAAAAGCGTGTGTTAGAAAGACAGTATCCGATTCATAAAGAACTGGTGGATGCCTGCAGGGAAAAGAACAAGGAGAAAATCTGTCACGTTCTTTCCGAACATTACATGAGAACGATCCGAAGGCTTTTGAAAGAGCAGGGATTGTCGGAAGAGGATTCCGGATTTTCATTTGATTTTCTTGTCTAGGATACAGAGAGAGGTTACAGTCTTTAGATAGTAGTAAATGGATAAATATTAATAATGAAGAGATGTGGATAGTAATATTCCACATCTTTTTTTGCTGTGTTTTGTTGAATTATAACAAAAAAAGAGTGTAAGACATGAGCTGTATTGAAAAAGTGGTGAAGTTATGCTATATTACTTATAAAGGATGACGATTGTCGACAGTCGCCAAAACAGAAAGGAAATAAAAAGTAATGGGAAAAGCACAGACTAATGAAAAACATCCAAAAGGCTTTTATGCCTGTTGTATCACATTTATGTTTGAACGCCTGGCATTTTACGGAGCAAAGCCAATCTTGCTTCTATTCCTGATCACTGCAACTTTACAGGGTGGTCTTGGTATTGAGCGAACAGATGCGGCAGTCATGGCAGCGAATCTGACAGCGTACACCTATATGGCACCGCTGATCGGAGGAATTATCTCTGACAGATGGCTGGGAGCGAGATATGCGATCTCTCTGGGATATATTATCATGGCAATCGGATATCTGGTAGGCTGGAAGGCAACAGGTCCGGGAATGGTCAATCTGATGATCATTCTTGTATCGATTGGAACCGGTCTTTTCAAAGGAAACTTAAACGCTCTGATCGGAACAAAGAGCTTCTGGATGCTGCATTTTCCATTCAGTATTCTTATGTAAATGTTGGAGCTTTCGTAGGTTCACTGCTTACCGGATTTTTGTATCTCCACTTATTTAAAAAAGGCGATGTGCTTGGATTCCGTCAGTGCTTCTTTGTGGCATCGATCTGGTGCATCGTTGGTCTGGCATGGTTTGTGCTGAACTGGAAAAACCTTCAGGG
>ENA-OPXI01000509-OPXI01000509.1-human-gut-metagenome-genome-assembly--contig:-NODE-509-length-27520-cov-6.178846_pt1 | contig 27520 bp, 18 predicted proteins | sample MGYA00241520_ERZ502032 | MGnify/ENA primary metagenome ERZ502032 (study PRJEB25962, sample SAMEA2042106) | human gut metagenome | biome: human gut; feature: human-associated habitat; material: faeces...
CAGAATTGAATATAAGCATAAGTGCGGTTAGAAAACATATTGTTAAAGCCTTGAAAGCAATTCGGGAAGAATTTGCTAAATAAACCTAAAAAATAGGCTAAACGGTTCAAAATAAGTTTTATAAACGCAATTATAATAGAGTATTAACTAATTAGCGGATTTATGAGTAATCAAGATAGTACATCTGAATTTGAGAAAGCATTGGATTTGATGGAGAGCTCATCCGATATTTCTGATAAGAAATGGGAAGATTTGGAAGATGCGGAGACATTAGATGCCTGTAAGGATTTGATGGATGTCAGATTTCTTTTACATAAGCACCAAGCTTCCGGTATGGTCGACGTTGAGGCTGAGCTAGCCCGTTTGAAAGGCAGACGCAATAGGAAAAAATATCTTAAGATGTTTTGGATATGGAGCGGTTCGGTGGCAGCTATCTTGGTAGGAGCTTTTTTCTCATTGAATTATCTATTTAATGTACCGGTTACTTCGCCTAAATCAGTCACGGTGTTTGCTGCAGATCCGAATGAGCAGCGTATTGTTCTGGAATTAAATGACGGTAAGCAGTTCTTTTTGGACGATGAGCCTAAAAAAGAAAACAAACAGGTGGAAAAACGGCGAACTCTTGATTATACCAATCTGGCAAAGACTTCCGTTCCGGTGGTAAAAAAAATGTTGCAGACTCATTCTATTGTCATTCCTAGAGGCGAGACATTCAAATTGATTCTTTGTGATGGTACGGAGGTTTGGCTGAATGCCAATAGTAAATTGGTTTATCCTACCGCTTTTATAGAAAAGGAACGTACGGTTTTTCTTGAGGGAGAAGCGTACTTTAAAGTTACAAAAGACGCAAAGCCTTTTATCGTAAAGACAGATTATTTGCAGACTAAGGTTCTAGGAACAGAATTTAATGTGAAAAGTTATACGGCTGAAGACAGTCATGTAACACTGATTAGCGGTAAAGTACAGGTTCGCAGTCATGAAAATGCACGTTTTGTGGATTTGGAACCGGGTAAAGACGCCATGCTTCTTTCCGATGGATTGTTTGAGGTGAAAGAAGTAAACAGTGAAGCCTATACTTATTGGAAAGACGGATATTTCTATTTTGACGAACTGCCGTTGGCGGATATCATGAAGTCTATCGGACGTTGGTATAATGTGAACGTTACATTTAGAAATAAAGAAGCCATGGCATATCGCATACATTTTATGTCCAATCGCCAAAGTGGCATCGAAGAAACTATTCGTTTAATGAATCGTTTAAAAAAGGTAACGTTAACACTTTGTGAGAATACAGTCTATGTTGACTAAATGAATGCATATTTTGTGTAAATTCTTCCATATTGTAGATGCTTTTTAGAGAAAAAGTTTCATGAATCGAAAAAAATAAGGAAAAGAGGTGTCTTGTTATTCAAGTCGTACGCACTATTAATAAATGAAGCTTCGCTAATATTATTAAAAATAAACGTATGATGAGAAGAAAGAGGTACTTATTATTTCCGCTTTTCTTTTTCCTATTTTGGCTTCCGTTCTGTGCGGAAGCTCAAGTGAGTGAGAAGAAACTTACGGTAGAGTTTAAAAATGAAGAGCTATCTTCCGTATTTAAACAGTTAAGCAAAATTTCGGGTTATAAAATCCTTTTTACGTATGATGATGTGAAGCCATATACGTATAGTGGTGTCATCAAGGATAAAAATATCCGGGAGGCTTTGGATATTGTCTTGTCGGGTAAGAAACTTGAGTACAATATCGATAAGGAATTTATTACCATTACAACGAAAGGCCCGTCCAAACAGGCTAAAGTATATACGGTAAACGGTGTTGTGTTGTCGGCTGATGATGGTGAACCGCTTATCGGAGCTACCGTTATGGTGAAAGGTACTTCTACCGGTGTGCTGACGGATATGGACGGTAAATTTACATTACCTAATGTGTCCAGTCGTTCCAAGTTGGAATTTTCCTATGTAGGTATGCTGCCGCAGTCGCTTTCTCCCTCACCGACAATGAAAGTGTCTCTGCAATCGGATGTACAGACACTGTCGGAGGTTGTTGTGACGGGTATGCAGCGTATGGATAAACGTATGTTTACCGGCGCTACCGACCAGTTAAAGGCAGAAAATATAAAAATGGATGGTATGGCGGATATCAGCCGCGGTCTGGAAGGACGTTCGGCCGGTGTCTCCGTACAAAACGTATCCGGAACTTTCGGTACGGCGCCCAAAATTCGCGTACGTGGCGCAACTTCCATTTATGGTAGTTCCAAGCCTTTGTGGGTTGTTGATGGAGTTATCATGGAAGATGCTATCGAGGTGGGAGCAGACGATCTTTCTTCCGGTGATGCCGAAACATTGATCAGTTCCGCTATCGCAGGTTTAAATCCGGATGATATCGAAAGTTTTCAAATCCTGAAAGACGGTTCGGCAACGTCTATTTATGGTGCACGTGCTATGGCGGGTGTAATTGTCGTGACTACTAAAAAAGGTTCGGCCGGAGTACATAAAATCAGTTATACAGGCGAGTTTACTACCCGTATGATTCCTAGTTATAAAGAGTTCAATATTATGAATTCTCAGGAACAAATGGGTATTTATAAGGAACTGGAGCAGAAAGGCTGGTTGAATAATAGCGATACTTACCGTGCCAAGAACAGCGGTGTATATGGTAAAATGTACCAGCTGATAAATCAGTATAATGAGACTACCGGACAATTCGGTCTCGCGAACACGACAGCAGCGCGCAACTCTTATTTGCGTCAGGCGGAGATGAGAAATACGGATTGGTTTGACGCTTTATTCTCTAATAACATTATTCAGAACCATTCGGTCAGTATTACTTCCGGTTCGGAAAAAGCATCTTATTATGCTTCATTGAGTGCCATGTCCGATCCGGGTTGGTACAAGCAGAGTGAAGTCAGACGCTACACCGCTAATCTGAATACTACTTACAATATGTATAAGAATCTGTCTGTGAACATGATTGCCAATGCTTCTTATCGTAAACAGAAAGCACCGGGCACATTGAGTTCGGAGATTAATGCGGCGAGCGGAGAGGTCAGTCGTCAGTTTGATATCAATCCATATTCTTACGCGTTGAATACCTCGCGTGCGTTGGACCCTTCGGTTGACTATACAACAAACTATGCTCCATTCAATATATTGCATGAATTGGATAATAACTACATTGATTTAAACGTCGTTGATGTAAAGTTCCAGGGTGAAATGCGTTGGAAAGTAATTCCGGGATTGGAAATCAGCGCTTTGGGTTCGGTAAAATATCAGGCTTCCTCGCAGGAGCATAATATCAAGGATGATTCCAATCAGGCAACGGCCTATCGTACCGGTATGGATGATGCGACGATACGTGATGCGAATAATCTGCTTTATACCAATCCGGATAATCCGTATGCATTGCCTATCACTGTTTTGCCGGAAGGCGGTATCTATCAACGGAAAGATTATCGTATGCTTGGAATTGACTTTCGTGGTACTTTGTCATGGAACCACATGTTTAAAGAAAAGCACATGACTAACTTGTTTGCCGGTCTTGAAGTGAATAATCTGGAGCGTTCGCAGAATTATTTTCAGGGTTGGGGTATGCAATATACTATGGGGGAGATACCTTATTACGTATATGAGTACTTCAAGAAAGGTATTGAAGCAGGAGAACCTTACTATGGGTTAAGCCATTCAACTACCCGTAGCGTGGCCGGATTTACTAATTTGGCTTATTCTTATGACGGTCGTTATACATTAAACGGAACTTTCCGTTATGAAGGAACAAACCGTATGGGACGGAGCCGTTCTGCCCGTTGGTTGCCTACTTGGAATATTTCAGGTGCGTGGAATGTGCATGAAGAGGATTTCTTTGATAAAGCTTTTGCGCCTGCCTTGTCACACTTGACGTTGAAAGCGTCTTATTCATTGACAGCCGACCGTGGTCCGGAGTATGTAACCAATTCACAGGCAATTATCATGAGTTATTCTCCTTATCGTCCTTTTACGGACGGACAGGAAACCGGACTTTATGTTTCTGACCCGGAGAACAGTGAACTGACTTATGAGAAAAAGCACGAGTTGAACATCGGCGCGGATATGGGTTTCTTAAACAACCGCATCAATTTTGCAGTGGACTGGTACAAGCGTAATAACTACGATTTGATAGGTATCATCGCTACGCAAGGCGTAGGCGGTACTATCTATAAATATGCCAATATCGCTTCCATGAAGTCGCATGGTGTTGAGTTCACGCTTTCTACCAAAAATGTAAAGTCGCAGTCGTTCTCATGGAATACGGACTTCATCTTCTCTTACGCGAAAAATGAAGTAACCGATTTGAAGTCACGTGCCAGCATGATGGAACTTGTATCAGGAAACGGTTTTGCCATGCAAGGATATCCTGTACGCGGCTTATTCTCCATTCCATTTGCAGGATTGGATAAGAACGGTATTCCTCAATATTTGATTAATGGAGAAGTTACCAGTACGAATATTGACTTCCAGACACGCGAAAATTTGGATTATTTGAAGTACGAAGGTCCTACCGATCCGACTATAACGGGTAGTTTAGGTAATATCTTTACCTATAAAGGGTTTAAGCTGAATGTCTTTATGACATATTCATTCGGTAATGTAGTCCGCATGAATCCTTGTTTCAGCTACCAGTATTCGGATTTGTCTTCTATGCCTCGTGAGTTTAAGAACCGCTGGACAGTACCGGGTGATGAGGCTCGTACAAATATTCCGGCTATCATCTCCAAACGGCAGTATTATGAAAACCAGAATTTGGTGTATGCTTACAATGCTTACAATTATTCAACAGAGCGTATCGCCAAAGGTGATTTCATTCGTATGAAGGAGATTTCTCTTGCCTATGAATTCCCAAAAGCCTGGATAGAACCGGCCAAGATATCCAACCTGTCACTGAAGTTGCAGGCTACCAACCTCTTCCTCATTTATGCGGATAAGAAGTTGAACGGACAGGACCCGGAATTCTTTAATACCGGTGGTGTTGCCGCTCCGGTACCTCGCCAATTTACATTGACGCTTAGAGTAGGTTTTTAATTCATAATAAAAACAGAAAAGATGAAACATAAACATTTATATATAACAGCATTCTTTGCAACAGCTCTATTTGCTTCCTGCTCCGATTATCTGGATGAATTGCCGGATAATCGGACAGAACTGACTACCGAGGAAAGCGTAACCAGAATACTGGTTTCTGCCTATCCTACAACTACAAGTTGCGAAATTGGTGAGTTGCATAGTGATAATATTGATGAAAACAGTAATTTATACACCTACCTTTTCCGCTTGAACGAACACATGTATCATTGGCGGCAAACCACTGAAGAGGATCAGGATTCACCGCATGCTTTGTGGATTGACTGCTATAATTCTATAGCATCGGCGAACCAGGCGTTAAAGGCTATTGAGCGTATGGATAATCCGGAAAGTCTGCAACCGCAAAAAGGGGAAGCGTTGCTTTGCCGTGCATACAATCATTTTCTGCTCGCGACGATTTTCTGTAAGGCATATACCTCTACTCATGCAGAACAGGATTTAGGTATTCCGTATATGGATGAGTTAGAAACTACGGTAAATCCGAGTTACGATAGGGGCACACTTGCCACAACCTATCAACGGATTGCCGCAGATATTGAAGAAGGATTGCCACTGATAGACGATAATATTTACAGCAAGGCGAAATACCATTTCAACAAGAAGGCGGCGTACGCTTTTGCAGCTCGTTTTTATCTTTATTATATGCAATCGGACTTTTCTAATTGCCGGAAAGTGATAGAATATGCCGACCGTGTATTAGGTAGTAATGCGGCTGAAAGTTTGCGTAATTGGAAAGCGCTTGGAATGCTTTCTTCCAATCGTTCAGTACAGCCTAATGAGTATGTAAATGCTGATAATCAAGCTAATTTATTGTTGATTTCCGCTGATTCATATTGGCCGCTGGTTGCTGATCCGGGATATGCTCCATGCGAAAAATATTGCAGTAATGATATTACGGCTGCCGAGACCTGTAAGTCTACCGGACCATGGGGCTCACAAACTAATTACTGGCAAGAACCTTTTGCACCGGGTGGCTCTATTAAGAATGGTTTCCGCCGATTGGCTTTGTATCAGGAATATTCAACGTCGGGTGATAGTTATACGGGGCATATGGTATTGCCGGCATTTACAACTGACGAAACTTTACTTTGCCGGGCGGAAGCATACACTTTACTGAAACAGTATGACAAAGCGGCTGCAGATATTGATGCATGGCAGAAAGCTTTTACAAAAAATACGACCACCCTTACAAAAGAATCGATTAATAGCTTCTATGCGGCATTAAGTTATTATACCCCGGAGAATACGGCTAATCCTTCTGTCAAGAAAGAACTCCATCCGGCTTTTACGTTGGAACAAGGAATGCAAGAGAATTTGATTCATTGTATTCTGCATGCGCGCCGTATTCTGACATTGGAGGAAGGATTGCGTTGGCAGGATATAAAACGTTATGGCATTGTTATTTATCGTCGTTATTTTGAAGGAAGTACATTGGTACGTATCACTGATACAATGGGAGTAGACGATCCTCGTCGGGCTGTTCAATTGCCTTCCAATGTCATAACGGCAGGAATGGAACCTAATCCAAGAAATGATTAAAAACAAAAAGAGAGATATGAAAAGATATATTGTATATAGTTTATTGGTACTGACTGTATCCCTGCTGTTTGCTTCCTGTAATCAAGATACGGATATTGATTATAATAATAGCATCTTTACGGAAGAAAACGAACCGGAAGAAAGTGCTTTTGACAAATGGGTGATAAGTAATTACACGAATCCGTATAACATTTTGCTGAAGTATCGCATGGAGGATAAAGAGAGCGATATGACTCACGTATTGGTTCCGGCTACTTATGAAAAATCAGTGGTGTTAGCCAAGATTGTTAAACATGTTTGGTTGGAGGCTTATGATGAAACCACCGGTAATCCGAACTTTCTACGGCATTATGTCCCTAAAATCTTACATTTTATTGGTTCTCCGGCTTATGAAGATAATGGAACAATGGTAGTTGGTACGGCAGAAGGCGGTATGAAGATTACCTTATATAATGTAAACGATATCGATCCGGAAAATATCGATGTTAATATGCTGAATGAATACTATTTCCAAACTATGCATCATGAGTTTGCGCATATTTTGCATCAAACTAAGAACTTCGATCCTTCCTTTGAACGAATTACGGAGAATAGCTATGTTGGCTCCGACTGGTATATCAAGACAGACCCGGTAACAGGGGTTAGCACTTCACGTAGTGATTCGGATGCTTGGAAAGAAGGGTTTGTTACAGCTTACGCGATGAGCGAACCTCGCGAAGATTTTGTAGAAAATATTGCAATGTATGTAGTCAATACGGAGGCATATTGGAATAATATGCTTGCTAATGCAGGTGATACGGGAAGGGCGCTGATTGAACGTAAGTTCGACATTGTCTACGATTATATGCTGCAGACTTGGGGTATTGATTTGGATCGTTTACGTCAGGTTGTGCTTCGCCGTCAGGGTGAAATTGCTAATGGTGAACTTGATTTAAGTGTAATCAAATAAAAAGAATGAGATATGAAGAATAAGATTACTAAATATATATTGTTAGCTTTTACCTGCTTGGGCTTGCAAGCATGCCTTTTCCAAGAAGACGATATCTTTGAGAAGTCTTCTGCCAACCGGGCTTCTGAAAATGTAGCCGAATTGCAAGAGCTGCTGGTAAATGTTCCTAATGGTTGGAAAATGGAGTATTATCCGGGTACGGACTATTCTATGGGTGGAATTACTTTATTATGCCGTTTTGATGGCAATAATGTAACGGTAATGTCCGAAGTCGGTTCTGCCAAAACAGCATCAGGGAAGGAGGCTTCTTCACTTTATAAAATCACCTCTGAAGAAAGTACAGTCTTGACTTTCGATAGTTTCAATGAATTCGTTCATTGTTTCTCGGAGCCGGTAATGGGCATGAATACTAATTTGGAAGGTGATTATGAATTTGTCTATATGGGGCAAGAAGACAATAAAGTCTTTTTGCAAGGCCGTCGATATCATAATACTATGGTAATGACCCCGCTTACTCAAGGAATCAGTTGGAAAGATTATATTAATCAGTTGAATCTGATAGAGAGAGAGGCATTCTTAAAAACTTATTCCCTTATGGTTGGGGGGCAGAAAATAGGAAATGCGGTTCGTACATCCCATCTTTTTTCTTTAACCGTCGATGGGCAGACCGGTAATGTTGCTCCTTTCATCTATACTCCGGAAGGAATTCGTTTTAAAGATGCGATAAGTCTTCAAGGGAAAAACGCACAGAACTTTGTATGGAACAAAGCGGATATGACATTTACTTGTTCGGACGAAGGAGCTACAGATGTTGTTTTGAAGGCATTTTATCCTCAGAATTATACATCTTATGAAGACTATTTGGGTTTCTATTATATGTTTTATAAAGAATATGACCAATATAACGAAGCAGAAGATAAAGTTGATTTTAAGCCGGGATATACGGTTGTTGAGCTGCGGCAAAAAGTGGAAGGTGAGAGTTTTATGCTGGTAAGCAGTAAGTTGGAAGCAGAAGCGGCCGATATTGTTGTAACTTATGACAAGGCTACAGGCCGACTGATAATAAAACCTCAGGATGTAACGGTTATGGGTTATCCGGGGGCTTTGGTCATAGGGTTTGAACAAGGTTTTCTACCTGCTCATTACGGACTTGATCTTGGAAATTTAGCGCCTCTTACAGAAATGGAGATGGGGTTGGTAGGTATTCCTGAAGGCTCTGGGGATGACTTGACACTTTCTTTTGTGGAGTATGGTAATGTATTCTCTTCAATGACTGGTGAAACTGCTACTTCTTTGATATTCACAGCTTACGACAATGAGAATTTCTCTACCAATAGTTATTTGGGCTTAATTGAATGGTACGATTCGATACAATTGCAAAAGTATTAATGTGAAGAATAGTCTGATTATGAAAAAAGTAATAAACATAATTTTGATAGTATGCTGTGTCTTGATAGCAGGATGTAGCGATGATGATAATGCGTCATCTACTTTAAAGATAGTAAAAGCGGATGTTAATATAAAAGCTGCCGGTGGAGATGCGACTATTGAATTGCAATCGGTGCTTCCGGTAGAGGTTACTGTTGATGCAGAATGGTGTAAAATAGCTGAACAGACGACAAGCCTGGTGAAATTTTCGGTAGAAGCTAACACTGATTTTCCGGGACGTTCTGCTCTAATTACGATTTCTGATGGTATGGAAAAGCAGACATTGACACTTGTGCAAGAAGGTGCCGTATTCATTTATAATGAGTCGGAGCAAGTACAACGTGTCGATAATGAAGGAGCTTCATTACCTGTTGAAGTGTATGGCTCTTTCCCTTGTGAAGTAACTATATCGGAGGCTGACAGAAGCTGGCTGTCCTATGTACCGGCAGAAGATGGTAAGGGAGGCTCTTTTGTTGTTGCAAAAAATACAACGGGAGCTATGCGTGGTAGTATTGTTGAAGTGACTTGTGGAGAACGTACTTATAGTTATGCTATTATGCAATATGATGTAGTCGATTTGTTGGGAATTTATCAGGGACAATACATCTCTTTATTAGACCAACAGACTTATGGCCTGTCCAATGTTGTGATTTCAGGACCGGATGCTTCCGGTGTTTATACTATCGATGGATTGCTTGAAGGTGAAACCGGTTGTGCAATAAAAGCGACTTATGAAAATAATATGTTTTCTATCAGTGCGGGGCAAAAACTGAAAGCATACGATGAGGTTCCCACATTTGATATTCATTTCGGTTTAATGAATCTGAGCGCTCGTTCTTATTGGACTTCTGAATATACGGTAGGACTGGTTCCTGTATTTGTAGAGGGTGCCGGTATCGGGCTTTCATTTGAAGATAACGGTGGTATGCCGAATACATTTGCAGGTTTGTCTTTCTCTCTATTTAGGGGTGATACGTATTACGATGATTATGAGATACTGCTAAGATGTTTACTGTATAGACCGAATTAGTAATAACCACAATAAAATTGTTATGAGTATGAAAAAGAGTTTATTCTTATGCGGTGCACTATTTGCGCTGACAGCATTTGTCGGTTGTAGTGATGACGATGACCCTAAAGTAGAGGCACCGACTTTAAAATTGTCGACTAATGTGGTAACTGTTTCTGCGGATGGAACAGGAGCTGTAGTTGAGGTAACGACTAATCAGACATCTTGGAAAGCTTCACGTCCGGAAGCGGATGTATGGTGTGTCTTGAAGCAAGAAGATAATAAATTGTCAGTCAGTGCTACTGCCAATGAAACACTTACGGCGCGTACTACCAAAGTAACAGTAATTGCAGGTACGGGTTCTGATGCTAAGACTGAAGAAATAACAGTTACCCAGTCTGCTGCTAATGCTTATTTGACTGTCGAAGGTTTGGAAGCCGATGTCCCTGTCAGATTGGATGCTGCAGGTACGGTAATTGAATTTACTATTAACACAAATGCTGCGACATGGAGTGCTACTCGTCCTGAAACAGATATATGGTGTACTTTGACTCAAGACGGTAATAAACTTAAAATCCAAGCTGAGGCTTATACGGAAGATGCGGAACGCACTACGAAAATTACAATTAGTGGAGGAGCGGAGCCGGTATCCTTTGATGTAGTTCAGAAAGGTGAAGTTCCTGCTGCACTGATATACGCTATAACTATACCTACTGACTTTAGTAAGAGTTATGTTCAGAAAGTGATGGTGAATGGGGTGAAGGTAGCAGAAATCTGTAAAGAATACATTCGTACAGCTGATGAATCAGTTGATGCGCAAATGATAATTGCTTATCCTGTCATAAACGGACAAACAGATTTAACTAAAGGTTTAGTTATAGAGAATGGTGGGAATGTAGTTTGGAATTTGGATGACAATACATGTGCTTATATAGCCGGTGAAGCAACAGAAGCTTTGACTACAGTGTATTTAGAAGAGGGAAATTGGCTGACTACGGTTGAAAATACTACTGTTGAAACGGCGATAGAAGCAGAATTATTAGTTGATACTCGTCCTGGTGACACAAAATGGAGTTATAAGATAACAAAGATAGGTACACAATATTGGATGGCTGAAAATTTAAAAGCAAGAAGTTATTTGGATGGGACGGCTATTCCAAGATTGGGTGACAGCGAATGGATGAGTACAGAAAGTGGTGCCTATCGTTATCCATATTCTAATGAAGAGATTTTCCTTACTAATGGTGCTTTTTATAATGGATATACTATGTATGAAAAGAAAGGATTGGCACCGGAAGGTTGGATTGTACCATCTGACGTTGAATGGGAAAAGTTGGTTACATATGTAGGACCGACAAATACGAGTGGTAAGAAATTTAGGTCATCAGCAAATGGTGCTTGGAACACAGGAGATCATACAAATGTGACGGGCTTTAGTGCTATTGGGGCAGGATATTATGGCGGTACAGCTACGGGTGATGCGGATGATGGTAAAAGAACTTATTGGTGGAGTACCACTAAAGGAACAGATCCTATGGTTGATAGAGGAAAAGAGTCTCCCAAGGCATATCCACTTGCAACAGGAGGACCGGGGTTGATGAATGATCCATTTGATATGCAAACATGGGTGAAAAGCTATGAATTTGGATTTTCAATTCGTTGTGTTAAGCAAGGTGTTTCTATTGTAAAATAGAGAATACCATTTGATAATAAAACTGACAAATCATAACAATAATATATATAATACCCATGAAGAAATATTTGTGGATTTTAATACCGGTTTTCCTATTGTTTGTTTCAGGATGCTCTGATGAAGAAACACAACAAATCAGTTGTGCTATTCAAGTTCCATCCGATGGAGAAACAATCCAGGTAAGAGCCGGTGAAAAGTTATTTATTAGGGGATATGGAAAGACCGATCATGGTCAAATTGTATCTGCAGAACTGAAAGTAGCGGGTTCGGTGATACCGGATGTTACTACAGTACCTTTTTATTATGGTTATTCGTTGCCGGAAGACCAAGCTGCAGGTGAATTGAAAGTAGAATTGACTGTACAAGGAGAGACTGGAGTAACTGCCTCTACTTCGTCTACTGTTATATTAGCTATTGACCTCGGACCTCAACCACCTAAAGTTGGTACAATGACGGATAGTCGTGATGGTATCGTTTATAAGACGGTACAATTAGGAAATCAGCTTTGGATGGCTGAAAATCTTCGGTATCTGCCGCAACAAGATTATGATGTATCATCCACCGATCCTAAATATTATGTAATGTTGGATTATGATGCAACAACAGAATTAGGACAAGGATTTTTGGATGCTTACGGTGCTTATTATAATGTACCTGCTGCTTTACAAGGTCATGCTTTACAAAGCATGGAGTCTACACAGAAGATACAAGGTGTGTGTCCGGAGGGATGGCATATACCTTCAATAACAGAATGGCGTAATTTAGCTCAATATGTCGTAGATGCAAAAATGGCGGCTTCAATTAATGGTGTTGTCGATGAGACAGCTGTGGGTAAAGCTTTAGCTTCTACAACAATGTGGAAACTGCCTTTTGATACGGAAGATGTACCTTTGCCTACTTGGATTGGAGAAGCTATGGAAGAAAATAATGCAACACAGTTCAATGGAATACCTACAGGCTTTAGAGCGTGTGCAGGAGAAGAAGCATGGATGGATTTGACATATAGTGCAGGCTGGTGGAGTTCAACGGCGGGAGTTGCTATGTCTGATTTTGCTATGCCAGTTCGAATGTGGGCTACCGATGGTGTATTGGGTACATCTTCTGAATTTAATCCGGGAGTGGGGCTTCCTGTCCGTTGTTTGAAAGATTGATAGTAGATTATTTATTATTCATAAAAAAGTTAGCAACATGAAAAAGTATGCATTTTTATTAGTAGCCCTTTTTACTTTATGGGCTTGTAGCGACGACGACACTACACCGCAACAAGAAGTAACTTGTTCGATTACAGCTCCGGCTGAAAGTGCTATTATTGATTTAGCAACAGCCACCTCAATGACTATTAAGGGCGAAGGCGCTGTTAATGTAGGGGAAATAGAGAGCGTAACTCTGAAAGTAAACGGTAAACCGGTTTCTGAGGTGACAAAAGTGCCGTTTTCTTATGATTATACTTTTGCAGCCGATCAAGCCATCGGTGATATGAAGATTGAACTGACCGTTAAAGGAGATGCGGGTAAAGAAAAGACGGCGACAGCAAATGTTACATTGAAGAAAACAGAATCTGGTACTGATCCTGAACCGGAGCCGGAACCAGAACCTGAACAAGAAGTTACTTGTGAAATTACTACTCCAACCTCAGGTGAGACATTTGATTTAGCTACTGTTACGGAATTAAATATAACAGGAAAAGCTGCTGTAAATGTAGGTAGTGTGGAAACCTTTATTCTAAAAGTAGGCGGGGTGGAAATTGCTCCTGCTCCTGCTCTGGCTGAGGATGGTACATTTTCTCATACTTATGCACTGACAGACCAGCTTACCGGTGAACTGTCAATCGAATTGGCGGTTAAAGGTAATAAAACTGCAACTGTAAAAATAGCATCAGTAGCCGTTACATTAACGAGAACAGTAGCTCCACCGACAGCAGAAACATTTACAGATGAACGTGATGGACATGTTTATAAATATGTTACAATTGGAACACAAAGTTGGATGGCAGAGAATCTTGCTTATTTGCCTCAAGTGAGTAAACCTTCTGCCACTATAGATAGCAATGCGCCTCTTTATTTTGTATTGAACTATGATGGAGAAGATGTGAGTGCAGCAAAAGCGACAGAAGAGTTTGGCCTATATGGCGTTTTATATAATTGGTATGCCGCTATGGGGCAAGCTGATGCACAAGGAGGTGATGCAGAAGCAAATCCGAGTGGTGTTCAGGGACCTTGTCCTAACGGATGGCATGTTCCGAGTAAGGCGGAATGGAAAGAGTTGGAAGCATTTATATCTTTGCAGTTACCCGATGTTAAGGGGAATGTTCTTGTTGATGATTGGGGTGGCGAAACTTATGAATTATATAAAAATGTTTGGTCGGCAATAACAGGAAAGGAAGGTTGGGAAATTTCAGGTAATCTTGATATGTGGCCGGATATGGCACAGGGACCTCAAGACTCATTCGGACTTAATATAATACCATCCGGACAATGTTATCATACAGGTTCATTTGGTTTCTCAGGAAGTTCCACATCATTTTGGACAACAGACAAGCAAGGACAAGGTGGAGGAACTGTTGATATTAGTAACCTTGCTTACAATATTTCTTATTCTAAATTTGGAACAAACGAAAAACGCGGTTACTCAGTTCGTTGTGTAAAAGATTAAAATAAAAAAGTATATATCATCTGTAAGTTTGTGAAAACGAATATTTGATATTTTAATTCTCTCTAACAAGTATAAGGCCGTTACTAAATACTCTTTAGTAGCGGTCTTTTTTATGCTATTATCCATATTGTTTAATTCATGTCAATATTCATCCACAAAGTTTTATTTCCCACAACCATCTATCGCACTATCCCATAATCATAAGGGATAGTATTCCTCTCTGTTTATTCATCTATCTGAAACAAGCTTAATGTGTTAGTTCTCAGTGTGGAACTTTTTGTTTCAGCGGTAAAAACAAAAAGTTCCAAGCGGGGAAACGAAAAGTTTCATGCCGGTAAACGATTAGTTTCAACGGTTGAAACTTTCTGTTCCATTGAGGAAAACTTTTAGTTTCAACCTGTGAATAACCTTATCGTTTATTCCTTTATCTTAGCAAGTATGTACAGAAAAGCCCGTATCAGCACGCTTGTGTCGGAAAAAATAACACTTCTTTAGGAAATATGAAGAATAACCATTACTTTTGTTGCAAATAGTTAGTCTTGAAATTAATAAAAGCGAATAATTAATACGAGCGAGATATGAAAGAACTAGATTGGGCTAATCTGCCGTTCGGCTATATGAAGACAGATTACAATGTGAGAATTTACTATCGTAACGAACAGTGGGGCGCATTGGAAGTATGTAGCGAGGAAACTATTCCTATGCACATGGCTGCTACTTGTCTGCACTATGGTCAGGAAGCATTTGAAGGCTTGAAAGCATTCCGTGGCAAAGACGATAAGGTGCGTATCTTCCGTTTGGAAGAAAATGCGGCGCGTTTGCAGTCTACCTGTCGTGGTATCTTGATGCCTGAGTTGCCGACAGAACGTTTTAAAGAAGCTATTCTTAAAGTCGTGAAGCTGAATGAACGCTTTATTCCGCCTTACGAATCGGGAGCTTCCCTGTATATCCGTCCGTTACTGATTGGTACGGGAGCGCAGGTTGGCGTGCATCCGGCAAATGAATATCTGTTTGTTGTATTCGTAACGCCGGTAGGGCCTTATTTCAAGGGCGGGTTCTCAACCAATCCGTACGTTATTATCCGTGAGTTCGACCGTGCTGCGCCTCTGGGCACAGGTATCTATAAGGTAGGCGGTAATTACGCGGCCAGCTTGCGTGCCAATAAGAAAGCGCACGATTTAGGCTATGCTTGCGAGTTCTATCTGGACGCCAAAGAAAAGAAATACATCGACGAATGCGGTGCGGCCAATTTCTTTGGTATCAAAGACAATACATATATCACTCCGAAGTCCACTTCTATCCTTCCGTCCATCACCAACAAGAGCTTGATGCAGTTGGCTGAGGATATGGGTATGAAAGTAGAACGTCGTCCGGTTCCGGAAGAAGAACTGCTGACTTTCGAGGAAGCGGGCGCTTGCGGTACGGCTGCGGTTATCAGTCCGATTGAACGCATTGACGATGTAGAAAACGGTAAGTCGTACGTGATTGCCAAAGATGGAAAACCGGGACCTGTGTGTACGAAGTTGTACAATAAGTTGCGTGCTATTCAATACGGTGACGAGCCCGATACACATGGTTGGGTAACTATCGTAGAATAACGCATGAGTATAAAGATTACAACCCTTGTCGAGAATTCGGTTTACGGCAAAGGATTACAGGGAGAGCATGGGCTTTCCCTGCTTGTTGATACGGGTGGGCATCGTCTGCTGTTTGATACCGGGGCATCCGACCTTTTTATACGTAATGCCCGGATGCTCGGGATTGATTTGAAGGATGTGGATTTCTTGGTACTGTCGCATGGACATCGTGACCATACAGGCGGTCTGCATCACTTTCTTCAGGTGAATCAAAAGGCTGAAGTAGTCTGCAAGAAAGAGCTTTTTATTCCGAAGTTCAAGGAGGAGCGTGAAAACGGCGTGATGCATCCTGACGCTTTGGATAGCACCCGTTTCCGTTTTGTGGATGAAGTCACCGAATTGTGTCCCGGCGTATTCGTTTTTCCCCGGTTGGCTATTGCGGATGAAGAAGATACGCATTTTGAACACTTCTTCACTTTGGCGGGAGGGAACAAACAGGCTGATACTTTTACGGATGAATTGGCATTGGTACTGAAGCAAGGTGATGAAGTGTCTGTTTTGAGTGCCTGCTCGCATCGGGGAATTACGAATATCATCCGCGTAGTGCAGGAACATTTTCCGCAGACCTCGTTGAAACTGGTATTGGGTGGTTTTCATATCCGCAATACTGCAAAAGAGAAATTTGATGTGATAGCCCGTTTCTTTGAAAACCATTTGCCGCAAAGGCTGGGAGTTTGTCATTGTACGGGCATTGATAAATACGCATTGTTTCATCAATGCTTTGGCGACCGGGCTTTTTATAACTATACCGGTCGGGTAGAAATACTTTAATACATACGAATGGGAAAGAATAAGTTAGAGAAGTTTGCCGATATGGCGAGTTATCCGCATGTTTTTGAATACCCGTACTCGGCAGTGGACAACGTTCCGTTTGGCATGAAAGGAAACTGGCACCGACAGTTTTTCAAGAACGACAATCCGATTGTACTGGAACTGGGTTGCGGTCGTGGAGAATACACAGTAGGACTGGGACGTATGTTCCCCGACAAAAATTTCATCGGCGTGGATATAAAAGGGGCGCGTATGTGGACGGGAGCTACCGAATCTTTGGAATCGGGTATGAAGAACGTCGCCTTCCTGCGTACCAACATTGAAATCATAGACCGCTTCTTCGCACCGGGTGAAGTGAGCGAGATATGGCTTACATTCTCAGACCCGCAGATGAAAAAAGCGACCAAGCGCCTTACATCCACTTATTTTATGGAACGCTACCGTAAGTTTCTGAAAGACGGTGGCACTATCCATGTCAAGACCGACAGCAACTTCATGTTCACCTATACCAAATATATGATAGAGAAGAACGGACTTCCTGTTGAGTTTGTCACCGACGACCTCTATCATTCCGGTTTGGTGGATGATATTCTCGGCATTCGCACCTATTATGAACAACAGTGGCTCGACCGCGGTTTAACCATAAAATACGTCAAGTTCAGGCTTCCCCGATGTGGCGGACTGCAAGAACCCGATATCGAAATAGAGTTGGACGAGTACCGCAGCTACAATCGCAGCAAACGCAGCGGTCTCCAAACCGGTAAATAAACAGTGGCTATCAAATAGTAAACAGTAAATAGTAAAATAGTAAATAACATGACTCTTTATCCTAAATTGATTTTGGATGCACTGGCAACGGTGCGTTATCCCGGCAACAAGAAGAATCTCGTTGAGGCCGAAATGGTTGCCGACAATTTGCGTATTGACGGGATGAAAGTTAGTTTCTCACTGATTTTTGAGAAACCGACCGATCCTTTTATGAAGTCAATGGTAAAGGCTGCCGAAACAGCAATACATACCTATGTCTCACCGGAAGTGGAAGTGACGATTACCACGGAAAGCCGTCAGGCTGCACGGCCGGAAGTTGGTAAATTGCTGCCGCAGGTAAAAAATATAATCGGTGTGTCTTCCGGTAAGGGCGGTGTAGGCAAGTCGACCGTATCGGCCAACCTGGCGGTTTCTTTGGCTAAGCTGGGCTATAAAGTAGGTTTGTTGGATGCCGATATCTTCGGACCGTCCATGCCCAAGATGTTCCAGGTGGAAGATGCCCGTCCGTATGCGGAGAATATCGGCGGACGTGACTTGATTGTGCCTATTGAAAAATACGGTATCAAACTGCTGTCCATCGGTTTCTTTGTAGATCCCGACCAGGCTACTCTGTGGCGTGGCGGTATGGCAAGCAATGCTTTGAAACAGTTGATTGCCGATGCCGACTGGGGCGAATTGGACTATTTCCTGATAGACCTTCCGCCCGGAACCAGTGATATTCACCTTACCGTAGTGCAGACGCTTGCCATGACCGGGGCTGTTGTTGTCAGCACGCCGCAAGCCGTGGCTTTGGCAGATGCCCGTAAGGGTATCAATATGTTTACGAATGATAAGGTGAACGTGCCTATCCTCGGTCTGGTAGAAAATATGGCTTGGTTTACTCCTGCCGAACTTCCGGAGAATAAGTATTACATTTTCGGCAAAGAGGGAGCCAAGAGTCTCGCAGAGGAAATGAATGTTCCTTTATTGGGGCAGATTCCTATCGTGCAAAGCATCTGTGAGAGTGGTGACAAGGGAACTCCCGTCGCTTTGGATGAAAATACGGTGACAGGACGCGCTTTCTTGCAACTGGCTGCCGCTGTGGTACGTCAGGTAGACCGCCGGAATATGGAGATGGCGCCCACCAAGATTGTAGAGACACATAAATAAAAAGATACCCGTATTATTTACTTTAAATTTGAGAAGCATGAAAAGTTTAAAGGTATTATTGTTGGGCATGTGCGTCGCATTGTGCGCATGTTCATCGCAGACATCCACTGTGCAGACAAACGACAAGGGAACTCAATGGCAATGGGAAAACGGAACGATTGTTGTTGAAACTCCCCAACGTCCGGCAGACCAGAAAAGCGTGATAGGATTGGCGCTTCCTAAAATGGAAGTGGTGCGTGTGGGATTTGTAGGTCTGGGAATGCGTGGTCCCGGAGCGGTAGAGCGTTTTATCCATATTCCCGGAACGCAAGTAGTGGCGCTTTGCGATTACGAACAGGAGCGTGCGGAGAAGTGCCAGAGATATTTAGAGCAGGCTTCTATGCCGAAAGCTGCCGTATATTCCGGCGAAAAGGGATACGAGGAACTTTGCAAGCGCGATGATATCGATTTGGTTTATATCGCTACCGACTGGTTGCATCATTTTCCCGTAGCCATGTGTGCTATGGAGAACGGGAAGAATGTGGCTATCGAAGTTCCTTCCGCAATGAATCTGAAAGAGTGCTGGGACTTGATTAACATGAGTGAAAAGACTCGCAAGCACTGTATGATTTTGGAGAACTGCTGTTACGACTGGTTTGAAATGAATACGCTGAACATGGCGCAGCACGGGGTGTTCGGTGAAGTGATTCGTGCGCAAGGCGCTTATATCCACAACCTGAGTCCGTTCTGGAACCATTATTGGAAAAATGGCGAGGGTGATAAGTTGGGCTGGCGTCTGGATTATAACATGAGGCATCGCGGTGACGTGTATGCCACTCATGGTCTTGGCCCTGTTGCACAGGCTCTTGATATCCACCGCGGTGATCGTATGCAAACGTTAGTCGCCATGGATACTAAATCGGTAGTAGGAAAGTCTTTGGTTGAGGCAAGAACCGACTCCGCTTGCAATAATTTCCGTAACGGCGATCATACCACGACACTGATTCGTACCGCTAACGGTAAAGTGATTGAAATACAGCATAATGTAATGACTCCCCAGCCATACAACCGTCTGTATCAACTGACCGGTTCAAAGGGATTTGCCAATAAATATCCCGTAGAAGGATATGCGCTTGATGCCGACCAACTGACCGCTTCGGGGGTAGAACCTAAAGTAGACGATCTGAATTCGCATGGTTTCTTACCGGAGGCGGAGATGGAAGCGCTTGTCGCTAAATACCAACATCCTATTTTGAAGAAATACGGTGACATGGCAAAAGAGGTTGGCGGTCATGGCGGCATGGATTTTATCATGGATAGCCGTCTGGTTTATTGCCTGCAAAACGGTCTGCCTTTGGATATGGATGTATACGATTTGGCGGAGTGGTGCTGTCTGGCGGAATTAGGTGAGCTTTCTATGGATAATAATTGTGCTCCGGTGGCGTTCCCCGACTTTACCCGTGGCGAGTGGAATGTTGTGAAAGGGTATAAGCACGCTTATGCAAGTCCCGAAGATGAAGCTGCCGCTATGGAAAAGGCAAAAGCGTTTACTGCCAAACTGAAAGAGCAGGGGGCTAAAGAATGGGCGCAGGCTGAGAAGAAATAATACTTTTCACTGGTAACAGGTGGTCTTTGGAACCCGGCCTGTCAGATGATAAAGAGGTGTATTAAAAAAACGAACGTTCCGATTAAGGTTGTTTTGTTTTGTAATACACCTCTTTATATATGTCCTTGTTTTAATCGGTCACTTTTAACAGTTCCTCTTTCATCTTTTCAACACCGGGAAAACCGGTTTGCTTGAATTTGATATCTCCCTTACGGTCGATAATCAAATAGGTAGGGACGCCTCTGATTCCGAAACTTTTACTTAAATATTCCCATTGCGCGTTTGTCAGACGGTAGTGCTCTCCATGAATGTCGGGAATCATATTTTCCCATGTCTTCTGTGGAGAAACTTCGCCTGTGATATACAGATAGACAATATCCTTATCTTTCAGTTCTTCTTTCATGGGAGCCATTACTTTGTTCGCCATGCGGCAAGGACCGCACCAGGTTGCCCAGAAGTCTACTAAAAGTACCTTACCTTTGAATTTGCCGATAATGGAGGGAAATAAATCCTCATTACTTACTTCGCCTGCCTCGTTGATGGTAAAACCTGATTTTTTCTTATTGTTCTCGAGTAGCTGCAATAACTGTTCGTTGGCTTGTTGCAATGTGCGTTGATAAGCATCGGGCAGAGTGGTGATTTCAACTTTTTGGGTATCGGTCAGCGGAGTAAAGTCTTTTATACTCTGATAGAGCAATGTCGTGCGGGCGATATCGAAAAATACGCCTTTATCGGTCCCCAATCTCCGGGCGTAATCATTTTGGCGGCGTGCCGATACGTTGATTGCGTACAGGTAAGGTTGTACAAGAATAGCTTGTGGGATATTCAGATGTTTCAAGGTTTCGGTGGGAATATAATCTGCCGGTAAACTTTCGTCTAGTTTTTTGAAATAGGCTTCGGATTCATTTCTTTGCAGTTTTTTCTGTTGCAGAGCGGCCTGCGTCAACAGCCAAGGGGCTTGTGTCAATGTTTGGATTATATTCAATTCCTTTTCAAGAGAGAGTAGTTGTTTGGCACTTTGGCTGAGACTGGCATTGTCTATTTTCTGTTGAATATCTTTTGCTTTGTCAAGCATATAGGTTTTGTAGGCTGCTATATCCATGTCCCCAATCTCTTTTATTAGGGTTTGGTAATTAGTTATCATATCGGTGTTGATGCGGTTTCTATTCAACTCCTCGGATAAACCTGCCAGCGGCCCATTGATGTAGACAATTTCACCATAAGGCTTTTTGCTTTTGTGGAAAGTGGATTTTTTTCTGGATATTTCCCGCAAATTGATGTACAGTTCGCTGGTTTGTTCCGGCTCCACAAAAAAGTTTATATCTGTACCAAGAAGATTGATAGTGGCCGCTGTGGTTCCCATTACGGGGAAAGTGATATTAAAGCTTCCGTCTCGTTTGATTTCCGCTTTGATGGGGTCGGCATAACCTTTTGAGGGTTCCGACAGATATAAGGAGAGCTCTTTCATCATGCAGGGACGATAATCCAACAGCTTCCCTTTTACAGTAGTGTTACCATATTGCACAAGGGGAGCGGGGAGTGCGGCATTTTTATCTATCGGATGAGCTACGGCTTCCTGCGGTAATATTAACTTCGGCAGTTCTTTGCTTTTCAGTTGTATTCCCCAAATACTGAAAGCTCCTTCCACACCTTCCCCTTCTGTAAAGTCGATGGATGTAACTTTGGCTGGCAATGGCGGAAATACCAGCTGAAACTCTGCTTCACCGGATTCCGGCATCCAAAATTGCTTTCCGGGAGTGATGCCTATGCCGGAGCGTAGTAAGTAAGTTTCTCCGTTATTGTCTTGCAGGTAACTTTCCGAGGCAATCCGTATCCAGTTTTTTGGACGGTATTTGGCGTAGATATGCAGTACGGTGGCTGTGTCGCTAAGTATTATTTTACTTACTTCGATGGAGGTCGTGTTACGTACGCAGAATGGCGGTTCTTCGATAACCCGGTTTTTGGCTTGGACGGTACAACCTACTATCAAGCCGACGATAAGTAATAGTGTTTGTCTCATAATATGTTGGTTTTTTATCAAAAATACGCATGTTTCGCAGAAGTGCAAGTATATGCGAGTTAATTGATGCAAAACGAAAGAAAATCGTATTTTTGCAAGAAACGTTGTATCTTTGGGAAATACTTAACATCATCTATAACATGAAAACAAAATCTTTTCTTTTGTGCCTTGTTCTGGTTGTATCCGCCAATGCACAAGTCGTCTATCACGACGCTTCCGCTTTTCCTCTGTTGGGAAAAGCTACCGAGACAACCCTTACACGTTACGAACGTTTGCCGGACTCTTTACAGAATATCTCCCGTAAGCCTTTATGGGAGTTAGGGCGCAACAGTGCCGGACTTGCTGTACGCTTTCGTTCTAATTCTACCCGGATTGCTGCCAAATGGGATGTATTGCTCGACAGGAATATGAATCACATGACCCCTACGGGTATTAAAGGACTTGATTTATATTGTCTGCAAGATGGAAAGTGGGTGTTTGCCGGGAGCGGACGTCCGCAAGGAAAGGCGAATGAGGCGACGATGGTGAAAGATATGCTGCCGGAAGAACGTGAATATCTTTTGTACCTTTCTTTATATGATGGAGTGACTTCTCTTTCTATCGGTGTCGATTCGTTATCTCAAATTAGCGGGCCGGCAGTAGAATTACCGGTGCGTAAGAAGCCTGTCGTATTTTACGGGACAAGTATTCTGCAGGGAGGTTGCGCTTCCCGTCCGGGTATGGCGCATACCAATATTTTGGAGCGCTGGCTCAATCGGGAGTGTATTAATTTGGGATTTAGCGGTAATGCTTTATTGGATTTAGAGATAGCGCATGTGATAGCGGGTGTGGATGCTTCGGTATTTGTATTGGATTTTGTTCCGAATGCCAGTGTGGAGCAGATAAAGGAACGTACTGATAAGTTCTATTCTATTATCCGTAGCAAACATCCTGATACGCCCATACTCTTTGTGGAGAATCCTGTATTTACTCATTCCCGTTTTAATGGAACCGCTGCCAAGGAAGTGAAAGATAAGAACGAAACTTTGCATACTGTTTTTCAATCTCTCAAAAAGCGGGGAGAGAAGAATATCTATCTGCTTTCTTCCAAAGATATGATAGGGCATGATGGAGAAGCTACCGTAGACGGTGTTCATTTTACGGATTTAGGTTTTATGCGTTATGCGGAGATGTTGTATCCGGTGTTGAAGAAACATATAAAAACAGAGTAAAGGGAAGTAAATTGTAAAAGTAACTTCTCCCTGTTATTTAAAACGCAGTGAAGAATCCCTTTCTCTTATATGTATGGGAAGGAGATTCTTCACTGCGTTTTAAATGACAGGGAGAGATGTTTATCAAAGCTTAGTATTTCCCTGACATTCGTATATCAAGTTTCTCAGCCTTAAGCTTTCTTCTTGAAAAGTTCTTTCAGACAAATTGTCTTATTATTAATCAGCGGATGAGCCCAGAACCCGATGAATGTGATATAACCTACGAATACGAGGATAATCAACATACCGGTGCGTAATGAAGTTGCATCCGCCAGCATACTGATAATCATCGGACCGCCGGCTCCGCCTACAATCGCCGAACACAGGATACCCGCAAACGAGCCATGATGTTGCGATGCCGAGTTCAGTGCCAGTGAGAATACGATGGAGTACATCATGGAAATGCTGAAACCGATAGCCGGGAAAGCAATGATAGATGCTTCCTTATTTCCAAAGAGCGCAGTCAGCAATAAGACGATAGTTAATCCGCCTGATATTTGGAGCAGCCGTTTACTGTCAATCAATTTCAACAGTACCATGCCTACCAGGCATCCGGCAGTCATTAATCCCCAGAAATAACTTACAGCTTGCGCACCTTCTACCTGCGGGTTCACTCCGTGATATTGTTCGAGGAATGTACTCATAAAGATGGAAGTTCCCTGTTCCGTGCTGACGTAACAGAAAATACCGAGGAAGAACAACCATACGTATTTCTGCTTGAACAGTGCCAGATAGGAATCTTTTGAACCGCTCTTTTCATCTTCTTTCAACTCGATTTTCGGGAAGCGGGAAACGCTTACGGCAATCAGCATTACCAGCAATAGTAACGTAAATACCCAGTAAAGCGATACCCACGGCAAATCGGGCGGGGTGATACCTGCCAAGAGGTCGATGAAGAAATTCCGGCCTTCCGTGTATATATCCGGATTGAGTTCGTGAATCAGGTATGTGTATACCAAAGGGCTGAGGAAAGAAGCGATACCGAATACGAATTGGGCTACCTCTGCCACGAACGCGTAGTTCTCTTCTCCGCCTACGACACGCTGTAACGGATTAATAACTGTCTGCAACATGGCCATACCCAAGCCTATGATGAAAGAAGAAGCCAGCAGCACAGGGTATGTGTGCATGCAAGCAAACAACGTTGTTCCGATAAACGGCATCAGGAAGCCCAAGAACAATACCGGTTTCTCGCCGAAGCGGTCAATCATCAGCCCGGCAGGAATAGACATGATAGCATAGGCAATGAAGAAAGAAGTCGGGATGAATCCCGCCATTGCCAGGTCACTCAAATTGAAGTTATGAATAATGTCCGGAATGAGCGGTCCCAGGATATTAGTAATAAACGATATGGTAAACCAGAACGCCATGATTAGCGCCAGCATTCCTAAATTCTTTTTCATACTATTTTGTGTTTAATGAGAAGACCAGTGACGCGGCGCCGATACTTCCAGCTTTATTACCTAAAGATGCAGCCATGATTTGAGTATTCACGGCACAGTCGGCTATGGCATAACGATGTGCTTTTTCGCTGACTTTCCGGATATAGAAGTCACCGGCTTCGGACAGTCCGCCACCTATTACGATGCGTTGCGGGCTGAAGATGTTGATGAACCCGGCGATGCCATGTCCCAGAAAATCACAATGCTCGTCCAAGCACTCTGTCGCCAGTTCGTTTCCTTCTTTATAAAGGCGTACGATAAGCTCTCCGTTGATGTCTTCACCCGGGAATGAGACACCGGCTTCAGCGGCACGTTTGCTGAAACGGCGTACCAGTGCCGAAGTGGATGCATAATGCTCCAGGCATCCCACGGAACCGCATGCACAAGGTTCACCGTTAGCGATAAGGGGCACATGTCCCAGTTCGGTACCGCGGTTGGCAAAACCGTTGAACAGTTTACCGTCGATAACCACTGCGCCGCCGATACCGGTTCCTACGGTCAGGAACACGACATTCTTTGCACCTTGTCCGGCACCGTACATCGTTTCTCCCAACCCCATCAGGTTGGCGTCATTGCCCATCTGTACAGGCAGGCCGGTTTCCGCTTCAATGCGGTCGGCAAGATTCAGATTCTCCCAACCCTTGATGTTCTCGGCTCCACCCAGTACTATGCGGTTCGTTTCGTCCACAATACCGGGAGTACCTATACCTATACCTTCTACCGCTACTCCGAGTTGCAGGGCCGAAGCCATCACCTCTTTGCAGGCGGTTACCAATTGACCGATTACCGCTTCCGCGGATACGTCGGCTTTTGACGGTAACTTCCCTTGAAAGTGAAATACGCCTTCATTATCAATAAGGGCGTATTTCACAGAAGTACCGCCAAGGTCAATTCCTATAGCGTATTTTTTCATAATTATCAAACTCTTTCAGCCCAGATAGGAGAACTCCAAGCCCATTGTCCGTCGCGCTGACGTACACGTACGTAGTAATAATCGGTGTCACGCTGAGGTTCTTTGTCTTCCATGTAGTGTTCTACGGTGAAGCAGCTTTCAGGCATGGCGCGGTTAAAGAGAATAGCTTCGCTCAACCAGCCGATCATGAAGTGAGAACGGGAACCTTCAAGCAGTTCGCCCAATGTGTGTTCGAACTTCTTGCCGTTGAAGTCTGCGGTAAGTATTCCGTCCTTCGGCATTTCCAGGTCAAGGATTACCGCCTGCATGGCTGCGGTGGTTGTATTCGGGTTCTTGCTGCTGTACAAATCCAGTTCCGTTTCTTTCTCGCCCACGGAGAGAATACGATTTACATGTGTCTTGAACTCGTGTTCGCCCTCTTGAGGAGAAGTGAAGGCTGCGCCACGGAAGCAAGGAGTAACGCTTACGATACGGCCCTTGTTTACCGACAGCTTACCTTGCCAGTGTACGTACTTTTCTTCGCGGTTCCAACCGAAATCAACTTTTACTTTGCAACGGACGGTATCGCCTTCTGGTGCAACCGGAGTTAACGGGCCGTTCATGCGGGCCAATATCTGACCGTTTTTAACAATGTCTACATAATCGATGCAGCTTTCGCCGGTTACATTCAAGTAGACACGACGGCTGTTGCCACGGACAACATCACCCATGAAAGCGTCATTAAGACGGAAGTCGATTATTATTTTATCACCGGTGGCGGCGCATACGTGGCGGGTACGAAGAGCTTCCCAGATAGCGTCACGAGTCAATGACGGAGCCAGAACACCGATACGTCCGTCACCGTAGCTGCCCGGATAACCGGAGTGCTGGTCGGTAGAAGCCATGATACCGAATTTGTGGCCTTGATCCAGACCGTATTGGATAGTGCCTTCCCATTGGCGGGGACCCATATCGTGCAGATACGGATAATCGCCCTGGTCGCTTTCTGCCAAACCGTGGCGGGAATACATTTCGACGAACGGAGTAATATCTCCTTCGGTGAAGCATTTCCAGTTGTAGCCGCGATAACCGCCCTGATAACCCATGTGGTGCGGAGTGACGAATACTTTATGTCCTTTGGCTTTCTCTTTCCAGTCTTCGATGGAAGTACATTCCACAAGCGGTGCGTCCAAATCATAGTTCAGCGCTACGTGGTCGCCATGTTCCATACTGTGTGCCTCGTATCCTACGAAAGTAAGGAATTCGCCTTCCTTATTGTATTCGTTGGTCATCTTTACATATTTCTCATAACCGCCTTCGCGCAAACGCTTGAAAGCTCCGGTATGATAGTCGATTACCCATTTCAGACGGGGATCGTTTGCACCCGGAATATCCGGCCACATAGCGTGGGGAGTTACGCTGACAAAGTCCAACTGGCCTTTGGCCGCTTCAAAAGCATCGCGCATATCGCCGTGTCCGTAAGTAATGTTACAGTGGTTATGTAAGTCACCCCAGAATACTTTAAGGTTACTTGCCGTCGGCATAATTTTCTTTGCTTCTTTGCTTCCTGCTACGCAAGAGCCGAGCAGGCTTCCTGAAGCTGCCAGTCCGAGAAAAGA
>ENA-OPXI01000511-OPXI01000511.1-human-gut-metagenome-genome-assembly--contig:-NODE-511-length-27503-cov-7.936753_pt1 | contig 27503 bp, 28 predicted proteins | sample MGYA00241520_ERZ502032 | MGnify/ENA primary metagenome ERZ502032 (study PRJEB25962, sample SAMEA2042106) | human gut metagenome | biome: human gut; feature: human-associated habitat; material: faeces...
CCCTGAATGAGTTCCAAGGCTTCCGTATTGGCAGAAATGATGGCAATCGGGGTTTTGAGTTCATGGCCAGCATTGGTAATGAAACGCTTCTGGTTTTCCATATTATCGACGAAGGGCCGGATGATAAGGTTGCAAAGCCCGGTCAGGACAAGGACATAAACCAGAATGCAGCCAATACCAAAGCGCAGGGAATATCGGACAAAGCTTTCCACAGCTGCCACGTCCTTTGTAGAATCCATAATGACAATACGGTATTGATGATTGTCAAGGGGCGTCACCATATAGCTGTAACTTGCCCGGTTCTTGCGAAAGATTCCCCGATCCCTCTGTGATTCGATGACGCTCCGGACAACTTGGACCGCCTCACTTTCACTAAAAGAAGCAATGCGGGAAAGGTTGACATCTTCTACATTGCCGAGGCGGTCGAGAACAATACTAAAATAACGGATCTGATAGATCGATTCCGGGGAATCATTGTACCAGTCCGGATCCTCAATCCAGGAAGAGGGCCGTTCTCCTTCCCGCCGCGGCAGCTGCCCTCCATTTTCGGAGATACTTGTGAGGAGCGAAAAAACGGAGTGCTGCATACGCATATAGGAAATGGTATTGATGAGCCCCAACGCGCCAACCACAATGATGATAACGGCAAGAGTGCCTACGAGAATGAATTTGCGCCGCAGACGCTGGATTTCAGCCATTTGCGGCCTCCTGGGAAACAAGGCGGAAACTGCCATTTTCCTCACCTTCTATGGTGCAATGGCTGCCGATGGCCCGAAGTTTCTCCCGCAGATAAGAAATATATATCCAGACCACGCCAGGACCTTTTTCTTCCTCATCCTGCCAGACATGGGAAAGGAGCAGCTCCGTTGAAAGAGTTTTTCCTTCATTGAGCATGAGCAGTTTCATCAGGGCCGTTTCCTTAGCCGATAAGCGAACACTGCTGGTACATGAAAGTTCCCCTTCACCGACCTTAAGGGTAAGCGTACCCGTTGTGAGATCTTCCCTGTCCTTCTGACGGCGCCGCGTCATGGAACGGATGCGGGCAAGCAGTTCCCCCATGGCAAAGGGTTTCGTCAAGTAATCATCAGCGCCAGCATCTAATCCCATGATACGGTCGTCGACTTCTGATTTTGCCGTAAGAAAGATTGCCGGCGTTTCATTGCCGCTTTGCCGGATTTCGGAAAGAGCCGTTACGCCATCTTTAATGGGCATCATAATATCAAAGATGAGACAGTCATAGGGCTTTTGCGCAGCCGCTTCGACAGCTTCCGCCCCATTTTGCACAGTATCCACCGTATAGCCTGAATGGGTAAGGACAGCAGAAATGGCCATGCTCATGGCTTTTTCATCTTCAGCAAGCAAGATATTCATCCCTTAAGACTCCTTTTTATGATTTTTGCGGATGAGGTGGGAAATGGTCTGCATGGAAAGATCACAGGCCGCAAGCTCATCAGCACAGCGTTTCAATTCTTCGATGATAAGGGCGGGATCTTCAATATCCTGTTTGTATTTCACTTCATGTTCCAAACTTGCCCAGGAATCCATGGCAATGGTCCGCAGCTGCAGCTCCGCAAAAAAACGGCCTGGATTCTTTCCATCGATGTCTTCAAAAGGGGCCGTCACTTCAATAATGATGTGGTAGCTGCGGTATCCATTCGGTTTTACATGACTGATATAGTCTTTTTCCTTGATGATCCGGCAGAAAGGAAAGCTGCGGATAGCCTCAAGGTTGGTATAGATATCATCGATAAAACGACAGACAATCCGAATACCAATGGCATCATTTAGTTCCCGCAGAGCGGAGCGAGCCGATACGGGAAGCCCCTTTCTCACACACTTTTCGTTCATGCTGTCAATGCTTTTGACACGGTAAATCAAATGCTCATAGGCTGGCTCCCCTGTTCTTTCCTTGCAGACGCGGCTATAGTCTTCAATTTTTCCAACAAGATAGGTCATGACGCGCTGCAGGGTCGGCTGCCAATCGGCATAGGATGGATTTTGTTGTGTCATAGTGGCATGGACCTCCTTTTACGGTTCTTTCTTTATTGTATCATAGCAGGTAGTCCCAAAAAGGAAATAATCTGAAACAAAATGAGCACAGTGAAGAAAAGGGATAAGGGAAACCTGTTCCCTTACCCCCTTTCCCCCGATTGATCCCCTATCAATGAAAAATCCACAGGATCAGGTTGAGCACAATACTAACAACAATACAGCTGACAACAGGAAAATAGAAACTGCCATGCTTTCCCGTAATCGAAATGTCCCCCGGCAAATGCCCCAATGGGAGGAAATGGGGGCCAAACTCCACAAAAAGACCTATCACGACAAATAGGATGCCAATGGTAATCAGCAATCGACCCATGGATGCGCTCTCCCCCTTTTTAATTTACGCCCGGAAAGGCAGATACATACTGAATGGTAATATCAGGGAAACTATTGACGAATTGGACCGTAAAGTCCTCACCAAATTCAACAAACTGCCACTCTCCAATTTCATCCGGGAAATAGTCAACCACTTTCACTTTAAGGTCAGGGAAAGCATTGACGACCTTGACCTTGATATCGGCATTATATTCAACAATGCGTACCTTCCCACTGAGACGAATTTTTCCAAAATACCCATCCCTGGATACACCAGAAGCCCATCCGGTAAGCGGCAGGGCAAAGACGAACAGTAACAGGCAAAAAGCAGACAGTATGCGTTTTTTCATCGGCCTTCCCTCCTTTCTCTTATTATAACAGAAATATGCCCTAAAAAAAGAGGATAAGGGAGAGTTATTCTACCCATAAAAAAACTGTGAAGAAAGACGACACGCATTCTTCACAGCCAGTTGCACACTTATTTAGGATAATTATTGGACGTACTGTCCTTAAGAACGACGTCATGGGCTCCACCTTCGACAAGGCTGGTTGCAGAAACAAGGGTCAATTTTGCTTTTTTCTGCAGCTCAGGAATCGTAAGCGCCCCACAGTTGCACATGGTAGAGGAAATCTTGGCAAGGGTGACACCGACGTTTTCTTTTAGCGGCCCTGCATAAGGAACATAAGAGTCTACGCCTTCAACAAAGGAGAGTTTCTTATCTCCGCCCAGGTCATACCGCTGCCAATTGCGGGCACGGGCAGAACCCTCACCCCAATATTCCTTCATATACGTGCCGTTGATATTGACACGCTTGGTAGGGGATTCATCAAAGCGGGCAAAATAGCGTCCCAGCATAATGAAATCAGCCCCCATGGCAAGGGCGAGGGTCATGTGATAGTCATAGACAATCCCGCCGTCCGAGCAGATTGGCACATAGATTCCTGTTTCTTCAAAGTATTCATCACGGGCTTTGGCTACTTCGATAACAGCCGTTGCCTGACCGCGGCCAATCCCCTTTTGTTCACGAGTAATGCAGATGGAGCCGCCGCCAATACCAATCTTGATGAAATCGGCACCCGCTTCAGCCAGGAAGCGGAACCCTTCCTTATCAACAACATTGCCGGCACCAACCTTGACCTTGTCGCCATACTTGTCACGGATCCACTTGAGGGTCCGTGCCTGCCATTCACTGAATCCTTCGGAAGAATCGATGCAAAGGACATCAGCACCAGCTTCGACAAGGGCTGGAACACGCTGTTCATAATCCCGGGTGTTGATTCCGGCACCAACCATATGGCGCTTCTGACCATCAAGAAGCTCCAACGGATACTGTTTGTGGGTCTGGTAATCTTTCCGGAAGACCATATAAAGCAGATTTCCGTCTTTATCAATAATGGGAAGGGTGTTGAGTTTGTTATCCCAAATGACATCATTGGCTTCTTTAAGCGTTATGTCCGCATCGCCAACCACCATTTCAGAAACTGGCGTCATAAAGTCCTTGACAAGATCCGTCATATGCATGCGGCTGACACGATAGTCACGACTTGTTACGATACCTTCGAGGTGACCATGACCGGAACCATCGCTTGTAACTGCGACGGTAGAGTGTCCCGTTTTTTCCTTTAAGGCAAGAACATCGGCCAGGGTGCTATCCGGGCGAAGATTGGAATCACTTACGACAAATCCCGCTTTATAGCTTTTTACGCGAGCAACCATCGCGGCTTCGCTTTCCACAGATTGAGATCCATAGATGAAGGACAGGCCCCCTTCACGGGAAAGGGCCACCGCCATCCCATCATCGGATACGGACTGCATAATAGCGGAAACAAGGGGAATGTTCAGGCTAAGGGCCGGCTTTTCACCCTTTTTAAACTTTACCAGAGGGGTCTTGAGACTTACGTTCGCAGGAATACATTCGCTGGAAGAGTACCCAGGGACCAACAGATATTCACTAAAAGTATGCGCAGGTTCATCATAAATGAATGCCATTCTCATTTCTCCTTGAAGATATTTTCCCTATTTTATCACTACACTGTCACAAATGCAACAGTTATTTTACAAATTCCCCGTTTCCCGTCTTAAAAGGCGAGATATGGGAAGGAACGGCCCGAAGGCCGTTCCTATGATCAATCAGCGGTTCAGCGCTCTCCAGGCAATATCTTTACGATATTGGGCCCCTTCGAAATGAATGCGTTCTACAGCACCGTAAGCGCGTTCCTTTGCTTTTGCGATTGTTTCATCGACAGCCGTCACTCCGAGAACCCGGCCGCCATTTGTGACAATCTGCCCGTCCACTTCCTTGGTTCCTGCATGGAAGACCACGACATCTTCGAGCTTGGACGCTTCCTTAAGACCCGTAATGGCGATGCCCTTGGGATAGGAACCAGGATAACCGCCGCTTGCCATGACAACACAGACAGCAGCACCAGATTTCCATTTCACCATATCAGGACAAAGGGTTCCTGTTGCGCAGGCATACATCACTTCTGCGAGGTCCCCGTCGAATAAAGGCAGGACGGCCTGGGTTTCCGGATCGCCAAAGCGGCAGTTGAATTCAACGACCTTGATGGAATCCCCACTGATCATGAGACCTGCATACAGACAGCCAGAATAAGGCCGTCCTTCCTTTTCCAAAGCATCAATAACAGGACGAATAATCGTATCCAGAGTCTTTTGCTTAAGGGCCTCTGTCATCACGGGTGCTGGGGCATAAGCGCCCATGCCACCCGTATTTGGCCCCTTATCCCCATCAAAGACCCGCTTATGGTCTTGGGCTGGAATCATAGGAACAATGGTCTTGCCATCGGTAAAGCACAAAAGGGAACATTCCTCCCCTTCCATAAATTCCTCGATGACAACGCGGCTCCCGGCACTTCCAAAACGATGCTCTTGCCCCATCATTTCTTCCAGCGCTTCCAGCGCTTCTTTTTCCGTCATCGCGACAACGACACCTTTACCGGCAGCAAGTCCATCGGCCTTGATGACAATCGGGGCCCCTTTTTCGCGAACGTAAGCCTTCGCTTCATCCAAGGAATCGCATACCTTGAAAAATGCCGTAGGCACGTGGTACTTTTCCATCAGTTCCTTGGAAAAGATCTTGGATCCTTCAATCTCTGCCGCCTGGGCCTTAGGCCCAAAGGCCTTGAGCCCATGAGCTTCAAAGACATCGACGAGACCCGCTACAAGGGGTGCTTCAGGCCCCACTACGGTCAGGTCGATGGCATGCGTTTCGGCCCACTGGGCCAGACCTTCAAGATTGGTCACATCCATGGGAACGCATTCTGCCAATCCCATCATCCCCGGGCCGCCAGGAATCGCATAGAGCTTCTTCACCTTAGGACTTTGGGCGAGTTTCCAAACAATTGTATGTTCGCGGCCGCCACCGCCGATGACGAGTACATTCATACCAATAGGCCTCCTTTATGACAGCAGTTTCTCGAAATAGGCGCTGATGGCCGTATCATAATGCGCCGTATGGGCAAAAGCCTCATGGGCCAGCATCCGGCGCGTCTTAAGGTCCACGTCACCTTTTTCGTCAAGCATCTTCATGAGACTGGCATAGCGATCCGGATTCGTGATGACCACCACATCGTGGAAATTCTTTGCCGAAGCCCGAACCATGCAGGGACCGCCAATGTCGATATTTTCGATGGCTTCCGCTTCTGTCACGTTCGGTTTAGCAATCGTCGCTTCAAAAGGATACAGGTTGCAGACCACCAAATCAATCGGTTTAATGCCGTTCTTTTTCATATCTTCCATGTGTTTGGGATTGCTGCGCACCGCAAGGATTCCGCCATGAATCTTTGGATTCAGCGTCTTGACGCGGCCGTCCATCATCTCCGGCGTGCCCGTCACATCACTGACATAGGTCACAGGAATACCGGCATCCTCGATGGCTTTCATGGTTCCGCCCGTAGAAATGATTTCGATGCCTTTATCATGAAGGAAGCGGGCTAATTCTACAATGCCACGCTTATCAGACACACTGAGGAGGGCTCTTTTGATTGCCATAGCGATCACCTTATTCCTTTCTGATCTTGACTCTCCGCCCTTTAACGCTCAGGCGGTCTTCACACCATAGTTTCACAGCTTCCGGAAGGATTGTATGTTCTTCTACTAGGATCCTCGCGGCAAGGGTATCGTGTGTATCCTCATCGTAGACGGGAACCGCCCTCTGGAGAATAATTGGACCGGAATCCATGCCGGCATCGACAAAATGAACGGTACAGCCAGCAATCTTGACTCCATACTGGAGGGCCTGCCCCTGTGCGTCAAGACCTTTGAAACTCGGCAGGAGGGCCGGATGGATATTGATGATGGCGTGGGGCCACTTGGTCACAAATTCACCGCTTAAGATGCGCATAAACCCAGCAAGGACAACAAGCTCGACCCCCGCATTCCGCAAGGCGGCATCAAGGGCCGCTTCATAGGAAGCCTTATCCTTAAACTCCTGACGGAGAATGGTCTTTCCCGTGATTCCCGCTTTGGCCGCCCGTTCAAGGGCAAAGGCTTCCGGACTGTCACTGATAACAAGGCAAATCTCAATTGGAAGGGATTCTGCCGCAATCTTATCAATGATGGCCTGCAAGTTGCTTCCTCGACCGCTAACAAGGACACCGATCTTTCTTTTATTCACCAAAAACGCCGCCTTTCATGACCGTCTTCTTTGTTCCAGGTACAACATGACCCAGTTCATAGAAGGTTTCCCCATTTTCCTTCAAATGGGCACGGACAGCATCTGCTTCATCGGCCCCGACAACAAGGACCATGCCGACACCCATATTAAAGGTGCGGTACATTTCCTTCCAAGGCACGTTGCCCCATTCCTGGAGTTTCTTGAAGACCGCCGGCATTTCCCACGCATCGGCATGGACTTCGGCATCACAGTCAGCCGGAAGAATACGGGGAATGTTTTCATAGAATCCGCCGCCCGTGATATGCACCATGCCGTGGAGATCGAACTTCTTGATGAGCGGCAGGCACGTACGGGGATACAGACGGGTCGGTGTAAGAAGTTCTTCACCGAGAGTCTTGCCAAATTCAGGGATATACGTATCAACCTTCATGCCCATCACGTCAAAGCAAAGCTTACGAACAAGGGAATAACCATTTGAATGGATGCCCGTGGAAGGAAGGCCCAAGAGCACATCACCGGCCTTTACCTTATCACCAGTAATCATCTTGTCCCGTTCGACCACACCGACGGAAAAACCGGCAATGTCATATTCATCTTTGGCATAAAAGCCGGCCATTTCAGCGGTTTCACCGCCAATAAGGGCACAGCCCGATTCTTTGCAGGCGCCGGCCACACCACGAACGATGTCAGCAATCTTTTGGGAATCCACCTTAGCCGTTGCAATGTAATCGAGAAAAAAGAGCGGTTCCGCTCCCTGGACAAGGATATCATTGACACACATGGCGACTGCATCCTGGCCGATGGTGTCATGACGGTCCATGAGGAAGGCAATCTTGAGCTTGGTACCCACGCCATCAGTGCCGGATACAAGAACAGGATCCTTGTAGGAACCCAGGGCAAAAAGACCTCCAAAACCACCTAGGTCACCAATGACCTCCGGACGATAGGTCGCGCGGACACTATCTTTCATCAGTTCAACGGCTTTATTGCCGGCATCAATGTTTACCCCGGCATCAGCATAGGTAATGCTCTTTTTCTCATCACTCACGATTGGTACCTCCTTAGCAGCCCATTTCAAATTGATACTTGGAACCTTGTTTCATCTCTTCATCTGCCCCATCAGGATACTTGGCATTGAAGCAGGCATAGCACATATCATCCGGATCAAGGACGGACAGGGATGACCGTAAGCCTTCCATGGAAATATAATGCAGGCTATCAGCTTTAATGTATTCACAGATCTCTTTTTCCGTCTTGGTCGCAGCAATCAGTTCCTTGCGTTCTGACGTATCAATGCCATAATAGCAGGAATTCATGACCGGTGGAGAACTGATACAGACATGGACCTGCTTAGCCCCAGCATCACGCAGGAGCTGGACAATTTTGCCGCTTGTCGTCCCGCGGACAATCGAATCATCAACCATGACGACAGACTTGCCCGCCACCAAACTGCGGTTGGCATTGAGCTTCAGCCGAACTGCGTTGAGGCGCTGTTTCTGCGTCGGCTGGATAAAAGTCCTTCCAATATATTTATTCTTTGTCAATCCTTCGAGGAAAGGTATTCCCTTTTCAAGGCCATAGCCAATGGCGGCCGGCGTCCCTGAATCAGGAACGGAAATAACGATATCCGCCTTGATATCCTTAGTTTCACGGGCAAGGATACGTCCCATATTGACACGGGCCAAATAAATGCTTTCCCCATCCATGATGGAATCAGGACGGGCAAAATAGACAAACTCAAAGATGCAATGGGCGCGGTGTTCTGGTTGATGCTGGGCATACATGAGACTTGTCGGCTCTTTATCAGCATCATCGATAACAATCATCTCGCCCGGTTTGATGTCACGGACATAATGAGCACCCACCAAATCAAGGGCACAGGTTTCACTGGCAACAACCCAGCCATGATCAAGACGACCCAAACAAAGAGGCCGAAAACCATAAGGATCACGGAACGCAATCAGTTTATCGTTACTCATGATGAGGATGGCAAAAGCACCCTTGATTGCATTGGCGGCCTCCGCTACGCGCTCTTCCAAGGTCTTTTTGCGGGAACGGGCAATCAGGGACAGAACGACCTCGCTATCAACCGTAGTCTGGAATACGTGTCCTTCCTTGGCAAGCTCCTGCCGCAGGCTAGCTGCATTTGTCAAGTTACCATTATGGGACAGGCAGAGATTTCCCCCATCATAGAACACTTTCAAAGGCTGGACATTGTAAGTCATACTGCTGCCCGTCGTGGAATAACGGACATGACCAATGCCAATATATCCGTCAAGACCCTTGAGTCCTGATTTGAACACATCGGAAACAAGGCCCATATTCTTTTTCACATGGACGTTCTGTCCGTCGCTGACAATAATTCCCGCACTTTCCTGACCGCGGTGCTGCAGTGCAAAAAGCCCCCAGTACGTATTAAGTGCTACATCGTCTTTGTGGGAATAGATACCGAATACACCGCATTCTTCATGCAGCTTATCCGCTTCGTAGAAAAGGTCCCGCATAGTTCCTCCTTAAATGACAATCAATTAATTAGAAGCACGGGCAGCTGCCAGCTTCTCCCCTTTGGCTCTGACTTCTTCTTTCATCTTGGCACGATAAGTGGCAAGCTTCTGAACCAGTTCCGGATACTTAAGGGAAAGGATTTCTACAGCAAAAATAGCCGCGTTCTTGGCCCCGTCGATAGCCATGGCTGCCACAGGAATTCCGCTTGGCATCTGGACCGTACTCAAAAGGGCATCCATTCCATTAAGAGCCGTTGCATTAATTGGCACCCCAATGACCGGAAGCGTAGTATACGCAGCTACGACACCACCCAAGTGAGCCGCCGCTCCTGCAGCGGAGATAATGACGTCAACACCGCGGTCCCGAGCCCCTTCGGCAAAGGCCTTGACGAGTTCCGGCGTACGATGGGCGCTAGCAACCGAGACCTCAAGGTCAATGCCAAATTCCTGAAAGACTTTTTCAGCACTCTCCAGTTTAGGCCAATCAGAATTGCTTCCCATGATCATTGCAACTTTCATCTTAAGCACCTCCGAATAAAAAAGACCCAGAGCCTACCATGAATCGATTACCATGAAACTTCTCTTGGGTCAGTTGAACAAATGCATAAATGCTGATTACATTCTATCAATCTGCAGCCTTGCTGTCAATTCTAATTCGAACTTTTATTTCAAATGTTACAAAATTGTTCATGCATAAGTGAGGCTTTCCTCGTCCCTAACAAGGGTGCTTCCTGCTCTGCCACAAGGCCACAAGAGATAGAAAAAGAGCTGCCCGCAGGCAGCTCATACATACACAAGTCAAGCAAAGCGTTTTTCCCATCCTGATTTTTGGTAATAGAGATAAAGCAGGAAACTGCACATCATCCACCCCAAGGGGTAGCCAAAGGCCATGAGATGCGGCTCGTTTTGGATATGGGAGACAATGAAAAGATAGATTTGTCTAAAAAAGACAAAGGAAAAGAGCATGATGACCATTGGCGCCCGGGCATCGCCAATGCCCCGCAGAACGCCAGCGTAGACCTGGTTCAGGCAGGCAAAGAGAGCGAACCAACAGTTCGTTCGGATGAAAAGGGTGCCATAATAAACAACGTCTGGATCTGTATTGAAAATCCGAACGATCTCCGGGGCAAAGCAGAGTGCCGGCAGAGCCAGGATCAGCGTCCCGATTTCCGCCATTTTCAAGGCGACCTTATGACCCTCCTTGATGCGGGAAAGATTCCGGGCCCCGGCGTTTTGACCAGTAAAGGTCGTAACAGCTAAGGCAATGGTCATCATAGGCATGAGGATAAAAGCATCAATTCGGAAATAGACACCCCACCCCGTAGTGCTCGCCGCCCCAAAAAAATTGATATAGGCCTGGACAAAAACATTGGAAAAACTGGTGAGAGCCTGTTGAAATCCTGCCGGCATACCGACATCGATGATCTGCTTAAAAACAAAGGCGTGGATCTTCATGTTCCTGAAACGGATCTGATAAACATCATGGGAGCGATAGAGAACAAATAGGATAAGGAACGCCGAAACATATTGGCTCATGACGGTTGCAAGCGCTGCGCCGGCCACACTCATCTTGAGGGAAACCACAAAATAAAGATCCAGTACGACATTAAGTAGACTCGTAAAGATAAGGAAATAGAGCGGCCTTTTAGAATCCCCGACGGCCCGTAAGACGGCAGAGCCCATGTTATAAAGCATGGTACTTGTGGATCCCGTCAAAAGGATCCGGAGATACACCGTCGAAAGAGGCGTAATGGAGGGCGCCGTCCGCATGAATCGAACCATATAGGGAGATCCCACATAACCAATTGCATCAAAAATAAGGGAAAGGATAAAGGTCCCCAGCAAGGATGTATGGATGGCTTTTTTTAGCATGTCCGGGTCATGGGCGCCAAAGTATTGGGAAATGATGACACTGGCCCCCGTACTGATTCCCATAAAAAGGCCAATCAGCGTATTGACGGCAGGCATCATGCTGGTAACCGCGCCCAAGGCGTCGGCTCCCACAAAATTTCCCACAACAAGACTATCAACGGTGCTGTACAGCTGCTGAAAAAGATTACCCAGCAAAAGCGGCAGTGAAAAAAGGAAAAGGCTTTTCCAGATACTCCCCTTCGTCATATCCATAGTGGTTGAGGAATGGGCCATAGCTTCAGCTCCTTTGCATGAAGAAAAGGAAGCGCCGCCACGGGCCCTTCCCTTTCCAGATGATTCAGTTCAATGACAAGAAAAAATGTCTTCGCTTCCTTATTTCAGGAGACTGCGGTCCTCAAAATAATTGATCCGCATAGACCGGCGAACCTCAGCGAGGGTCTCTCCAGCCTTTTGGGAAGCTTGTTTACTTCCTGCTTCAAGGATGTCATACACGTCGTCCGGGTGTTCTTCCCACGATCTGCGGCGGGTACGGATCGGTTCAAGGAAGGTCTCCATGACCTTATTGAGGAACTTCTTGATTTTCACATCCCCTAAGCCGCCTTGGCGGTAGTGGTCCTTCAGTTCATCAAGGTTATTATATTCCGGCAGGAACTGCGCAAAATGTTCTGGTTTCGAAAACGCGTCAAGATAAGTAAAGACCGTATTGCCTTCCACGTGCCCCGGATCGGAAACCTGGAGGTGAGTGGGATCCGTGTACATGGACATGATTTTCTTTTTCACGGTTTCAGCATCGTCGGAAAGATAGATACAGTTGCCCAAGGATTTGCTCATCTTGGCTTTGCCATCAATCCCTGGCAGCCGATAACAAGCTTTATTAGGCGGCAGATAAATATCCGGTTCCGTCAAGGTTTCCCCGTAAACGGAATTGAACTTGCGGACAATTTCCCGACATTGTTCGAGCATAGGTTCCTGATCTTCCCCAACGGGAACATGGGTGGCATGGAAAGCCGTAATATCAGCAGCTTGGCTTACAGGGTAGCAGAAAAAGCCAAGGGGCACGCTGTTTTCAAAGTTCTTCTGCTGGATTTCCGCTTTAACGGTCGGGTTGCGCTGTACTCGTGAAACAGTAACAAGATCCATATAATAAGCGGTCAATTCATAAAGGGCCGGGATCATGGACTGGATAAAAATGGTGGCCTTTTCAGGGTCAATCCCTACAGCCAGATAATCGAGGGCAACTTGCAGTACATTTTGACGAACTTTTTCGGGATTTTCTGCATTATCTGTGAGTGCCTGGGAATCGGCAATCATAAAATAGATTTCATCGAAATCACCGGAATTCTGCAGTCTTACGCGATTTTGCAAGGACCCAACATAATGACCGACATGAAGATGACCCGTAGGACGATCCCCTGTTAAAATAATTTTTTTCATAAACCGATGCTCCTTCTTAGGATATTCCTTCGTTTTGACCGGTCATTCCCTAAAAAAGGAGACCGGAACGGTTCTTTCTCTGTATAACTATACTATGATTCTGTTTATTTTTCAAATAGCTGGCAACTCTTTTGAGATAATGACCAAAAGGATCATTTTGTCCCCGAAATCATCCCTTTTAACGTCAAAAACTTCCCTTTTATCCAATCCCCCTTTTATATCCGTTCTATTTAGGGCATAATAAAGGACATGAACCCATTACACGCCAATCCATAACGAAGGAGACACGACACATGATCTATTACCAACAACACGAAGATTGGGAAAACAGAGGCCTTGCTGCCACCATGAGACGGTCCATGAATGAAGCCGAATGTCATCTTTGGTTTGACTTCATGCGACCCTACCCTCTCCGGTTCGGCCGCAAGAAATGTATCTTTGGCTTCATTGCCGACTTTTACTGCGCCAAGGCAAAGCTGCTCATTGTCATAGACGGCAATCCCAACAATCCGACAACCCCCATAGATGATACAGCCGAAGGCAAGAAAAAGCTTTGGCGATATGGCTATGAGATCCTTCATCTGACCAGAGACGATATTATGCATCATTTTGAGGATGTTTGCCTAGAAATTGAAGAACGGATTGAAGAGGCAACGGGCGTTCTCTCCTAACATCCCTGCTGATTTCAAATAACGGCCTGCCCGAACTCCAACGCTTGTGGCAGGCCTTTTCAAATAGAAGATTCGTTCTGGCGCTACTCATCAACGGCCACTTGATCAACTCTCCCTTTTCAGCACGGGAGATAGAAAACTCACTATGTTAGAATTAGCGAATTAAAGATTACAATATTTATTTTAATTATCTTGTTTAGATAGCATTTGTAATGTGCATCCTTTTTTATAATTTTGTTGAAAACTATTGTACTTGCAACATGAAACGAGTATACTAGAAGGATCTTATTTTCATTTGTTTCAATCATGAAAGAAAGGGAGTTTGCACATGAATCCGCTTGTTACCTTTGTAAAGAAAGTGCCCCTCATTGAACAGATTGCCATTGGACTCGTCATTGGCATCATGCTCGCCGTCTTTGTACCCTCTGCGGTCCCCTTCGTCAGTATCTTCGGCGATTTATTTGTCAGTGCCCTTAAAGGCGTGGCTCCAGTCCTTGTCTTTATTCTCGTTATGAACGCCATGACGCAGCGCAAGAGTGATGGCGATACCAACATGAAACCCATCGTCACACTTTATGTCCTAGGCACTTTCGCTGCCTCTCTTGTTGGCGTAACGCTGTCCTTTCTCTTTCCTGTCACTCTACAGCTATCGATTGGAAACAGTGAAATCAATCCGCCCAGCGGGATTGCCCAAGTCCTTCATACGCTGATCATGAACGTCGTGGATAACCCTGTTAACGCCCTCCTGCGGGCCAACTACATTGGGATCCTCGCCTGGGCCGTCATCATTGGCCTTGCCATGCATAGCGTCGCTAAAGAAGAAACGAAAAAAGTCTTTGATGACCTCTCGAAGGGCATCACCATTGTCGTCAGCTGGGTCATCCGTTTTGCCCCGCTCGGCATCATGGGTCTTGTGACGCAGTCCATTTCTGCAAGCGGACTTTCCGCCCTTCTTTCTTATATAAAGCTGCTCGGGGTCCTCATTGCCTCGTATGCCTTGGTAGCCCTTGTCATGAACCCAATCATCGTCTTTGCCAAAATCCACCGCAATCCCTATCCCCTTGTCCTTGCCACGATTCGTGAATCAGGCATCTATGCCTTCTTTACCAGAAGTTCAGCTGCAAATATCCCCGTCAATCTGTCCCTTTGCAAACGCTTGGGACTTAATCCGGATACCTATACCATTTCCATTCCGCTTGGCGCTACAATCAATATGGCAGGTGCTTCGATTACAATTTCTGTCCTTGCCTTGGCAGCAGCCAACACCTTAGGAATCCAAGTCGATCTTTTGACAGCCCTCCTCTTATGCCTCATTTCCACCGTCGGTGCCTGTGGGGCTTCCGGTGTAGCTGGCGGTTCTCTGCTTCTGATTCCTGTCGCCTGTGCTTCCTTTGGCATCTCCAACGACCTTGCCATGCAGGTTGTTGGCGTTGGATTCATCATCTCCGTTTTGGAAGATGCTTGTGAAACAGCCCTTAACAGCAGCAGTGATGTCCTATTTACAGCAACGGCTGAGTTTGCGGAACGGGCCAAGCGCGGTGAATTAAAGGCCGGGGACCTTGTTCCCAGCAAAGATTGATTGTACAGCACATGAATGGGACTGCGCCAAAACGGCGGCAGTCCCTTTTAATAAGGAGTGATTGCATTGGTTCTGCCCAAGTCCCCTGCCCGTCCACCCATCTTAAATGCTTTCAGGGAAGCCTTGACAGCTACTCTTCCCATTGCGGCCGGATTTCTTTTTATCGGAGTAGCCTATGGATTTTATATGCAGCGTATGGGGTTTTCCTTTTGGTATCCCATGCTGATGGCCATGATCATCTTTGGCGGCTCCTTGGAGTTTGTTACAGTGACCATGCTCCTTTCTCCCTTTGCCCCGCTCCAAGCTTTTTTCATGGCTCTCATGATCCAGGCACGGCACCTCTTTTATGGCATTGCCATGCTGGACCGCTATAAAGGAATGGGTTGGAAAAAACCGTTTCTGATCTACGGCATGTGTGATGAAACCTTCGCCCTGATCTTTGCCAAAAAGCCCCATCCCGACGTTGACCCAGGCTGGTTCATGCTTTTTGTTACGCTGCTTGACTACACGTACTGGTTTACAAGCGCAGCCCTTGGCGGCATTTTTGGTTCCCTCGTTCCCTTTGACACAAAAGGTATTGACTTTGTCATGACAAGCATGTTCATTGTCATTTTTGTTGAACAGGTTCGCCAGCAAAAAACGCCGCTCACCGCATCCATCGGACTTTGCTCTGCCGTAATCTGCAGGCTTCTATTTGGTCCCGACCACTTCCTGATTCCCACCATGATCGTGATTCTCATTCTCGTAACGGGCCTGCGCAAACGAATTACCCAAAAAGGAGGCTTTCCTTCATGACCTTTTTTGAAGAAGCCATTACGATTGGCGTCTGTGCCGCGGCAACCATCCTGACCCGCTTTCTTCCTTTCTTTGTCTTTTCATCTAGGCGCCCCACACCGCCTTTCATGACTTATCTGGGAAAGGCCCTGCCGCCCGCCATTTTTGCCATGCTTTGCGTCTACTGCCTGCGCCATATCACCTTTCTTGTTTCGCCCTACGGACTGCCAGAATTATGTGCGTCAGCCGTCACCGTTTTCCTGCAGCTCAAAAAGCGCAGCATGATGCTTTCCATGGTCGTTGGAACGGTTTGTTACATGGTGCTGATTAGGCTCTGACAATCTGCTCGCTGCACGGATTTTGCTCACATCAATGAAATCGTAATAGTCCCGCGATTTAGAAAGGAAGAACGAAGGCAAAGAACGTTTTCCTACTTGTTAGAGACAGCAAAAAAGGGCTCCATCACCCGAGCCCTTTTCTTCCCCACATCCGGATCTCCAAATTATAGACTCGGCCGTCCAGGCAATTCATTATTTTTTTGATAGACGACCCACTCACCAATATTGGTTCCATGGTCCGCCATGCGCTCGATATATTTGATGATGAGCACGTAATCCACATAGGCACCCGTACTTAACCGGTCTTCCTGGTTCTCGATTTTATTGGAAAGATCATAAAGCAATTGGTTGAAGTGGGCATCGACAACATCATCCTTATCCTTGATCAGTTCCGCGGTCTTGGAATCCCCACTTAGGTAACAGTCAAAGGCCGTCGTGACAAGACCCTCCATATCCTCATAGAGATGATCGACCCCTTTCGGCAGTGGAAGGGGATTTTTCATTCCCGCAATACGCAGCACATAGCTGCTGATATCGGAACAATGATCTGCAATCCGTTCCATATCCCCTAGGATCTTGAAGGTTCCGACAAGACCCCGCCAATCACCGGCAACGGGTGACTGCAGGACCTGGATATTGAGGTCTTTGTGCATGATATCACGGATCATGTTATCAAAGGCCTCATCACCATCACGGATTTCCCGTGCCATATCGACATCCATGCTGAGCATGGCTTGCCCCGTCCTTTTGACTGTATCCTTGAGCGCGCAAATGAGCTTTTCCACATCTTTGTGCATTTCTTCAAGGGACTCTACATAGGCATCCCGCATGTTTATTCCTCCTTTTGGCATCAACCGAACCGGCCCGTAATGTAAGATTCCGTACGAGGTTCGTCAGGATTGGTAAAGAGTTTTTCGGTTCGGTCCATTTCCACCAACTCACCCAAGTAGAAGAACGCTGTTCGGTCGGAAATCCGTTTGGCCTGCTGCATATTATGGGTCACGATGACAATCGTATATTGTCGCTTAAGTTCCAAGGCAAGATCCTCGATTTTCTGGGTAGAAATCGGATCTAGGGCACTTGTTGGTTCATCCATAAGGATCACGGAAGGCTGCGCGGCAAGTGTCCTTGCAATGCACAGGCGTTGCTGCTGCCCGCCGGAAAGGCCCAAGGCACTCGTGTTGAGTCGATCCTTGAGTTCATCCCAAATGGCAGCTTGCTTTAAACTTGTCTCCACGAGGCCGTCTAGGACGGACTGACTCGTAATGCCCTGGACGCGCGGCCCATAAGCAACATTATCATATATACTCTTAGGAAACGGCGAAGGCTGCTGAAAGACCATCCCCACCCGATAACGCAGGAGCAAGGAATCGATTTCCGTAAAGATATCAAGCCCTTCAAACTTGATGGATCCTTCAACGCGGCAGCCCTCAACAAAATCATTCATGCGGTTAAGTGTCTTAAGAAGCGTGGATTTCCCGCATCCGCTCGGTCCAATAAGAGCAGTGATCTCATTTTTGCGGACCTGCATGGAAATATCCTTCAAAGCTTGATTCTTTCCATAGAAAAGATTCACGTGCTGAATATCAAATGTCAGGTCCTCCGATCTTGCATCTAGTTTTTCCATGGATCAAATTCCTCCCATTTTCTTTTCCATGCGCCAGCTGATATAGCGAGCAAGCGCATTGAAAATAACAACGACCAACATCAGGATGGCACTCGTGACCCCTGCGATTTGCGCCGCATTGGGATCAAGCGCTTCCGTCCGTAGTGCCCAAATATGAAGGGCCAAGGTTTCACCCGGCCTAAACGGGTTCAGCGGACAGGATTGGCTTAAAATATCCCAGTTTAACCAGTCGATGTCCGTGCTCATTCCCGCCGTAAACATCAGGGCGGCCGCTTCCCCAAAGCCACGGCCAGCAGCGAGGATAAGACCGGTCATGATACGCGGAAAACATGCGGGCAGCTCGACGTGGATCAGTGTCTGCATCCGGGATGCTCCAAGGCCCAGGCTGCCCAATTTATAAAACGGCGGCAGTCCTTCAAGGGCGTCCTCCGTAACAGAGGCAAGCATAGGCAAGGTCATGATGGAAACAGACAGGGCCCCGGCCATCAGGTTCCATTGGGAACCGGTCATGACGATAAAGACCAGATAACCAAATAGGCCAACAACAATCGATGGAAGGGACGCGAGGGTTTCAATCGCCATCCGGACCCATTTGGTCAATTTACCATGACCGGCGTATTCTGCAAGAAAGATTCCTGCAGGAATCCCCCATAAGGCGCTGAAAAACAGGGCCAGGACCACAAGATAGAGGGTATTGAAAAAGATGCTGGAAAGGGAATCGAGAATATCTGGATTTACCGACAAAAAACCCTGCCCGATAACAAAACCAACAAAGATAGTGAGCAGCAAGGCCGCGCCAAAAGCCCCCGCATAAAAAAAGCCGGTCATGATGGACGATATCATTCTTTTTCGCTTGATTCGGTTCAGCCCCGTTTCCTTAGAGGACGCATCATGGCGGGGGAACAAAAGAATTTCTTCAATCATTGGTCAGCCCCCTTTAAGCGCTTTTTACCCACGTGATGGATAATAAAGATCAGGATGAATGAGATGACAAAGAGCAGCAACGCCAGCGTCCAAAGTGCGGCATTATATTCGCCGCCTTCCATGGCACTTCCCATATCAGAAGCAATGACCGTTGTCATGGCCGTTGCCGGCAGAAATAGGGAGGTTGGAAAAACCTTCATTTGACCTACAACCATAGCCACGGCAAGGGCTTCGCCCAAAGCACGGGCAAGACCTAGGACAATCCCTGTAAAGATTCCCGTCCGGGCAGAAGGAAGAACAACGGTACGGATTATCTCCCAACGTGTCGCACCAAGGCCATAGGCTGCATCACGCAGGCTCTTGGGGACAGCCATCATGGCATCGGAGGCCATCATAGTAATCACGGGAAAAATCATAGTTGCCAGCACCAAAGAAGCAGAAAGGACGGAAAAGCCAAAAGGCATCGTGAAAAATTTCCGTAAAAAAGGAATCAGCACGGTAAGACCAATCCAGCCATAGATGACAGAGGGAATCCCCGTAAAAAGTTCAATAAAAGGTTGGACATAGCGCCGTGACGAAGGGGATGCAATTTCCGTCATATAAATGGCCGCCGCAAGACTGACTGGAAGGGCAAATAAAAGGGCCAGGAGGCAGATGACAAGGGAGCCCGAGATAAACATGGCAGCCCCCACCTGCCCTCCGCCGGACGCTGTATCAGAAGGGGCCCACTGCCCACTGAAAAGAAATTCCTGTAACGAATGTCCAAAGACCAGAAACGTCTCACTGCCGCGCATAAAAAGGAACAGGCCTATACAAAACGGAAGTAAAGCCGCTGTAAACCCGCATAGCTTTACTCCCGTCGTTGCAAGGAGTTCCCTGTGATGGATGGCTGCTGCATGCTGCAGCATCGCTTTTTCCTTCATAGAAAAATCTCCCTTTCTCAAAGCTGGAAAGATGGACTTAATCGTGGTCTGGATCCTTCAGCTCCATCTTGCTGCTGACACCGTAACCCAGTTCTTCAATCCGTTTGCCGTAATCAGCAGAACCAATGAATTCGAGGAAAGCTTTGACCGCCGGTTTCGGGTCTTTTGCCGTGTAGATATGTTCAAACCCAAAGACGTTATACTTACCGCTGTAGGTGTTTTCCAAGGTCGGGGCAACGCCGTCAATAGCTATGGCGGCGACCGTATCATTCTTTACAAGATAAGGCAGGGCCACATATCCAATGGCACCTTTATTCTGGGCAACACTCTGGAGCAGGAGTCCGGAGTTATCCGTCTCAAGGGACTTATTGGAAACTTCTTCCACTCCGCCCAATGCATACTTCGTAAAGAGGGCACGCGTACCGGAAGTCTTCGGACGGGTAATCAGGACAATCGGTTCGTCCGGACCGCCGACTTCTTTCCAATTCTTGATTTTCGTCGTAAAGATCTCTTTTAGCTGCTGGCTGGTCAGGTTCTTTACAGTGGCAGCTACATCCTTATTGACAATGGTCGCAACGGTCATAACGCAGATCTTGTGGTCAAGGAGATTTTCTGCTTTATCCTTAGGCAGTTTGGATGCAGCCGGAACATCGGAGTTTCCCATATCGACAGAGCCTTCGGAGACCTGTTTGAGACCGGTGCCGCTTCCCCCAGCATTAAGACTGATGGATACATCTTTATGGTTCTTCTTGAAGGCTTCTGCTGCATCCTTGACAAGCGGCAGGAGAGCCGATGAACCAGAACCCGTAATGTTTCCGGAAAGAGCCTTTTCGCCACCCGTCGTTGCTGCCTTCTTACCTCCGCAGCCAGCGAGCCCAACCACCATCATAGCTGTCAAACTCATCAGCAATCCTTTTCTTAACGCGCTTTTTACTTTCATCAATGATCCATCCTTTCTTACGCCAATCTTTTTTGTGAGCTGTATTGGTTTTGCTTTATGAATAGCCTACCCCACCTCTGTAAAGATTGACCTTTTCTTCCTGTAAAAATTTCGTAAAAACAAGCACGCCCGAAAGTACGTCCTCATCATGGGACAGCCTTACCCCATTTAGCAAAGGGCAATTGATTTGAGAAAATGGCCAAAACTGCGGGTCTTATGGTAACTTTGTTACAGATTCACACCATAAATATGAACCCTTGGTGTCACTAGTTGAAATCCATCCGAACCATGGTATGATGAACCCGTAACCTAAAAAGGAGGTCATATTATGCAGCGATTTACACTTCCAAGAGATATCTATCATGGCTATGGCTCCATGGAAATCCTTAAAAATTTAACAGGAAAACGTGCCATAATCTGCACCGGCGGAGGTTCCAGCCGTCGGAACGGTTCTCTCGGTAAAGCCGAGGCCTACCTCAAAGAGGCAGGCATGGAAGTAAAGATCTACGAAGGTATCGAATCCGATCCTTCAGTAGAAACTGTTCTTAAAGGCGCCAAGGTCATGCAGGAATTTGGTCCTGATTGGATCATCGCCATTGGCGGCGGCTCCCCCATTGATGCCGCAAAAGCCATGTGGATCAAATATGAGTACCCATCCATCACCTTTGATGAAATGCGCAAGGTCTTTGGACTCCCCAAATTAAGGCGCAAAGCCCATTTTATCGCGATTTCGTCCACATCAGGCACGGCCACGGAAGTGACCAGTTTTTCCATCATCACCGATTATAAAAGCGGAATCAAGTACCCGATTGCAGACTTTGAGATTACACCGGACATGGCCATCATCGATCCTGAATTAACCCATGGCATGCCCCCAAAACTCGTGGCACATACTGGTATGGATGCCTTTACTCACGCCGTGGAAGCCTATGTGTCAACGGCTCATTGTGAATTTACGGACGCCCGTGCCATCCATGCCATAGAAATGATTCAAAAATATCTGATTCCCTCTTACCAAGGCAACATGGAAGCAAGGGATATGATGCATGATGCGCAGTGCCTTGCTGGGATGGCCTTTTCCAATGCCCTCCTGGGGATTGTCCACTCCATGGCCCATAAAACAGGAGCAGCCTTTGCTGATTATGGGGCCCACCTAATCCATGGGGCAGCCAATGCGATGTATCTGCCAAAGGTTATCCAGTTTAACGCGAAAGAAGAAGCGACCAAAAAACGCTACGCCATCATTTGCGACTACATGAAGCTGGGAGGAACGACAGACGAGGAAAAAGTCCATCTCCTCATTGACTGGATTCGTAATACGCAGAAAGAGCTGAGGATTCCCCGTGCCATCCGTTTCTATGGAAAGGATGCCCTTCCGACAGAGCAAGGGTTCATTCCGGAAGCCGTCTTTGAAGAAAGACTGCCCCAAATTGCCAAAGACGCCCTTTTAGATGCCTGCACCTCGTCCAATCCCCGTAAACCGACGGAAAGTGAGATGAAAAAGCTGCTCCAAGCCTGCTACTACGATAGGGATATTGATTTTTGAAGCCAACGGCGCCCCTTTCAGATGCATCAAAAGCTCCAGTCCTCCTTTAAAGAGGGCTGGAGCTTTTCTTACGCGCAATGAAATGGTTGAAATAAAAAGATCGATCTGGGAGGGTGGGTAAGGCACTCAATCATGGATCTTCAGTTGGTGAAGGGCCTGGACAAATTGGGGATCAAAGTGATTCACAATGTCGCTGCGGCCCCGGTCAAGGGCTGCAATGGCGCTACGGTCTTCTGCTGAAAGGGTAAAATCAAAGACATCTATATTTTGCTTCATCCGTTCCAGATGGGTCGACTTTGGAATGACGATGACGCCACGGTCAAGATTCCAGCGCAAAGCCACCTGGGCGGCGGACTTGCCATACTTTTTCCCAATTTCTGTTAGAACCGGATGGGTGAAAAGACCATGTTTTCCTTCTGCAAAAGGCCCCCAAGCTTCCGGTTTCACGCCATAGTGTTTCATAAGTGCCAAGGCATTTTCCTGCTGAAAGAAAGGATGCAGCTCGACTTGGTTAACTGCTGGCATGACGCGAACAGTCTCACAAAAATCAGCAAGGATATGAGGATAGAAATTACAGACCCCAATAGCTCGAACAAGTCCCTTGTCATGCGCCTCTTCCATGGCCCGATAGGCACCATAATAGTCCCCCATGGGCTGATGGATTAAGTAAAGATCCAGATAATCCAGGTTCAGCTTATCAAGGGAAACCTTCAGGGCTTCCTTAGCCTTTTCATAAGAAGCATCTTGAACCCATAGTTTCGTCGTAATAAAGAGCTCATTCCGAGGAATCCCGCTTTCCTTGATTGCCTCTCCAACAGCTTTTTCGTTGAAATACGCGGCAGCCGTATCAATGAGCCGGTACCCAGTTTCAAGGGCCATAAGGACACTTTCCCTGCAAATTTTTTCGTCGGGAACCTGAAAAACACCAAATCCCAGTTGGGGCATCTTGATTCCCTGATTAAGGGTCACTTCCTGCATAAGGATTCCACCTTTCTTATTTTCTATCATATAATTTTTCAAATTGATTGCTGAATATGCCAATCTTTCTTATACTATAGCGAGAAATCCGTTTCTTGTACATTAGTAATATAGTATAATAGTATTTATAAAATAAATAGTGGAGGTGCGTATGATTGAATTTGAGCATCTTTTCCAATTCGTTGCCTTTGGAACGTACGGCACACTTTCAAAAACAGCAGAAATCCTGCACGTCTCACAGCCGACACTGACAAGGAACATGAAACTTTTGGAAAAGGAATTTGGTGTCATTCTATTTGCGCGGTCAAAAAATCACATTGCCCTCAATGAAAATGGGCTGCTTGCCATAAAGGAAGCAAGAAAGATTCTCTCCGAAATAGAAGTCATGACGGATAAAGTCCGTCAGCTCGATCGCTCAAGGCATACCTTGTCACTGGGAAGCTGTGCCCCCTATCCTGTCATGGACTTTGTACGGCTGGCAACGGAACTCTATCCATCGCAGTCACTGACAACGGAACTGCGCAGCACCGAGCCCCTTCTTCAAGGGCTGCGGGATGGGCGATACAATGTCATCATCCTGCCTTTTAAGCCGACTGACAGCGCACTCATCGCTCTCCCCTTCGGCAAGGAATCACTGTACTTCAACCTTCCCAAAGGGCATCCCCAGGAAAAAAGCTCCTCCCTTTCTTTTTCCGATTTGGACGGGACTGCCATGATTGTTTATTCCCACATCGGGTTCTGGAAGGATCTCATCAAGGAAACAATGCCCCATTCCCGTTTCCTGCTCCAAGAACAGAGAGATGACTTTTTCGAGCTGGAGAAAGCTTCCTCCCTACCTTCCTTCATTACGGACCGTGTCCTTAGTGAAGAACCTCTCAAAAATCGGACGGCTGTCCCGATTGTGGACCAATCGGCCCAGATTGAGTACTCTCTTGTCATGACAAAAAAGATGGGCCAACGCTATCCCCTCTTTACTAAATGGCTAAAACAAAAATAAAAACAAAAAATCGGGTCCTCCTTTGGGAAGACCCGTTTTTGTTTAGACGGAAAGGGAAGACAGGACGGAGGCCTTTGTCACAATGCCGCGGAAGACATCATGCTCATCCACTACAGCAAGAGGATACTGCGTCTTTGCCGCCAGAGGGACAATGGAAGAAACTGGAGCATCAAGATTGCGTACAAAAGGAACCTCCCGAATGATGGCTTCTTCAAAAGTCTTCTTCCCATCCCGCACGGAAAGGGCTCCTTCCAAGGTTATGATTCCGTCAAAGTGCATATAATCACTCACCACATAGGCACTTGAAACGCCGCTCGCGCGCATGCTGTTAAGGGCCACATTGGCGCCGTCGGTCTTTTTTATGACGGAACCGGGAACGGTCATGATGTGCTTAACTGTGAGCACCTTGGTTGTATCAACACTGTCAATAAAGCGGCGGACATAGTCATTGGCCGGTGCGCTCAGCATTTTTTCCGGTGTATCAAGCTGGATCATGCGTCCGTCCCGCAAAATGCCCACGCGGCTTCCCAACTTAAATGCCTCATTGATGTCATGAGTAATGAAGATGATGGTCTTTCCCGTCTGCTCCTGGATGCGCAGCAGCTCAAACTGGAGATCATTTTTCACAAGGGGATCAAGGGCGGAAAAGGCTTCATCCATGAGCAGGATATCCGGGTCGCTTGCCAAGGCCCTGGCGATACCAACGCGTTGCCGCATCCCGCCGGACAAACTATCAAGACTCTCCCGTTCGTGCCCTTCAAGACCCACCATGCGAATCATTTCAAGAGCCTTGGCCTCCCGTTCCTCCTTCTTGACGCCGCGGATTTCAAGACCATAGCCCACATTGCCCATGACATCCCGATGAGCGAGAAGACCGCCGTTTTGGAAGACCATGGAAATTTTTGTCCGCCGCAGCTTCTGAAGTTTTACTTCATCGTACGCAGTGATATCTTCCCCGTCAATGAGGACTTCTCCCCGGCTGGGCCGATGCAGCATATTGAGGCAGCGCACAAGGGTCGATTTGCCGCTGCCAGACAGCCCTATAAGTACAAAGATTTCTCCTTTTCCCACCCGAAAGGACACGTCCGTCACAGCCGCCGTCATCCCGGTTGCTTCAAGGACATCCTGTCTTGTAGCCCCAAGTTCCAATAGCTTATAGGCCATTTTCTTTTCACCGCGAAAATCCAGAGGGGCAAAGATTTTGTAGAGGTGCCGGACCTCGAGAATGGGCGTTTGTGTCATTGGGATTCCTCCTTCCGAATCACGCTTTGGGTCAGACGGTCAAGCAGGATCGCAATGATGACGATACTGAGTCCCGCCGACAGACCACGACCTGATTCCATACGGTTGATGGCGATGAGGACTTCCATACCAAGGCCGTTGGCACCGATCATGGAACTTGTAACGACCATAGCAACCGCCATCATCATGGTCTGATTGATACCCGTCATGATCGTAGGCAGGGCCTGAGGGATCTGCACCTTGACGAGGGTCTGGAAACGTGAGGCCCCAAATGAACGAGACGCTTCGACTACTTCTGGATCGACTTGCTTGATTCCATGACTGGTCAGCCGAATGACAGGAACAACTGCATATACAACGGTTGCAAGGACGGCAGGCACCTTTCCTGGCCCCAGGAGCATGACTGCGGGAATCATATAAACAAAGGTCGGCATGGTCTGCATGGCATCAAGAAAAGGCCGAATCAAAGGATCGGCCCGTTTGATGGAGGCAAGGAGGACGCCAATGGGAAGACCAATCAAAAGGGAAAAGAACACAGCCGCAAGGACAATGGAAAGGGTTTCACACATCATCTGCCAGTAACCCAAAAGACCGATAAAAAAGAGCAGCCCGCCAAAAAAAGCGCCTTTGCGGTAACTATTCATCAATCTGCCGCCGCCATAGGCCACGGCAAGAATCAAGATCCACCAAGGAATTGCGTCAAGTCCGCTGTTAAGGGCCCCAACAAAGATACCAATGAGACGCTTGAAGGAGACGAAGAATTCTCCATAATGAATGTTGATATAACGGACAAAAGCATCGACGGGCTCAGCCACATTGATGCGAAGGTTCGGAAACGTTGTGAGATAATTGATCATAAGGGCTCCTTTCCCAGTTAAAGTGCTTCCCTCAGTTTGGCTGCGTCTTCTGGCGTCAGCCAAGCATCAACAAGTTCCCCATGTTTTTTGAGGAACCAGCGGGCCGTTTCCTCATAGGAAGCCTTTGTATCCGCCATATGAGCCAAGGCTTCTGCCGTAAGGGTACTTGACGTATGGTAGCGGCTAAGGAACTTTGAAAACTCCGGCTCCCGTTTGGGGAAACGAGAATTGGCCGCAATCACAACCTTCACGGCAGGGGCTTCCGTAAGGCCCTCTTCAAAGGCGGCCTTCTCATAAGGGGCGTCTTCAAGCAATACAAGGTCAAGTTTACCGGAAAGCCAAGTAGGTTCCCATTGATACCCAACAACAGGAAGCCCTTTCTCGTAGGCAGTCAAAAAAGCCGTAGAAAGCGTAGCTTCGCTGCCAGGCCGAAAATAGATATAGTTCTGATTAAGCCCATAGACTTCATACTTCTTATAGAGGATGGCATCGATATTCCATCCTGGGATGGCACCATATAAGCGTCCTTTCGCGGGATCTTCCTCATCCTTAAAGAGCGCCGCATAGCGGCTCAGATCCTTGACGGATTTCAGGTCCGGCGCCATAGGGGCAATACCGCGTTCGGCATCACCTTCAATGACGTAGCGCGGGACATAAAACCCTTGGCGGTTATCATCATAGTTGACGCCCAGATCCACAATCCCGCCGGCGGCCTTATCTGCTTCATAAGTGGGAACGTTATCCGTCCACAGCTCCATATTGACATCTGCATCGCCGCGTACAAGGGCGGCCTGCGTGATGGGCGTGGAGCCATAAAGGATTTCCGTCTTGAGTCCATAGACCTTTTCAGCAACGAGCTGAGCCACAGCGTTATGGAACCGGACACTATCCCATCCAGGATCTGCAAAGACAACAGGCCGCTTTTCGTCAGGGGAACACCCTGATAGAATTCCCAGCAAAACAAGAAAAGCAGTAAGGATCATCGACTTGAATGCTTTCATGAAACCATCCTTTCTTCAGTATATTTATTCAAAATATTTGTTCACAATATTAATTTAACATGTTGCTAAATACTCCGTCAAATATTTTACAATTTGTTCATAAAATGATACATATTTGTGTAAGTATAATTTATCTTGTATATCCGTTCAAACACGTCCGATTTTATTCCCATTATCATTATTATCTGTACACAAATCATCCTTTTCAGTAAAAAGAAAGCCTCCCCTATCAAAGTTGATAGGTGAAATGTACCCTCTTTACTGGACACCCAGTAAGGAGGGTACATTTTGCGTTATA
>ENA-OPXI01000513-OPXI01000513.1-human-gut-metagenome-genome-assembly--contig:-NODE-513-length-27435-cov-6.285172_pt1 | contig 27435 bp, 29 predicted proteins | sample MGYA00241520_ERZ502032 | MGnify/ENA primary metagenome ERZ502032 (study PRJEB25962, sample SAMEA2042106) | human gut metagenome | biome: human gut; feature: human-associated habitat; material: faeces...
AGATTCCGATGCTGGGTACGATTGAGTCTCTTAACGTATCTGTTGCGGCGGGTATCCTGATTTATGAAGCTGTGAAACAAAGAACGAACTGAATATGAAAAAGAAGATTTTCCTGCTTTCCGCTTTCTGCCTTTTGGAGGTACAGTGGAGCATGGCACAAGCTCCCAAATGGGTGGATAAAGCCAAACGTGCCGTATTCTCGGTGATTACTTATGGCGAGAATGATAAGATTTTGAATACCGGAAACGGTTTCTTCGTGACGGAAGACGGTGTGGCCTTGTCCGACTGTTCTTTGTTCGAAGGAGCGCAACGGGCGGTGGTCGTGAATTCGGAAGGCGTACAGATGCCGGTAGTTTCTATTATGGGTGCGAATGACATGTACGATGTCATTAAATTCCGTGTAGGTATATCCACCAAAAAAGTCCCGGCATTGCATCCGGCAACCGTGGCTCCGGCTGTGGGCGCCAATGTGTACATCCTGCCTTATTCCACACAGAAAGACCGTTCTTATACTGCCGGACAAGTGAAAGCTGCGGATGAATTTTCCGGAAAGTATCACTACTATACGCTCAATCTGCGCCTGAAGGACAAGATGGTGAGCTGTCCCGTGATGACCGAAGAAGGACAGGTCTTTGCGCTTGCACAGAAGTCATCCGGCGCCGATACCGCTACAATATGTTATGCGGTAGATGCCGATTTTGCCATGGAACAGAATGTTTCTGCATTTTCTTTCAGCGATATGACTTTAAAGAATATCGGCATTAAGAAAGCACTGCCCGATACGGAAGAACAGGCGCTGGTGTTTCTCTTCATGGCTTCCTCACAGGTTGCTCCGGAGAAGTATGCAGAACTGTTGGACGATTTCATCGCTGAATATCCGAACAGTGCGGACGGCTATGTGCGCCGTGCCACCAACCGGATATACCGCTCCAAGGATGATGCCTCGATGGATAAGGTCGTGGCGGATATGGATAAAGCCCTGAGTGTGGCTCAAAAGAAAGACGACGTATATTACAACCGTGCCAAACTGATATACAATTATATGCTGGGTAATCCGGAAAAGCCCTATAAGGACTGGTCTTACGATAAGGCTGTGGATGAAATAAGAAAAGCGATTGCCGTTCAGGAACTTCCGGTGTATGTACAGACTGAAGGGGATATTTTGTTTGCAAAGCAGGATTATGCGGCAGCTTTGGCATGCTACGAAAAGGTTAATCAGTCCGATATAGCGTCGGCAGCAACGTTTTTCAGTGCAGCCAAGACAAAGGAACTGATGAAAGCGCCGGCGGAAGAAGTGCTGGCACTTATGGACAGTTGTGTGGTACGTTTCACCGAACCGTACACGGAAGAAGCCGCCCCTTACTTGTTGGAACGTGCCCAAGCCCGCATGAACGCGAATCAGGCGCGTGCCGCCATGCTTGATTACGATGCTTATTATAAAGCAGTAAACGGCAAGGTGAATGATGTGTTCTATTATTATCGTGAGCAGGCTGCCTTGAAGGCCAAACAGTTCCAGCGTGCACTGAATGATATGGAGAAGGCTATTGAGCTGAGTCCGAAAGACCTGACCTATCGTGCAGAGCTTGCCGTGGTCAATATCCGTGTAGGGCGTAATGAAGAAGCCTTGAAAGTGTTGCAGGATGCTTTGGCTATTGATTCTAAATATGCCGAAGCCTATCGGCTTATGGGAATTGCACAGTTGCAGATGAAAAAGAAGCAGGAAGCGTGCCAAAGTTTTGCCAAGGCAAAGGAATTGGGCGACCCGAACGTGGACGTACTGATTGAAAAGCATTGTAAATAAGCGGTATACTTAACAAAATAAAGGCTCCGCTTTCACAAGCAGAGCCTTTGTTTGGGAAACTTCCCCATGCTAAAATATAAGTTAAGTCTAGGTATTAACAGGTTATGAATGAAATTTTCTTTCGTGTATTCGTATATATAAATGCACGATTCTGGGAAATACTGCACGAGTCTCCTGATTTTTTTTTGAATATAGTAGGAAAAGATACCATATATTTGATAATGAACAGATAAAAGAGTAAAATTATGAAAAAAGTGATTTGTAGTCAAAAAGCTCCGGGGGCAATCGGCCCTTACAGTCAGGCTATTGAAGCAAACGGAATGGTGTTCGTATCGGGTCAGTTGCCTATCGATGCTGCTACCGGAGCGATGGCGGAAAGCGCGGAAGCCCAAGCCCGCCAGTCGTTGGAGAATGTAAAGCACATTCTGGAAGAGGCAGGATTGAGCATGGCGAATATCGTGAAGACTACCGTTTTCCTGGCGGATATGTCTTTGTTTGCCGACATGAATAAGGTATATGCCACCTATTTTGAGGGAGACTTTCCCGCGCGTTCGGCTGTTGCCGTAAAGGCGCTTCCGAAAGACGCCTTAGTGGAGATTGAGTGCATCGCGGTTCGCTAATAAATCTGCCACGATAAAGCTGCTGCCACCTACGAAAATAAAATCTTCGGGGTGGCTTTTTTCTTGTGCGGCGGTTACGGCGGCGGGAACATCCGGATAACAGTTTCCCTGCAAGCCTGCTTTGGCAGCGAGCCTGCACAGCTCCTCTTCCGGAAGGGCACGTTTTACGCTGGCTTTGGTGAAGTAGTATACAGCATCTTTGGGAAGCAGGGCAAGCACACCGCTGATGTCTTTGTCATTGACCATTCCTATGATGATATGGAGCTGGCGGTAGGTTTGCTGTTTCAGTTGTTCTACAATGTAGGTAATGCCGCCCACATTATGTCCGGTATCACATATCAGGGTGGGGGACTCCTGTAGCTTTTGCCAGCGTCCCATTAGCCCCGTCAGTTCGCAGACACGGGCGAAGCCGCTGCGCACACTCCTTTCGTCAATGTGGTATCCGGCCTCTTTCAGCAATGGCAAGGCTGTGAGGATGGTGCGTGTGTTTTTTAGTTGATAAAGTCCCTGCAACTCTGTTTTCAGTCCGGGATAATCGTTGTTCATCCTTTCTTCTGCAAATACGACAGGGGCTTTCTCTGCCGCGGCCTTTTGCAGGAAAACCGGTTTGGTCTCGGGGGTGGTTTCGCCAATGACTACGGGAATGCCGGGTTTGATGATACCTGCCTTTTCTCCCGCTATCTTTGCCAATGTGTCGCCCAAGAACTGGGTATGGTCGAAACTTATGTTGGTTATGATGCACAAATCCGGATGAATGATGTTCGTACAGTCCAACTGGCCGCCCAGTCCGACCTCTATAACGGCTACATCCACTTTCTCATCGGCAAAATAGCGGAATGCCATCGCAGTGGTCAATTCAAAGAAAGAAGGGTGCAGAGGCTCGAAAAAGTCACGTTCTTTTTCTACAAAGTGCACTACATACTCTTCGGGTATGGGAGAGCCGTTTATACGGATGCGTTCACGGAAATCCACCAGGTGGGGAGAGGTGTAAAGGCCCACGCGGTATCCCGCCTCCTGCAATATGGCAGCCAATGTATGGGAACAGGAGCCTTTGCCATTGGTTCCTGCCACGTGGATTGTGCGGAACGAACGGTGGGGGTGTCCGAAATGTTCGTCTAATATGCGCGTGTTTTCCAAACCTTCTTTGTATGCCGAGCCGCCCACTTGCTGAAACATGGGTACGCTGTTATATAAGTAAGTTAAAGTGTTCTGATAGTCCATCTTTTATAAAAATTAACGGGAAAGCAATCCTTTCTCCTTATTAAAGTGTTATCTTTAGGAACGGCAAAGATAAGGCAATTTTATTTAAGTGTGTATGCTTGCTTTATTTTATATTGTCGGTATGAGGTATAAACTATTTAAATCTAAAGAGTATGGGAGCTAAGAAAAACTTTGTGATTGATACCAATGTTATCCTTCACGATTATAACTGTTTGAAGAACTTTCAAGAGAACGACATTTATCTTCCCATTGTAGTGCTTGAAGAACTCGATAAATTCAAGAAAGGCAACGAGCAGATAAATTTCAATGCCCGTGAGTTTGTCCGGGAACTCGACTTGATTACCGACGATAACCTCTTTACCAAAGGCGCTCCGCTGGGAGAGGGGCTGGGACGTTTGTTCGTAGTGGCCGGTTCGGTAGATTCGTCCCGCGTGCGTGATTCTTTCCCTGAACGCATTCCCGATCATCAGATATTGTCCGTCGTAGACTGGCTGACGGAGAAAAAGCCGAAAATGAAATCCATTCTTGTCACCAAAGACGTCAACCTTCGTATGAAAGCGCGCTCCATCGGACTGCTGTGCGAGGATTATATCAATGACAAGGTAATCAATGTGGATATATTTGAAAAATCGAATGAAGTGTTCGAGGGGGTCGACCCTACTTTGATAGACCGTATCTATTCATCCAAAGAGGGGCTGGATATCAGTGAGTTCGACTTTAAGGATGTCATCCATCCCAATGAATGCTTTGTACTGAAAAGCGACCGTAGCAGTGTGCTTGCCCGCTATAATCCTTTTACGCATTCTGTCTGCCGTGTAAACAAGACGAAGAATTACGGTATAGAACCGCGCAACGCCGAGCAGAGCTTTGCTTTTGAAGTGCTGAACGATCCGAATATCAAGTTGGTAGCCCTTACGGGTAAGGCCGGAACCGGTAAGACGCTGTTGGCGCTGGCTGCCGCTTTGGGCAAGCTGACGGATTATAAGCAAATCCTGTTGGCGCGTCCTATCGTCGCCTTATCCAATAAAGACCTTGGTTTCCTGCCGGGTGACGCCAATGAAAAGGTTGCTCCGTATATGCAGCCTTTGTTTGATAATTTGAACGTAATCAAACATCAGTTTGCATCTAATTCGAGCGAAGTGAAAAGGTTGGAAGATATGCAGAAAAGCGACCAACTGGTTATTGAAGCCCTGGCCTTTATCCGTGGACGCAGCTTGAGCGAGACTTATTGTATCATTGACGAGGCGCAGAACCTTACTCCTCATGAAATAAAAACCATCATAACACGTGCCGGAGAGGGGACGAAGATGGTATTCACGGGTGACATCCAACAGATTGACCAGCCGTATCTGGACAGCCAGTCCAACGGACTTGTTTATATGATAGACCGCATGAGAGATCAGAACCTGTTTGCCCATATCAATTTAGTGAAAGGAGAGCGTAGCCAGCTGAGCGAGTTAGCAAGTAACTTGATGTAACATTTTATCATTTTCTTCTTCGCTTTGATAAAAATTAGTGTATCTTTGCGGTGCCTAAAACAAAAACTGTCAAACGTGATGAAGCGAAACTTTTTTCATCGGTACCTTTCAGCAAAGGTATTACCGATATGGACTGTTCTATTGATTGATGTGCTTATTATTGTCGTATCCAGTCTGTTGGCTTATGCGCTGCGATATGATTTCCGGAGTCTGTTCTCGGAATCTTCGTCCATAGACATAACGATTGTGTGGACGGTAATCGTCAATGTGATATTCTTTAGAGTGTTTCGTACGTACTCTAACGTGCTTCGCTTTTCATCGTTTGTAGATATAATGCGCATATTCGTATCGCTGACGGTTTCCTACGCATTGTTGCTGATAACGAGTGTGCTGGCAAAAAGTTGCATGGACATTAATGTAGCGCCTGCTACGGTATTGTTCATGTCTTATATCATCAGTTTTGCCATGATGGCGTGTTCCCGTATTGTTGTAAAGATATTCTTCGAAGCGTTGAACTTTGACGGTTCGCACAGCGCCAATGTGTTTATTTACGGAGCCAAAGAGGCCGGAGTGAATATTGCAAAAGCGCTGCGCGTTAATTTGCGTAACCATTACCGTTTGCGCGGTTTCATTGCCGATGAGCCGGAACTTATTAATAAGGTGATGATGGGGGTAAAGGTATATCCCAACGACAACGCCCTGATTGATAATCTGGACGACCGTGACGTGCATACCATTATCGTTTCTCCCGCCAAGATGGAAGCGCTCAAGCGCTCCGACATGGCAGACCGTTTATTGGCGCACAACATCAAACTGATGACGGCTCCGCCGCTGAGTGAATGGAATGGGCAGTTCCTGGACCGCACCCAACTGAAAGAAATCCAGATTGAGGACTTGTTGCAGCGCAATCCGATTGAGATTGATATTCATAAGGTTGCTTCCCATCTGGAAGGCAAGCGGGTGATGATTACCGGTGCCGCCGGTTCTATCGGTAGTGAAATCATGCGTCAGGTGGCTTCTTTCAATCCTTATAAACTGATTCTTGTAGACCAGGCGGAAACTCCGTTGCATGATATTCGTTTGGAACTGCAGGACCGTTGGCGGGACATTGATGCCGAAACCATCATCGCCGATATTTCCAATGCAACTCGTATGGAAGAAATATTCAGACAGTATAAGCCGCAGTATATTTTTCATGCGGCGGCGTACAAGCACGTACCGATGATGGAAGATAATGTATCCGAATCTATTCAGGTAAATGTTTACGGTACATGTACTGTCGCTGATTTGGCGGTGAAATATGGTGCGGAGAAGTTTGTGATGATTTCTACGGACAAGGCGGTGAATCCTACCAATGTAATGGGATGTTCCAAACGTATCTGTGAAATTTACGTTCAGTCGCTGGCGAAGAAGTTACAGGCGGAAGGCGGACGTTTCACGCAGTTTATCACTACCCGTTTCGGAAATGTTTTGGGGTCGAACGGTTCGGTCATTCCCCGTTTTCGCGATCAGATACAGCGTGGCGGGCCTGTAACGGTGACTCATCCGGAAATTATACGTTACTTTATGACCATTCCGGAAGCTTGCCGTTTGGTACTCGAAGCCGGTAGTATGGGGCATGGGGGAGAGATTTATATCTTCGATATGGGTAAACCGGTGCGGATTGTAGACCTTGCCAAGCGTATGATCAGTCTTTCCGGACGTACTGATGTCAAGATAGAATTTACAGGGTTACGCCATGGCGAGAAGTTGTATGAGGAACTGCTTAATGTCCGGGAGCTGACAAAACCGACCTATCACGAAAAGATTATGATTGCCACTGTACGCGAGTATGATTATGATGAAGTGCGGGAACGTATTCAGAAATTGATTGAGGTCAGCTATACTTATGACCAGATGAAGATTGTGGCGGCCATGAAAGATATTGTTCCTGAGTTTGTCAGCAAGAATTCCTGCTTTGAGGTTCTGGATAAGAAAGAGTAGGACCGGTGAACTCTGAAACAGACAACGATTATGATATAAAAGAACGGATGATGCGTTTATCATAAACGCATCATCCGTTTTAGTATGTATCACACTTACTTGCGTGAGGAGAAATATTTCAGGAATTGGGTACGTTCGAATGTATTTACGCCATTCAAGTCGCTTACATTCAGCATGCCTTTGAACTGGTTGATATTCTCCATTCCTTTACGGTCCATCCATAAATTCAGGAAACGAACATATTCGTCAATGATGGCATAGGAATTCTGATACAGCACACTGCATATCTCTACCGCCGAAGCACCTGCCAGAATAGCTTTTACTACTCCTTCAGGAGCGTGTATGCCGCCGGATGCCGCATAGTCCAGTTTACCGACAGCCGCAGAAGCGATACCTATCCAACGTAAAGATTTAGATAAATCGGCATCTGTGCTGAATACGCTTCCGGCGCTTTGAGCCATCTTTTCAATATCGATATCCGGCTGGTAGAAGCGGTTGAACATGACTACCGCCGCCGCACCGTTAGCATAAAGCTGGTCGATGAGAGCAATAGGGTTGGTAAGATTGTCTCCCAATTTCATGATGACAGGAATATCGACCGTTTTCTTGATGTGGCTCAAGATATCGATATGGCGCTGTTCAAAGGAACCGTAAGCATATTGCATATCAGTTTGCAAAGCAAGGATATTAATTTCCAAAGCATCTGCTCCGGCTTCTTCTATTTTCTTGGCAAACTCAATCCAGTCTGCATCCTGGTAACAGTTGATACTGGCAATGATAGGAATATCGCAGACTTTCTTGCTCTCTTTGATTAAATTCAAATATTCACCCAATTTGTGTTCGCGTATATACCCCACCAGATAATCGCTTCCTTCCGGATACATATTGGGATCTCCAAGCCAGTCGGCTTCCATCATGATTTGCTCCTCGAAAAGAGACTTGAGTACAATAGCTCCTGCCCCGGCTTCATAAAGCTTCTGGTTCTTAGCAGCGCTGTCGGTAAGTCCGGAACTGCTGATAATGATCGGGTTTCTAAGTTTTAACCCTGCAAAAGTAGTTTCTAATGTTGCCATGATAATAGTTATTAGTGATTAATATATTCTTTCTCCAAATATTTTACTTCCTACACGTACCAAAGTACTGCCGGCGGCAATTGCCTCGTGATAATCGTGTGACATCCCCATAGACAACTCCCGAAACCACTCTGCATTGGAAAACCATGTGGTCTTAACTTCTTGGAAGAAGCTATTTAATGAACAAAACTCAGCTTTGATTTGTTCGACATTATCGGTATTTGTCGCCATGCCCATCAGTCCGCATATCCGGATGTTCTTAAGCTCTTTCCACTCATCGCCCGTAAGCATTTCCCGACATTCGTCGAAATTGAAACCGAATTTAGTTTCTTCTTGTGCAATGTGCAGTTGGAGCAGGCAGTTTACCATTCGTCCTGCCTTGGCTGCTTGCTTGTTGATTTCGGTGAGAAGTTTGTAGGAGTCAACTCCGTGAATCAATGCTACATAAGGTACGATATATTTGATTTTATTTGTTTGCAGATGTCCGATGAAATGCCATTCTATGTCTTTGGGCAGGCTTTCATATTTGGCTGTCATTTCTTGCACCTTACTTTCTCCGAACACACGTTGCCCTGCACTATAGGCTTCTTCTATGGCTTCGTTAGGGTGAAATTTGGAAACAGCTACCAGTCGCACCCCTTCAGGCAGTTCGCTCAGTACTTGTTTTATATTTTCTGCAATCATCAGTTCTCTTGTTTTATGATTTATAAGCTATAAATCATGAGTACCCAATAATAACTCATAACTTATAACTCATAGCTTAAATTACACTTCCGGCTTATCATTCGGCTCTGCACTGTACGGATATACATCCATGATGGCGGTTTCTGCTACCGATGCAATTTGATAGTCGGCCATTGTACCTTTCATACCCTCATCCAGTTTCTTTACTGCGTCGCGCAGGTCGGCGGCTTGTACCAGTACCTGAGTAGATGTTTTCTTCTCCGCACCGCTTTTTTCATCCAATGTGATGAAAACCAGTTTGCATTTGAACCAACGGTCGGCGGCATCTTCTTCGCAAGGGAAGAGTTCACTGTAATTCGCCCGTTTAATATCCGATACGGTAAACTCACCGGAAATAAACGGCGTCATCTCTTCAATGATGCGCGCTTCCGCTTCCGTAAAGCTGAGTGCGTCTACCAGATAAGGTTCGGTAACTTTCTTGTTCATTCCGTTTTCCATTGTTTTCTCGTAACGGATTTTGCACTCAAACCATGTATGCATTGCCATAATTTTCTGATTTTTAGTTAGTGTTTTTAATTAATAAATTAATTGCTTTCTTCTTTCTGTCATTCTGCGACTTATTGAAGAATCTCTTTCCCGTTTATATTGGAAAGGGTGTACAAAGATAAACGAAAAAGAGGAAAAATGTTCGATGTATGTGAAAGAAGATTATGTTAATGCAAAACTTTTTATCTATTAAATATTTTGTAGTTCCATACGGAGTGTTTATCTTTGCCCTTGCAAAACGAGCTAATCGTGGACGAAAATTCTATTCTTGAGATGAGAAATGTAGTGGATGCTACATTCGGCGGAGCCGTAAAAGAAACTCTGCTATAATGAAATCATAAAACGCTTATTACTAAACTATTAATAATTTATTATTAGCATTTGTTAACTACGTCGGATCATAAGCATTGGCATGCTGTTTATGTTCGTCACAATACCGAATTTAAGGTAGAAACGTGGCTACGTGAGCAAGGAGTAGAAGTCTATTTGCCTGTGCAGGATGTATTTCGGGAATATGCCGGAAAGCGTGTGAAAGTGACAAAGCCGGTAATTACAGGTATGGTGTTTGTCTGCCTTTCCCGTTCCGAACTCCCTGTAGTAGAACAAGCCCCCAACGTTCATCATTTCTTTAGTAAACGTGGCACTAATACCCCTCTTGTCATTCCCGACCAACAAATGGTGGACTTCCGCTTCATGGTCGACCTCTCCGATACTTCTATTTTAATGGTTAATGAGCCGATTGCTCCGGGAACTATGGTTACTGTGGCAAAAGGAAGTATGCAGGGGGTACGAGGCGAAATGGTGAAATATGAAAGTAAATATTACATAGCTGTAAGATTGCAGGAGTTGGGATGTGCATTGGTTAGTGTACCGGTGAGCTATGTACGGCGTGGATAGTAGACATAGTTTTTCTGTATATTAGTGCCGTGTGGAGTATTAGGATATATAATTAACAATGTTAAGATGAAAGGTGTATAGTATATTTTTGATTGTAGAAAGTTAACTTCAAATTTTTAGGATGTTAATTTTATGAATGAAAGGAAATTAACTTTAACATTATGTTAAAGTTAATTTGTTTGATAGCGATAAGTTAATACGATATAAAGTATTCTTTTTAGCATAGATAGATGGTTTTCGTAAATCAAGTGTTTACTTGTACTCTTATTGTTGTGTTGTAAAGATTTGGTAACACAAAATATAAAAAAAATAGCTTCAGGCCTTTTTGTACTTCGTTTGTTTCGAATGTCCTTATCTATGGTATCTCTGATACTTTCAGCTAAATTTTTTGGTGTAAGTATGGAACGGGATATGTGGGTATTGGTCACTGCTTTTATTATGACATTAGGTTCTGCTCTTTGGGGACCTGTTAACGAAACATTTCGTGCAAAGTTTATTTTTATTAGTGAATCTGACGGGAAGGATAAAGCTTTGTCAAGTGCTTTTTCACTTGTGGTTTTTATTATACTTATAACATTACTGCTCAGCTTTATTATAGGAATATTTCATGATTCATTAGGACATTTATTGTCTGTATCCGGGAAATCTTCAGAAGGTTTACAGCTATTCTCACTTTTGCTGATTGTAATGTTACCTACGCTGTTGATTACCCAACTTACATCTATTGGAATTAGTATATTAAATGCTTATGATATTTACTATTTACCGGAAATAGCTGGTGGTATTTCCTCTATATTCAATATATTAATTATTATTTTATTAGCGCCTCGTATCGGAATTTTCTCATTGGCAATATCTCAGTATATGGCAATGGGCTTGCTGTTAGTGGGGGTATTATATTATTTACATAAATTGCATGTATTTCATTTAAAAGATATTTTTTTAGTAGATATTCAAGGCTTTTGGGCGTTTTTTGCATTTTCCCTACCTTTTTTCTTTCCTTATTTAGTTGGACAGGTCAATGCTTTCTCCGAAAAATGGCTGGCTGGCTGGGTGGGTGAGGGTGTTATTTCTTCGCTTGATTATGCGAGGCAATTTACTGTAGTTTTACAGAGTGTGATAAGTAGTGTGTTGACTACTGTGATGCTTCCTTTATTGGCAAAAGCTTATGCCCAAAATGATGCAAATAAGTATCAGAATATTTTTAAGGAGAATCTGAATGTCTGTTTCTGTATTTTGGCTTTGGCTATCCCTATTTTGGTTGGTGCGGCATCTCCTCTTTGTGAATTTTTTTTTCAGCATGGAAAAGTGTCATTTGCTGCTTTGGAGGTAATTGTAAGTCTAACACGTTATTACGGAATTTCTTTTATAGCCGTTTTGCTCTATATGTTGATAGGATATGCTCTTTTGGCTTCTAATCAAGGTAAGAAGTATGCTTTTTGGGGTGTGCTGGTACAAATTATAGTATTGTGTTTGAATGTTTCGTTAATACACCTTTTAGATGTTTATGTCTTTCCGGTAGCATTAGGAATAGCTCATTTGATTGGAGCGGCAATGATGTCGGTTGTTCTTCTGGTCTATGACAAACGTAACCTTTATTTATCTGTGATTCGATATATATGTGTAGTAATAGTATTGTCAACAGTTTTATATATATTTAATCACTATGTTAATAGCTTTTCTGTATTTGTGCGTTTATTACTTAATATTCTACTTTTATTGTGCTTAATAATAGTAAGTTCATCAATGTTAGATATCCATATATTTACTTATATACAGAAAATTAAGAATAGATTATGTCGAAACAACTGACTTTGATTTTTAATCATTTTGAAGTTGAACATTTAGGAAAAGATGTATTCTTGGTACCTTTCTATTTGGGACTCAATTTAGGGTATAATGTCACTATTGTATATCCGCTGACAGAAACTAATAAGGACTTTCCCACAGAAATACAAGGGGTAAAATTGGTTCCTATTCGTTTAAAGAAACGGTTATCTTGGTTTCCTTTTTGGCGTACATGGAATTTTTATATTTATCTTCTGCGTAATTCGTCTTCTATAGATGTATTGATGCGTTTTCATTTAAGTATTCATACTTTACTGATGACGATAATTTATAAAATTATCCATTCCAAAGGGGCAGTCTATGTTAAGATGGATATAAATCCGAATTCTTTATTAAAAGAAAAAGATTTTAAGGTTACTGGATTTCAAAGTTGGATTAAGAAATGTTTATATCGTACTTATACACATAAGTTGGATGTATGTTCCTGTGAAACCTCTTTAGCATATGAGTATTTAAAAAAAATGCAAAATCACCATCCGCTTTATAATTTAGGGAATAAACTTCTGTTTATACCAAATGGTTTTGATGAGGATTTGTTACGTTGTTTATCAATAAAGGAGAAAAGTTTTGCAGAAAAAGAAAATGTAATGATAACAGTGGGACGTTTGGGAACTCCTGAAAAAAATACATCTATGCTTTTAGAAGCTTTAAAAATAGTTGATTTGCAAGACTGGAAATTTTACTTGATAGGGCCGATGGAAGCAAATCTGAAAGCTGACATAGAAAAATTTTATTATCACTTTCCTGAAAAACGAAATCAAGTAATTTTGACAGGCCCCATTTATGATAAAAAAGAATTGTGGGAATATTATAATCGGTCGAAGGTATTTGTACTTACATCAAGATGGGAGAGTTATGCTTTGGTACTGAGTGAAGCTCAACGATTTCGTAATTACATCTTGTCTACGAATGTAGGTGCTTTTAATGATATAACGGAGCATGGTAAGTATGGGATTTCTATCAATCAGGAAGATGTTTCGGATCTGGTTGATAAAATGAATAGTATAATATCTAATAAGATTAATATAGATGTATATGATGCCAATTTTGATACAGCTTTATTGTCATGGAAATATAAAATGCATTTTGTGGCTAATGCTTTAATATGTAAGTAATGAAAAGAATGCGGTAAATAAGTCATGAAAGAAGTAATTTTTTATTATTATGTATAAGTAGTTTACATGGTAGTGGTTTGACTATGTTTTCTACCGAATTTCTAAACTACAGATATAGATTGTCTTTTAACCTAAGATAGTATTGATAACTTATCCTTGCGTACCTCTTTTCTTTTGGGACTTTTTATACGAATCTTTCAGTAATAGAATATGGATGTATCTATCATTATAGTTAACTATAATACATGTAACCTCACTTTACAATGTCTACAGTCTGTTTATGAAAAGACTGCCAATGTTGAATTTGAAATAATCGTAGTTGATAATGCTTCGTCTGATAATTCTGTTGAAATGATTAAACAATTATTTCCACGAGTAAACGTAATAGAAAGCTCAGAAAACTTAGGCTTTGGAAAGGCTAATAATTTGGGAGTAGAGTATGCAAAGGGAATGTTCTTATTATTTCTAAATTCTGACACTATATTGGTTAATAATGCAGTATATGAATTTTGGATGTATTGGCAACGTTGCAAGGATGAGAGTATGGGGTGTTTAGGAGGTTTTTTGTTGTCTCAAAATAAGGAAATAACTCATTCTTATGGTTTCTTCCCAACATTTAGGAGGGTATTAATGGGTAAAGTCTTCCGAAATAATAGAAAAAATGGGATTTTGGATAGTGACCAGAATGAGGTTGATTATGTGACTGGAGCAGATTTGTTTATATCTTATAAAAATTTTTTTAAAGCTGGTATGTTTTCGCCATTATTTTTTATGTATTACGAAGAAACTTGGCTGCAAACTCAACTAAAAAGAATGAATTTGCGTAGAATTGTTATTTCATCTCCTAAAATAATACATTTAGAGGGTTGTTCATATAAAGAGAACCTGTCCAATAGTAAACGGATACAAATGGATATTAGTTTATTTACGTATTGGAAACTTTATTATGGCAATTGTTTAGGCCTTTTTTGCTCTTTTCTTTATATCTTATTAAAACTTTCTGTGTTTTTTAAATCAGATTTTACATTACATGATAATTTGATATATTTCAAGATGCTCTACAAGAGATTATAGGATATGGAGATTTATGTTTTAATAAGTTTTTGGTTATTTTCTCTTGCTATATTGGATAGTATTTATCGGATTAGAAAAAGAGACCGACTTTTTTTGTACATAACAATTTCATTGTTCTTTTGGGTAATGAGTTTTGTGCGTTGGGAAACGGGTACAGATTGGGAATCTTATTATAATTTTTTTAATAATCACTATACTTGGCAGGAATTTTTAGATGCTTCTTTTGAAGTTGGATTTACTGCAATAAATTTTGGTGTTAAACAAATAAGTGATAATTATTCATTTCTATTATTTTCAGTCTCATGTATTATATTTCCTCTAAAATATAGTACGATATGGCGGTATTCTCCATATCCTTTTTTTTCTCTTATATTATCTCTTCTACTAAGCAAAGCAGATATTTTTTTTGTACGTGAAACCATTGCACTTTCTATAACTTTTTTTTCTGTTAGGTATATTATTAATAGGGAAAAATGGAAATTCTTTATATGTCTATTATTTGCATTGCAATTCCATTCATCAATTATAGTATTTATATTCGCTTACTATATTTATTCGATGAGATTAACTAAATATCGACTGACTGTTCTTGTTGTAGGGGTAGTGTTTTTTTCAATAGCTTCAACAGTTGTATTATCAACTTTGGGTAATACGTTAGGGGGAGTTTTTCAATGGAAAATTGCTAATTATTTAGAATATGGAGATGAAGATTTTGGTATGGGAATATCTTTGCAAGAAGCTCTGATACGAGGCTCAATAAATAGGCTGTTTTTTCTATCTCTTTTTATTTATTTGTATATGAAGAATAAAGCAGATGTGGTATTGTCTGGTTTAATTAAAGTCTATACATTTAATTATGTATTATTTTTAATGTTAGTTCCAATAAGTCTTCCCCTCATGCGTTTAGCAAATAGTTATGAGCAATTATCCATTTTAATTATTGGTATTGGATTGTCTAAATTTGTAATGAAAGACAGATTTGTTATCACATTTATTTTAAGTATATATATGTTTTTACGTTTCTTTATGGGAACATTAAGTGGTGGTTATGCCCATTGCTTTGTACCTTATAAAACAATTTTCTTTTAAAGAATGAAAATTTTGCTTGTTGATTTATGTATGCGAAAAGAAGAACATGTATTCTTTAATTCTGCATTTACAAAAATTATAAGTGATATCTATCCTAGTGCTACTATTTATTTTTATGGTGACAAGGAGCATTGTTTACGTGTACAGTCGGAACTTAATGGTATAAATGAAATATTTTTTAAATATATAAATGTTAAATCACATCAAACATGGAGGCTATTAGGAAGTGACCTTTATTCTTGTAGATATATACTGGGATTCTTGAGAAATGCGCAGCGAGATGGTGATATTATAATTTTATTGAATAGATTACCCATATGTTTGCTTTGGGTAAATGTCCTGAATCTTTTTTTTAAGCGAAAGATTATTTCTATTTTGCATGGTGAACTAGAGTCTCTTGTAAATTATCAAAATATTATAGGGTTTACTAAATATTATTATCAGATATTTAGATTACCATACCTTTTATCTCAATCGTATATATCTTATATTGTATTAGGTGAATCTATAAAGAAAAATATATCAAAATTGAATTTTGGAAAAGCGAATATCATAACAATAGATCATCCTTATGATTATGCGTTACCTTTGCCTAATACTATAGTTGAGTCTGCATCTGTGCTGAATGTAGGAATAATTGGTAAGGCGATGGAAAGGAAAAATAGTGAGAAAATATTTGAATTAGCAGTAAAAGTTTTTACACAAATAAAAGAAGATAGAATACGTTTTAGTATTGCTGGTACAGTGGAAAGGAAACTTAAAAATAAAACTAATTCATTCGTTCATTTTAGTAGTTCTGCTATTAGATTATCTAAAGAAGAGTATTCCAAAACAATATTGGTTTTAACCTATTCTTTACTTTTCTATACCTCTGATATGAATAAGGCTTTAGCGAGTGGAAGTTTTTTTGATTGTCTCAAATTCGAAAAACCTATTCTGGCTCTTAAAGGTAATTCTTTTATAGATTATTATTTAAATAAATATTCCGGTATAGGTCTTTCTTTTGATTCTTTGGATGATATGGCATTGTTTATTGCTGATAAAAACGGGTTGGAATACTTTTATAAGACTCATTACCAGGAACAAATAAAGGCTATAAGAAGAGCTAAAGCAGATCTATCTTTATCGGTACTCTCATTTAAGTTGAAACAACAATTATGATGTCTAAATTGAAAATTATATTTCTTTCGATTGTAGGTGAGTTAATCAAGTTATTATATAAACTGCATATTTGTCGACCTTTGTATGGGCTTAATGTTGCAGATTCTCGTAAGCATAAGGTGATTGTTTCATTAACCAGCTATGGTCGTCGCGTATCTGCAGTACTTCCCTATACCATATATTCTTTACTTCGTCAAACTTATAAACCGGATGTGATTATACTTTGGTTGGATTATGATAGCTGGAATGAAAGGAATTTACCTTCTTCTATCAGGAAACTACAAAAATATGGATTGACAATTAAGTTTTGTAATGACATTAAGTCCTATAAAAAGCTAATTCCTACTTTAAAACTCTATCCCGATGAGATCATTATTACTGTTGACGATGATATTTACTATAAAAAGAATATGGTGGAGAGGCTGATAAAAGAGTATCAAAAAGATTCTTCTTGTATTTATACTCATCGTGCTCATAAAATTAGTATTAATGCAGAAGGTAATTTATTGCCTTATAATGAGTGGAAAGAAGAAATATCAGATGAGGTTGGTCGAAATGTATTTCCAACAGGAGGTGCAGGTTGCTTATATAAACGTTCGATGCTTTATAAAGATATATGTAGTGAAGAATTATTTATGAAATTAGCTCCGAAGGCAGATGATGTTTGGTTTTATTTTATGGAGATTCTTCAGAATACCAACTGTAAAGTTTTGCCTTATAGAGGATATATATATTTTCCACTAGATGCTTTTTATCAGCATTTCCATCAGGGGGCAAGTTTAGCAAGTACTAATTGTAATGAATCTCAAAATGATGTACAGATAAAGGCGGTAATGGACTATTATGGTTTGACAGTAACAGATTTAGGGACTTAAAAAAGTTTAACTTATGAATATAGCAATTGTCGGCACTGGTTATGTAGGTTTGGTATCAGGTACCTGTTTCGCAGAAATGGGTGCGAAAGTGACTTGTATTGATGTAGACCAAAAGAAAATAGAGAAACTTCAGTCTGGAGAGATGCCCATTTATGAACCAGGCTTGGAGGAATTGGTGAAACGTAATGTAGGGTATGGGCGACTTAATTTCACAACAGAACTTACGTCTGTACTTGATGAAGTAGAAGTGGTATTTAGTGCTGTAGGGACACCACCGGATGAAGACGGATCAGCTGATTTAAAATATGTGTTGGCGGTAGCCCGGCAGTTTGGGCAAAGTATTAATAAGTATACTATTTTAGTAACAAAATCTACAGTTCCGGTAGGTACAGCAAAAAAAGTAAAAATTGTTATTCAAGAAGAATTGAATAAACGTGGAGTGAATATACCTTTTGATGTGGCCTCTAATCCTGAGTTCTTGAAAGAGGGGGCTGCCATTAAAGATTTTATGAGTCCTGATCGTGTGGTTGTAGGTGTTGAAAGTAAGCGTGCAGAAGAGGTAATGACAAAACTCTACCAGCCTTTTCTTCTTCAAAATTTTCGTGTGATTTTTATGGATATTCCCAGTGCTGAAATGACGAAGTATGCGGCCAATGCTATGTTGGCTACTCGTATCTCATTTATGAATGATATTGCGAATCTTTGTGAGTTGGTTGGGGCAAATGTACATAATGTTCGCCGTGGAATAGGAACAGATACACGTATCGGGGCTAAATTTTTGTATGCAGGTTGTGGCTATGGTGGCTCTTGTTTTCCTAAAGATGTAAAGGCCTTAGTACACACAGGTATGGAGCATGGTTATCGTATGAGAGTAATTGAAGCGGTGGAAGAAGTGAACGATAATCAGAAGGAAATTGTATTTAAGAAATTGCAAAAGATGATGCCGAAAGGTGATACTTTACAAGGTCAGACTGTTGCGGTACTAGGTTTGGCTTTCAAACCTGAGACGGATGATATGCGTGAAGCACCGGCATTAGTAGTGATTGATAAATTGTTGAAAGCGGGTGCAAAAGTGCGTGTTTTTGATCCTATTGCTATGGTAGAATGTAAACGCCGTATCGGTGATGTTGTAACTTACACTGATAATATCTATGATTGTGTGGATGGTGCATATGCTATGCTATTAATGACTGAATGGCGTCAATTCCGTTTGCCTTCATGGAGTGTTATAAAGAAAGTTATGATTGGCAATATTATTGTGGACGGACGTAATATTTATCATCGTGAAGAACTTGAAGCAGAGGGGTTTGTATATACTACTATTGGCGAATAATTATAATACATGAGAGCGAGAAGGGTTAGTTTTGAATGTTGTTGATTTTTTATAATAATTAGGTGTATGCAAGATTATGGTTTAGTATCAATTATTACTCCTACATGGAACTGTGCTGCCTTTATTTGTAATACAATCAAAAGTGTACAGGCCCAAACATATACCAACTGGGAGTTGCTGATTCAAGATGATTGTTCTACAGATGGAACTGATAAGGTAATAGCCCCATTGGAAGATGAAGATATTCGTATCAAATATGAGGCTAATCTGCAGAATAGTGGTGCAGCTATTACTCGTAATAATGCATTGAAAAGAGCTAAAGGCAGATGGATTGCTTTTTTGGATAGTGATGATATGTGGATGCCTGAGAAGTTGGAGAGACAGTTGAGATTTATGGTGGAGAATGATTATGCATTTACTTATCATGAGTATGTGGAGATAACAGAAGAAGGAAAAGAACTTGGTGTATATGTAAGTGGGCTTAAAAAAGTAAATACGTTTAATATGTTTACTTGTTGTTGGCCTGGATGTTTGACAGTGATGTATGATGTTGATAAAATTGGATTGATTCAAATTAAAGATATACGAAAGAATAATGATACGGCTATATGGTTAAAAGTAATCAAAAAAACTCCTTGTTATTTATTGGAAGAGAACCTGGGGTGTTATCGTAGACGTAAAGGAAGTATTACTCCACCGTCAGTGACTAAACGTGTATGGGCTCATTATCCATTATTTCGTGTGGCAGAAGATATGAGTCCGATGATTGCTTGTTTCTGGACATTGATGAATGTATTGGGTAATGCTTATAAAAAGGTCTTCTATGTAAAAAAATATCTTCCATGTTTGTATTGATACGTATTACATTTGTTATGCTACTGAAATAGACTTTGTGTTTCTAGCTCATAGAGTGTGAAAATGAATATCCTTTGTAAAAGGTTGCCAAGCTATTAGACATGTGGTGTTTCAATCACAAAACCTTATTATTTCAGCAATAATTATATAAATCATGAAAATACCATTTTCTCCCCCTTACATTGATGACACTGTCATCAATGAAGTGGTTGATTCCTTACGCTCCGGTTGGATAACCACCGGACCTAAAGTAAAAGCGTTGGAAGAAGAAATAAAGTCTTTTTCCGGTGCAAAAGAAGTGCTTTGTGTAAATTCCTGGACTTCGGGAGCCATTATGATGCTTCGTTGGTTAGGAGTGAAAGCTGGGGATGAAGTTATCGTTCCGGCTTATACATATAGCGCTACGGCGTTGGCGGTGCTGCATGCAGGCGCTAAACCCGTTATGGTGGACTCCGGTGCGGATTTCAATATTTCGGTAGATGCCATTCGTAGAGCCGTTACTCCGCGAACGAAAGCTATTATCCCTGTAGATATTGCAGGTTTTCCGTGTGATTACGATTGTATCATGAAGCTAGTAAACACATCTGAAATACAGAAAATGTTCAAAGCGGAAAGTCCGGTACAAGAAAAGTTGGGGCGTATCCTTGTAATGAATGATGCGGCCCATTCACTGGGAGCGCAATACAGTAAGAATCAGCGTATCGGTTGTGAAACGGATGTTGCCATTTTCTCTCTTCACGCAGTAAAGAACGTGACAACAGCCGAAGGTGGTGCCATTTGTTTGAATCTGCCCATGCCCTTTGACAATGCCGGGTTGTACAAAGAACTTCGTATGATGAGTTTGAACTGCCAGACTAAAGACGCTTTCTCCAAATCTAAAGCGGGTGGTTGGCGTTATGACATTGTTGGCCTAGGGATGAAAATTAATATGGCGGATGTAAATGCTGCCATCGGTCTCGCACAGATACGGGAATACCCTAAACTGCTCGAAGAGAGAAAAAGAGTATTCAATACTTACACTCAAGCTTTTGAAAACTGTAATTGGGCTATTGTACCCCCTTCGATAGAGGGCGATAAAGAGAGTTCCTACCACATCTACGCCCTACGTATCAAGGATTTTACAGAAGAACAGCGCGATCGGATGATTGATGAAATAGCCAAAAGTGAAGTGGCTGTAAATGTTCACTTTATCCCGATGCCAATGTTATCATTCTTCAATTCTTTGGGGTATGATATAAAGGATTATCCTCAAGCTTACGAGAACTTTAAGGGAGAAATATCTTTGCCTATATATCCGCAATTGGATGAAGAAAAGTTGGCTTTTATTATTGATACCGTAAAAGCGGCATATCGCAAGGTGGCAGGTGATAAAATTGTAGAGTGATACCATTGTAAGTCTATGATTCGTTTCTTCGATATTTTCTTCTCCTTTCTGGGCATACTTCTATTATCTCCGGTCTTTTTTCTTCTTTATATATCCATTTGTTTGGAAAGTAGAGGCGGTGGATTTTACCGTCAATTGCGTGTAGGGCGTTATGGTAAGGACTTCTATGTTTATAAGTTCCGTTCGATGCGTGTAGGAGCCGATAAACAGGGATTGATTACTGTAGGTGGACGTGATCCGAGAATAACCCGTATCGGTTATTTTATACGGAAGTATAAATTGGATGAGTTGCCCCAATTATTTAATGTTCTGAAAGGAGATATGAGTTTGGTAGGGCCGCGTCCTGAAGTACGCAAATATGTTGACCTCTATACAGAGGAACAGCGTAAAGTTCTGTCTGTACGACCGGGCATAACAGATTACGCCTCGATAGAATATGTTGATGAAAATACGATATTGGGGCAAGCGGATGATGCGGATAAGGCCTATGTGGAATTGATTATGCCTGATAAAATCAGGTATAATATGAAGTATATCAATAATCGTTCTCTGAAAGAATACTTCAAAATCATCTTTTTGACATTTTGGAGTATCGTACGTTGATAGAAATCGTTTATGAGGAAGGAGTACATCCTACATATTATTGGAATTTGAAAGAGAACTCCCGGTTGCCGAATACAGCCGGGAGTTTTTTATCCTATCCTTCATTTATGGAATCCTTTTGTAAAGGATATGCGTGGAGGCGTTGGCATTTTTATTGGAATAGCCGTTCTTTGGTGACGTTAAACCAATAAAAAAACAACAAAATTTATGGCAGTAGTAGCTTATTTAAGAGTAAGTACAGAAAGACAATTTTTGGAAAACCAACGAGAGGAGATTATACGTTTCGCAGAGAGAAACGGTATGAGTATTGACAAGTGGTACACAGAGACAGTTAGCGGCAGCGTCAGTAGTAAAGAGCGTAAATTATCGGGAGTGCTGGACAGGATGCGTCCCGGTGATTCTTTAATTGTAACGGAGATATCACGGCTAAGCCGCACATTACTTGAGATTATGACTATTCTTAATTCGTGCATCAAAAAAGGAGTTATATTGTATAGTACTAAAGAAGGATACGTCTTTCAGAACGATATCAACAGTAAGGTTCTGGGATTTGCATTCGGCTTAATGGCTGAAATAGAACGTAATCTGATTTCGATGCGTACCAAAGAAGCATTGGCCCGTAGAAAGCAGGAAGGAAAGCGGTTAGGGCGCCAAAAGGGGTATATGCCCAAGATGAGAATACTTGCGGAGAATAAAAGGGAATTGTTTAAAGAACAGGCGAACGGAACATCCTGTTCTGAACTCGCCCGACGAATGGGAGTGTCCAGAACAACCATGTTCCGTTTTCTGCATCATAAAAGATAAGCCGGAAATCTCCAACCGGAATGTGTTATGATTCACTGCGGATTATACCGATTATTACAGACTGACTTAAAACTGTAGAGGCTTGCTCAGGGATATCTCATCTGTACAAATCAGTGTAATCTGCGGCGAATTATGCGCTCTGAGAACTCCGTTTGTGCAGATTCTTTAGCTCGAAGGACAGCATGATACGGAAGAATCCTATAATAAGGAATGCAAACGAAATCATATAAACTGCATAGATAGCTCCGACCGCCGGCTGCCACAGAATAATAAGCGAGCATATAACGGCGAGGATGCCTAATGCGATGTACCAACCCCAGTCTTTCGTTCCATACCTTTTTAAGTCCATGGCGTAACCTACCGATGAAAATCCCCGGAACATCAACCAGAAGGCGATAATAAACGGAATAACTTCCATACTTAACAGAGGATAGGCTATCAAATAGAATCCTAAAATCATATCAATGATACCTCCCGCCAGATACCAGCCCCAACTGGACACTCTTCGATGGTTACTTACCGCAAAGGAGATTTCCAGCAAACCGCTGACCAGCATGGAAACACTGAATAAAATACTTAATGCCGCATATCCGTCAAGAGGGGAGAACATTAAACTCAAAGCTACCACAACATACAGGATTCCGAGAATAAGTGAAATCCACCAGTTCTTCACTTCCTGTTTCAGTTCATCAAAAATTGTTTTCATGTGAATTTTAATTTAAAAATGATTATTATAAGTTCGTTGGGAAAGTAACAATCTACGGATTGAAAAGTTTCCATTGAACATTTTCTGTATTCGGTTTGTTACTATATCATATAAATTGATAAAACTATGGCTACAACAAAATTTAAAGGACAACCGGTGAAAGTAATCGGTGAGTTTATAAAAGTGGGGACAGTTGCCCCTGATTTCGAATTGGTAAAGACGGATTTGTCTTCTTTCTCATTGAAAGAACTGAATGGCAAGAATGTAATTCTTAATATTTTCCCGAGTTTGGATACCGGTGTATGTGCTACTTCCGTACGTAAATTCAATAAATTGGCCGCCGGTTTGCCGGATACGGTGGTACTGGCTATTTCCAAAGACCTGCCTTTTGCACATGCTCGTTTCTGTACAACGGAAGGCATAGAGAATGTTATTCCCTTGTCCGATTTCCGTTTCTCGGATTTTGATGAAAACTATGGCGTGCGTATGGCAGACGGTCCGTTGAGCGGTTTGCTGGCTCGTGCGGTAATTGTTGTCGGTAAGGATGGAAAGATTGCCTATACAGAGTTGGTTCCGGAAATTACGCAGGAGCCGGATTATGATAAAGCGATTGAGGCAGTTAAGAAATAAGCCTTTTAGACTTAGCTATATAATGAAAAACGGTGGATGAAGACTATCTTTATCCACCGTTTTTCCATTTATTATTTTGGTACTAATATAGATATCAACATCGAAAAATCTTGGAAAGGCTGGAGTCGGAAAATTCCCGAACCAGTCTTTTCTATTTTATTAACGTTTCATCTCTGCATCCTACTCAATCGTAATCCATTCCTAAAACATAAACGGATTATCCGGCTTCTACGTTATATATTCAGTATTAATCATTAAAATTACTGAATATGAATTTAGATGAAAACATTTTGAATATCTGTAAAGGGTTGGTGATGAACTGTAAATGCAGTATTCTCATCTTAGATGTTATGGACGTATACCGTATATACCTTACCTCTGACGTGCATCTTAAGACTCGTGAGTGCCGATACAATGAAGTACGTGACGCTAAAGACATCACAACTCTTGTATTGAATGTCGGTCATAACTTTGCCAACGGCATGACTGAGCAAACCTTACTTGAACGTACTCAGTCTATCCATAAGGAAGATTTCAAGTTCGGAACAGACAATTATATGTGGATAACTAAAGTTGATTTGAATAGATAACCATTTAAATTTGAAGATTATGGACAAAGATTTTATTTCTGTAAATCCAGATGGTGGAAACGGGAGTGCAACAGTTACCGTTTCCGCATCCGCGAATAGCGGGGCGGCACGTTCAACCTCTATTACCATTTCGGGTGGTGGCATAACGAGAACGGTCAATATATCACAGGAAAAAGGCTCTATGCCTTTTATTGTTTGCGGTTCCAATGGATATATTGATAAAATAGAAGTTTGATTTTACTTATTTTAACTCCTATTTTATAGTTGATGTGAATGTAATTAATACTTTTATGTCAAAATTGATAAAATAAGCAAAATCATGAAAATCAGATTATTTTGTATGGCATTGTGCCTTTGTGTGTTTACAGCCTGTGAAAAGGATGAACCTATTATTCCAGATGAACCTACTGTTCCACCTACGGAACAGCCCGAACAGCCAGAGGAACCTGAAACTCCTGTTGAACCGGACGAACCAGATACGCCAGCTGAACCCGAAGAACCACAAGAGCCAATATCGACAGATGGGATAATTAATTGGAATAATGAATTTATAATTGTAGGAGATAATAATATGGCAACAGTAGGAAATGGGACATGGTATTCCGTTTGTTATGGGGATGGGAAATATGTAGCAGTAGGTAAAAATGGAAACACTGCTTATTCCACTGATGGAATCAATTGGAATTCTAATGTAGTAAGAAATTACGATTTTCGAAGTGTTTGCTATGGAGATGGAAAATTCGTAGCAGTTGGAATTCATTTTGATAATAGCATAGCCTATTCCACTGATGGAATCAATTGGAATAGGGCGGTCATTGCTAAGGAGCTTACATTTACAAGTGTTTGCTATGGAGATGGAAAATTTGTAGCAGTTGGAAACAAAAGGGTTTTCTATTCCACTGACGGAATTAATTGGTCTGTTGCGACTACAAGTATTGATATGTCGAATATTTGTTACGGAAATGGAAAATTCGTAGCATTTGGATACAATAGAACTTTAGGCTATTCCGCTGATGGAATCAATTGGACTACCCAAACATTTACAGGAACTTACAATTTTCAATGTATTTGCTATGGAGATGGAGAATTCGTAATATTAACTTATTCAACTGTAAATTATGTCTTCAAATCCGCTGATGGAATCAATTGGACTCAACATAACATTGGTGAACTTAGGGGTTGGAGCGCTGTTTGTTATGGAAATGGGAAGTATGTAGCACCTGGAACCGGAGAAGTTTTTTATTCCATTGATGCAATCAATTGGGATAAGGTGACCAATGGGGAATTTACCCATTTGTATGGTGTTTGCCCTGTTCAGTAACCTCTCAGTACTCTATTAAACCTCTTTAAATCAGCCGGACTAAGTTCCGGCTTTTTTATTAGTCCGTTTTTAGGGTCTATAAGCAATGGCAGTGCCTCTGCGAGTAACTTCTTAAAGCCACGTTTGTTTTTTGCCTTGGACGACTTATAGAGGTGGTTTATGACGGTAAACTTATAACCTTTTCCAAGCCAGTCCCAAGCGAACACATACTGTTGGGGGATGTCATCAATGGACAGGTCGTTGAAGTACGCATCAATAATAAGTTGGGTTCCCTCAATTGTTATTGCCACAGCCTCACCGAACATTTCTATGTATGGTACTATAATCTCTCCTAATGTAAACTCTGTTTGTTTTCTGTTAGTTCTATCCATATTCTGTTTCTTATTTCTCTATGAGTAATACGTCCATTGGAACAGCAAAGAAAGCAATTAAATCTGTCAGAATTGTCAACATCCCTCAAATTATATCTAAAAACGAATTCATCAACGTATTTCTGAAGATAATTTCTTGACAGCACATTGCGGTATGTCCCTATGACCATACGTTTGAAATGCGTCCACGCAGCCTCTATTCTGTTTGAAGTGATGTCTCCCCAACCGTAATAGTTCTTGCTATGGTCTACATAGTAACGGGTGTATTCCCTACCAATTGCATCGTAGGCACTGTTTTCATCCGTAAAAAGCGTTGCGTCCGGATGAATGAACTGTTTTATCAATGAGGACAATGTTTTAGCCGTTGTGTCCGGTGTCACTTTGGCATTCATCATGTTGTTTCGTTGTAACATTCCGACCACGGGAGTTTTGTCCTTGTGGGAACGTCCCTGTGAATGCGGCACTTTCTTATTCCAATGCCGATTTTTGTTTCTTCCACCAACGAGGGTTTCATCAATTTCAACTTCATTTTCCAAGGGGTTCTCATTGGCAAGATACATTTGACATCTTATTTTATGAAGCATGTACCAAGCCGTCTTTTGCGTTACTCCTATATTGCTGGCAAGCTGATAGGATGATATACCAGCCTTCTGATTAACAACGAACCAAATGGAAACGAACCATTTCTGTATGCTGACCTTTGTCTTTTCAAACATCGTACCTGTACGGACGGTGAAGTTCTTGCCAGTGTTCTTACAACGGAATTTTCCGTTTCCAAGTTTATAAACCTTGGAAGTTTTGTCAAATGGAGAGACAGGGTCTCCATGCCAATAAATACTTTCAAGATGTTTCAGACAGGCTTCCTCTGTTGGAAACAGTTCATACAAAGCCGGAATAGATTCTACCTTAATGTCAAATGGGTCTTTCATAGTGCCGTCCTCCAACCTTTAATGATGTTGTAATTTATAAAGAATTATTTGTTCAACAATGAATACATGGAGAAAATCTTGATGAAAATCATAAGAACTCCATGCGCATATAACGAAGGAATTGAAGCGGCGTAGATGAATTTTGAGTTAAATGATGTGAAATTGGATAAGAAATACGTTATATAAAAGACGCATTCCAAGAACTCGGAATACGTCCAATGTTGATATCTATATTAGTACCATTATTTTTTCTGTTTCGCTCCTTTGTAAATCAGGAAACCTACAATCAATACCGTAACTGCTATAATGACGTAACCGATTTCATGACTATACTTCGTGGCCAGTATATAGACATCATTCGTAGTTTTAATGTCCGTGAACCGGTATATGAAATAACCGAGCAGAGCCAGTATCGCATTCCATATTCCGGCACCGAGCGTCGTG
>ENA-OPXI01000553-OPXI01000553.1-human-gut-metagenome-genome-assembly--contig:-NODE-553-length-25659-cov-7.321083_pt1 | contig 25659 bp, 16 predicted proteins | sample MGYA00241520_ERZ502032 | MGnify/ENA primary metagenome ERZ502032 (study PRJEB25962, sample SAMEA2042106) | human gut metagenome | biome: human gut; feature: human-associated habitat; material: faeces...
TCGTTACCGAACAAGGTGTTGCCGACCTGCGCGGCAAGAGCCCGAAAGAACGTGCACAGGCAATCATCGAGAACTGTGTTCATCCGGACTACAAGAATATCCTGTGGGATTATCTGAAACTGACCGACGGCAAAGCGCAGACTCCTCATTCCATGCGTGCCGCTCTGGCTATGCACGCCGAACTGGCAAAAAGCGGGGATATGAAGAATGTGGACTGGGCACAGTATAAATAAAGACAGTTCCTTCCGTTAAAAAGACCTTTCAGGCACGGGATTACGCGGATTGCACGGATAAAAAGTGCAGCATGGATTAAACTGAAAAAATCCGTGCAACCTGCGTAATTCCGTGCCTGAAAAATAAAATTCACACCAACCGGCCATTCATCGGATAAGCATGTCACAGACTGCATCCTGGAATTTACGCGCCTCCCTGCCGGAAAGCACATTCTGATTCATAATGGCAAAAGCAATGTGGTGTCCGTTACTCGCCTTCAAATAACCAGCCAGGCAGTTTATAGCCGTAAAAGAACCGGTCTTGGCATGCACATTCTTATAAGAAGGCGTCCCTTTCCTCATACGGTTCTTCAGTGTTCCGTCCACTCCTCCGATAGGCAACGCCTTATACAGTTTCTGAAACACATCCGTGCGTGAATAAGCAAATTTCAAGAAAGCGACTAAAAGTTCAGAGGAGATGTAGTTATAGTTGGAAAGCCCGCAACCGTCTGCCAGATTATAGCGGTCGGGGAGATAACCCAGCTTTCCGATTAACTGACGGACAGCCGAAAGCCCGTCCGCAGCCGAAACATGCCTGCCGCCCGTAAACTGTGCACCCAAACGGCATAACAGAGCTTCTGCATTCAGATTATCGCTCTCCTTCATTATCCGGTTGACTACCGCCTGTACAGAAGTGCTATAAGATGCCATTCGCACTGAAACACTGTCTTTTTGAAACTCGCGGAAAGAATAATCCGACAGGCAATGAATGCCTTTTGCCCGTAAACGCTCCAGGAAGGTGTGCATAAAGAAATCCTGCGAAGAGTAGATATTCACCGTACCGGTACGCCTCCCGTCCACATTACCCGATACCGCCAGTTCATTGCCGTTCTCCAGCCAGTTGCGGGATACACGGAAACGTCCGGCAGAGGGGGTACGGGTTTTCGTTGTATTGGCCAGCGTGTAATAAGACGAAGCGGGCGTACATTCCAAACGTGCCGTATCACCTTGTGCACCGGGAAAAGCGGTCACCGTAACCACTCCTTTATCGAGCATCAGCGGCGACAGGTACGGCTGAAAAGAATGGGGCGTATCGTCCCACAGCCAGCCGCTTCCCCAATACAGGGAGTCTTTCATGGAAACATCGCCATATATCCTGCCTTGAACCACAGAGAAAGGCAGCCGCGCCACGCTGCCTACCAAAGAATCCAGCGCCTCGTCGTCAAACTCAGGGTCGAAGCCGCCGACAACGTATATATCCCCTTTCAGCGTATCACGCTCAATCACTCCCTTATACCAGACTTCCGTACGGAAAGGCTCGTCCGCCTCAGGACGCGCAAGCGCCGTAATCGTAGTCAGCAGCTTCATCGTAGAGGCCGGACGGGAAAGTTTATCCGCCTGATAATCATACAGAACCTTATTGGCGGTCAAGTCGTATGCTGAAACAGATACATTAGAGCCTGCGGGCAATTGATACTTTATCAATGTATCCAGTTGCGAAGACAAAGAGTTTGTTTCAGGTGATATTCCCTGTGCAGGCAATACACAGGGAATAAACGTCAAAATCAATACAATCGGGAATAAACAATATTTTCTCATCTTCTTACAAGCTATCATTCAGTTTCCTTGTTATCCGGCTGTTTCCGGCAACCGGACAACAAAGAAACGATAACCGCCGCAGAATCGCAAGTCATCAGCTTCACGATTTTCATAACACCCCGTATTTTGTCTATCAAAGCGCTTCCTTAAAGATTTCGCCTACCGTAGGATGCGGGAATACCATCTTTTTCCATTCCGAGGCCGTCAGTTTGAGTTCGACAGCCATACTGGCCAGCGTGATAATCTCCGAAGCCGGATTGCCCAGCACATGTGCTCCCAAAACGGTATCATCTTCCGCCAGCAACAACTTGCACATACCGTTAATGCCCTCATTCTCCGCGACAAAGCGACCGGAATAAGCCATAGGCAGCTTGACGGCACGATAAGGAATACCTTTTCTTTGCAAGGCCTCTTCCGTATCTCCCACACCCGCAATCTCAGGATTGGTATATACCACACCGGGAATAGCCCTGTAACTCATACAGTCTTTCTTCCCCAGCACGGCATGTACCGCCACTTCCGCCTCGCGCACAGCGGTATGGGCCAGCAAAGAAAATCCGGTTAAATCCCCGCAGACATATACCCCCGGAACGGAAGTCTGCATCTGTCCGTCCACCTGTATATTTCCGCGCGCCGTTTTATCTAAATTCAGGTTCTCCAATCCGAAGCCTTTCGTTACGGGACGGCGGCCGACGCTCATCAATAATCTTTCCGCAATTACACAACCCGCACCTTCGGCATTTTCATAATTTACCTGTATCTGCTGCGTGTCTCCATTTCCGGACGCAACTTCGGACAGTGCCACCACCTTTGTGTCCAGCATGAATTTAATGCCGCGCTTGGCATACTCCGCACGAAGCATGGCCGACAGCTCCTTGTCCATTCCACCCAATATCTCGTCCAGCATCTCGATGACAGTGACCTCTACCCCCAGGCTGTTGAAGAATGAGGCAAACTCCATACCGATTACCCCACCACCGATAATGGCCAGTGACTTTGGAAGCTCCTTATTGTCCAACGCATCGCGATGCGTCCAGTAAGGCACCGTATCCACTCCGGGAATGGGCGGAATAAATGTTTCCGAACCTGTGCAGAGCAATAGATTATCGCATTCATAAGTTTCGTCACCGCACAGAACATGATTCTTATCTATGACGGAAGCCTCGCCGGTCACAATGGTTACATTGCCGGCAGTCAGTTTTCCTTTGACACCCAACACCAGTTTCCGCACAACCTTCTGCTTGCGTGCTATAATCTTGGACAAATCAAACGAAACTTCCGACACGCTGACCGCGTATTTGGATGCGTGGCATGCATTGTCATACGTTTTTGCAGAGTACAATAAAGTCTTGGTAGGAATACACCCCTCGTTCAGACACACTCCGCCAAGATTCCGCTTTTCAAAAAGCACAACACTCAAACCGGCCTTTCCGGCTGTTTCCGCAGCCGTATATCCCGCAGGACCGCCGCCGATAATGGCAACTTGATATTTCATAGTTCTTACATTTATGGATTTCTGCATGCAAGATACGACAAGAAATTCAGAAAAAAAAGCGTAATGCCTTACATAATTATCATCTTATTGCGACATACGCTGCTCAAGCAGGCGGATAAACTCTTCCTCTTTGACGGGAAGAAGCGCTGCACACTTACCCTCGCCATACCTCACCAGGACATAGCGCATAACGGCAAATCCGCCTATCTGCATGGAGGAAGCGCGCTCTACCGACGTAATATCCTTCAGCAGGATTTCCTTCCCCCGTGAAAACCGGCCGAAAAACAGCAACAGTTTATTGTCGGCAGTAACGGTATAGGTAGTATGAATCAACTTCTCGATACTGACAACCAGCAGAAGCATAAAAAGGACAGCGATGAGAATTTGCTTTTCCCAAAGGCCGTAAACGGCTATTGCACCTGCCAAAGCAACAAACAAATACTGTCCGGCAGCGATACGCGCATGAAAAATTCGATTCATTTTATCCGGTTTTTGCCGCTAAGGTAGGTATTTTTACGAATTAATGCCCATAAGGGAGACAAGGAACGTACTTATTTTGTAGTTTTGCGGTGTTAAATACACGAAACTATGGTAAGAAAGTTCGATTTCCTCGTTATCGGCTCCGGAATTGCCGGTATGAGCTTTGCGCTTAAAGTGGCGCATAAAGGAACAGTAGCCCTCATCTGCAAGGCCGGTCTGGAAGAAGCAAACACTTATTTCGCACAAGGCGGCATCGCTTCCGTCACCAATCTGGCGGTAGACAATTTCGATAAGCATATTGAAGACACCATGATTGCCGGAGACTGGATAAGTGACCGTGAAGCTGTGGAAAAGGTGGTACGCAACGCTCCCGGACAAATCAACGAGCTTATCAAATGGGGAGTGAACTTCGACAAGAAAGATAACGGAGAATTCGACTTGCATAAAGAAGGCGGACACTCGGAGTTCCGCATCCTGCATCACAAGGACAATACCGGCGCGGAGATACAAGACAGCCTGATTGAAGCCGTAAAACAACATCCTAACATCACCGTATTCACAAATTTCTTTGCGGTGGAAATCATCACCCAACACCATTTGGGCATTATCGTAACCCGCTATACTCCGGGTATCAAATGCTATGGCGCTTACGTTTTGAACGAGAATACCGGAGAAGTGGATACATTCCTTTCAAAAATGACTATCATGGCAACCGGCGGCTGCGAAGCCGTATACCGTAACACTACCAACCCGTTGGTTGCCACAGGTGACGGCATTGCCATGGTCTATCGCGCCAAAGGCGCCGTAAAAGACATGGAATTCATCCAATTCCATCCCACCGCCCTCTATCATCCAGGCGACCGCCCTTGTTTCCTGATAACGGAAGCCATGCGCGGATATGGCGGCGTGCTCCGTACCATGGACGGAAAGGAATTCATGCAGAAGTATGACCCTCGCCTGTCACTCGCCCCGCGCGACATCGTGGCGCGTGCCATCGACAATGAAATGAAGCAGCGCGGTGACGAGCATGTCTATCTGGACGTTACCCATAAAGACCCTGAAGAAACTAAGAAGCACTTCCCGAATATTTATAAGAAATGCCTCAGCATCGGTATCGATATTACCAAAGACTACATCCCCGTAGCCCCTGCCGCACACTACCTCTGCGGCGGCATCAAAGTAGACCTGGACGGGCAATCCAGCATCCGCCGCCTGTATGCCATCGGCGAATGTTCGTGTACCGGCCTGCATGGCGGAAACCGTTTGGCTTCCAACTCGCTGATTGAAGCGGTGGTCTATGCCGACGCAGCCGCCAAGCATGCACTGAGCGTATTGGAACGCTATGATTTCAATGAGGATATTCCCGAATGGAACGATGAAGGAACTATCTCCAACGAAGAACGGGTATTGATTACGCAAAGTATGAAAGAGGTGAACCAGATTATGGAATCTTATGTGGGCATCGTCCGCAGCAATACCCGCCTGACCCGCGCGTGGAACCGCTTGGATATTCTTTATGAGGAGACGGAAAAACTGTTCAAGAGCAGCAAGGCAACCCGTGAGCTTTGCGAACTGCGCAATATGATTAACGTAGGCTATCTGATTACCCGTCAGGCCATGGAACGCAAGGAAAGCCGCGGCCTGCACTATACGATAGACTATCCGCACGCTCAAAAATAACGGTTATGGCGCACTTCAACGAGTATCTGGACTTGTTGGAACTTTCTCCTTTGGTTAACCATTGCCTGCAAAACGGGAAAAAACGTCTTTATAAGAAAGGAGAGTTCTTTTGTCAGACAAGTGAAGTGTGTCATAACATTGCCTATATTTCCCAGGGAAGTTTCCGTTACTTCTACCTTGATACGGAAGGAAACAAACATATCATCGGCTATAGCTTTGAAAAGGATTTCGTGGCAGACTATGAGTCATTCACCAGGCAGACACCTGCCATTATCTATACGGAAGCAATCAAGGCGAGTACCGTCTATCAGTTATCTTATAACCAACTGGAAGAATTTTGGGCGGCAACCCGGCAGAACCAGTTATTAGGCCGTAAGATTGCAGAAAACCTGTTCTGTATGACTTACCACCGGCTATTGAATCTGTATTCGGCTTCCCCCAAAATACGCTACCAGGAATTGCTGAAAAGATGTCCCGACATCGTTCATCAAACAAGCCTGAAAGAAATCGCTTCTTTTCTCAATATTTCTCCATATACCTTAAGCCGTATCCGACGGGAAATAACTTTCGGACAAAAGGATTAATTTCTTGCTTTAAAGCAAGAAATTAAATTTTCCATATATTTATTTTTGTTAAAACATTGCCGGTCGCTATCTTTGCAAGTACTTCTTACAGAACCTTATAGCAAGCTGAAATGAAAAGCGGTTGTATCTACACATGTATACTTTTGTGTTTGTACGTTTACAACTCATACGGACAGACGCTTGATGACAACATTGTCATTACACAATGCAACGATTCCTACGTCTTTATGGAAAAAGACGGTATTCCTGCCGTACGTAACCGGAAAGAGACTTCCTATGAAGCCACAAGAATGGGAACTACATTGCAACCTTACACCTACTACGGAGAATTCATCTCGTTGGACGGAGCTTCCGCCAAAGGCGGGGGAAAGGCTGAGTATAAAAGTATTACACCGGAAAATGTTTTCTTTGACGACAGCAAGGTCTGCTTCTTCAACATCAATCTCGACCGTAAAGGAAAAAAGACAGAGGTAACATTTAAACGTACTTTTCACGACCTGCGTTATTTTACACGAATCTATTTGGGTGAAGACTATTTTATCAAAGAAAAACAAATAACATTCATCATTCCACAATCCCTTTCCCATTTCCAGCTGACAGAAAAGAACTTTACTCCTTCTATTCACTGCGAACGCGGTATCAACAGTTCGGGAGATTCCTTATTCACTTATACCGTAACGGATATGCCGGCCATGAAAGACGAGCAACATATGCCGGCATTAGGTAAAGTATATCCGCACATACTGATAACAGGATCATTTACAGATTGTCACGATATGTATCGTTGGTCTAACGGACTGGCACAGGTAGACTGTGACATACCCGAACTCGACAAGCTATTAGCGGAGATTACCGAAGGTTGCCGCACGGATATGGAAAAAATACGTAATACATATACCTGGGTACAACAAAACATCCGTTATATCGCTTTTGAAGCAGGTATATCGGGACACAAGCCAGATACTCCGGCAGAAGTGCTGCGCAAACGGTACGGCGATTGCAAAGGAATGGCAATCCTGCTCCGTACATTGCTGAAAGCACAAGGCTTCGATGCCCGCCTGACCGATATAGGCACCATAGACATTCCCTACCGAATGAGCGAAATAGCTACACTTGCGTCCGTCAACCATATGATATGCAGCCTTATCTACCGGGGAAAGACCTATTATCTGGATGCCACCAACGAATATATCAACCCGGAATTCATACCCGGAAGTATGCAAGGAAGGGAAGCCGTAATAGAGAATGGAGAAGACTGTATCGTACACATATTGCCTATACTGAACAGTAACGCGTCTACAGACAGCCTGTCTTATACCTGCACCCTATCCGACAAACAAACGAACAAAGTATTGCAGGGTAATGCAACCCGTAGTTGGAGCGGAGACATGAAGGAATTTTTCCTCACGGCCTACCACGAAAACGATAAAAGCAGCCAGGAAGAATATCTTCCCCGTATCTTGACAGGGAATAATCATAATTATCAGGTTGATTCGGTCAGTTGGATACAGCAGAAGCCTCAACAAAAATGGACTATACTGACCGGAAAAGTAATAAACAGCAGCGCGGTACAAGTAGCCGATGGTGAGTTTTACATAGAACTGGACCTCCACAATGACCTGTTCGGCCAACCGATAGACACCGCTAAACGTATTCATGATTACGAGCTCCCGCTCCGTTGCCGCATCGTACGCCATACGGAGCTGGAAATACCCTCAGGCTATGTACTTGTTTATTGCCCCGAAGGCATCTCAATCCATACGCCGCAAGGCATACTCTGCTGCTCATATAAAACAGAAGGAAACAAAATCATTTTCCGGAAAGTAATGGAGATAACCGAAAAACGTATTCCCCGCAACAAAATTGCAACCTGGAATACACACTTGCGGAAATGGGCTGATGCATCCCACGAACAAATCATCCTCAAAAAACAATAATAATGAAACAGAACATGTTATTCCTGATAGGGGTGTTGGCACTTTTATTCATCACCCCTAATGCCAATGCCGATGACAAAGAGAAATACAAACTCTTTGCGGAGGAAACGAGAAAAGAAGTCTGGGCACTGGAACTGCCTGAATTTACCAACACGGCTGTTCCCGAAAAATACAAGGACGAATCAGCTGTCATTCTGGCTGCGCACAGCCGGTTAGAAGTCACCAAAAAGACCCGTTTCAACGTTGGCGCCTTTCTCGGAGGATTTCACTATATCGACCGTGAAGTAAATTGTCGCGACTTGTATCGTATGCTTGTGCAAATCAACGATAAGGCTGCTTTGAAAGAATTCTCCGAATTTGATTACAAAGCGGAAATACGTAAAAAAGAGTGGCGGTATGACGAAAACTACCAGCAAGTACTGGGCGTGCGAATTATCAAACCGGACGGTACCGTAAACGAAGTAAGCACGGATGAATATATGACAGCCACCGAAGGCAGGAAAGACCGGGAACAACGTCAGAAACTTGCCGTACCCGGACTGGAAATCGGTGATAAGATAGATATTTTTTTCTTCAACTACACTTCATTGGAAAATCATAATCTCGACCCGTTCATCTTCCGGTTTCGCCAAAGCCATCCGATGCTTTCTTACACGGTGCATTGCGAGATAGACGATAAACTTACTACCCAATACCGTACTCTGAACGGCGCACCGGACTTCAAACAAAGTAAAGACGAAGACGGAAACATCCTGCTCGATGCCGAAATGAAGGATATAGAACAAACCGAACCCGGTTTATGGTACAACCCTATGCAGCAAACTCCAATGACATTGATGTACATCACCAATAGTAAGATGAAAAAATACACCTATATTCCCGAAAGTACCACGAAAAAAGGACTACAGGCCAATCCCGATGCGGCAGCCATGCAAGAGGACGACTGGGATTTTATGAAACAAGCGAAGAAATATACCGGATACGGCGGATTGAGTAACACCAAAAAAGGAATCCGGCTTCTCCGTAACGTGAAAAAGATAAAGAAAAAAGACTGGACAGATGAGAAGAAAGCCGACTTCATCTACAATTACTATCATTTTGCACTGATGACAGACCTCAAGAGCAATTGTAATAATGAATTGTTCATTATCTATTTTCAAGGATTGCTGAATTGGGTAGATGTTCCCAATCTGCTCGGAATGACTACCCACGAAAATAAAGAGCCTCTTGATAAATTGACAAACTATCGCAATACCACATGGTTTCTTGCACTTCCGGAAAGTAAGAAATATTATCTCCCACCTTCAGGATATCTCATTCCCCATGAAATCCCCGTCCGTTACCAAGGCAGGCAAGCTATCTTGGAACCGGATAAAGAGAAAGCCAAAAAGTTGAAAACAAAGGCAGAAAGAGAGCGCCTCAATCTGCCGGCAGGTACAGCCGATGACAACTGCAACATTACCGCCATACAAGCCGACCTTGATAATACGTTACTCACCGTTAACCGGAACGAATATCGCACCGGAACACAAAAAGAGTATATGCAGGAGATGTTAGTAAAAATGGAAGATGTGGACGCCGCTTACCGACGTCTGCTTAGCATTGACAAAGAATTTGCCGAAGAAGTAGGCAAGAAATATGCGGATGATCTCCAAGAAGCATTCCGCAAAGGTCGCGAACAGGAAAAGGAAAATTATAAATGGGAAATAGATTTCTATCACGGTGAAAACGCCAAAGAACTGCTCGACTATCAGATGCAATGTCTGGGTAATCGCCCAGACAGCGCAGCCTTTATTTATAATGTCCGCTATACAATGGATGGCTATATCCGAAAAGCAGGTCCTAACTACGTACTTTCCGCAGGCAAACTAATCGGTGAACAGACCCGGATTGAAGGTAAGGAACATAAACGTTCCGCCGACATCTATATGTCCGCTCCCCGTACTTTCCAATGGAATATCACTGTAAATCTTCCGGCAGGCTACAAAGCGGCTCCCGAAGGAGTAGAGAAGCTGAACGTAAAAGTAGAAAACGAGTGTGGCACTTTCACCGCAAAAGCTGTTACAGAAAACGGCAAACTTATATTGAATATCCTCAAACGGTATAATCATAAGGTAGAACCGGTTGCCAATTGGGAAAAGCTGCTTCAAATCCAAGACGCTTCCAAAGCCTATGAAGCGCTTTCCGTAGTACTGAAGAAATAAGAATACATCACAGAAAAAATAAAAAAAGGCACGGATTATACGAATTCAACGGACAAAGCATTCCGCGAGCTTTCGTGTAATCCGTGCCTGAATTTAATATTCAGACAAGTATGCCGAATATTAATAATTTTCTTTCTTTACCTCGAAGTAAGCCTGCGGGTGCAAACAAGCAGGACACAATTCAGGAGCTTCCTTACCTGTGTAGATGAAACCGCAGTTACGGCATTGCCATACTACTTCACCTTCTTTAGCGAAAACAGTAGCATTCTCAATGTTCTGTACGAAAGCGCGGTAACGTTCTTCGTGTCCTTTTTCAGCAATGGCAATGTTACGGTACATAGCAGCGATTGCGGGGAAACCTTCTTGCTCGGCAACATCGGCAAAGTGAGGATAGTCCAAAGACCACTCTTCGTGCTCGCCTGCAGCGGCAGCCTGCAAATTCTCCAATGTAGTACCGATAACGCCTGCAGGATAAGAAGCGGTAATTTCTACCATTCCGCCTTCCAGAAACTTAAACATACGTTTCGCATGCTCTTTCTCCTGATCGGCTGTTTCAGTAAAGATGGCTGAGATTTGTTCGTAACCTTCCTTTTTTGCCACGCTTGCAAAATAAGTGTAACGCATTCTTGCTTGTGATTCACCGGCGAATGAAGTCAACAGATTCTTTTCTGTCTGAGTTCCTTTGATACTCTTGCTCATAAATTCTTTTTTTATTAGTTAATGTAATTACGTATAGATTATTCGTATTTCCTTATGTTAACCGGACAAAAATACAAATTTAGTTTAATAAAACCACACTTTGCCTCATTGGATTTGTCTATCACTTCATAGGTAAAATCTATTTCGTTCCATAAATCCAATGAGGCTATTTTTTAATCTCTAATTAATAACAAGCAGTCTGATGTTAATAACAAGAAACAACCTGTTTATGTTCAAATATCCACAAAAAACAATCGGCTGTCTCCCCCAAAGGATACATAAAAACAAAAAGAATGGAATAGTTATAGCTATTTGCATTATTTTACCTAATTTTGCACTCTCTTTTTAATAACTGAAATTCATTTTGACACAACTTCAGGTAAAATAAAGTTTCTAAAATAAAATGAAAGCGTTCGAATTCAAGCCAAAACTGTACACGGCTTTAAAAAATTACTCAAAAGAACTTTTCATGGCAGACCTGATGGCCGGTATCATTGTGGGTATCGTTGCCTTACCGCTTGCCATTGCGTTTGGTATTGCATCAGGCGTATCGCCCGAAAAAGGTATTATTACGGCCATCATTGCCGGTTTTATCATCTCATTGTTAGGAGGAAGTAAGGTTCAGATTGGCGGCCCTACCGGTGCGTTCATCGTTATTATTTACGGCATTATCCAGCAATATGGAGAAGCGGGGCTGATTGTCGCCACGTTAATGGCGGGCGTCATCCTTATTCTTCTGGGAATATTCAAGCTGGGGGCAGTCATTAAATTTATCCCCTATCCCATTATCGTAGGTTTTACAAGCGGTATCGCCGTTACTATCTTTACCACTCAGATTGCGGATATATTCGGATTGAGCTTCGGCGGGGAAAAAGTCCCGGGAGACTTCGTGGGAAAATGGATAATCTACTTCCGTCATTTCGACACTGTCAACTGGTGGAATACGGTTGTCAGCATTACCAGTATTTTTATCATTGCCATTACTCCGAAATTCTCGAAGAAGATTCCCGGCTCGCTCATTGCCATTATCGTAGTGACCGTAGCCGTTTATCTGATGAAGATGTACGGCGGTATCGACTGCATCGACACCATTGGCGACCGTTTCAGCATTAAAGCCGAACTTCCCGACGCTGTGATGCCCGCACTGAACTGGGAAGCGATTAAGAATCTATTCCCCGTTGCCATTACGATTGCTGTATTGGGAGCCATAGAATCCTTGCTTTCGGCTACCGTAGCCGACGGTGTTATCGGTGACAAACACGACTCCAATACCGAATTGATAGCTCAGGGTGTTGCCAACATGGCTACTCCGCTTTTCGGAGGTATCCCCGCCACAGGCGCTATTGCCCGTACAATGGCTAATATCAATAATGGCGGTAAGTCGCCCGTAGCCGGTATAGTGCATGCGGTAGTACTGCTTTTGATTCTGTTGCTGCTTATGCCGCTGGCTCAATACATTCCGATGGGATGCCTAGCAGGCGTACTGGTAGTCGTATCTTATAATATGAGTGGTTGGCGTGTATTCAGGGCATTGATGAAGAACCCCAAATCGGATGTCACCGTATTATTGATAACTTTCTTCCTGACGGTTATCTTCGATTTGACAATCGCTATCGAAGTAGGTTTGGTCATTGCCTGCGTACTCTTCATGCGCCGTGTCATGGAGACAACCGAAATATCGGTTATCAAAGACGAGATAGATCCGAACGCCGAATCGGATATTACCACAAGCGAAGAGCATCTGATTATACCAAAAGGCGTGGAGGTGTACGAAATCAACGGTCCCTACTTTTTCGGTATCGCCACAAAATTCGAGGAGGTGATGGCGCAACTCGGTGACCGTCCCAAGGTACGTATTATACGTATGCGTAAAGTTCCTTTCATAGACTCTACGGGTATCCATAATCTGGAAAGCCTTTGTAAGATGTCTCAAAAAGAGAAAATTACGATTGTATTGTCCGGCGTTAACGAAAAAGTACATAATGTCCTGGAGAAATCCGGTTTTTATGAATTGCTTGGAAAAGATAATATTTGTCCCAACATCAATGTAGCGCTGGAAAAAGCAAAACAATTGCTATAAAAGTCTGTTCACCACTATCCATTATGGCAAGAAAAGGAAGAAAACAAAAGCAATCCAAAGGATTACTCTATTTGATTATATTAATATGCATCGTTTGCATCTGCTATGAGCCCATAGCGGGAGCCTTGCATATTAATCTTCCTGCTGCCGTAACGGAACTCAGTGAAAAAACACCGGTAAAAGCAACCTCCACCGAAGCAATATCCGTAAAGAACGTACTCTACCCCGCTCCCCTAAAAAACACACCGGAGCAGATATTGTACCGTAAAGGATATACAGTGTCTTATAACAAAGAAACAAAAATACCGAACTGGGTAGCCTGGGAACTTACTCCCGAAAAACTGATAGAACGTGAAAGCCGTACCGACAAATTCATGCCCGATCCCGACCTGCCCGAAAGCCAGACCGTAACCACCGATGACTATAAACGCAGCGGCATGGACAGAGGACATATGTGTCCTGCAGGCGATAATCGCTGGCATTGGAAAGCCATGCAGGAAAGTTTCTACATGACCAATATCTGTCCTCAAAATCACAATCTGAACCGAGGCGACTGGAAAGAGTTGGAAGAAGCCTGTCGCTTATGGGCGAAGAAAGAAGGAAAAATCTATATTGTTTGCGGACCTGTCCTTTATCGGCAAAAGCATCGTACTATCGGTAAGAAGCATAAAATCACCGTGCCTGAAGCCTTTTTCAAAGTAATACTCTGCACAAACAGCAATCCGCCTAAAGCTATCGGGTTTATTTATAAAAATACATCAGGAAATCATCCCTTAGATGCTTATGTTAATAGTGTGGATGAAGTAGAGCGTATTACCGGCATGGATTTCTTCCCTACCCTGCCCGATAATATTGAAAAACGGGTAGAAGCAACCTATAATTTGAATTTATGGGGAAAGCGATAAAACGAAACACTTTTTAACCTTACATATTTATACAAACATATTGTCACACATCCACTTGCTTTTCACACTTTATATCACTTATTTTTTTATCTTTTCGATATACACTCTATAATCATCTGTCCTTTTTCTATTTTTTAATAACATAAGCCCTTTATAAACTTACAATTCGATACATAATTATTTGCTATTTTATTAATGATGCTGTTAGTTTATTTAATACCTTTGCAACGGTTTATATAATAGATTTTATTTTCAGCTAAAAAAATGAAATACAATACTGTACACAGTCTATCTTTTGTTTGGAGAAACGTAAAAAAGCGTGATGAGATTTCACGTTAAGAAGAAGACTATTCCAAAAATTCTACAACAGCATATTTATCAATTTTAATTTTAATCAATAATAATTTAAAGACAAGGATGAGAAAATCAATTCTTTGGTTTGTCTTTCTTACATTATTGACTATTCAATCTGCTTTTGCACAAGGATTCTTTGTAAAAGGTAAGGTCATTTCCCAAGAGGATAATGAACCGTTGATTGGTGTGTCGATTTTGCAAGAGGGAAGCACAAATGGTGTAGTAACCGACGTTGACGGTAACTACAGTCTTGAGATTAAAGGTACGGCAAGAGCCACTTTACTGTTCTCGTACATCGGTATGCAATCGCAAAAACATGAAGTCAGCGCCAAGACCGGTACGCTGAATGTTCGTCTTGCTCCGGATGCCGCGTTAATAGACGAGGTAGTGGTAGTAGCGTATGGAGTCCGCAAAAAGGGGACGATTGCCGGCTCTGTATCAACCGTAAAATCGGAAAAAATGGAAAATGTACCGGCAGCCGGGTTCGACCAGGCATTGCAGGGACAGACGCCGGGTTTGTCAGTTATCTCCAATTCCGGAGAACCCAGCAAAGCGGCGGTATTCCAGATTCGCGGTACTAACTCTATCAATTCGGGTACATCCCCGTTGTTTATTCTGGACGGTGTGCCTATTTCCAGTTCGGATTTTAACACAATCAGCCCGGGAGATATCGAATCTATCTCCGTGTTGAAGGATGCTTCTTCAACATCTATCTACGGTGCGCGTGCCGCAAACGGTGTGGTTGTAATCACTACCAAACGCGGTCTGGCAATGGATAAGGCTAAAGTAACGCTGCGTGCTCAGTACGGTTTCTCACAGTTGGCGTCTAACGACAACTGGACAATGATGAACACTCCCGAGCGTATTCAGTTTGAGAAAGAAATCGGTCTGGATACCGGACAGGATTATGAAATCCTTTCACGTACCAATGTAAACTGGCTGAACGAAGTATTTAACGACCGCGCTCCGCTGCAGAACTACGAACTCTCTGTAAACCGCGCTACCGAACGCTTGAACTATTACGTTTCCGGAGGTTTCTACGACCAGGACGGTATTGCCCAAAGCTCTTCCTTCCGTCGTTACAATATGCGCGCCAACGCAGAAGTAAAAGCCAGCAACTGGTTGAAAATCGGAACCAACACCATGGCTGCTTACGAAGAAGTTCAGCAGGCGGAAGAGGGAGAAATGGCGCTCTATACTCCTATTTCCGGTTCCCGTTTTATGTTGCCTTATTGGAACCCGTACAATGCGGACGGTTCTTTGGCTTCCGAAAACAACGGAACTTGGGCTGGAACAGGTCAGAACCCTATTGAGTGGATGAACAACAATCCGGTTAATTATAAGAAGTATAAAGTACTGTCTACCGTATTTGCAGACATTACTCCGATTAAGAACCTGACTATTCATACGCAATTCGGTGCAGACTACTCTCACTCTACGGCTTTCATGCGGTCATATCCCAGCTATATTATTAATGACGGAAACGGTTCTGCCGGACGTAACTCCTCAGACGCTCTTACATTGAGTGAAACTACTACCGTCAATTACCGTTGGGCATTGAACGATGACCACTCGCTCAACTTCCTGTTGGGACAAGAAGCGGTGGACTATCAGTCAACAGGCTTCCAGGTAATTACCCGCGGGCAAGCCAATGACAAATTAACGAATGTAACTTCCGGTACACGCGCTTCTTCATGGGCGGATTCCAATGACTCTTATTCATACCTGTCATTCTTCTTCCGTGGTGAATACAATTATAAAGATTTGTATTACGCAGAAGTCGCCACCCGTACCGATGCTTCCTCACGTTTCGGTAAAGACCACCGTTGGGGTGTGTTCTGGTCGTTGGGTTTCATGTGGAATGTTAAGCACGAGGCTTTCCTGAAAGACATCGAATGGCTTACCAGCGCACAAGTTGCATTGAGTACCGGTACTTCCGGTAACTCGGAAATACCCAATTACGACCACTTGGCATTGGTTGCCGGCGGTCCTAACTACAATGACGAAGCCGGAATCTATCCGAAACAGAGCGGAAATGAAGATTTAGGCTGGGAACAGACCTGGGCAAACAATGTCGGTCTGCGTCTGGGCTTCTTCAACCGTGCCAACCTGAACATTGACTTCTACCATAAGAAGACAAGCAATATGTTGATGTACGTTCCAGAATCATACGCCGTAACCGGCGAAGGTTCCCGTTGGGAAAACATCGGCGCAATGATAAACCGTGGTGTCGAAATCTCAATAGACGGTGATGTAATCCGTACCAAAGACTTTGCCTGGAATTTGAATGTCAATGTATCTTATAATAAGAACAAGCTCGTAGAACTCTATAACGGTGTACAGGAATATGTGAACTCTACTACCGGATTGAAATACGTAGTAGGCCACCCGGTACACGAATTCTTCCTGAACCGCTATGCCGGAGTAAATCCTGCCAACGGTGATGCCTTGTGGTACACTAAAGACGGTGAAATAACCACCGAGTTCCGCGAAGAAGACAAAGTAATGACCGGAAAGACTTTCGACTCTCCTTGGGCCGGCGGTTTCGGAACAACTTTCAGTTGGAAAGGCTTGTCATTATCTGCCCAATTCAGCTGGATGGCCGACCGTTGGGTAATGAACAACGACCGTTTCTTCGAAGAAAGCAACGGATTGTACAGCGCATACAACCAGTCAAGACGCCTGTTGTACGACCGTTGGAAAAAGCCGGGTGACATTACAGACATTCCCCGTTACGGAGTGGTTGCCCAACTCGATGACCGTTTCCTCGAAAACGCTTCATTCCTTCGCTTGAAGAACCTGACGCTGGCTTACGCACTTCCTCAGCCGTTGCTGAAGAAAACCAACTTCTTCACATCCGCACGTGTCTACCTGCAAGGTCAGAATCTGCTGACCTTTACCGGTTTCAAAGGACTCGACCCGGAAGTTGCAAGCAATATTTACAGAGCACAATATCCGGCATCACGCCAGTTCACATTGGGTATTGAAGTTTCATTCTAATATTATAAGCAGAAAGAAAGATGATTAAAAAATTCAGATTATATATAATGTTGGCTGCCGTGATGTTGTCCGCTACTTCCTGTTTGGACAAACTGCCTGAAGACGAAGTGCCTTTCGACCAGGCCATTCAGACGGTAGACGATGTAAACCTGGCTGTTATCGGTATTTACGACGCTTACAAGAGCAAATACCTGTACTCCGGTAACCTTACATTGTTGCCCGATTTGCAGACCGACCTCGTTTATGGAATAAACGGCAATACGAATATCTACGGCGATATCTGGCGTTGGAAAGACATCCTGGCTACCAATACCGATATTGAAGCCGTATACGGTTCATTGTACGAAGTTATCAACCGTTGTAACTTCCTGCTCGACAGAGTAGACAATGTAAGAAAGAACACAACGGACGATACAGCCCTCGACAAATTGGATCAGTGTTGCGGTGAAGCCTATTTTGCTCGTGCATTGGCTTACTCAGAACTGATTAAACTGTTCTGCAAGGCATACGAAAGCGACGAAGATGCCGCCAAGCAGCTGGGTGTTATCCTTAGCCAACACTATCGCGGTGATGAGGAAATGAAACGCTCTTCACTAAAAGACTCTTATCAGTTTGTATTGGACGACCTCGACCGTGCAGCCGATTTGCTGGAACTTGAAGAAGATTTCAGCGGTGCATTATACGATACCCCGTACTTCAACGAATACACCGTTTACGCATTGCGTGCCCGTGTAGCTCTTTACATGAAAAAGTGGGACGAAGCTATCAAATACTCTACCAAGGTTATTGAAAGCGGCTATTACACATTGTCAAGCTGTACACAGCAGATTTCTTCCGGCATCAGCTATTATAAATATATGTGGACAAACGACCACTCCACCGAGGCTATCTGGAAAGTTGGTTTCACTATCAACTCCTATGGCGGCCGTTTAGGAACTATTTTTGCGAACTACGATTACACCACTCTGCGTCCGGATTATGTTCCTGCAAAGTGGGCTATCAATCTATACGATGCAAATGACTTGCGTGCTTCCACTTTCTTCCAGTCTTTCACTACCGGATACAGCCACGGACTTACCTGGCCGTTGCTGATTAAGTATTTCGGTAACGAAGAGTTCACCAACTACAAGATTCTTCACGTTACCATGCCGAAAGTACTCCGTTTGTCGGAACAATATCTGATACGTGCCGAGGCATACGTACAATCAGGAAAGACCGCTGAAGCAGGAAAAGACATTACCGCTATCCGTGCGGCACGTTATGCTACGTATGGTGGTTCTACCCCTATGGGTGACAAAGAAAACGCAATGAAAGTCATTGAGGAAGAACGCGTAAAAGAGCTCTATATGGAAGGTTTCCGCCTGCAAGACCTGAAGCGCTGGCACAAAGGCTTCAAACGTGAACCGCAAGACCAGTCACTTTCCAATGGCAGCAGTCTGAAAGTGGAAGCGGACGATCCTATGTTCGTATGGCCGATACCTCAGCACGAACTGGATGCTCCGGGCTCGGAAGTGGAACCTAATGAAAGTAACAAATAAGACTAAAAACATACGATAATGAAAAAACTATTATTTGGATGTATTACAGCCGTTGCTGCACTGATAGCCCTTGTCGGATGCGAACAGGACAAGGTGGTATACAGCGGGCCTAATTATCTTATGTTTTCCGACACGCTCTACCAGTATGGTGTGCAAGAAAGCAATGAGATATTCAATGTCCCCGTTTCAGCCACTGTACCTGCCGATTACGATCGTACTTTCGCTGTCGAGATATTAGACAAGAAGAGCAACGCTGTCGAAGGAAAGCACTATAAACTCCTTTCAAATACAGTGACTATCAAAGCCGGTGAAATGGCAGCCAATGTGGAAGTACAAGGTAACTATGAGAGTATCGAGCCTACCGATTCATTAGGGTTTGCCCTGCACCTCATCATTCCCGAATCTAACGAGTGGGAAATGTACGGCACCGAAACTAAAGTTGTACTGCAGAAAGTTTGTCCGTTCGACATCAACAACTTTACAGGATATTGCACGGTTACTTCTACTTTCTTTGGCGGTAACGACATACCCAATCAAAATGTGGATATGCGTCTGATTACTTCCGACGTTGCGAAAGAAGAAAATACAATTATCCTACACGGCATCTACTACGATGGATATGATACAAAGATAAAGTTCAATACCAAAGATCCGCTTAAACCACTGATTGAAATGAAAGAACAAGTGTGCGGTAGTACAGGAGAAGCTTTCGGAACTATCTACGGTAATGGCAATTTATTATTGAATCAGCCTACAAGCTATACTTCTTATTATAGAACTTGCGAGAATTACCTTTTACAATTCGTTACAGTAAGTGTCGATAATAAAGATGGTTCGGAATATGGTACAGTAGGTACTTTCATTAATGTAATCGAATGGATTAGTGAAGCAGAGGCCGAAAAATTAAAAGAACAAGGATATTAACATTTAAAATCATACAATTATGAAAGCATTAAATTTAAAAAGTATGAGTTGGATCATGGCATTAGCTATGATGTTTATTGTGTCATTCACAGGTTGTTCAGACGATGATGGAGAAGACGGTGGTCCTATCGCTCCAGTATTCCCTGAATTAAAAGAAACCAATTGTGGAGCAAATGAAACCACAGAAATCTCTTTTGAAGCAAATCTAGACTGGGAAATATCCAGTAATGCAGGATGGTGTAAATTTATAAATGGTGAAATATCTGAAAGTATCATGTCTGGAAAAGCAGGTAAGCAAACCATCAAAATTGCCGTATCTGCCGATGGTCAGAATTACAATGACGATGCCATTGCTGAAATTACTTTGAAGATGGGAGAAAAATCTCAGGTAATATATAAAATCAAACGTGCAAAGAAAGAATATTCTGACTTGGTTATCACCGATGAAGAAGGTAATGTATATGATGCCGAACACCCGCTAACTATTAAAGGAAGCGGCCTAAGAAATATTGAATTGGACAAAGTTTACACAATTGTAAATGCTACCGCTGATATGACTGTAGGTTTAGTAAGCGCTCCAAACTGGGTCACTGTTGAAAACGACGGACAAGGCCAATTCAAGTTCATTTTCAATAATGATAATACAGAAGGACTGTCTCCTATCAATTCATTTGGAACAGATAAAGAATACAAGATTATATTTGCTACTGAAGATGTTATGAATGGAAACGAACCTAATACGGATAAAGTTCGTAAAGTAGAAATCCCTCTTGCTTATGAAGGGTTAAAGGATGATGCTATTTCGTTCGTAGAAAGTGATGAAGAATTATCTTTCCAGGGAAAACAATTGGTCGCAGACTTGTATTGTAATATTTCAATTGAAGGTAGCGATGTATCTGAAGGAGCCTCATTAGGTACAGAGTTAACATGGACAGTTGATAAAGTACGTGATGGCCAATTTGAGATTATAAAAATGGGAATGAAAAAAATCACCGATAATAAAGGTAATATCACTTATGAATATGATCTCAATGCTGATTTAGAATGGGCAATTATAGAGCAAGATGAAGAAAATCCTTCTAAAATAACATTTAGTGTTCTTCCTGCTTATACAGGATTGAATGAAGACAGAAGTGTTATTGTAATGATGTTTTCCAAAGCTTTTTGTGATAAACATAAAAATGATTTCAAAGAAACCGTATTTGGAGAAGATGGTTATATAAACACCGAGTACTCAAATAATGTAATGGTAACTTTGACTCAAAAGGATGAATCTCTTAAATTAAAAGGATTTGTAAAAAAAGCTGATTCTGAAGAACTTCTACCTTTCCTTAACGAAGATTGGGAAGCAGTAGGTGGAGAAGAACCAACTGACCCATTTGAATATGCAAGATTTATAGCCGGATGTAAATCGCAATGGGGTATGGGATATGTGAGCTTTAGCGATGTATTATTACAAAATGGCAGCATTGTATATATTGAGACATCTCCTTATAAAGAAGGTGCAGAATGTTCAATTATAGACGATAGTACTGGTGAAAAAGTTAATTTTGAAGGTTTAGAGGTTAATTACCCCGTAATAAAAGACGGCAAATATTACATGACATTATCAGGAGAACCAACTGCATCAGATTGGGGTAAATTAACTGATCCGAATAATAATTTTAACATAGTATTTAGTAATGGTGGAGAGCCAGTTATGTATTCATTAGCTATAAATAAAACTATTGATTAAAAAACAATTTTGATTATACCTCAAAAAATAACTAAAAAATAACTTTATAGTATTTATGTTTTTAGTTATATCATCAATAAAACAGAAAGAAAATAATCAATGAATTTAAAAAGAACCATAACAAGGAAACTATTTCTTGTACCACTCATCACCATGCTATTTAGCATGGTGATGAGCGGATGTTCTGACGATAAAGACGGATTGCAAGAAAGCCAGTATGGCTACGTACAGTTCAAAATTTATAAGTCAGCATCCTATGTACAAGAGGAAGCAACCCAATCAAGTGTAATACCTACCCGTGCAACAGCACTGGACAAATTAGGTGAAGCACAAAAGGTTGAAATAGAGATGCAATACAACGGTAAGAGTATCACTCAAACCTTAGTATTGAATGCCTATAATGAAAGTAATGCAGAATATGGTGTACGTAGTGACAAGTTGCAACTATTGGTAGGTGACTATAAAATTGTCGGCTACAAATTACTGGGCAAATTGGATAACGTAGTTACCGGTATATCTGCTGATGAAAACGAAACATTTACGGTTGTTTCACAAGGACTTACTGTTAAAGATCTAACAGTAGATGCACAAACACGTGGAACAGTTACTTTTAAACTTACCAAAGATGGACTTAGTACACGTGCAAGTGATAACAGTGAATATCTGTTTAGTGATATAAAAGTCATAGATGTAACTGTAATCAACACTTTTACACAAATCCGAACCACTTTTGAAGGATTAAAAGTAAAATATGCGGAAGATTCTAAAGAAAACCAGAATCCAGATAATCCTGACGATAAATATATGGATATCGGTACAGCAAAATGTGATTCTGCTGTATGGTTAACTGCCGGAACTTATCGTGTTTCTTCGTATACCACTTATTCTAAGAAAGGTGCTATAACTAAAGAACTTGCTACACATACCATACAAGGTGGAGAAGAGTTTACCATCACGGATAACCAACTTACCGAAGATGCTATTGTCCCCATCAAACTTTCTGAAACAGCTGAATATATCAAAGATTATAAAGCTCTGAAAGAAATTTGGGAGAAATTAGACGGTAAAAACTGGGGATATCATGGTATTGGTAGTCCCGAAGGTACTAACTGGAATTTCAACAAGGAACTGGATATGTGGGGCAACCAACCTGGTGTATCATTAAATGATGAGGGTCGTGTTACGGGACTTAGTATTGAAGGTTTTGGTGCAAAAGGTAAAGTACCTGATGCTATCGGACAATTAACCGAGTTGAGAGTTCTTGCCCTTGGTTCGCATAGCGAAACTGCAGGCGGCAGACTGTTTACCAACGAAAATATGCAAGAGTCGCAGAAACAAAAAGTACGCATGAACTACAAAGAAATGTTTCTGGACTATGACCCGCGTATAGAAATGTCTGAACTGTTACAAAACTCAGTTAACCGCAATCCTAAAATGAAAGCTATTAAAAAGGACAATCGCATTCATTTGAAAGATACGCAAATAGGGAACTATACTAACCAGATTACACATGTATCAAAAGCTGTAATGCGTCTTACAAAATTACAGCAATTCTATATGGGTAATTCTCCGCTCCTTGCTGAGAATATCTGTACAGACTGGATAGATGAAAATTCTGAATACGCCAAACAATATAAAGATGAAGCTGCGAATTGGAGTTGGAAGAGCATGACAGAACTGACAGATATCGAATTGTATAATTGTTCTAAACTAACTACATTACCGGAATTCTTGTATGAGATTCCGGAAATGCAGGTACTTAATATTGCTTGTTCCAGAGGTATTAAGGGAACAAAGCTAACTCAAGATTGGGAAAGATTAGCCGATCCCGACCGCAGTGAATCTGCAAAGAAAATCCAGATTCTTTATATGAGTTATAATAATCTGGAAGTATTTCCGGAAAATGAATATTTAAAGAATATGGAAAAGCTAGGATTGTTGGATTGTATGTCTAATAAGATTACAACACTACATCCTTTCGGATCGGATATTAAATTGACGCAGTTGAATCTGAACTACAATAAAATCAAAGAAATTCCGGAAAAATTCTGCGGATTCACCGACCAAGTAGAAACTTTGAGTTTTGCGCATAATGAATTGGAATATATTCCCAACATCTTTAATGCCAATTCAGTATATGTAATGGGATCAGTTGATTTCTCTTACAATAACATTGGTATTAACAATGGAGAGAACATTAAAGACCCTGGTTCTTATACAGGAATCAACGCCTCTACTGTAACATTGTCGTTCAATAAAATAAGCAAGTTCCCTACAGAGTTGTTTAAAGCAAACTCACCGATTACTACGATTACGCTGAATAATAACTTATTAGAGAAAATCCCTCAATATTCATTATCAAGTAAAGATGGAAATGGTAAGGAATTTAAGAACACATATCTGTTAGGTACTATCGACCTACGTTTCAATAAGCTGACAGAATTGTCCGATGACTTCCGGGCGACAACTTTGCCTTACTTAACCAATATGGACGTAAGTTTCAACCGTTTCTCCGAGTTCCCAACTCAGCCATTGAACAGTAGTGTACTGCAAGCTTTCGGTATTCGCCATCAGCGTAATGCTGCCGGTGAACGTTGTCTACGTGATTGGCCGACCGGAATCACAAAATGTCCGAGCCTTCTTCAATTACAGATCGGTTCAAACGATATCCGTAAAGTAAATGAGGAAATGACACCTAAACTTTGGATTTTGGATATCAAAGATAATCCGAATATCTCTATCGACCTCACCAGTATATGTCCTTACATTGAAGCAGGCATGTATATGCTGATTTATGACAAGACACAGGACATTCGCGGTTGTGACGCTTTGGATATTAAACGATAAACAATAAGAAAGATTCGATTAATGAAATATTTAAGTAAAATAACATTAGGACTGATTCTTTGCACGGGGTTTATGACTTCGTGTAAAGATGATGATGAAACAGGAATTTCCGGTGGCATTGCGGTAGACAGAGAGGAAATTACAATCGCTGCCGAAGGAGGAACAGAAAAGATTGCTGTTTCGTCTAATAACAGCTGGGTGGCAAGCTCATCCCAGCCCTGGATATCTATATCTCCTGCTAATGGTTTGGGTTCGGCAGACTGTAGCCTGGCTATTGACTCTACCTTATTGGAAGTATCCCGCGAAGCACAGATACGTTTCTCTGTAGAGGGGCAAGAGCCTAAATTGATTAAAGTAACTCAATTTGGCTATGGTAAACAGATTTTGTTAAAAGAGCCGACAATAGAAATAGAAAACTCTGCCAGATATGATGACCGTTATTTCGATGCAGTTATCTCTGCCAATGTTGCTTTCAAAATAGACAGTAACATAGAGTATTCTTTTGCCGAATCAATGACAGACGAAGAAAAAGCGGAAATGGAATCCGACAGAAAAGATTGGCTTACCTTACCTAAGGAATCTGATTTGAAAATTGATTTGGACAGAGGATATCGTCCACGTACCGTTAAAGTACGCTTCAAATGGAAAACGAATATCGCTCCTTACACACGTGTTGCTAAAATCCGTTTAGTTCCTCAAGATGCTAATGAACAGTTGGTAGATAATGAAGGTAATCCTACCGGTGAAGTTGTCTTAACCATAAATCAGAAGCCTGCTTTGAAAATTACAGATGACCGTGCAGGTGACTCAATCGCTATCCTTGCCATCAATGAAAAAGTCCAAAGTATGGTAGGATTTGATACCAGTGAAAGTATGCTGAACTGGAGCTACGTAAAACTTTGGGAGGCTACCGATGAACTTCCTAACGGAGATAAGAACGCCATTGGCCGTGTACGCTCTGTACAGTTCATGTTAATCGACCTAAAAGACGGTGAAACATTACCTAAAGAAGTTCGTTATCTGAGGTATCTTGAATCATTCACTATTCAAAGTAATGCAAACTGGCAAATCCGTAACATTTCTTTAGGTGAAGAAATCTGTGAATTGAAGCATCTGAAAGAACTGTCCGTATATGCTTTAGGTCTGAACAAATTACCTGAAAACTTCATAAACTTAGGTGGTAAAGTAGATGATAGCTATGTCGGTTTGGCGCGCACCACCTATGGGAAGGACCGTCTCCGGGCCGCGCTTGGCGCCCCGCGCGGGGCCGTTCTCATATATAACCCGGGGTCCGCCCGGCCCCGGCGCCTTATATACCTAGTTCGAGAGGAGAGGGGTATATGGCAGATCGCAAGTTCAAATCTATGGACGGCAACGAGGCCGCCG
>ENA-OPXI01000555-OPXI01000555.1-human-gut-metagenome-genome-assembly--contig:-NODE-555-length-25600-cov-5.064514_pt1 | contig 25600 bp, 22 predicted proteins | sample MGYA00241520_ERZ502032 | MGnify/ENA primary metagenome ERZ502032 (study PRJEB25962, sample SAMEA2042106) | human gut metagenome | biome: human gut; feature: human-associated habitat; material: faeces...
GATTTTACAAGCGGAGTTAGACACGGTGGAGGAGAATCTCGAAGTGCTGCGCAGTCAGGGCAAGGAGGTTTCCAAAGCGATGCTGCGGGGGTTGGAGAAGCGGAAAATCAACCTTTCCGTCAAGCTTGAAACCATCGCCCACGCCATCAAGTCGCGCACGGACGACGTGGTGGACTTCAAGCAGATGGGCATCGACCATATCTTCGTGGACGAGAGCCATTATCAAAACTTTTGCAAGATTTCAAAAAAAACACTCAACCGACTATTAATCATTATATTAATTCTCAATAAGTTCTGATTATTAAATGCTGTCCGAATATTATTAAGGTAATTATGAACAGGATATTCTATAGAGCATCCCCCCCTTCCTGTCCTGCAGTAGTCCGGTACTGATCTTATAAATTCTTTCAGGCGTTTCATTATGCTACCGCAAGGGTGGACTTCATGTTTCTTTTTAAATCTATTACATATGCAAATATTGCAAATCAGTAGGATAAATTGTAATTTTGCATAGTGAAAATTAAGGCAAAAATCAAAAAACAACATTTGCTGCATTTGATTTCCGACTACAAAAATCATTTTGTAATATGAGCTAAAAGAGACTTTGGAAACAATACTCCCAGCATTGCTATGCGCAAAATAATGATTCTCAAACAATAACAAGACTTAGCGAGTTTCATTTTAAATGAAAGAACCGCAATCTGAGATAAATAAAAACGCAGAAATCTATCTGTATGTGGCTGCTTTTTTGTACATTTGCAATGTTAATTCATTCATAATATAACATTACATATGAATACATTAAGTGCCGAGAGACAAAATAACATTCAAGAACAATTATCCAATGAACAAAAATTGGTTTCTTTTGATATGCGAGAACTCACTATAGAGTTTTATGTCACAAAGTATCTTACAAATATAGATAAAGATGACAATGAAATATATGTACCTGATTATCAACGTGAATTTGTTTGGGATATTACCAGACAGTCTCGATTTATAGAATCATTGTTATTAGGATTACCTGTGCCTTTTATATTTACGGCAGAAATTCCGGAAACAGGGCGTCTTGAAATTGTTGATGGTTCTCAACGTATTCGTACAATGGCTGCATTTTTATCAAATGAACTTCAATTAAAAGGGCTTGAAAAATTGACGGAGTTTAATGACATTAGATTTGGGCAATTACCTTCAGCTACCCAACGAATGTTTAAAAATATTGCTATTCGTATGATAGTTCTATCTTCTCGTGCCACAGAAGAAGTACGAAAAGAAATGTTTGACCGTATCAATACTAGCAGTGTTCCTTTGGTTCCAATGGAAACACGTCGGGGTGTTTATCGGGGTGAATTTATGAGTTTTATAACAGAACTTGCAAAAAGTGAAACATTTAAAGCCTTGTGTCCTTTTGCTAAGTTTTCAGAAAAACGACATGAAGAAGAAGAACTAATCCTGCGTTTTTTTGCATTCATTGATGCGTATCCTGACTATCGTCAGGTTGAATATAAAGGGGTAGCTAAATACCTTGATGAATATCTTGATAACGGAAATAAGAATTTTGCAGAAAACGAATTAAAAAGTAAAAAGGCTGCATTTGACCAGATGGTTGATTTTATATCAAAAACTTATGAAGGACAAGGGTTTGCCAAGAAACCAAATGCAGTAGGTGTCTCTAAACCATATTTTGAAGCAATAGCTATTGGCGTCTATATGGCTTTGCAAGAAAATCCCAATATTCAGCCCCATAAATTAGATAGTCTTATTGTTGACAAACATAATAGAAATGGTTTCTTTGAAACCATAGAAGGACGCTACCGCACTCATACGGCAAAAAAAATATTGAATAGAATAGATTACGTGAAAAATTCATATTTGGCAGATGCAAAAAAATAAATTCAATCAAAGCATTGAGGATATCAATGATTTTTTCTCTTTATTAGAATTTATTGATTCTATTGAAACATATAAAAACATCATGTTGCCAAATCCAACAACGACTTCGTCACTATTAGTTACTTCAACTCAACAAAAATGCATGAGAAGTCATGCTGTCTTGATGTTATACAATATAGTAGAAGCAACAGTTGTGGAATGTATTTTAGCGATATTTGATGCTATAAAAGATGATCATCTAAAGTATCATGAACTTGAAGATTCTTTGCGTGAGCAATGGTTAAGATCTATGATGACTACTGGAGATTCAATAAAAACTCGAATTGCACGAACTAAAGAAATAATAGGCTGCATTAGCTCTGATATAATTTTCGCTGATGCGATAGGACGTTTTAATGGGAATGTTGATCTTAGGACAATCCTTAACGTATGCAAAGATTTCAAATTGCAATTGAGAGCCATACCAAATAAAGATGGAGTCGCTACTACATTGAAAGCAGTTAAGGATGCACGAAACCATCTTGCCCATGGGGATGTAAGCTATTCTAATTTTGGATCAACTATATTGCTTTCTGATATAATAAAATATAAAAAAGATACATTGGACTTTCTTTCATTTTTTATAAATCGAGTTGAGCAATATATTTCAAATAAGGAGTATAAAAAATAGAATGGATGTATAAACGAAACATTATTAAGAAGATTATTTAGAACTCTGATCAAGCCGTCAACTTCATCAGAGTTCCAAATATACGTTCTATAAATTCGATATTTTGACAAAAAAAAATTCTAACAGGATTCAATTTTTTGTAATGAGAGCCTTCAATGCGATTCTCACTCTGCAGTGATGATTTCTATTCATATGAGATGCTGTTCTGTAGTTAAGATACAATCGTCCCTTTTAGGAAAGTAGTTGCGGCTGATATTTGTGGATTTGACTGTATCTGAAGATATTATATACCAAGCAGGTGGATGTGGAGCAAGCAGCCGTCCTGATGATACCGATATGTCTTACGAATGAACCGGCTTCTTGATAAAACCGAAGACGTGTTCCACGGGCATCTTTTCTTTAACTTTTTGTGGTTGCGCTTCTTTGGTTTTCTGCTCAGAAGGTAGTTGCGGCGCTATTTCTTGCAGATGACAGGGCGCATTCCACATGCCCTGACCTCATCTTCCCTATGATTAGTGGTCTGATGACGTTTGAACCATTTACGCCGACATCGGTTGTGTGATGTGTCTCAATAGGCTTGCTTTCCTATCAACTTTGACATGGTGCTTGTAGCCATAGTAATTCCCACCACGTATCTTTTCCCAACGGGCATCTATATCTTTGTGGCTCTTTTTGTGAGGTTATCATTCCAAAGCAAACCCAACATTCACCTCTTTAATATCAGCATTTTTACTAATATTGCGCAACTTAGGAGCCTCCACAATTTAGTCCTAAAAAGATTTCAAGAGAATTTTTCCCAATTTCAGTTTTCCATTCCTTCTTTTTATGTTTTTGATTTTCATCCTCAAGAGTTTCTAAAGCTTTCTCTTCTTGTTCTGTAGTTATATCAAGATACACCATTGTGGTTTGGATACACTCATGTCCAAGCAAATATGAAATTTGAGCTATGTTCATTCCATTTTCAAGCCAATGTGAAGCCTTGGCATGTCTGAATTGATGGGCATGTAAATTCAATGGTACATCTTCACAAGTTTCATGAGCTATTGAGGCATATTTTTTCAGCATTTTGTTCACATTTTCGGCAGACATAGGAGCATATACCCCTTTGCTTTTTGAATAAAAGATTAGTGCATCCATATCATTATATTTCGGATGGTATTTCTTGAGGTATCTCTTTAAACATTGCACTGGTTGAGACAAAAGAGGAAGTGGGCGTTTCTTTCTCCCTTTTCCTATGACAATCATGTGAGGTTTAGAGCAATCCATGACGGTATTACTAATCTTCAATGTAAGGAGTTCATTAACACGTATAGCTGTAGAGTACAAAAGTAGCATCAATGTGAAATCACGAAAGCCTGTTGCCGTTCTTTGATTTGGGACAGACAATATGGCTTTAACAGCCTTTTTGCTTAAGCCAATAACTTTTCTTTTAGGAGTTTTCTCATTAGGAATGTTCTCAGCTTGTAGAAATACGGCCATATAAGTCATATCTCTGTTCGCTACATATTTCAAGAAGGCACGTAAGGCTGACAACCTTACATTGCATGTTGCAGGGGTACAATTCCTATCGCTTTTCATCCAAATAATCCATTCCATGATATATTCCCTACAGAAGCACTCTGCATTCAATGTTTCCGGTAAAATGCCTTTCACTTTCTTAAGAAACTCAGCATAGAGTGTCACTGAAATTTTATAGTTTCTTTTCGTATGAGGGCTACAAGCTTTTATTGAGGGCACATAGTACTCAAGCCACTCATGTAAATAACTAGTAATCTGTATTGCTTGTAAGTTAATCTTCTTTTTCATCTGTTTCTAATATTAATGATTGTTCTATTTCGCTATCGGTATATGCTATTATATCAGAAATCGCAGGGGTCAAAGAATAGTAAGCCAATGTGCTTTCTATTTGTCTGTGTCCCATGCTCTTGCTTAGAGCTAATAACTTGTCGTGTACTGCAAATCCTTGGTGCGTCCAGCTGTTTATGTTCTCTATGGCGTAGTTATGCCTTAGTTCGTATGGAATTGCGTGGGATGAATTGCAGCTTTGCCACAGTGCCCTGAAGTGGTACGTTACCCATACAGGAGGGTGCGGCTTGTCATCCGGTGTCGGGAAAAACACCCTGCGGTTCGGAATCAGTCCATCTATTTTTCCGTCATAAGTACGCATCAGGGGCAACATTGTGTCATGGAGGACTACATAATGTTGGTCATACCCTTTGCCGCGCTTGATGGATACCACGCCGTTTTCAAGGTTTACGTCATCGCGTTCCAGCAGGATGGCCTCGGTTGTCCTTATTCCTGAACTGTACAGTAAACGGAAGAACACCGGCAGTGTCATGCGCTGGATAGCCGCGAGTCTGCCACGCCTTGGCTTTATGTTGTCGCAAGCGTCAAAGAAGCGTTTCAATTCATCGTGTGTAAAAGGATGCGGCATATAAGTTCTCGGTACAGACCTTGGCGCTTGCGGCAAGTCAATTTTCGTCATTCCACGCTTGTTCATGTACTTGATGAAGTCCAAAACAGGATAGACACGTGACACGCAAGAGTTTGTGCATTCAGTTGGACGTTGCCTGCACCATCTGTCCACGATTTCTTGAGTAAGTTCGGTTTGTCCAGGATATTCCCTTACGCAAAAATGATCAAACTGTATTATGTTCTTGATATAGCTATAACTGTAACGCCCGGAAGCTTTGCGGTATTTTATATATCCTTCTATAGCGTTAGATAGGAATGAAATTGTCTTCATACGTCAAACACCCCCTTTCTTATGGGAAAGTGTTCTATGCTCAATGAACATTCCTTCAGCCTCTTGAATTCCGCACTAAGGTAACGGCCAAGAGAATCTGGGGACGCATGACCGAGGGTGGCACTTATGACAGGTTGCAGCACACCACCTTGTAACAGAGTTGTCGCCACATTGTGGCGGAATAGGTGCAGGCTCTTTCTCTCATTTTTACCTTGTCTTATTCCTGCTTTGCACATGACTTTTGAGCATATGGCATCGAGATTGCTTGTATGAAGCCTTCTGTATGGCACGTGTATTGTGAGAAAAACATATGGTTCCGAACTTTGGGGACGTTCTTTGAGCAGGTAATCAAATACAGCGTTTCCTACCACGGCACGGAGTGGCAATGTCAGTGGCTGTCCAGTCTTTATCTGAGTGATTTTTATCAGGTCGTGTTCCCAATCGAAACTGTTAAGCGTGAGTGCAGAGATATCACACCCGCGCAATCCCGTATACATGGCCAAGGTTATGATGGCTTTGTCCTGTAGGGATATTGTGCCATCATGTTCTAAAGTATGCCTGATAGCAGTAAGCTCTTGTTCCGTAAGGTATTGAATGTTCTTCCGCATGTTGGGTATGGCCGGCAGATATGCGATTATACGTTCAACGGATTTGCCATAGTGGGGCAAACAGGCTTTCAGTCCATATTCTACCGAATATTTGAGTGAATGGCCCATATTCGGTTTTCCGTCCTTGGAAAACACTTCCAATACCGCATTTTCTGTTATGGACTCTAATGAGTACACCCCCATTTCCTGTAGCCGGAAGAAGAACGAAGACAGTGCATACTTCACATTTGTTGAAAATTTGCAATATCTGCCTACCATATTGAAAGCCATATCTGTTACATCCTTATATTCTGCGCTGAGCAACTCGTAGTGGTGCGGTTTGCTGTAGTGTTTACGACCATCGGGTAATAATCCATTCTCGATATATTGGCAGATTATACGTAACAGGCGTACCTTGTTCCTATAAGTATACTTGTTGGACCACAATTCTTTTAGTGTCGGTTCAACGTCGGAGAGACTCTGCCATTTGTAATGGTTAGCATTTCCTGATAGCCACTCAGCCATTTTCTTCACATAGTCTATGTACATGGTTGAATAACCGGTGTCTTGTAAATAAGAAACAAGACCATTGACTTTTTCATTTAGATTAAATATGTCCATAATCGCATCTTGTTTGAAAGTTATTACAATTATAGACGTAATATAATCAGAACTGTTTACGCCACAAAATAAATGATTACTAAACAATTAAGTGATTTAATAAGAAGCTCATAAAAGTTCTGATAATGTGATAAATCCGAAATTTTGGATTTGTGCCACCAGTTCAAGAACCTGATGTTCAACACGCGCCACGACCGCGTGGCGGGGCTGGGCAATCAGGACGGCAGCCAGAAGGCGCTCAACATGCTTTACGCCATCCGCACCATTCAGGAGCGGACGGGAAAGGATTTGGGCGCGACGTTCCTCTCCGGTACGACCATAAGCAACTCGCTGACGGAACTGTACCTGCTGTTCAAATACCTGCGTCCGAAGGAATTGGAGCGGCAGAACATCAATTCGTTCGACGCATGGGCGGCCATCTTCGCCAAGAAAACGACGGACTTCGAGTTTTCGGTAACGAACAACATCGTGCAGAAAGAACGCTTCCGCTACTTTATCAAAGTGCCGGAGCTGGCGCAGTTCTACAACGAGATCACGGACTACCGCACGGCGGAGGACGTGGGCGTGGACAGGCCGCAGAAAAACGAGATACTGCACAATATCCCGCCCACGCCGCAGCAGGAGGAGTTCATCGAGAAGCTGATGCAGTTCGCGCAGTCGGGCGACGCCACGATACTCGGACGCGACAAGCTCTCGGACACCGAAGAAAAGGCCAAGATGCTGATCGCAACGGACTACGCCCGCAAAATGGCACTCGACATGCGGCTTATCGACCCCGACCTGTACGAAGACCACTCCGACAACAAGGCGAGCCACTGCGCGAAAATGATTGCGGAGTATTACCACAAATACGACGCGCAGAAAGGCACGCAGTTCGTCTTCTCGGATTTGGGGACGTTCCAGCCGGGGCAGTGGAACGTGTACAGCGAGATCAAACGCAAGCTGGTGGAGGATTACGGCATACCCTCGTCGGAGATACGCTTCATTCAGGAGTGCAAGAACGAAAAGGCTCGCAAGGCCGTCATCGACGCGATGAACGAGGGAAAGGTGCGGGTGATTTTCGGCTCGACCTCCATGCTCGGAACGGGCGTAAACGCGCAGAAACGGGCGGTGGCGGTGCATCATCTCGACACGCCGTGGCGACCCTCCGACCTCGCGCAGCGCGACGGGCGTGCCGTGCGAAAAGGCAACGAGGTAGCCAAGCTGTTCGCGGGCGGCAAGGTGGATGTGATTATCTATGCGGTGGAGAAGTCGCTCGACAGCTACAAGTTCAACCTGCTGCACTGCAAGCAAACCTTCATCTCGCAGCTCAAAAGCGGCGCGATGGGTGCGCGTACCATCGACGAGGGGGCAATGGACGAGAAGTCGGGCATGAACTTCTCCGAATACATGGCTATTCTTTCAGGGAACACGGATTTGCTCGACAAAGCCCGTCTGGAAAAGAAGGTCGCGGCGTTGGAGAGCGAGCGCAAGACATTTTACAAAGCCAAGAGCGCCTCCTCGTGGAAATTGGAGGACTACACCAAGAAGCTCGCGCATAACAACGACTGCATCGTCAAGATGACCGCCGACTATGAGGCGTTCCTCGCGCGGGTACAGACCGACAAGGAGGGGAACAGGCTCAACGCCGTGCGGCTCGACGGGTTGGAGGCGACCGACACGCTTGCAGGAGATCGCCAGAAACGCCACGACGGGCGGCGAGTACGTGCGTATCGGCGAGTTGTACGGCTTTCCGCTGCTCGTAAAGACCGAACCCGTCCTGAAAGACGGCAAGGAGGTAAAATTGAACCGTTTCTTCGTGGAGGGAGCGTTCAAGTACACCTACAACAACGGGCAGATAGCGATGGCCGACACCAAAGCCGCGTCGATGAACTTCCTGAACGCGCTGGAACGCATACCCAAACTCGTGGAGCAGTACAAGGCGCAGAACGTAACCTACGAGCGGGACATTCCGATTTTACAGGAAACGGTCGGCGGCGTATGGAAGAAGGAGGACGAGTTGAAGGCGCTGAAAGCGGAGGTTGCGGCGTTGGAGCGGAAAATACAGCTTACGCTCGCACCGCCTACCCCCGAAGCCGGGCAGGAACAGACCGACGGCGTGCAGCAGGAGGTAGTCAGACGCGGTACGGATACCGATTCGGACGATTTTATCCGCAGCCATGTCCTCGTCGTGAGGCCGGATATGCAGCGGGAAACTTCGCACCATCAGGGAATGAAAATGTAGAAAAATACTTCCTGCCCCTTATTTATCCAGCCGGAGCATTCGATATGTTCCGGCTGTTTCTGTTCCCGAACAACGGTTCGGGACAGGATAATCGTTAAAAGATGAAATATTCCATCTCCATTATTTTAATGGTTCGACTAATTCATGAGAATATTTAGATGTTTAAGAAAAGTAAAAACGTCTTTTGAAGAAAGTTTTTAAGGACAAAAATGCTATCTTTGCATAATCGCACTTGATTGATACTTTTTGAATAACAGATTTACAATAGTTGCTTTATGGATGCTGGTATAATCGTTTACGACTACATGGACACCTTTTTCTGCTGCATGGTGGAAAAAGACAAATGGTGCGAGGAGATGGTTTCGGAGCACATGTTGGTATATCTCTGTTCCGGAGAACTGGAACTGATAGCTCCCGAAAAGAAATATCATCTGAAAAAGGGAGATGCTTTTTTTGTCAAGCGTAATCATCTGGTACGGAAGGTCAAACAGCCTTCCAAAGACGGGGAACCTTTCAAGGGGCTGTTCCTGCAACTCAAAATGCCGTTCCTGAAACGAATGCTGGGTGAACACCGGATAACCGTACCGTTGGTGAGTAACCCGACCACGGCGAGGTCCACTTACGTCATGTTGGAAAAGCATCCTTTCCTGAACGGGCTTTTCACCTCGTTGGAACAGTATTTCGATGCCCGCCAATATCCATCGAAAGAGTTAATGGAAGCCAAATTGCAGGAGGCGGTTTTCACCCTGTTACAGCTCAAACCGGATTTGGGGCAGGTCCTGTTCGATTTTACAGAGCCGTGGAAAATCAATCTGGAGGAGTTCATGAACAAGAACTATAAATGCGACCTGACCGTAGAAGAGTTCGCGCATTATACAGGGCGTAGCCTCTCGACGTTCAAAAAAGACTTCGCACAGACGTTCCACCTCACCCCGAGCCGCTGGATAGTGAAGCGGCGGCTGGAAGAGGCCAGGAACTTGATGGACAAGTTGGGACGCAAACCTGCCGATGTCTATCTGGAAGTAGGGTTCAAGAACCTGTCGCACTTCTCCACCGCTTTCAAGAAGGAATACGGTTTTCCACCATCGGCCATCCCGACAACTGTCTTGTCGTAAAAAGACTTTTCAACAAAGTATAAGTGACGTTTGGGAAAAACAGCCACACCGGCATTCCCGCTAATTTTGCATCATCGGATCGTAACAAGATTCGGTGATGTTTTTTTATGGTGTCAAGCATGATGAAAATCGAGAAGAAAATGATACAATCTACCATACATAATGCAGAAGAACTGGAACAGCTGGTCGTGCGATGTGGATTCCTGCCTTTCTTCAGAAACTCCATATCCGGATTCTCCATAGAGGAATGTACGTCTCCCGGACTTTGGTTCGAGGACGGTGTGGATGGCCCGTGGGAGTGGAAAGGACCTGTTATCCGGAATTGGACTTGCACTTACGGAAAATTTTTCTGCGGTAAAGCCGGGTTTGTCAGTATGGAATGGTTTCCCGACTTTGCGAATTACCGCCGCTCGAAGTTCAGTTTCGATTGCAGCCCTCTTGACAAGGAAGGCAAGAACAGGGAGAAAACGGTCTATGACACGGTAGTCGGGCACGAATCGTTGCTGTCAAAGGAGATAAAGTCCTTATGTGGATTCCGTAAACCGAAGACTATTTGTACGAATCCAATGGAGCGACTGTTCACAAAAACGAAAGGCAGCATACCGGAAGAAAGTTTTGAAACGGTTTTGACCCGGTTACAGATGGCCGCGCTCATTGTCGTAGCGGATTTCGAGTATCAGCTTGACAGGCACGGGCATCCATACGGATGGGGCATTGCTCGCTACACCACCCCCGAAGCATTGTTCGGTGACGGGATTGCCTTGCCTGAAGACCGTACACCGGAAGAATCCAAGACACGTATTCTCTGTCACTTATGTCAGATTCTCCCATCGGCAACGGAAGAACGGTTACTAAAATTTATCGGATAACTCTAAAACACAATATACGATATGTCACATGACTGTTTTATTTCAGCACCTTACATCTTTAATGGGGAAATGATGGAAAGGTTCCGGCGAGCAGGAGATTTGACGATGCAGTATAATCAGACCAGCGAAGGGCAACAGGAAATCCGTCAGAGTATCCTTGCACAGCTTCTTGGGAAACAAGGGAAAGACGTGCTGATTATCCCCGCCTTCCGTTGTCAGTATGGATCGAATATCATACTTGAAGATAATGTAATCGTCAATTTCAATTGTACGTTTATGGACAACACGACTATCCATGTCGGACACCACACCCTGGTAGGCCCCAATTGCAGCCTCTATACGGTTAATCATGCAATTGATGCGGACGAGCGTGAGAAAGGGTTATGCGTAGATAAGCCTATTCATATAGGCAGCCGGGTATGGCTGGGTGGAAATGTAGTGATAATGCCGGGCATCAACATTGGTAACGATTCTGTCATCGGTGCTGGAAGTGTCGTCACAAAGGACATTCCAAATGGAGTGATTGCAGCCGGTAACCCTTGCCGTGTCCTCCGTCCCATAGATGTAAAAGACCGATTGTTATAACAAGAATATTGCGAGTGTATGGATGTCTCCAAAGATATAATCGGCTGTATCTCAAAGGTACAAGTAAAAATCAACGGTTTGCGTCAGGAACGGTTTTCTTGTTCGCAGGCTACTTTCATCGGAATATGCCGGACCGTCGGCTGTAATCAGACGGACGAAGAACTGATGGCATTGTCCGCCGGTTTTCGTGGCGGTATGGGATGTTCCTATAACGAGGGTTCATGCGGGGCATTCGCTGCGGGTATCATGGCTTTGGGGATGTTTCTGCCGAAGGACAACGCGAAGGCTGTCGCATTGTCGAAAGAGCTGTTCAACCATTTCAAGAAACGGTACGGAACGGTCATTTGCGGCAACATTGTTTATCGGAACGGTTTTGTCGAATGCACGGACTGCTGCCTTTGCGTCGGAAAAAAGGTCGTCGAACTTTTATGCCGAGAAAAAGTCCCGACTCTGAAATCGCTTACAAAATAATAATAGTTCAACATCAAATAGTATCAACATGAAAGAAGAAAGGAATTTTTTACAAAATGCAAGGCGGATCGTTTCTGCCGTGTATCTGCTGTGTTCCCTGTCTATCGGCGGGGTGACGGCCGGTTGTTCCGAAAAAAACGCTTCGGAAATGCCGGATAATGACAACAACGTTTCCGTAAACGATTTGGGTGCCATGAGTCCGGAAAAGGCACTGGAGTACATGAAAAAGACGGAAAACCTGGTAATCGTTGACGTGGCTACCCGTTCATGGTACGCGAAAGAACATTTCGAGGGAGCCATCAACATCCCCATCGAGAATATCTCCCCGGATGAAGCGGAAAAACTCTATCTCGATATTCCGGCAGGGCGCCCTGTCATACTGCATTGCCGTTTGGGAATGGTCGTTCCCGGTGCTTACCGCACGCTCAAAAAACTGCGTCCGGACATTCCGGAAATCTCCTATATCGACGGGGCTCCGTTGTTCGGCGAATACAATGAATGGAAACAGGAACAAGATAGAGACAATAGCGTCGTAGCGGGCGAGAAGTTTCTGGGCGGTCTCACTCCTTCGGAAGCATTGGAGTATATGAAAAGCACTCCTAACCTGTATATCATCGATGTCCGCGAACCGGAATGGTACGAGGGTTACACCCAGTTTGTCGGTAACGTGCATATACCACGCTCCAAGCTGCCGGCACGTTACAAGGAAATCCCCGCCGACCGTCCGGTCATACTCAACTGCGGGGCAGGTGTGCAGTCTCCACGCGCTTACGAGTTCCTGAAAGAGGCAAACGCGGACGTGCTGCAACTTTCCTACATCGACGGGGTTCCGTTGTTCAGTGCCTATAACGGATGGGTAGGACAACAGCAGAGAAAATGACGTTTTAGAAAAGCCGGAAAAGACGTTTGGAAAAACCATTGCAAGCTCAAATGCCTGTAAATTTGCAACATAATACAAAAAGAGAATGAAAAAGAAGTTAATAATCCCTGCCGCCGGGCTGCTTGCATCGGCTCTTTATCCGATGGCCGTCCATAGTGCTGAAGCCAAGAACGGGGCGGCAGAGAAAACAATCGTAACGAATATGGAAAGCGAACTGACAAGAAAGGCAAATGAAATCATCACGAAGCTGCGCGAGGAAGGCTACTCCTGCTCGCAGGCCACGTTTCTCGGCCTGTGCCGCGCATTGGGCAGCGAACTGACGGACAAACAACTGAAAGCCCTCTCCGCCGGATTCCGGGGAGGCATCGGAAAAACGTATGAGGACGGTACCTGCGGCGCACTCACGGCAGGTGTCATGGCACTCGGCCTGTACACGCCGGACGACAACGACAAGGGCATCGCCCTGGCCGGTGAGTTGTTCAAGCACTTCAAGGACACTTACGGAACGGTGAAATGCGGCGACATCGTGGGGCAGTTCCAGTTCACCCGGTGTACGGGATGCTGCCTCTGCATCGCCCAAAAAGCGGTGGAACTCCTCGAGCGCGAGCAGGTGGAGCTTCCGCAACCGGATACTGTGGCATGGAATGAAGCCGTCCAATCAAAAACACAAGAATGATGAAAGAGATAGAGAAACTCCGCAGCGGTGAATATTACCGCATGGACGATGCGGAAATCGCGGAGATACAGACCCGTGCCATCGTCCTTTGCCAGCAGTTCAATGCCCTGCCGGTGACAGCCGGAGAGGAAAGGGACAAGCTGCTGCGCCGACTCTTCGGTTCTGCCGGAGAGAACCTCAGTGTCAAGCCCGGTTTCCTGTGCGACCTGGGCGTGAACATCCAGGTGGGCGACGGTTTCCTGACCAACTACAACGTGACCATCCTCGACATGGCGCCCGTCCGCATCGGCCACAATGTGTGGCTCGGTCCGAATGTGGGTCTGTATGCCGTGGCGCATCCGATGGAAGCGGCAGGCAGGGAACGGCGATTAGGCATCGCCAAACCGATAACCATAGGCGACAACGTCTGGATAGGTGGGAACTCGGTCGTGCTGATGGGCGTGACCATCGGGCGTAACGCAGTCATCGGCGCGGGTTCGGTCGTTACGCGCGATATACCGGACAATGCGGTGGCCGCCGGAAATCCGGCTAAAGTCATCCGATATATAAATAATGATAAATGACAGAAAACAGTAATAATCATGAACAAGGATTTTGAATTGACAAACGGTGTGCGGATACCGTCCGTAGGTTTCGGCACCTGGCAGACTCCGGACGGTGCGATGGCCATAGAAGCCGTGCAATGCGCCATCCGAACGGGCTACCGCCACATAGACACAGCCGCAGTATACGGAAACGAGCAGAGCGTGGGCGAAGGAATCGCCCGCAGCGGCATCGCCCGTGAGGAGATTTTTGTCACGAGCAAGGTGTGGAACACGGAAAGAGGGTACGATACCACGTTGCGGGCATTCCACCGCACGCTGGCCGACCTCCGTCTGGACTATCTCGACCTCTACCTGATACACTGGCCCGCCACGGAACATCGGTTCGCCAACTGGAGGCAAATCAATGCGGACACCTGGCGTGCCATGGAAACGCTTTATAACGAAGGGAAGATACGTGCCATCGGGGTCAGCAACTTCCTTCCGCACCATCTGGAGGCGTTGCTCGACCGTGCCACCGTCAAGCCGATGGTGAACCAGATAGAGTTCCATCCCGGCTTCATGCAACGGGAGTGTACGGACTTCTGCCGTGCGAACGGAATCTTGGTGGAAGCCTGGTCGCCGCTCGGCACGGGACGTATGCTGAATAACGAGACCCTAAAAGGCATAGCAGCCCGATACGGAAAGTCGGTCGCCCAACTCTGCATCCGCTGGGCGTTGCAGCACGGCGTACTTCCGCTTCCCAAATCGGTCACTCCGGAACGCATCCGCGAGAACCTCGACGTCTTCGGTTTCGAAATTTCAGATGCGGACATGCAGACCATCGACCGCATGGAGTATTGCGGAGGTTCGGGACTCGACCCCGATGAGATAGATTTCTAAACAAATAAGGTAATAACAACTATTAAAATTCAGAAGCCATGTACAATTTTCAATTTTTCATGCCCACGAAGGTTCTCTTCGGCGCAGGGCAACTGAAAAACCTCCATCTGGAACAGATGCCCGGCAGGAAGGCCCTTATCGTAACGTCCAACGGACAAAGTACGAAAAAATACGGCTATCTGGCCGCTGTAGAACAGGAACTCGACCTTGCCCATGTCGAACACGTTCTTTTCGACGGGATTCGCCCGAATCCGACCCGGGAGAATGTGATGGATGCCGCCCGAGAAGCCCGGAAGAACGGTTGTGACTTTGTAGTAGCGTTGGGTGGCGGTTCGGTAATGGATGCCGGCAAGTGCATCGCCCTGATGATGGTCAATGACGGCGACCTTTGGGATTATGCTTTCTCGGCAAAAGGCGGACATAAACCGTTCTCGCACCCCAGCGCACCGCTGGTTGCCATAACGACCAGCGCGGGGACGGGTTCGGAGGTGGATATGTTTTCCGTCATCTCGAACGATGAGCTGGAAGAAAAGACGGGAGTGTTCGACGTTTCGATGTTCCCGGCCATTTCCGTCGTAGATTCCGACCTGATGATGAGCGTACCGCCCAAGTTCACCGCCTATCAAGGCATGGACGCTTTCTTCCATGCCGCCGAAAGCGTTATCAACAAGAACGAACACCCGATGGGCGAGATGTTTGCCCTGAAAGCCATCGAACTGATTGCGAAGTACCTGCCGATTGCCTATAAAGACGGTTCTGACAAGGAGGCACGGGCACAGATGGCACTTGCCAACTCCCTGGCCGGATTCTACATGCTCTGCACCTCGCAGCACACGATGGAACACGTCATGGGGTCTTACCATAGCGACCTGGCACACGGGGCAGGACTGATTATGATCAGCCACGAGTATTTCGATTTCTTCGCCGAACGCAAGGCGGCCGAGGAACCGATGAAGAAGATGGCCCGGGCAATGGGCGTGGAAAATCCGCAAAGCGGTAAGGATTTCATCGCGGCACTCGATGCGCTGCTTGATTCCATCGACTGCAAGGACTTGAAGATGAGTGATGCCGGAATTACCCGGGAAGAAATCAAAAGCTGGCCGAAACGTATCCATGAGGTGCTTGGCGGCGACATCACAGCCGACCCGCTTCCGCTCAGCGACGAGGATTATCTCGGTATTTATGAACGGTCATTCAAATAGCACGAAGTATTAACGTAAAAACGAAGAATAAAATGAAAAAGACAGCAATCATCCTGTCCGCTCTCCTGATAGGAGCGGTAACAGGAATACAGGCACAGACAGACAAGAGTCCGGTAAAGTCGAAAGGGTTCGTCGCGATGGACAAGCAAGGCATCCTGCAACCCTACGAGTTTGAACGTCGTGCGGTGGGCGACCATGACATCCTGATCGAAATCATGTATTCGGGTATCTGCCACAGTGACATTCATCAGGCACGCTCCGAGTGGGGTGAAAGCATCTACCCGATGGTCCCGGGACACGAAATCGCCGGACGGGTGGCAGCGGTTGGCAAGGACGTGACCAAATTCAAGGTAGGCGATATGGCCGGTGTGGGCTGTATGGTAAACTCCTGCGGTGAATGCGAACATTGCCGCAAGGGGGAAGAACAATATTGTGACAACGGCAAGACCGTCTATACCTATAACTCCCGCGAATGGGACGGTACGCCGACCCTGGGAGGCTATTCCAATAACATCGTCGTGACGGAGGATTTCGCCCTTAAAATCCCCGAAGGAGCGGACATGAAGCGTATCGCCCCGCTACTCTGCGCCGGTGCCACGACTTACTCTCCGTTACGGTTCACAGGCGTGAAAAAGGGAGACAAGATAGCCGTCGCTGGGTTCGGTGGACTGGGACATTTGGCCGTGCAGTATGCCGTGTCGTTCGGTGCGGAAGTCACGGTGTTCGACATCAGTGATGAGAAACGTGCCGATGCCCTTCGCATGGGAGCCAAGCAGTATGTAAATGTGAACAATCCCGCAGAGATAAAGGAACTCGGCAACAGTTTCCGTGTCATCATCAGCACGATACCCACAAACTTCGACGTGGAGCAATACGTGAACATGCTGAAGGTGGACGGCGAGCTGGTACTTATCGGTATGCCCTCGCACGACCAGCTCCCCATGCTGAACGTCGAGGCCCTGCGTATGCGCAAGAAGGTGATGGGTACGCTCATCGCCGGTATTCCCGAGACTCAGGAAATGTTGGACTATTCGGTGGCGCATAATATCTACCCCGAAGTGGAAATGCTGGAAGCGGATGCCGAAGCCATCAATAGGGCTTACCGGAACGTGGTGGACGGGAAGGTGAAGTTCCGCTATGTGATAGACATGGGAACGCTACGCTGAAAAGGATTGATTGGTCATATGGAGAAAATGGACATATGACCAATCTCAACGAATACAAAAAAACAATACGGAATGAAGTGTTTTTTGTCAAGAGCCGTGTACTCTATTCTGCTGTGTTTCATCGCTTTTGAGCTTCGGGCACAGCAGGTAGATACTATTGGCGTTTTCAGTCCGTCAATGAACAAGACGGTGAAAAATGTCGTCATCCTGCCTGCTGTCTACGACAAGTCGGAATCTTTGCCCGTACTTTACTTGCTGCATGGATACAGCAAAGACTACCGTGCCTGGCTGGACATACAGCCGGAGCTGCCGCAGTTGGCAAACCGATATGAAATGATAATCGTTTGTCCCGACGGTGAAAATTCATGGTATTGGGACAGTCCGGTCAATTCTCAGGTACGCTATGAAACGTACATATCTAAAGAGCTTGTCGGTTATATGGACAGTCATTATAAAACCATTCCCGATAAAAGGGGGCGTGCCATCTCAGGCTTCAGCATGGGAGGACATGGAGCTTTTTGGATAGCGATACGGCATCAGGATTTGTTCGGAGCCTGTGGCTCGACGAGCGGTGGTGTAGACATACGGCCTTTCGCAGAACATTGGGAAATGAAAGAGCAACTTGGCGATTATTACACAAACAGTGAACGATGGGATGCCTATACGGTCATGAACCAACTGCATCTGATAAAGCCAGGATTGGCCATCATTTTCGACTGTGGTACAGAAGATTTCTTCCATGAAGCCAACGAACGGCTTCACAGGGAATTGTCGTACCGGTATATTGAACATGATTACATTTCCCGTCCGGGCATTCACGACTATGCCTATTGGAGAAAGTCAATTACCTATCATTTGCAGTTCTTCTCTGACTATTTTGAATGTAATGATACTTATGAAATAGAATTGAACTACTAAGCATATTATAATGAAGAAAATCTTTTCAACCGTTTCTTTACTGGTGGTAACAACAGTAGTGAGTGCCCAAGTGCAGGATGTATCCGACACAACATTCATAAACCGGACCTATTCTATTGACGAGGTGGTGGTAACGGGCGCACGCCACCAGACCGACGTGCGCCACCTCTCACAGACCGTCTCGGTAGTGAACCGCAACAAACTTGAACAGGCCATGCAGCCCTCGCTGCTTCCGGTACTTACCGAGCAGGTACCGGGTCTGTTCGTTACTTCGCGCGGCGTGATGGGCTATGGCGTCTCGAACGGTGCGGCGGGCGGTATCTCCCTGCGCGGACTGAGCGGTGGCAACGCCCGGCTGATGGTGCTCATCGACGGACATCCGCAATATGCCGGCATCTTCGGGCACCCGATAGCCGATGCCTACCAGACATTGCTTGCCGACCGTGTGGAAGTGCTGCGCGGCCCGGCCTCCGTGCTCTATGGCTCCAACGCGATGGGCGGTGTCATCAACATCGTCACCCGCAGGATGCACGAGGACGGCGTGCGGACAAACCTGCACACGGGATTCGGTTCCTACGGCACACTGGAGACGGAACTGAGCAACCGCATCCGCAAGGGGCGTTTCTCGTCGGTCATCAGCGGCTCGTACAACCGCACGGACGGACACCGCGATGACATGACCTTCGAGCAGTACGGCGGCTATGCCAAGTTGGGCTACGAACTGACCGACAACTGGAACGTGCGCGGCGATGTGAACGTGACCCATTTCAACGCTTCCTACCCCGGTCCCGTATCTGCTCCGTTATTGGACGGCGACCAGCGCATCACGCGCGGCATGACCTCGTTCGCCTTGGAGAACGATTACGGAAAGACCTCCGGTGCGTTGAGCTTCTTCTACAACTGGGGCGACCACTGGATAAACGACGGCTACACGCCCAGCGCAGGCGAAACTTCACAGGATGGACGATTCAATTCTAATGACAACATGATGGGGGTATCGCTCTATCAAAGCACGCAGTTCTTCAAAGGCAACCGCGTCACTTTCGGATTCGACTGGTTCCGCTACGGCGGCAAGGCATGGACAGATTATGTATCGGGCGAGAATGCCGGGACACGCAGCGACTTGGTGGACAAACACGAGGATGAAGTGGCGGGGTACATGGACTTCCGGCAGGACTTCGGTCGTTGGCTTACGCTGAATGCCGGACTGCGCATCGACCATCATTCGCGCGTGGGTACGGAGTGGGTGCCACAGGCAGGACTTGCTTTCCATTTGCCACATGCCATCGAACTGAAAGCCTCGGCATCGAAAGGTTTCCGTTATCCGATTCTCCGCGAGATGTACATGTTTCCGCCGCAGAACCCCGACCTGCAACCCGAATCGATGTGGAACTACGAGCTGGCCTTCTCGCAACGGTTGCTCGAAGGTCGTCTGCAATACGGCATCAACCTCTTCTACATCGACGGCAAGAACCTCATCCAGACCCTGCCTAATCCCAACGGAAGCGGCCGGCTGAACCAGAATTCGGGCGAGATAGACAACACGGGCGTGGAGTTGCAGGCAGCTTACCGCATCAGCAAAGACTGGTCGGTGGATGCCAACTACAGCTTCCTGCACATGGACAATCCGGTCATCGCCACACCCGAACACAAGCTCTATGCCGGAGCAGCCTTCTCGAAAGGGCGCTGGAATGTTTCGACCGGCGTGCAGTACATCGCAGGACTGTACACTTCCGTCGGTGAAACAGAAACTACGGAAGACTTCGTGTTGTGGAACCTGCGTGCCTCATTCCGTGCCGCAAAATGGCTCGACATCTGGGCACGGGGCGAAAACCTGCTGGCGCAACGCTACGAAATCAATGCCGGATACCCGATGCCGAGGGCGACGGTAATGGCCGGAGTGAACCTGAATTTCTAACATCAATACTTTTTTAACATGAACAGATTTTTTGCAACCGTATTGGCATCCGCAATGATACTTGCGGGTGCAGGATGTGCCAATGCACAAAAGAAAAACGGACAGGAAGAAAACGCTTCGCTGCCCAAAGTGTACTACATCAAGGAAATCTCATCCGAGAATCTGGTGAAGATTTACGAGGCGCTCGGACGGAAAGCCGAAGGCAAGGTGGCCGTGAAGCTATCCACCGGCGAGCCGGGCAACAACAACTACCTCAATCCGAATCTCATCAAAGCGTTGGTGCAAAAAGTGAACGGCACGATAGTGGAATGCAACACTGCCTACGGCGGTGGACGTGACAACACGGAAAATCACCTGAAAGCAGCCGTCGACCATGGTTTCACCGCCATAGCCCCGGTGGACATCATGGACGCGGAAGGCGAGACGGCACTTCCGGTAAAAGGAGGTAAACACCTGGAAGCGGATTATGTAGGGAAATTTCCTGAACTATGACTTCGTGATGGTACTTTCCCATTTCAAGGGACATCCGATGGCAGGATTCGGAGGGGCGTTGAAGAACATCTCCATCGGCATCGCCTCGTCTGCCGGAAAGGCATATATCCATTCCGCCGGAAAGACCAAGGATGTGGTGGAAGTGTGGAAAGACGTGCCGCATCAGGACATTTTCCAGGAATCGATGGCAGAAGCGTCGAAAGCCGTCATCGACCATATAGGTGACCGTATCTTATATATCAACGTGGCCAACAACCTCTCTGTGGATTGCGACTGCGTGGCTACGCCCGAAGACCCCAAGATGGGCGACATCGGCATCCTCGCCTCGCTCGACCCGGTCGCCCTCGACCGTGCCTGCATCGACATGGTACGTGCCTCGGAAGACCACGGCAGAATCCACCTGATTGAGCGCATCGACTCACGCAACGGGATGCACAATCTGGAATATGCCGAGCAGTTGGGATTGGGAAGCCAAAAATATGAATTGATAACATTGGATTGAAGCTAAAATCATGGAAACAACTATATAACTCTATTTTCATATAGTAACGCGGAAATCTATTGAGTATCCTCGCTATCATCCATATGTAAATAGCGTTATGCACCAGAGTACTGTGCGCTTCGCCCTATATCCTCTACCAGTTGTTTCGGCTCGTTTCTCTGGCATTATATAATAATGAACGGCGGTATGTCATGCGGATGGTCGGAGGCGGCTATGCGATGTTCGGATTGGGGGTGCTGGTCAGCTACTTTCTGATTTTTCCGCTGACATTCCGCTTCCTGGGAACCTATCAGGAGAGGGGCGAGGTGGATAATCTCATCACGCTCGATTCGTATATCTCGACGCTGGCGACGATGTGTCTGGCAATGGGCCTCGTCTTCGAGATACCGATTTTCGCGTGGCTGTTCGCCAAGTTGGGATTTCTTTCGGCAGATTTCATGCGCCGCTATCGGAAACATGCCATCGTGATTATCCTTGTGGTCGCTGCCATTATTACACCGACATCGGACGTGTTCACGCTTTCGCTTGTCGCGTTGCCTATGTGGATACTGTATGAAGTGAGCATATGGATTGTAAAAAATTCAAAGGTTGATGAGAATGTTATTGCAGCATAAGATATTTGTAGGTTATTTCTTTTCAGTGGCGATCATCGGGATTATGGTCGCCATTCTGTTGTATGAACAGAGCCGGATAAAGGAGATTGCGGCAAACTCTGTTGAAATAAACGACATTCGTCAAAATGTAACCGTTGCCCACTGTGAGATTACGGAACTCGCCACCTTGGGCGAGAGCGTCATAGGCTGGGACGAGGAGGATTTCCGCACCTACCGCACCCAACGGCTCCGTCTCGACAGCCTGCTGCTCACGCTCCGCCGTGAGTGCGTCCGCTTCGTGCGCCCCGAACAGGTCGATACGCTGCGGATGCTGCTGGCGGCCAAAGAGACGCACCTGCTGCGCATCATGCAGAGCGTCCGCCAGCGGGAGGAGATGGACAGCCTGATCGCCCGCAGGCTGCCTACGGTCGTCAAAAGTGCGAGCAAGCCCCGCATAGAGGTACGGCGCAAGAAAGGCATCGCGGGCTTCTTCGGCAAGAAGGACACGATACGGGTATATCCGCCGTCGAATAACCTGCATGCGCTGAACAGCCAGATAACCACCCTGAAAGACACGCCGGAGTTCGATTTCGACGCCCCGGTGGACAGCCTGCGTCGGCAAAACAGACAGTTGAACCGCGAACTGTCGGCGCTTATCTCCCTGCTGGACGGGCAGGCGCAGATGGCTTTCGACTTCCGGGAAAAACGAATAGCCGACATGAGGCAGACCTCTTTCCGCATACTGTCCTGCGTACTGGGCGTGGCTATCCTGCTGCTTGCCCTTTCGTATATCATCATCCAACGGGACATCCGGCGGCGGGAGACCGGAGAGCGCAAGCTGAAAGAGATTATCGGCCAGAACCGCGACCTGCTGGATATGCGCAAGAAAATCATCCTGACGATTTCCCACGACATACGCGCCCCGTTGAGCATCATCAACGGCAGCGCGGAGCTGGCGATGGAGACGCGCGACCGCAAGAGGCGCAACGGCGTCGTTGAGTGGCAGGCGCCTTACCTTGGCGCCCTTGCCGACGATCTCGATGGCGGCGCGGACCTTGAAGCCCACGCGCCTCTCGACGATCCAGCCCGTGCGCGCGTCGAGCATTTCTGAGGCGCGCATGCCGAGGCTCTTGCCCATCATCAGAATGAGCTTCATGCGCTCGCGCGGCCATCCTTCGGGGAGATCGTCGATGCGGGAGACGATCTCGGCCCACTGCTCGTCGGTGAGCGAGCGGTCCGCAAAGGCCTGCGGGGCTCCTTCGCCCTTGAGGAGCGGGACCTTGGGACTCACCTGGTCGAAGGGGCTGAAGATGAGATAGCCGGTGTTCTTGAGAAAGTTGTGCAGCTGACGCACGACCACGACGGCGTTTCTTCGACTCGTTGCGGAGAGCGGGCCGTTGAAGGGGCGCCAGGCGGGCGAGGTGCGGGGCATGTTCTTGGGACCGATCCAGCGGCTCTGGGGGATGCGCCACTGCTGCGCCCATGCCTTCTCGTCGGTGCGGCCGAGCCCCTCGAGCCAGCGCAGGAAGAGCGCCGCGTCGCCCGCCCTCACGGAGGAGAGCGCCGTGCGGCGCTCAAGCAGGCACCAGAGAAGGTAGCGCTCGGCCTCCTTCCTGTAGCTCGCCTGCGTGTTGGGATTGGAGGCGCGTGCCTGAAGCCAGACGCGGATGGCCGAGAGGTCGTCCTCGGCGTCAAGCGAACAGGCCATGGCGGGCGCCCTGTTGAGGCCCCGGTCTCCGCGCAGGCCTTCGGGCACGACGAGGCGCTCCATGGGCACGATGCCTTCGTCGGAGGCCTGGGTCGCGACGGAGCGCGATTCGGGCGAGGGCGCGCAGCCCGGCAGGAAAAAGCGTTCGGTCACTTCGCCCACGTCCCTGCCGTTCCTGTGAAGCCAGGTCATGAGGGCCGTGGCCGTCGAGGCGTCGATGCCCGTGACGGGGCGGAACCACGAGGCGCCCGCGTTGGCGGCGCACTCGTAGAGGTCCTCGGCCGTCTCGATGCCGAAGGTCCTGAGCGGCTCGGCGAGGTCTGGCGGGAGCACGTCCGCGAGCTTGGTGTTATATCGTAGCCCGACGTCGGTCAGCGCAGGCTTCAGTGCTTTTTCGGACATGATTCGGTCGGCAGGTGGCACAATTAGGACAGTTTTTCGTACGAACATTTTGCCTCACCCGGCTGCAGTGCGCACGGCCACGCCCGCCTGCCGCCGACACAAACCCACCTATGCTTAGCCACATCATCAGGGCGGCTCTTGCAGGCGCCGCGGCCCTCGGGATCGCGTCGTGCGCCTTCGGGGGCGCCGTCAGCGCATCCTACCTCGGCATGGGCACGAGCACGGGCACGCCTTCGGGGGACGTGCTCGCGATCATCAATCCGCACCAGCGCGACCGCTCGCCCATCATCAGCCGCGACGGCGGCAGAGTGCCCGACGACGGCCTCGAGCGTCCCGAGGCCGTGGGACAGCTGAACTTCCAGCGTCCGATGCGCATCGCGGTCCACAACGAGCCTGGATCAGAGCCTGACGCCGAGATGATCAACGCGACGAAGGAGTTCATCCGCGTCATGTTCGGCTCGCAGAACGTGAACATCTATTATCTGAACGACCGCGACCTGTCGCAGTCGATCCGCACGGGAGGCGTCGACTTCTTCATCGCGGACCAGTCCTTCTACGCCCTCGAGCAGGCCATGGGCGGCGTCGAGCAGATCGCCGTCATGTGGCCCGGCACGGGCGACAGTCCGAGCGAGGCGATGGCCTCGACCTTCTTCCGCAAAAAGCCCGCCGACGGCTCCGCAGTGCACGATCCGCTCACCTACGTCGCCACGCACGAGCTCGCCGCCATGACCCCGAAGTCGATGTCGGCCTGGCTCGTCGGCGCGGGCGAGCTCGTCAAGCGCCGCCGCATCGGTTACGAGGACCTGCTCTCGAGGACGACCTTCACGAACAACTCGCAGCGCGACCTCGTCGAATACGTGCTTGCGGGCAGGGAGCGCGTGGGGCTTCTGCCCGCCTGCGCGCTCGAGCAGCTCGCGCTTGATCCGTCCTTTCCGATGGACGAGATCGAGGTTCTCAATCCCAAGAAGAAGGACGGTCTCTCCTGCGTCCACTCGACCGAGGTCTATCCCGGGCGTGTTTTTGCGGCCGTCAACGACATCGATCCGACGCTCAAGAAGGCGATGACCGCCGTGCTGCTCGGCATGTCGAGCATCAAGTACGGGGCCGAATGGGCGCTGCCCGTGACGAACCGTCCCGTCTTCGATCTCTTCTACACGCTCAAGATCGGTCCCTACAGCGACCTTGCGGGCTGGAGCTTCCAGCGCTTCGTGAGGGAGCACGCCGAGATCATCGCGCTCATCATGCTCGTGATCTTCCTCGTGCTCACGTACACGACGACGCTCTCGATCCTGGTGCGCCGCCGCACGAGGGCGCTTCGCGACGCCCTGGGCCAGCGAGACCGCATCGAGGCCGAGGCCGCGCAGTCGAGGCAGCACATCGCGAACCTCGAGCGCACGGGCATCGTGGGCCAGATGTCGACCATCATCGCGCACGAGCTCAAGCAGCCTCTGGGCGCCATCACCAACTACGGCAACGGCCTTCTGAGGCGCCTCGGGCGCGGCGACGTCGAGCGCGAGAAGCTTGAGCTCGCCCTGAGGGAGATCGTCCTGCAGGCCGAACGCGCGAGCAAGATCGTCGAGCGCGTGCGCTCCTACGCCAAGCACGACTATCCGCCGCGCAAGGTCTCCGACCTCTCGATCATCATCGAGAACGCCATCCAGACCTTCAGGCGCTCGCGCACGACCGACGCCGAGCTGACGGTGCGCATGCATCCGCACAGCATGGCCGAGGTCGACGGCTGGGAGATCGAGCTCGTGGTGCTCAACCTCCTCAAGAACGCCGCCGACGCCATTTCGGGCATTCCCGATCCGAAGATCGAGGTCTGCCTCTATCCGAGCGACGAGCACACCTGGATCCTGACGGTGGGCGACAACGGTCCCTACATACCCTTTGTCACCATAGATGCTACAGTCGTGATAAGTATGTTTTACATCCTTC